>Ga0310040_1000549_pt1 | contig 33909 bp, 30 predicted proteins | sample EPASupsiteHSE623_FD_200237 | JGI IMG/M metagenome (GOLD analysis project Ga0310040, IMG submission 200237) | Bioremediated contaminated groundwater from EPA Superfund site, New Mexico - Sample HSE6-23 (v2) (version 2) | ecosystem: Environmental > Aquatic > Deep subsurface > Groundwater >... | reverse complement strand
GATCTGAGTAAAGTCTATTTAGTGGAGTTAAATGATTGCAATATTATCTCAGAAGTACCAAAGAAATTAGAGGTACTCGAACAAAAGCTGGGGATTGACTTATTCCCTAAAAACCGGAGTTAAGGTTATAAATACAGATTCTTTGGCTCTAGAAGCCATCGGAGTCTTTGCTTTTCTTTTCGGACATCAAAACCATAAATTCATTCTAATTATCGATGAATTCGAGAAAATTTTTCTAAATACAGGCAATAATCTCCCTAATGATGCTTCAGTTCTGTCTCTCAAAAAATTATTTGAAGTCATAGGGACAACAAGGTCATTACTTGTTCTAAGCGGCCTACCAGACTTTTATGAATTTCTACCGAGAGATGCCCGTGAACGTATTACTTTAAAAATAGAACCCTCACCCTTAAATGGCAAAAACGTAATTGAGTATATAAAGAGAGCGAATAAAAAATTGTTAGGGAAAGAGATTTTAAAACCGTTTTCAAAAGCAACTGCTGAATATATTTCAATAGTTTCGTCTGGAAACGCTAGAAGGGCAATTAGAATTTGCTATTTAGCATTCCAAGACTCAATTTTAGAAAAAAAGAGCGTTACACGCCAAGGTATTAAGGAGATACTTCAGAAACAGATACAAGAACCCCAGAGAACAGATATCTCATCAGTAATTCTTCAAGTTATAAAGGAAAAAGGTTGGTATTGGGAAAAAAATAAGCGCCTAAGTAGGAATCTTAAGATCGATTATTGGTTACCATTTGATAGTGGTAACTCTGGTATCGCAATAATCGTTGCACAAAATGTATTTTCCAAAGACGATTATAAAAATATCGCTAATATTGCACATCTCTTAAGAAAAGAAAACATCAAACAAACAGAGGTTCTTTCTTTATTAGTAATCGAAGGATATATTCCTCAAAATTTAAATAAAGGCTTTATTGAAATATTTGATGGAGTATTAAAATATAATGCTAAAGAGTTTAAAGGCGATTTGGAGTCAATTCTAACCAGGTTCAAATTTAATTTTGAGGAAAAGAGGAGGGAGACTGAAAATCAAACGATATCGAATAAATTAAATCAATTATTCATACAATATAGCTCACTTAATGAAGCAATAAATCAGGAAATGATGGTAAAGAAGGATTTATTATTATTAGTTCAAAATAAATATAATACTTCTTTTGATAAAAAAGGAATAATACTAAGTTCTTCAAAAAGTTGCATTTCCAATTTGAGTCTTATAATATCCTTACTAAATAATATAGAGAATACAATCAAAAGTCCTTTTTTTAATATCATGACTTTAAGGGATACTATGTCTGGCGGAGTACTCCTAATGATCTTAGCCTCTAATGTAGAAGTTTTAACATCTCTCTATTTTACAAAGGAATTAGTTAGTTTTTTTTTGGATTTCTTAGCATATCCTCAAAAATATGATAAGCTATCTAGATTCTATGTCGATGAGAATATTGAATTGACGATTAAGGTAATAGCCGAGGTGTTAATACCTAAGATAAATGCGTTATTAAAGGATATTGAGAAATTTCCTAGGATAATCAATGATGTAGGATTAAAGGATATTATAGATAAAAACCAGTTTTATAGCGTGATGAAAGAATTTTCCACTAGATTATCTAAATTACCTGACGATATATTAAAGGCTTATTATGCGAACGATAAGATATATCTTAGTAGTGTTATAGAATCTGGCAACTACAATGAGCTAACATGCTCGTTTGATAAGATTATAACTGAATCATCTCAACTCAATGACATTTTCATTAGTTGTAGCTCTAATTTAATAAAATTGGATAGAAGTTTCAAGGAGTCGTTATTGGCGTTGATTTTTTCCTCACAAAAACCTAATTCGTACAAATCTTTAGACCTTTATTTAGAACCTCTAGCATATTTCTTTTATTATGAAAATGTTTTATTTTTATTTATGAATGTTATATCTTATTCTATCGCATCAAAAAACACATATATAACAGAATCGGGTTTTTCGCTACAAGAGTTCTGCTATAGGTTCGGACGAAATATCTTAATTGATTATGATGAACGAATATTAAATAAACTTATTGATATTAGACTTCCAGGTGAATCCACTAAGGAGATGAGACAACGTATTGATGGAGGTGATCTCAATACTTCCAACAGGCATTGTGTCAGTAGCACCTTATTTTTCGAATTCCCAGAGACATTAATTCGCAAAATTAAGAAAAAACCCTATCTAGAGACTTTATATCTCCCAATTATGCGAATGTATTTGTATTCAGTACAGTAGATATTCAAAATGCCAAAACGTTTTTCTCGCCTGTGTTTCCGGATGACCTCATGAAATAAAGGTGGATATAAGCAAATTAAATTATGAAATTAATACTTTATGTCAAAGCACTTCTATTGTAATAGCGAAGGATATTTTGGAAAAGAGGGATGAGTCTATTGACTGAAGATAAAATATACTTTTCTTTTAGTGATTATGCCAATTCTTTGGCAGAACTCATTACAGAACAGAACCGCAGCGATTCATTCGTTATTGCGCTCACTGGATCATGGGGATGCGGAAAGACTACTCTGGTAAATTTAACTTTAAACAAACTTGATGATACCAAGTTTATAAAAACAACATTTAATGCATGGCGCTATACTAAAGAAGATGTCGTTTGGAGAGGTTTTTTTATAAATGTTATAGGAGCCCTACGTAAACATATAACAAATCAACACGTAATCGAAGATAGAGGTTGGAATGAAAAAACATTAGCCCAATATGAGGAACTTTTTAGTGATACTGAGCGGTCTCTCTATTCAGCATTTACCAAAGAAATACCTGGCGAAATATCTGTAGATACAGGAACTGTAGCTAAGACTAGTATAAAATTAGCAATGAAGTTTTTGCCTTTAGGAGAGATCGGATCAGATTGGGTTGAACGGATATTTAAGGGATCTAAAAGTGATACAGGTTCTTTAAATTAAACAGATATAGAAAGTATTTTGGGACTTTTTAGAAGATCGATAATAAAACAACAAACTGAGAAATTAACATCTATGGAACAATTTAGGCTCTGCATGGAGCGATTATTATCGACAGTTCTTTGTGGAAGTTATAATGACCAAAAAGTTGAGGATAGTTCATCTACTACACCAGAGCCTTACAAGTTAGTTGTTGCTATAGATGATCTTGATAGATGTCTCCCTGAGCAAGCGCTAGAAGTCTTTGAGGCTATTAAGCTATTTCTAGATTTACCTAGAACGAATTTTATTGTAGCATTGGATCAGGACATTATACAACATGCCTTAGACATAAGATATATGCAAGGAACATCAAAAAGACCGCAAATTAATGCTGTAAACTATATTGAGAAGATGATTGATCTATCTTTCTCAATTCCATCCCAGCTTGAGTCAAATTTCTTGAAATATGTACAAAATGAGTTGCCTGATGGTGACTTACTAGTTAAAATGTATGACACTTTAAATATAGCATTGCCAATTAACCTTCGGACGTGGGACCGCTTTGCTGTTAAAGCTAGCTTTAATAAAAAAATATTGGAGAAAATATATAAAAATAAAAGTTTGGATTCTTCGGAATTTTTTAATAATGCTGACTATTTGAAGATATATTTTAAACTGCAATGCTTATCCTATAGATGGCCAGAAGTATTTAGAAAAATTGGAAGTGGTCGATTATATGGTGATCTAGAGTTGCGTCTAAGAGCGATAAAAATAAAAGATCTATATGGTAGTAAAGATTTACCCTCGGATGTGAAAAGTTTATGTAATAAACCAGAGGTAGTTCCTGATAGGGTTTGGAGTATTTTAGATGATATAACTCTAATAAAATACATATCATCTAGCCCTTATTTAGCAGAAGCCCCTAATGATAAAATCGAGGCAATATTCTCTTTAGATCAGTGAAGTATATATTATTTGTAGCATGAAAATCAAACGAGCGACTGTGCACCTCGCAGCTTGCAGCGGGGTATTCAATAAAATAAATGGAAGGCAACTTATCTTCCTCTAAAGGTGAAATACTACGGTACAAATAGGACAAATCAAATCTTTGTACTACTTGTACCCTAATCTCCCCAAAATTTAGGCATATAACGCTGCAGCATAACGATCCTTTGTGTGCAATGGGCACAATGCCAAATCAGGCAAAACAGGATCTGTAGGCCAGAAATTTTTGTGCCTATGCCTAAACGTGGGGAGATCAGGTTGTACCGCCTGTACCGTGCTTTGCAGGCATATATGCCTCAAGTTTTCTACCTTCTGGACAATTCCTGCGACATAAGAAGTGAGCCTTTTCATTTGAGCAACTTCTGCCCCATTTGCATATTATCTTTTTCTCGTGGTCATCATTTGGCTATCTTCTGGTCCTCTCTGAGCTGCTCTTCTCAAGCTCCGTTGCGTTTCCACGGCTGAAAGGTTATGGCCCCATTGAAGCATAGCAGGAGTTCAGTGACAGCCCATTGTCCCAATCATCTGAAGAGTAGAAGCTCTGCTGAACTCGGCGATCAAATCTGTTATGGTGGGCTCAATTAGCTGATCCGCCAGTTTGCCATTATTTATCAGCCCTGCCTTGACTGCGTACTCAAATACAAATGGATAATACATGCGAGCGTTTACTCTCTCCCCGATGGCTTCGATATAACATGTCGTCTCTGACTTCTGAATCTTATTGCCTAGAGCTAAGGGCTTGATGCAGCTCTCGTAAAATAGCTTCAATGCCTCTGTGAAGCTTTCGGCGCTCGCTATATCCTCTTCTCTCAATCCAACTACTTTATACATGACTGCGCCTCCCGGCATGCACCCTATCGATCTCTTGCTTTGGGATGAGAATCCTGATTTAAACATCTATCCCTGCATTGCCTGCTGATATATACGAAGTGGAAGGTGCAAACTCTTGTATGCTCATCTTATGAAGTTCTGAAAACTCGGCCTTAGGCAAGGCTTATCATTCAAACCAGAGTTCTATCGGTCATGTTCAAGCTTGGTGAATATCCTGAGGAAGCTGCCAAGGCGCTCAGAAGCGGCCTTGATAAGGCTGGAATCCGGTCAGAGCAGAGGGCTTCCCTGAGGACTTCGATCGAGGAGTTCTACTACAAAGAGGGCAGGCTTAGCGAGCTCAAAGACCAGGTCAAAGATATAGAGATGTACCAGGGATACCTGGATGCCCTGAGGCGCGTCCTGGCCAGTGGCGCATCTGAGGAGAACTTCCCAGACGTCTTCTGCTCAGAGCTGGACCCCGAATTTCTAAGCAAGAGAAAGCTGCTGGCAGAGGCATTGGGGGATGTGGCTGAGGGCGAGTCGGGTCCTTCTGAAGAGGCCAAGAACCTCTCAGGCGAGGAGATGGCGACCTTGATAGAGAACCTGGTGAAGGTCGGCGATGCCATGGAGTTCGTCACCGATGTCCTCTTCAGGAACGATATTGAGGTAGGCAAGGATAGCGGGACCAAGCTGGATGATCCTCTCCTGTCTATAAAAATAGATCCTGAGGACATTGAGGATGACGACAAGCTGGTTTCCAAGACCTATGTCGAGTTCACCAAAGGCGTGGACGTCTACGTAGAAGAGCTCTCGACTGCTCTTGCTGAAAAGCTCGATGAGGAGTTCAACAGCTGCTATCCTGGAGAAGCAGCCCAGCTGAACCTCATGGGTGCTTTCATCTCCTACCTGACTGAACCGTCTGATCTCGATAAGATCGATCTCAAGGAGTTCAGGGATATGTGCGTGATGGATCTCGAGACTGAGCAAGGCGAGCTGAATATTGACGGCAGCAGCGTTGCTGAGGACCTGGCCAGGGCTCTTGAGAAGGGCGGAGTAATTAAGGTCAAGGGAGATAAGATAAAGTGGAGAAAGCTAGCCCGGTCCTGATCCATATCGGGCTGGATATGCTTATGCTGGGGTAGGGAACCTTTCCCTATCCGCTCAAAATGGGATATAGAGCACGGCATCCGCCGGCTCGAGATCCGCCTTATCGAGGGCTAAAAGGCGTTTACTGCACCTCTTCAGGCTGCTTCTTCTCGTGCTTAATGCCCTTTATAGCCTTTATTACTGCAAGGATGACCGGGAGTGCCAACATCAATGTGAAATATAGATTTGTAATCCTTCTTATAAGTCTCAACACCATTCTTTCACCTATCTAAAATAATGATCTCTGAACATATAAAAATTATTAGCTTAGTCTGAATATCGGCAGTAGTACAGAGGCTTTGATATTCTTCCCGAGACTACCTATAGTCTATCCTTCTAGTTCTAAGTTTAAGAATCATAATGTTATGAACGTCAATAACCTTTAGCGGTTATGCCACAAGAGTGCCACAGATTTAACTTGCTGGTGTGGACTGAGGATAAGTCCCCGGCCTTCAGTCCTGATACAATGTCAGTCCATTGATGATCGGCCAAAGAAAGAATGGGTGGTTAGACAGATGAGACGAGGCTGTCAATGCAGCCATGTCATTCTCTCTGATCCCATCGCGGGCATCAGTCCTATGAATCTGAATTGGGGATAATATGATGGCCAGAAGAAGTTGTAGCGTCATCAGTATGGCCCAGAGGATCGGCCTTTTCCTCATGGAAAGGCTTAGTTTTCAATCCGAGAGCTAATACCTATTCTATAATCCTTGCAGCAAGATCATATATAGCGCACCAAGATGCCAAATCAATTTGCTTGCCTAAGATGCATTGTAGAAGATCAAGTGAGGCATAGATGAGCAGCTGGATTTTAACCCAGCTCCCCTTTTACAGGGATTCCTGTTCCTCGAGGGGAACAAGCTACTTCACCTATGCCTCAAGCTATTTATTGTGCCTAAAGTAATTTATAATTATCGCTTGATAATGCAATGAAGGATTGCTGTATGACCTTATCTGGAAAGACACCTGGCAAGCTGATATTCCTATAATGGGTGTGGGCTTTCTATAGCTCTAATGCAGACTGGGCGATGGGTCATTTATTTAGACATCAAATTAGACATTCTTCCCAAGTCGGATGTCTCTTAAATATTATTAAACCTCTTTGAGATGCGTTCTTTTGGATTCTACCCTTTTCCAACCTCATCCATCTCAAAGGGAACCCCTCTTCTCTTCAGCTCACAGACCAGCTCCTCCATGAACACCCCCATCCCCGGAACATGCTCATGTGCCGCCTCCCTGACCCTGCCGCCCTCGTACCCCGAAGACGTGGTCGTGGTGCCGCAGCTGGGGCTCCCAGATACCCCAATGATCTTTATCCTGGCACCCTGGCCGGATAGCATCTCAATGAGGTCTGCATAATACTTCAAAAGATCTCTGCAAAAACGCCTGAACTCCGGCACATCAAGCTGGTTCCTGGTCACAGCCCAGCGGTCCAGCCCCATGTAGATAGCCTCGGGGCAGGGGAGCTGTATGACCGGGCCCTCGGGAGCATAGCTCCTTGGTTGTAAACCTTTCACCCTTGTGCCGGGGTTAAGAAGGCAGTGAGCCACCACTTCCAGCTCTTGGTCTTTGTCCTGGTCCTTCAAGCCTTCGTCTTCCTGCTCTCGAGGTAGTTCTTGATGTGCTTGAAGAACCTCACGCCCTCCAGGTCATCATAGAAGATTATCCCCTCAGCTGCCGGTCCAATCTTCAGCTTGAGGGCGTTGTTGTGAAATTCATTCACGTACTCTATGCCATCTACCTTGTCCAGCGGGACCGACCGGACCTTATCCCAGAGCATGCCGGGGCTGATGAAGTGCACATTCCTGTCTGTGACCACCATGTAGCTGAATATCCTGACATCCTCGCCCATCCCAATCCTGACCATGGCCTTCATCTGCTCTGAGGCAAACCTCTCCAGCAGTGCGGGGAAGATGAGCACGGGCTCCTCTCCCTCGGCGGCCAGCTTCTTCAGCGATCTATTGAGCTTCTTTGGAACATCCATCAGACTCTTCTCCCTGGCTGGGAACTCTTACCTCATTTATGTGCTGTGCTTTAATGAACTTTAGGCTCATCGCCTTCAGGTCACTATCTTATCCAGCGCATCGTTCTCCAGGGCTATGCCTATCTCCCTGGCAAGCCTCCGGCCTGTGGACATGTTCGTCCTCCAGAGGGCGTTTCCATAGGGGTGGCCCACAGCCATGTGGACGTTGGTGCCGCCGCCGATGCGCGGGGCCACATCGTAGATGTAGAAGTTGAGGTCTTTATCCACGCACGTCTGGAGGCAGAATGGACCGATGATTCCAGGATCGTAGTACTCCTGGGTGGTGGCCACATACTTCTCTGCCAGGTCAAAGGCCTTGTCTAAGAGTGACTCTCTGAGCGTGGCAGAGTTGTGTCCGCAGACTGTGTACTCCGGGTTTATCTGGAACTCGTTTAGAGCCAGCTGCTGAGGCGCTGGAAGCCTCACATGTCCATCGAGGCTCGTCTCAAAGCGCCAGTCTATGCCTATCAGCTCTATCCTCTTGGATATTGGTGAATAGAAGAAATCCAGGTTGAATACAGGCCCAATGATATAGCGCTCTATTCGAGCCAGGTCCAGGCCATCCTGGTCTATTACTCCCTGCTTGAGCAGTGCATCAGCCTTCTGGCAGTACTGCTCATAGGAGGCAGCAGTGAAGAACCCTCTCTCCAGGGTCTTGACTGCATGGGGCAGCTTCACCATGACCAGCTCGTCTATCTCCTCGGGCTCTACCGTCTCCGGGTATGGCAGGCCTGCTTTCTCAAGGAGCCAGTAGTAGTCTTTCTTGTCTCCTCTCTCCTCAGATCTCAGAAGGTTCCTGGACCCCACAAGGGGGACCATGAACTCCTCTTCAACAGCATCTATGCCGCAGTAGGAGGTGAAGGACCGATTGGGCACGAATAGGACGTTCTTGGATCTAAGAAGGTCCTGGTTCTCGGGCTGGATTACATCTGAGAACTTCTTGAGCATGACGATGTCATCTATCATGCCGCCTATGATCTTGCCCTTTTTATCCCGGTTGGACCTGAAGTACTTGACATAGGGCTTCTCGCGTCCCTCCTGGCATACTGCCAGGGTCCTGAAGTTCTCCTCAACTGCGCCATCTGCAGTATCCAGGGCAGAGTGGGAGGCGATCATGCCTATGCGCAGGTCGCTGTGATTGTATTCGCCCAGGATCTCCAGAATCCTACTCCGATCTATCACTCAAAGCACCTCAAAATAATTATATCGGTCCATGGTATCACCATTCTAATTTATGAACATGACTGTCTTAGCCTAAGGCCACATAGAGCTCGCCTTTGCCGTTCTCCACCAGATCTCCTATGTATTTCTGATAAGCCAGGCCCTCTATCTGGATCTCTTCGACTTTCTTGTAGCTGGGAAGCACTGTGGCCTTGCCGCGCACTGTGATCGTCCCCTTGGTCATCTCAGCGCCTGGCAGGAAGGTGCTGCCTCCTATGACTATGATGCCTCCCTGGTTCACAGCTCCTGGAAAATCTCCGGCGTTCCCTGATACGTGTATGGTCCCGCCGCACATGTGCTCTCCCAGGTATGCTCCAGCACTTCCATCGATCTCAATCTCTCCGCCGCGCATGCCGCACTTCTCTCCTCGGTACCCGGAGCCCACATAGTTGCCTGCGTTTTTACTGACCAAGATCTTCCCGCCGCGCATCTCACGTCCAAGCCAGTCATCGGCGTTCCCGTTGATGCGAAGCAATCCGCCTTTCATCCCGCTCCCGGCGCGCATGCCCACTGGTCCCAGGATCTCAATAGTGCCTGCGCTCATGTTCTCCCCGATCCTCTTGACCCTGGAGAAGTCGCCCTCCAGGCGGATGGTGGTCTCTTCTACCAAGGCCACTGCCTCATCGCCTTCAACCTTGAAGTGGTCTGCGATCAATGTCCTGCGGTTGCCCTGGAAGGCTTCCAGGGACCTTATCTGGCTCAGGCTTAAAGGCGCAAATACATCGGGGCTGATCTTCTCAGCCTCCAGGGGCACTCCTATGGCTCTAAGAGGCCGCAGAGTAATGGTCCTCATTGCACTGCCTCCGAAACCTGCTCTCCAGTCTTGATCACCATGGGTCTTGTCACGTATGCGTCCTGCACCATGTAGTTGGACATCTTTATGCTGTAGTACCTCTCGAACTTGGCCTTGAGGTCTATCATCAGGCGGTCCATGTCTGCCTTTGGCACTGCTGCATCCACCCAGTACGTCTTGCCCTCTGGAGTGGCTGTGATCTCTCCATCAATGGATACGACCTGGCCTGATTTGATGGTATACTTGGCCAGTGAGAGAGCATTCTTGACCAGTTTATAATCCTTGCTGGGATCGACCTCTTCGGGCTTGAGGTTGTATATAGATATATCTGCGTCTGCCCCGGGTCCCAGGTGTCCTTTATCCTCCAAACCAAGCACCCTCGCGGGAGCTGCCCGGGTCATGATGGTGATGTCGTTCCAGTCCATCTCCCTCTCAATGCCCGGAAGGGTTGTCCTCTTTGTCACCAGCTCGTGAACTGTTGCTATCTCCTCGGCCCTCTTGGCCTTGCTCATGAGCAGGGCGATCACCTCTGGGTAGTTCACAAACGGCCCGCCATTAGGGTGGTCTGTGGTCATCAGCACCTTCCAGGGGTCCTTGGTCAGGAGCGCCAGCTCAAGGCCTATGGCCCACTGTATAGCATTGATTGGCATCTTTCTGCCATAAATCAGGGGCACCACACCGCTTGATTCCTCCAGTTCGATGTCATGGTTGGACCACTTGGCATGCAAAAGCCTTGCGTTTCCATACTCCAGTGGAGCATCTGCAGTCATGGTGGTGGCATTGCCGAAGATTATCTGGCCAAGATCCATGGTGGCATGGTTGTGGGTGTTGTAGTAATCGGCGATGACTGGCGCCTGGGAATCGAAGTCGCGCCAGCTCGTGCCCCCATAGGCAGAGAACTGCATGTGGGCCACGTGGACTATCTGTCTCATCCTGCTGGGCTTGATGTCCTTCAAAAGCTCCAGGGTCTCTATGGCCGTTGTGTAGTTGCCGGGCTTTCCCACGTTGTTGAAGTGGAGGTGGATGGAATGAGGAAGCTGCAGCATCTCATTAGCCTGTGCCAGGGCTCTTATGATCTCCGCTGGAGTGACGTCGAAGTTGGGCACCGGGTCGTAGAGGCCCTTGACGTTTGATCCAAACCCCCAGGCCTCGCCGCCTCCTGGGTTGACGATCTTCACTCCATAGCCGCGTGAAGCGCGAAGTCCCCAGGAGATGTAGGCTGCAAGCTTTGAGATGTCCTTGTCGCGCACGCACTCCATGACCTCCCAGTTGCTGCCAAATAAAGTAAGGGCACCTTTATCGATGATTGGAATCTCCTCGAGCTCCTCGTGGGTATGCCTGGACTCTATTATGGGCGTGGCAGCCTCAAAGGCTGTGGTGTAGCCCATCCGAGCATAGCGATATCCCATGGCGTAGCAGTTTGGCACCGTGTACCCTGTGGACGGCCTGCAGACTGCGGTCTTTGGCTCAGTGCCCATGCGGGAGTCGCCCGGGCTCATTATGCGTCCTGTGTTGACCTTGGGTCCGGCTATGTGGCTGTGGGCATCGACTCCACCGGGCATGACCAGGAGGCCGCTTGCATCTATCACTTCGCCCTTAGCATCCTCGACGATCCTTCCATTATCTATGCACAGGTCCATCTCCTCGCCGAAGATCCCGTTAGCGGGATCGTAGACTATTCCGCCTCTGATTATCATATTCATGCCTCCTTGTCATTGCAGCTTACAGTTCCTTTAAGTCTCCTCACGCTCTCTATTATGTGGCCGATTACCTCTTCATCGCTGGGGAATGGCGAGTTCACCAGCTTCTTCATCCTCAGCGCCAGTCCATCCATGCGGTAGGCCGTGCCCTCTGCCTCTATGCCCGCGATCGCGCTTGGTATCACTACATCTGCAAGCAGGGTGGTTGGGTTCTGGTAGGGGTCGACCTGTATCACTGGCATGTTGGCAAGGTTATCCACTATGGATCTGGGGAAGTTGGATGCTGGATCTGCCGCCACTACAAGGGTTGCGTCTACCTCTTTATGTCCAAGCACCTCGCAGGCTGCAGTCTCTCCAGGGTTGAAGTAGGCTTGGCCCCTGGCAAAGTCTATCGACATTGGGAAACCCGTCTCCCAGGCAGCGACCTGGCCCATTCCGCCGACGTTATAATGCCCTCTCATGGGCATGACCACGAACTTGGTGTGGGCGTTCAGTTCAGCCACCAGAGACAAGGCATTGTCTATGTTCTTGGACCTTCCACGGCTGTGGGTCAGGCCAAGGCCGAAGAAGAGAACGCCAAATTTTGATGCCTTCATAACCTGGACCACCTCTGCCAGGTCTTTCTTGGATACGCCGCCGACCTCATCTGGCACCATATCATCTTTGCTGGCTACAAGCAGCCTTAAAGCCGTGATCACCTCATAGTCGGTCCCGGGCTTAATAAGCACGAATTTGTTGGCATTCTTGGAGCTTTTTGTCTCCCTCACATCCACGACCACCACGTTCTTGCATCCCCGGCCATCAGCTGTGAACCTTCCGCAGACGTTTGAGGAGTACCTGAGCGTGTGCCTGGGGTGAGCCTCTGCAGGGTTGCAGCCCCAGAAGATCACCAGGTCGGCCCTGTTTTTTATCTGGCCAAGAGTAGCTCCAGCCATGCCTTTCTCCTCTATACCCATGATAGACGGCCCATGACAGACGGTCGCTGTGGAGTCTATGATCCCACCGACCTCCTCGGCCAGGAGTATGCCCTTCTTCTGGGCCTCGCAGACAGTTGATGCCCAGCCGTAGAGGAGAGGGTGCTTGGCGCACAGCAGTATCTCGGCGGCACGATCATAAGCCTCCTGATAGCTGACCTCTTTCAGATCCTCGCCCGCGCGAACCATGGGCGCCTTTATCCTTTCATGGCCCATGAGCTTGTTTGCGCCGAGGCGGCAGCTGTGCCTGACCTTGGTTACCTTGTCATCCTCGACCTCAACTGCCAGGTCGTCGCACAGGCAGCCGCAAAAGGAGCATATGACGTCTTCAAAAGATGTGATCAAGGCTTAGCCCTCCTCATTCCTCTGAACATATCGCGCACGTCGAGCACAGGCATATCTGTAGGCTTTATCTCTACCTCCACTCCCTTGAACTGAGGAGTCCCGCTCCCGGCGGTGTCTGGGCCGATCACTGCGTTTGCATAGGGGCCCATTGGCATGAACACCAGACCATTGGACAGGCCTTTGTCTGACCTGGCTGAGGCCACCACCTGGCCGAACTGATTCGATACCTGCACGTTCTTCCCCTCGGAAAGGCCGAGGGACGAAAAGTCCTCTTCTGATAGTGAGAGGGATGACGTTGCCTTGAAGAATTCGGGCGACATCTTAGACTCGCATGTCGCGCCCTGCGCCAAGGTACGTCCGGAGATCATGATTGCCTTCAACGAGAACCACCTGAATTTAGATGAACTAGAACATTTGGTCGCTAAAAAGTGTGCGGTCTACAGACTTATCATGGGGGCTAAAAACCCACTTGGCGCATTACTTTAATATATCCCTTCATAATTGGAGGATAGTCCACCGGTTGGAGTTGGGTATTTTGGATGGCAGAGCTTGGAAATTTGGGGACGATATCGATACAGATGCTATAATCCCAGGTCGGTATTTGGTCATAAATGACCCTGCAGAGCTGGCGCAGCACCTTTTTGAGGGCGTCCGCCCTGAGATGGCGGTCCAGGTCAAGCCCGGCGATATAGTGGTGGCCGGGAACAACTTTGGATGCGGCTCGTCAAGGGAGCACGCACCTCTGGCTCTCAAAGGGGCCGGAGTGTCCGCGGTGATCGCCAAGTCCTTTGCCAGGATCTTCTTTAGAAATGCCATCAACATAGGCCTCCCACTCTTCATCTGCTCAGAGGTGGATAAGATCAGGGATGGCGACCCAATAGAGATAGACATGGCCGGCGGGATCATACATAATCTTGGTACCAAGGAGTCGTATAAGACTACGCCCCTGCCCCAGTTCTTGAGGGAGATTGTGGAGGCAGGCGGCCTTGTGGAGTATACGAAGAGGGCAATTGGCCGGAGGGTGGAAGCATGAAGTATACCGTACCTGTAATTCCAGGCGATGGCATAGGGCCGGAGATTATAGCTGAGGGCAAGAAGGTGCTGGAGGCTGCAGCTGACAAGCACGGCTTCTCACTGGACTGGATCGAGTTTCCACTCGGTGCAGAGCACTATTTAAAGACCGGAGAGCTGGTAAGCGAAGATACCTTGAAGGAGCTCTCAAAGTACAGGGCCATCTATCTTGGAGCCATAGGCGATCCCCGTGTCAGGCCTGGAATTCTTGAGAAGGGAGTCCTGCTGGCCATGAGGTTCTACATGGACCAGTATGTGAACTTAAGGCCGGTCAAGCTCTTAGAGGGCATCTGGACGCCACTTAAGGACAAGGGCCCAAAGGACATAGACTTCGTGGTGGTCAGGGAGAACACAGAGGACTTCTATATCGGGATTGGCAGTCGTGCAAAGGCCGGACACAGCCACGCCGACTTCGAGGTCAAGCGCACCCTCTATAATATCAAGTTCGGGCTTGATATCGACTCTGACAGCGAGGAGATCGGGTATCAGATAGGTGAGATCTCCAAGGAAGGCACCCGCAGGGTGATAAAGTACGCCTTCGACCTTTCCATGAAGAGGGAAAAGCAGCTCGCAAGCGTAGACAAGGCCAATGTGCTCTCCGATATCTACGGATTCTGGAGAGAGGTATTCCTGGAGGTCGCGCAGTCTTATCCAGAGGTCAAGACCGACTTCAACTTCGTGGATGCCATCACCATGTGGTTCGTCAAGAACCCGGAGTGGTTCGATGTGGTAGTCGCCCCCAACATGTTCGGAGACATAATAACCGACCTTGGTGCCATGATCCAGGGAGGTCTGGGACTCGCCCCAGGCGCAAACTTGAACCCCGAGGGGACGAGCATGTTCGAGCCCATACACGGTTCTGCACCCAAATATAAGGGCCTGAACAAGGTAAATCCAGTGGCCACCATCTGGTCTGGGGCTCTCCTCCTGGATCATCTGGGCCAGGCAGATGCGGCTGCCGACGTGGTGAAGGCCATTGAGCGGAACCTATTTGAGGGAAGGGTAAAGACATATGACCTGGGTGGAAGTTCGACCACGTCCGAGGTCGGGACTGAGATTGCTCGCCTAGTGGGGAGTATCTAAAAGACCACGAGGGAAAAAGCTTTATCCGGGATGATTTTATCTCTCACATAGTGCAGGTAAAAAGGCTTGAGGCATGGGCCGGCATGCTAATGGGGGCTCGTAGCTCAGTTAGGCAGAGCGTCTGGCTTTTAAACTTTTGCGTGAAGGTACGCGTGAAGATACCAGGTGGCCGAGGGTTCAAATCCCTTCGAGCCCGTTTGCTGCTCCCTTAAGCCTTTTTGCTGCTCTTTCCTAGAGGTGGTTTATGTGACGACGAAGTTTACTGTGCAGGATCACGAATCAGTCCCCAAGCACGTTCTGCTATCGCCCGAAGAGAGCGAAGTTGTTCTGAAGCGCTATGGCATAGATGCACCTCAGCTGCCAAAGATCCACGTGAACGATCCTGCGGCCAAAGAGATCGAGGCAAAAGTTGGGGATATAATCAAGGTCGTGAGAAAAAGCCCGACTGCAAAGCAATCTATCTTTTACAGGCTGGTAATAGATTAAAGGTGGTTAACAACTTTGATCGATAGACATGTTCTATATAATTCCTATTTTACCAAAGACAAGCTGGTGCACCATCACATCAACTCCTTCAATGAGTTCATAGATCGCGGCCTTCAAAAGGTCATAGACGAGGTAGGCATAATCGAGACGAACATTGAGGACACCTACGTCCGCCTGGGCAAGATCAGCGTGGGCTTCCCAATGGTTCGCGAGGCCGACGGGTCCATTGAGAGGCTTTACCCCAACGACGCAAGGCTTCGAAACCTCACATATGCATCTCCAATCAAGCTTGAGATGACCATCGTGGAAGGAGAAAAAGAGAAGGACCCCGTAGAGGCGGAGATTGGCACTCTGCCAATAATGCTGATGTCCAAGGTCTGCAACCTCTCTGGAATGACCAATGACGAGATGGTGACCTATGGAGAAGACCCAATGGATCCCGGAGGGTACTTCGTCGTCAACGGCTCTGAGAGGGTCATAATGACTCTTGAGGATCTGGCCCCCAACAAGATCCTGGTCGAGTACAACCAGCGCTATGAAGAGTTCATAGAGGTGGCCAAGGTCTTCTCACAGAGGCAGGGCTACAGGTCCCTGGTCATTGTAGAGCGCGGAAGAAGGTCCATACTTGAGGTCTCATTCCCAAGCGTCTCTGGAAGGATCAACTTCATCACACTTCTTAGGGCTCTTGGCATGGAGACTGATATGGACATAGTCAAGTCCGTATCAGATAACCCTGAGATCATCAAGTTCATGCTTGAGAACCTGGAGGAGGCCGAGGTCTCATCCACAGACGAGGCCTTAGAGAAGATCGGGTCCCGTGTGGCTGCTGGCCAGGCCAAGGAGTACCAGAAGAAGAGGGCAACATACGTCCTGGATCGCTACCTCTTGCCGCACATTGGCGTGGCTGAGAAGGACAGGTTTGCCAAGGCCCTCTTCCTGTCCAGGATGGCCGAGGCCTGCTTTGAGCTGGCCCTGGGACACAGGGGAGAAGACGACAAGGATCACTACTCCAATAAGAGGCTCAAGCTTTCAGGGGATTTGATGGAGGACCTCTTCAGGGTTGCCTTCAACCGTCTCACAAGGGACATAAAGTACCAGCTCGAGCGGGCATCAATGAGGAACCGCGAGCTAAACGTGGTCACAACTGTCAGGGCAGACGTCCTGACTGAGAGGATGATCCATCCCCTGGCTACAGGAAACTGGGTCGGCGGAAGGACTGGCGTATCCCAGCTGCTTGACAGGACCGACTACATGGCAGCACTGTCGCACTTGAGGAGGGTAATTTCTCCTCTATCCAGGTCCCAGCCCCACTTCGAGGCCAGGGATCTTCATGCCACTCAGTGGGGTCGCATCTGTCCTTCAGAGACTCCAGAGGGGCCAAACTGCGGGCTTGTCAAGAACTTCGCCCAGGCAGTAGAGCTGTCCCAGGGCGTAGAGAGCTATGATGATATCAAGAAGATGCTTTTGGACCTTGGCGTGGTCCCAGTAGGTGGTAACATTGGTTAATGCCAGGGTATTCGTCAATGGAGAGATAATCGGGCACCATCCAGACCCGGTGAAGCTGGCTGAGGATTTGAGAAGGCTTCGGCGTGCCGGGCACATAAGCAACCAGGTCAATGTGGCCTACTTCGAGAGGACTGAGGAGATCCTCATAAACACCGACTCGGGCAGGGCCAGAAGGCCGCTCATAACAGTTGAGAACGGCCGGGCACTTGTGACCGAGGACCATATAGATCAGATGGAGCGAGGTGAATTATCATTTGAAGAGCTGGTCAAGACAGGCGCTATAGAGTACGTAGATGCAGAAGAGGAGGAGAACAGCCTGATCGCCATCTGGGAGCCGGATATTACCGTCGACCACACCCACCTGGAGCTTGACCCCTCACTCATACTGGGCATAGCTGCAGGCCTTGTCCCCTATCCTGAGCACAACGCCAGCCCCAGGAACACCATGGGCGCTGGAATGATCAAGCAGTGTCTTGGAATGTCAATGGCCAACATGAAGCTGCGGCCTGACACCAGAGGTCACTACTTAAACTCGCCTCAAAAGGCTCTTGTCAGGACCAGGACTTCGCCTGCCATTGGCTTTGACGAGCGGCCTGCAGGTCAGAACTTCGTTGTGGCGGTTCTGGCTTATGAGGGCTATAACATTGAAGATGCGCTGGTCGTCAACCGCGGCTCTATAGAGCGTGGTCTGGCCAGGAGTCACTTCTTCAGGGTATCCGAGGCCGAGGAGAGGAAGTACCCCGGAGGCCAGGAAGACAAGTTCGAGATACCTGACCTGGAGGTGCGCGGAGCGCGCGGGTCTGAATCTTATGAGCAGTTGGACGATGATGGATTGGTCAATCCCAACGCCTACGTGGGTCCTAACGATGTTCTCATTGGCAAGACCAGCCCGCCCAGGTTCCTTGAAGAGCCCTCCGAGTTTGGAATAACCCCCCAGCAGAGGCGTGAGACCTCGGTTACCATGAGGTCCAATGAGAAGGGCGTTGTGGATATGGTCATACTGACCGAGTCCTCCAACGGAAACCGGCTGGCCAAGGTCAAGACCAGAGACCAGCGAATTCCTGAGCTTGGGGACAAGTTCGCATCCAGGCACGGCCAGAAGGGAGTTGTGGGCCTGATTGTGCCCCAGTCTGACATGCCATTCACTGAGGCTGGCATCGTGCCCGACCTGCTCTTGAACCCCCATGCCATCCCATCGAGGATGACTGTGGGACACGTGCTTGAGATGATCGGCGGCAAGGTCGGCTCCTTAGAGGGAAGGTTCATAGATGCCACAGCGTTCCTGGGAGAGAACGAGCCAGATCTCAGGAATGCTCTGACCAAGTTCGGATTCTCTCACACCGGCAGGGAGATACTCTACAGCGGAAGCACAGGCGAGCAGATCATGGCCGACCTCTTCGTTGGAGTGATCCTTTACCAGAAGCTCTACCACATGGTTGCAGGAAAGATGCACGCCAGGTCACGCGGGCCCGTACAGGTGCTCACAAGGCAGCCCACTGAAGGCAGGGCCAGGGAAGGAGGTCTCAGGTTTGGTGAGATGGAGAGAGATGTTCTCATAGCCCATGGAGCAGCACTGGCGCTAAAAGAGCGTCTTGTAGATGAGTCAGATAAGGTCACTGAGCTCGTCTGCAGCAACTGCGGGATGATAGCCATCCACGACAAGCGCAGAAACGCTGACTTCTGCCCTGTATGCGGCGCAGATACCGAGATATATCCTGTGGAGATGAGCTATGCCTTCAAGCTCCTCCTCGATGAGATAAAATCACTGGGCGTAGCCCCCCGTCTGATGCTGGAGGATGCTGTTTAATGACTGTTCCAAAGAGAATTGGCAAGATCCGGTTTGGCCTCATCTCCCCACAGGAGTTCAGGAAGATGAGCGTGGTCAAGATCATCACTGCCGATACCTATGATGATGACGGCTTCCCAATAGAGATGGGGCTGATGGATCCACGGCTGGGCGTCATCGACCCGGGCCTGAGATGCAGGTCTTGCGGAGGCAGGCCTGGCGAGTGTCCCGGCCACTTCGGCCACATAGACCTGATAGCTCCAGTGATCCACGTAGGCTTTGCAAAGCTCATAAGGAAGGTGCTCAGGGGCGTCTGCAGAGACTGCTCCCGTCTCATGCTCCTGGATAAGGAGAAGGAGATGTACCTGACCCAGATAAGGACCCTGGAGCGGCTGGGCCAGCCCACAGATGAGATCGTCAACAAGGTCTTTGCCGAGGCCAGAAAGCACAAGATCTGCCCCTACTGCGGCGGGCCTCAGCAGGAGATCAAGTTCGAGCGGCCGCTCTCCTATATAGAGGAGGGCCACAAGCTCACTCCATCAGACATCAGGGACAGGTTTGAGAAGGTCCCTGACAGCGATACAGAGGTCATGGGCATGAACCCGGACACGGCCAGGCCGGAGTGGATGATCCAGACCGTGCTTCCAGTGCCGCCGGTGACCATGCGTCCTTCCATCACTCTTGAGAGCGGTCAGAGGAGCGAGGACGACCTGACCCACAAGCTTGTGGATATAATCAGGATCAACCAGAGGTTCCAGGAGAACCGCGAGGCAGGCGCGCCCCAGCTCATCATTGAGGATCTGTGGGAGCTGCTTCAATACCACGTCACCACCTTCCTGGACAACACAGTATCCGGAGTCCCTCCTGCAAGGCACAGGAGCGGCAGGCCCCTAAAGACACTCTCTCAGAGGCTGAAGGGCAAAGAGGGAAGGGTTAGAGGGGCACTATCAGGCAAGAGAGTCAACTTCAGTGCAAGGACTGTAATTTCCCCGGACCCAAACCTCAGCATAAATGAAGTCGGAGTTCCCTTAGACATTGCAATGGAGCTCTCGGTGCCAGTTATTGTCAACAACAGGAACAAGGAGGTCATCAAGACCTTCGTCAAGCGTGGGCCTGACAGGCATCCCGGAGTCAACTACGTCACCAGGGCAGACGGGCGCAGGGTGAAGGTCACTGACAAGAACTGCGAAGAGGTGGCCGAGCAGATAGATACCGGCTGGAAGATTGATAGGCAGCTCACGGATGGAGATATAGTCCTCTTCAACCGGCAGCCTTCTCTTCACAGGATGTCTATCATGTCCCACAAGGTCAAGGTCATGCCCTATAAGACATTCAGGCTAAACCCTGCAGTATGTCCTCCCTACAACGCTGATTTCGATGGCGATGAGATGAACCTGCACGTGCCCCAGACCGAGGAGGCAAGGGCCGAGGCAGAGATCCTCATGCGCGTCCAGGAGAACATCTTGTCCCCTAGGTTTGGCGGGCCTATCATTGGAGGCATACACGACTATGTCACAGGCTCGTTCCTGCTCACGCACGGGTACAAGCCAATAGACAGGCGTAATGTGATGGAGCTCTTGAAGAAGTTCGACCAGCCCGACCTGCCTGAGCCTGCGGGGCACAACGATGCAGGCGAGCCATACTGGACTGGAAAGCAGGTCTTCTCAACAGTCCTTCCAAAGGGGCTGAACCTGACTTTCAAGGCCGACTTCTGCATGAACTGCGACGCCTGCAAGTCAGAGGACTGTGAGCACGACGCATACGTCATAATAGAGGACGGAGTGCTCAAACAGGGAACCATAGATGCAGAGGCCGTGGGCGCATTCAAGGGCAAGATCACTGATAGAGTGATTAAGCAGTACAGCCCAACTGAGGCTTGCAGGTTCCTGGATCAGATGACATTGCTGGCATTGAGGGGCATAATGTATGCCGGTTTTTCCTTTGGCATAGATGATGAGGACATACCAAGGCCTGCAGCAAACCAGATTGAGGAGACTACCAGGGCTGCCCGCGAGAATGTGACCAGGCTTATAGAGGCCTACAATGCAGGCGAGCTGGAGCCCCTTCCAGGACGTACCCTGGACGAGACCCTGGAGATGCGCATAATGCAGACTCTGGGCAAGGCCAGGGACAGCGCAGGCTCAATAGCCGGCAGGTATCTGGGACTTGATAACTCCGGAGTGGTGATGGCAGTTTCTGGGGCCAGAGGATCGATGCTCAACCTGACACAGATGGCGGCCTGCGTTGGCCAGCAGTCTGTGCGTGGCGAGCGCATCAAGCGTGGCTATGCAGGCAGGACTCTGCCTCACTTCAGGCGCGGAGACCTTGGGGCTGAGGCTCACGGCTTTGTAGAGTCCAGCTATAAGAAGGGTTTAACCCCCACTGAGTTCTTCTTCCACTCAATAGGTGGAAGAGAGGGCCTGGTGGATACGGCCATCAGGACGTCTCAGAGCGGTTACCTCCAGCGTCGTTTAGTCAACGCGCTGCAGGATTTAGAGGTCAAGTACGACGGCACAGTTCGCGAGACTCGCGGCATGATAGTTCAGTTCAAGTACGGCGAGGATGGAGTAGATGCCTCGAGACGTGACTATGCAAGCGTTGACAACGTAAAGCGGATAATCAGTAGAGTGATGAATAAGGAGGCGCAATGAGCCTCAGTAAAGATGAAATCCTTGGAAGGATAACCGACCTGGATCTGCCCACAAGCATAGTGGACGCCCTGCTTGCGGGGATAGAGGGCACAGGCCTGACAGATGAGCAGTTCGAAGAGATCATCTCCCAGGTAGCCTCGGATTATAACCATTCCCGGGTAGAGCCCTGTGAGGCAGTGGGCGTAGTTGGCGCCCAGTCCATAGGCGAGCCAGGAACCCAGATGACCATGAGAACTTTCCACTACGCAGGAGTGGCTGAGATCAACGTTACCCTCGGGCTTCCAAGGCTAATCGAGATTGTAGATGCAAGAAAGATACCAAGCACGCCCACAATGACCGTCAGGCTCAATGAGGAGTATGCTCATGACCGCGACCTGGCCAGAGAGGTAGCCTGGGCCATAGAGTCCACATCAATTCTGCACCTGGGCTCTATTGCCACAGACCTGGCAGAGATGAATGTGATCATTGAGCTAAACCCTGTGGCCATGGAGCAGAGGAAGATCACCCCAGATGAGGTCGCCAATAGCTTAAGGGAGGAGACAGGCCTGTCTGTTGATCTTAAGGGCAATGTGCTTGTCATGGCCCCTGAGGAGCCTTCTTACCGCGAGCTTCTGCAGCTTGTGGAGAAGATCAAGAAGGTTTCTCTTAAGGGCGTGGAAGGGATAAGGCGAGTTGTGATTCGCAAAGAAGGCGACGAGTACGTGCTGTATACTGAAGGATCGTCGCTTAGAAAGGTGATGCAGTTCGACGGAGTGGACCCCACCAGGACCAAGACCAACAATATAAATGAGATCGGTGAGGTCTTAGGCATTGAAGCTGCCAGGAATGCAATAATAAACGAGGCCACTGATACTCTGCGCGAGCAGGGCCTCGCAGTTGATGTCAGGCACATCATGCTTGTGGCAGACATTATGACCGTCGATGGAGAAGTGAAGCAGATCGGCAGGCACGGCGTATCTGGCGAGAAAGCTTCAGTCCTTGCAAGAGCTGCCTTCGAAGTCACAGTAAACCATATCCTAGATGCGGCTGTGCGCGGAGATGTGGACGACCTACAGGGGGTCACTGAGAACGTCATAGTCGGACAGCCGATACAGCTAGGCACGGGCGGCGTGCAGCTAGTAGCAAGAAGATGAGGTAGTACAAATGATAAACGTAGATAGAGCGCTTCGAAGTTCAATCAGGACAGGAAAAGTGGTGCTTGGATCAAATAAGACAATTGAGACCGGATCAAAGGGCGAGGCAAAGCTGATCATATACTCCAGCGACTGCCCCCATGACGTGCGCTCTTCGCTAGAGTCCATGGATGTTCCAGTCTACAGTTATCAGGGTATGGGCAAGGATCTTGGATCTGCCTGTGGAAAACCCTTCTCCGTGGCCACCCTGGCCATAATAGAGCCAGGCGACTCGGAGATTATGGCACTGCTGCGGGAGATCCGGGGTGTCCAGAATGAGTGAGTTCAAGCTCACCACAGAGGGAATAAGATACATAGCGCTTTTTGAGAGCTTGACTGGCGGGATGGCCAGGGACTGCGTAGTGGATGCCGACAACGATAGAATCATCTTTGTAATAAAAAAGGGCGATATGGGTGCAGCCATAGGCAGAAAGGGCAGCAACATCAACCGGGTCAAGAAGTCGATAGGCAAACAGATTGAGATTGTAGAGTACAGCGACAACGTGAACGAGTTTCTGGAGAACCTCTTCCAGCCCGCCTCCATCAAGAATGTGATGGTGGTGGACAAAAATAATAAGCGATTGGCTTATGTAGAGGTAGCAAATAAGGATAAAGGCATTGCCATCGGGCGCGACGGCCGCAACATATTAAAAGCCAAGATGCTTGCGCAGAGGCATCATGGCGTAGATGACATAATCATCCAATGAGAAAACGGCCTGTGCCTGTGGCACACAACACAACTTACAAGTCATGATCAATAGGTGAAATGAATGGGACAGGGAATTTATGCAGCCAGGAAACTGGAGCGTGATAGGAAGAGTCTGAGGTGGAGCGATCCTAAGTACATTAAGCGCGCTGGCGGGCTCAAGATCAAGGCAGACCCTATGGCTGGAGCGCCGATGGCCAGAGGAATTGTGCTTGAGAAGGTGGGCATTGAGGCCAAGCAGCCAAACTCTGCCATCAGAAAGGCGGTCAGAATCCAGCTCATCAAGAACGGACGCCAGGTCACGGCCTTCACTCCTGGAGATGGGGCAATAGGCTTCATAGATGAGCACGATGAGGTCACCGTAGATCGAATCGGCGGAAGAATGGGCCGGTCGATGGGCGATATCCCCGGAGTTCGGTTCAAGGTCATTGCAGTGAACAACGTCTCCTTAGATGAGATGGTCAGGGGCAGGAAAGAGAAGCCTGTGAGGTGATCTTAGATGTTGCTATTTGGCAAGTGGGACCCGGCAGAGGTAGAGGTCGCGGATCTTAGCATCAAAGGCTACATGAACCTTACTCCCAAGGCAGTCATGTATTCAGGCGGCAGGCATGCAAAGCAGCAGTTCAAGAAGTCTGAGCAGCATGTAATTGAGCGCCTGGTAAACAAGCTCATGAGGAAAGAGAAGAACACAGGCAAGAAGATCATGGCCTACAGGATAGTCGAGAACTCATTCGACATAGTAGCCAGGAAGACCAAGGAGAACCCGCTCACAGTCCTGGCCAGGGCCCTGTCCAATGCCGGACCTCGCGAAGAGGTTGTAAGGCTCAAGTACGGCGGAATCACCGTGCCAAAGGCCGTAGATACAGCTCCTCAGAGGAGGATCGATACTGCCCTTATGCTTATCGCCAAGGGCGCCTGGCAGTCCTCCTTCAAGACCAAGAAGTCTATTGAGGACGCACTGGCAGACGAGATCATAGGCGCTGCCAATTATGACGTCAGAAGCTTTGCCATCAATAGAAAGGATTCTATTGAGCGTGTGGCAAAGGCAGCCAGGTAAAGGATATTAAAGGCGCTATATGGCGCCTTATATTTCTATTTTTGAGTCTCTTTAAAGATTAAGGCCAAAGGTCTAAATCTCCCAAGGTTCCATTGGCGATCTACATCGGAGGAACAAGAGACGTGGATAAAAACATTCCATGGGATGAATTGGACCCAGATGTGCGGTGGGATGAATACTTACGAACCTCACACTACCAAACGCCTACGCCTAAGATTCCGATAATCGCTGAGTACTTTCGACTAGTGAATGCAATATTTGGGGCATATCTAGCCATTACCGTTAGCTTGAACGATGCAGTTCAACTTTTAGAGCATAAACAAGAGGCGTCGGTGCAAAAGGATAAAACCACAATAGAACACATGGATAAACAATTCCTGTTGTTTGGTAAAGTCGATCCCAATGAGCCCAATGCTTACCCAGAACCAAAAAACGCCCTCCATATGTGTTCACAAGGCGGATTCAAGAAGAGAAATGGCCCAGGCGGAGATAATCAGATAATGGCTGCAAATATGAGTATCGTGATGATGTACGCGTACTGGGAAGATCACTACCGTGAAAAGATAGCACATGCTATCGGGCTTAAAGATAAAAACGAGGTGAAGACAGAGATCATGGCTGATTTGAGCATCTTGCGAAACTCCATAATACATCATAGTGGCTACGTAATAAGCGATAAAAAATTTAAAATTCTGTCAAATTTTCGGCCGGGTGACAAGATTAATATTGATCTAGATCAATTTGAGGAGATTAAACGCCAGATCGAGAAAGGGCTGAGCAAATTATCACAAGAGTTGGAGGAGGTTATCCCTGCACCCAAACCCTGAGATTTTCTATGGACGGTCTTGGCAAGATTATAGGTCCACAACAAATCTATTAGTATAACAATAGCGTTCCGATCGATGGAGATCTCTCTGGCATAGATTATGCAAGCGGTTGTTGCCAGCTATTCAGGAGATGAGTGATATGAACTTTTGAAAACACCTCATCCACTTTAGCACATCCTGTCAAAGGTTATTATATACTTATTGCTCTTGCTGCAATACATTCTTAAAGTTTCATCACTATTTGCATGCTCGCATTGCTAAACATCCAGAGGGACTAATATGAGAGAGGACGCCAATATGAGAAAAGGCATATTTTTCATTGTTGCCTTTTTAGCCTTATTATATCCCGCTGAAGCTCAGGCTATAGATCAGCCCGCTTCAGCGGAGGATCTGACATACATAACAGAGCAGTTTCCACCCTTCAACTTTCAAAAGGATGGCAAGCTGCAAGGCATATCTGTAGATCTGCTCGAGACCGTTTGGGTGAGAATGGGTGCAGACCTGAACAGAAGCGCAATAGAGCTCCTGCCCTGGACTGAGGGTTATGAAAGAACTCTAGATGAAAGGAACAACGTCCTGTTTTCGACCTCCCGCTTCCCGCAAAGAGAGCAGCTCTTCAAGTGGGCAGGGCCAATCGCGCCCATCAGGGATGTGCTGCTTACAAAAAGGGATAGGAATATCAGCATTTCAGCCCAGGACGATCTGAAGAAATACAGGATAGGCGCAGTCAAGGATGACAGTGCCGTGCAAATGCTTCTGGATAAAGGCGTGAATAAGGAGGACCTGGTGCTGGCAGCAACGCCGATGCCCATTATTGAGATGCTGGAAAATGATAGCATAGATGCCTGGGCGTATGATGATGTGGGCGGCATATGGCTGATCAACGAGTCGGGTGCAGATGCGAGCGATTTCAAGGCAGCCTACACACTGGGTCAGACTGACCTCTATTATGCCTTCAATAAAGAAACTCCTGATTCCCTTGTGCTGTCATTCCAGCAGGCCATAGATTCCATCAATAATAACAAGGACGAAGATGGGCTAACGGAATATGAAAAGGTGCTAAATAAGTATGTCCCATCGGAGTATGTCATAAATAATACGGACGAGAGCAGGCTCATGGCATTTTTAAGCGAGGCCGTAGCCTACGTGAAAGAAAAAGGCGAGAAAAAGGCCCTTCAAGAGTTCAACAACCGCTCGGGCTCATTTGTCAGAGGAGATCTCTACATCTTCGCTTACGATTTCAACGAGACGTGTCTTGCTCATCCCTTCATGCCAGACCTGGTGGGCCAGAAAGGCCTGCTGGATATCAACGGCATGAATGTGACCGCAAACGAGCTGGCACTGGCCAAGAGGGGTGGCGGGTTCATGTATCTTGTCTTCCCGAATCCAACCCACGGGTCCAAGGAAGAGCTTAAGCTGATTTATATTGAGGCTGTGAATGATAACCTCTATCTGGGCTCTGGATTATATATCTCAGACATTTCCGCATCTTTCAATGAGGAAGAGAGCGATGAGTTTGTGGCCTATGTAGAGCGCGCCCTGCAGTTCGCCAGGGAGAACGGCAAGGATAAGGCTCTGGCAGTCTTCAATGATCCAGGAGGCAACTTCACAAGAGATGGACGCTACATCTTTGCCTACGATTATGAAGGACGAAACCTGGCCCTTCCCAAGCAGTCTGAGCTGGTAGGCACAAACCGCATAGATGTCCAGGATCCAAATGGCGTCTATTTCGTTAAACAACACATCGACCTGGCCAGAATGGGCGGTGGATTCCACTACTATGTCTATCCAGATCCCTCCAGAAACATGGACCCCGCGCCAAAGCTCAGCTATGTGGTTAACGTCGATGACACCTGGTTCCTGGGATCTGGGATTTATGCGGAGGGCGAGGAGTAAGACGGATCTATTAAAAATAATTCTACTTTTTTTTGACTCAATGCATTTTTAGCCAATCAACTCCTGAAGACGATGGCAATGCATCAATCGCAGACCCTTTGGCAGATATGACATGCCTGACAATCAATCAAACCGATGATGTTTACTACCTCACGAGTTATGTCAAACTAAAATATGGTGATCATATGAAAAGTTGGAATGCGCTAGCTGCAGCAGTCTTGCTGGTGCAGGTGAGCCTCATGGTTTTCACCACACAGTCAGCTCTGGCAAAAGAAGAGTTTCTGGGAACGGCAAATACCTCACTGATTTCCCCCTTCAACAAGACCGAACTCGTCTCATTTGTTGAATCCGCGGCGGCCTATGTCCAAAAGAACGGCAAAGATAACGCCCTGGTAGAGTTCAGCAACAAGACCGGCTCATTTGTCAAAGGAGATCTCTACATCTATGCCTATGATTTCAATGGAACCAACATTGCACATCCATTTAATCCCGATTGGATAGGCCAAAACAAGCTAGATACGACCGATTCCTATGGCGTCCCACTCGGCAAGATCCTGGCCGACGTTGCAAGGGGAGGAGAAGGATTTGCTTACTTCATCTTCCCAAACCCGGCTCACGGCAATAGAGATGAGCTCAAGATCGGCTACGTGATGAAGGTGGATGATAGCTGGTGGCTGGGCTCAGGATTATACCTCTCCAACATTTCTACGTCTTTTGGCGGGGCCAAGAGAGATGAACTTGTGGCCTTTGTAGATGAAGCTGTCCGATTTGCCAAGGAGAACGGCAAGCAGAAATCCCTGGCAGTCTTCAATGACCCAAAGGGTAATTTCACAAGAGATGAACTTTACATCTTTGCCTATGATTACGAAGGGCGAACCCTGGCACTTCCTTATCAGCCCGATTTGATAGGCACAAGTCGTATCGATGCTCAAGACCCAAACGGCGTCAAGTTCATCCAGCAGGCCATAGATACAGCCAGAATGCAGAGGGTTTTCCTCTACTATATCTATCCTGACTCATCCAGAAACATGACCCAGTCACTGAAGCTGAGCTATGTGGCGAAGATAGATGATACCTGGTTCCTGGGGTCTGGCATCTATGCGAATGGCGATGAAGAGACAGAATAATTCCGGCCCTTTAAAATGCAGGGCACATAGATTATCATATAATAGTGCAGAAGTGATGAAAAATGACTATTAAGAAAAATATGAAAAATAGTGTACTCAGCTCTGTCTTAGTGGCGACTTTGGTCACTCTGCTTTTTTGTGCCATCGCTGCTTCAGGCCAGGATGTACCTAACGGCAATATATCTGCCGCAGATTCGGTGGTCGATATGCCTTTCATGCTGCTCCAAATCCAGGCAGATGTGCAGGGGAGCCTGAATGATCTGGACTTAGACGTGGCAAATGCCTCCCAAAATCTCTCAGCAACAGGCCTGGATGGGGGTGCAGCCCGTGGAGTCCTACATAAGCTGCTTGAAACCAACTCAAACCTGGTCGAAGCAGTGACGTTTGGCAAAGACGGGAAGATCATTGTAGCCGAATGCAAAGGTTGCGAGGGCGGAGAGGGCGCGGATATTAGCAGCCAAGAGCATATCGCCCACGTCTTGAAGACTAAAACCCCAACGCTGAGCAAACAGCTCCTGCTGGTGGAAGGATATACCGGCACGGCTCTTGCATATCCTGTCTTCTCTCAGCAAGGTGAGTTCCTGGGAGGCATCTCTGCAATCATTGAGCCCGATAAGTTGCTGAATGAAATGGTCGCTCCCCAGCTCCATTTTGATGCATACAATCGGAGCAACATTACCGACTATAGCTTCTGGCTAATGCACCTAGATGGCCTGATTGCCTACGACCGGGATGCAAGCCAGATAGGGAAGTACCTGTTCGTTGACCCGCTTTACAAGACATTCCCCAGCCTCCTCGACCTGGGACATAGGATTGCGGCCGAGAGGTCGGGTCATGGGTACTATAGCTTCAAAGTCACTGAAGGCAATAATAGGGTAGTGACCAAGGAGAGCTACTGGACAACGGCTGGGCTTCATGGCAGGGAATGGAGGCTTATCGTCACCAAGATAGTGCAATGAGGGATTATATATCAATTTTTAATAAGATCTCTTCTATAACGTACCTCGTGGTATGAGCCTTACACCAGACAAGACCGATGACAGAGCACAGGCAATTGGCTATGCTAAACTGGCGCTCGATATCTACGAGCAGATCGAAAGCCTGGATACAGAAATGGTGGGGGGGGTGCATTAGCAGAGTGGCAGAAATAAGAATTAAGTGATATGTAGCCAGATCTCTGTTGGCAGGTTATGGCGCCTCCCTGGATGGGAGTCAGTATTTTGCCTAAAACACGAATTATAAGTGCATCTCTGGTCTATAGGCATAAGTTTTCCAGCAGATGCGCTATCCCATGGAAATCAAAGTTCATGAGTCTTCTTTGATAAAAGCTCTGGATCTACTTCTAGTACATTGAGGCTTAAATAAGACTACATTTCCCTGAGCAGGGAGCGCTCTATCGAGCTTCAAATCCAGATCATGGGTCAGAATATCTGTCAATCATTTCTTGGCGGCGCATCATGCTCAGCGCTTCTGGTGACGACTGCCTATTGGTCAAGCCTAATTCGAAGTGCGCTATACTCTATGCTTCTGGGCAGATGTCTTGGCCCAAAAACTCTGGTGGGAACACACCCGCGTTCAAGCTACAGCCGCCGCAAGAGGATGATCGCCTCAGATTCGCATATAATTGATGTCCTTGAAGTGCCATGTGATATGCTATCGATTCATCAAACAGCTATCAGGCAGCGACAGCTTATTATCTGAAATGTTCCCCCCAGAGGGGGTCAGGGGGGCATCTGCCTGGACGTTGGAGTTGGATCATGCATTCACGGCCTGGGATCTGCCTGCAAGTAGCACCACCCAGATAGACATAGTCTATCCTGATATATCCGTTGATCTATTTCGGCCTCGATGCACTAGACTAGAGCGTCCCAATTCCTGGGAAATGTGGCCTTATTTAAGCTTTCGTGTACTAGAACCCTGGGCGGTTGCCGCCACGCTTGGCATGAGGTCCACCCCGCCCAAAAAAGGGGAACTCTCGGGGGCGGGCGGGTGGAATATCGGCGGTGATATAACCTAAATTAAATCTTTATGGTGTATAAGCCTTGCGCTCGCTCATATAACGAATCTGCAATATCACGGAAAATAATTAAGTACCATGACTACCATTAATACAGTAGAGATTCGAGGGGAATCTCTTGAGGGGGCCAGGCCTGAGCAATCCCACACATCAGGCCTATTGCCCAATATTCGATGGCTTTGAGATTCTTGCTTCTATTGCGCGATCTCGGATAAATATCTAGAGTGCAGACTGCTTGAAGATGGTAGGGCTCTTGTAAGGATAGCTGTTATGGAGGCGGAGGCCTGGCGATTGATTAGGGCAATTATAGATTGATGATATGCATCTTCTATAGGATGCGAGACTCTTGTCCTCAGAGATAGAACGAGCTGGAATATAGCTATCTTCTCCGGGGCTTGCTATATTGCCTATCCCTTTTCATGGGTCTGGCTTTGAGGATAAACTCACGGCAGATTAATAAACTCCCAAAACCAATTATTCATGATATATCTTTTTGGAGAGTGAGATTATGGCGAAACTTTCACCAAGACCACAAAAAAGCCCTCGTGTCGAATTGAATGAAAAGAATGCCGGAAGATGCTTATGCCCCGGCTGCCCAACCTATAATTCCAGTCCATGTCCAAAGGAGAGTGAAGAGAAGATCCATTCGTCTTCGGTTAGGATTAGTATCATAATAAATCATAATAAATCCAAAAGTTTAGGTGCTGGTTTGTGAGATCCGAATGCGGTGAGTGATAATTATATCGTGTGAGAAATATTTATAATTTATATATAATATGATTTTTGTATATATAATTCTGCTCTTAACCGAAGACGAATGGACCTCCTGCGACAGTTGAAGAAAGCAAAATATAAGTCTATTGGTGATATATACCCTCGATTTTAATAGAGAAGCTCGATATCTTTAATAAAATGCGATTGCCGTCCCATCATCAAGCCGACTTTTGACACTTGCTAGATCTCCAAACCCCGTGTAATGCCTGCATCTACAGCCAGCTTGCAGGCATCTCTAAACTCCCTGGCAGTGATACGCCTGGACAGCTCCGGACACCCTCCTGCCTCATGGGCGGGATGGTACTGGGCCATGACATTTAGGTATGTATTCCTGGACAGCCCTGACAGGAACTCCACCACATCTCTCGTGCCTGCTCTGCCAGCCCTGCCTCATCCGAGCCGTACTTTATGTCAGGCATATATATGTCCACGATCCTTTCCAGGAGCCTGAGTGTCTCCACAGATTCATAGCCTCCGCAGTTGTACACCAGAGGAACATTCAGCCCCCGCTCCCTGGCTATGATCAAGGCTTCCAGGATCTGGGGCAGGAAATGGGTGGGAGTGACCAGGTTTATGTTGTGACATCCCTTTCTTTGCAGGTGGACCATGATCTTTGCGAGGTCCTCAGATGAGACCTCTTCACCAAGATCGTCCTGGCTGGTCTCGTAGTTCTGGCAGAATATGCAGCCCAGGTTGCACCCTGCAAAGAATATGGTCCCGGACCAGTGGGTCCCCACCAAGGGCGCCTCCTCTCCAAAGTGCGGGGCGAAGCTGGCAACCCTTGCCAGGCGGCCGCCTCTGCAGAAGCCCTGCTCTCTTTCCAGCCTGTTCACACCGCAGGCCCGGGGGCAGAGGTCGCAGCTCTCCAGATGGGCCGCCGCCTGCTTTGCTCTCTCCTTTAAGACCTCAAGAGGGATCTGGTTGTAGCTTGCCAAAAGATATCTCCTATGCCTACGTTCAGGCAAAGCTTATTCTGAGACGATATATGTATTTGATATCAATCTCACTTGGACTTTATTTTTTTTTCTTACGCTTGATTATTCTGCTTAAGCAGCAGTGAAGCCAGCTACATTCAGTCTATGGTGCTACATATGATAAGGTCTCAAGAGCTGGGATTGGCCCGTCACCCCAGTATCTTTAGACATCCCTTTTGAGACTCATACCTTTGATAGGATCTCCCCCTTCTTCGAGTCGTAATCCTCCTGGGTAATTAGGCCCAGGTCCAGCATCTCCTTGATTTGCTTTAGCTTCTGCATTGGGTCCTCATCCTGTCGTATCGGTGGTTGATTCGGTGGTGTGTCGCCGGGGTACGAGGTAGGTTGAGAGGCGTCGATTGAGGTCAAATTGAATGGAATGACTGAACTCAAGTTATCAGCGGTGGCCACTATTGCCTCTCCTCTATGTAGTTCGACTGACTCAATGGCATAATTCCTGTGCTTGATGGATACGGGCCCCCCATAAGCCAAAACAGTGCTTATCCTGTTTATGGGGTCATGGATTACGCCAAATGTGTTATTGCCCTTCGAAGAAGCAGTCAGGACATCGGTCTCAATATCCAGAGAAGTTCCATCGTTGACAACTTCTGCCAGGAACGGGCCCTGATCCAGGCCAAATGCTATCTGCCCTGGTGAGCCGGACGATCCCAGCTGAAGTGAGCTTCGAGATGCGGATTGTATATTCAGCCTGCCTATCGCTTCGGCCACACGGCCGTATTCGCCCGAATAAAGTTTTCCGCACACTATAATAGATTTAAAAAAACGGATTTTAGATTCCATCAGGGCTGCATCAGCGATTACAGGGCTTATCTCCCCATGCACCAGATTTGAAACCAATGCACTCACGGCGGGGAATCCAGCTAAATCGTTAACGGCTTGACCGAGGCCGTAGTTTTTACCAGAAGTGCCTTTGACAAGCTTTACTAATCGTGCGCAGTTCACAGCAAGCTCGATCACACCATCAGGAGGTAGAATAAGCTCGTCTCCTGGCTTCAGCTCCCTACTGCCTGTCGGAGTTGATGCCACCAAGGTACCGCTGCCCGAGGCACTGGCAGGCATCACTTTAACACAGTCGCCATTCTGATCAAACTGGTAACCATTATCGCACATGTACACACAATAGCTGTAGCGCATATCTCTAATCAGATGCCTATCTGGAATTGGTGGGCAGGACTCATGACGTGGTTCAGGGTAAGAATACGTTGATCCCTCGGGCCCCCATATAGTTCCCGATCCAGTTCCCGATCTAGGAGATGTTACTGTTATCGAAATGCCTTCTGAGACTGTTACAGGGCCGCCTGGATTAGAATATCCATTTGGGTCTGGAAAAGCGATTGGATCTACATAAAGGCCGCCCGGATCGCTACCGCCGCACTCGGGACCGGAGCAACCTCCACCTTCACCACAATGCCCACAGTTGCCTTGGGCTGTGGGAAACAATGCTGTTGTTAGGCATATTACTATTATCGCTAAATTGAGGAAACGCAATCTCCCCCCTCCTATCTATAACGATTAAAACCTCGCCATAGCAGCACTAGATTTTATACTTTTTGATGCCTAATATATTCGTTTACCTCTTATGAAAGATATCCTGATTGATTGGATAGGTCATCCCAATCAGGGACATATGCTTGGAAATATGAATAATCAATGTAGGCAGGTCGTCACTCGCCAATGAGTCGTTATTTATAAATCCTATCACATATCCTATACATAAGGGTGCATAGAGATGGGTAAGCGTGGACCAAAGCCTCGTTTCACTGAAGCATCGTGTCCGAATGAGCAA
>Ga0310040_1000548_pt1 | contig 33920 bp, 33 predicted proteins | sample EPASupsiteHSE623_FD_200237 | JGI IMG/M metagenome (GOLD analysis project Ga0310040, IMG submission 200237) | Bioremediated contaminated groundwater from EPA Superfund site, New Mexico - Sample HSE6-23 (v2) (version 2) | ecosystem: Environmental > Aquatic > Deep subsurface > Groundwater >... | reverse complement strand
TTTAATTAGGAGGAAAGTCCGAACTTCCATTTCCGGTTCGCCGGATCTAAAAGGTAGCGGGTAATCCCCGTCATTCGCGAGAAAGAGGTGCGAACAGAGACGCTTCAACCGAAAGGAAGAAGCACCCCTCGGGGTGAGCTTTAAGGGAAACCTTAAGGGTGAAACGGCTAAATCCTTACCCGGAAGCAAGAACAAATCCCGCAAGGGAAAAAAGTGGTTCGCTTGAGGCAAAGAGCAATCTTTGTCCCAGATAGATGACTGTTTAAAACAGAATTCGGCTTACGGGTTTGTTAAGGTATTTAAAAACCGCTCAAGGGCGGTTTTTATGTAGACAAACAATAGAATATGACATTATTACTACAGATAATTCGCTTGTCCGTCTTTTAATTAATAACTACCGAGTATTTTCAAAATATTATCGGAAAGATTGCCGAACTCTTCTTTTGCTTTTTCAATATTTTCTTTAGTGCCCTGATGATGATCAGCAACAAGAGCCGGACTTAAATCGAAAATCGCCATCCCCAACTCTTGGCATTTTGCGGGAATCCTACCGTAATCTTGGATAATCTGCAAAGGATTCTTCCAACTTGACTCCACCAAGCCGTTTCTGCAGTGTCTTTGAGAAAGATACTCCTTAACTTTGTCGGGAATTTTTTCCATCCACGCCCTGTGATCGGCAATCGGTTGTTCTCCATACACATTATATGAATTAACAATGTATCCTATAAAAAGAGGGTCTCCCTGAAGAACAAACTTCGTTTCCGTATTACCAGCGAGAGCCTTTGCACTGTTCTTCCAATTTATTTTCCAACGCTCATAAATGATACCTAGATTTTCGATTCCCTGAACACTGAAAGCATCCGGCATTACAGGAACAATGAAATAATCGGCACCCAATAAAATCATCTGATTAAGAAGACCCAAGCTCGGAGAAGTATCAATGATAAAAACATCAACCTGTTCAGACAGCCCCTTTTCTCTTAAAAAACGGTCGATGGCACTTGTCTGAAAATATCCTATTTGTTGTCCAGCTGCAGCCTGTCCGTATGCCGTGATAAGCAGACTTTCGTAAATCGACAAATTTATATCTCCTTTAAGTAGGAAAAGATTTGAACTGGCCTTTACAGGAAGAAATTGAACGGACAAATTAACATCGGCTCCACCCTCGACTACACCCTTTAAAACGTCTGAAATGGTTTTTTCTTGGCTGGAAAATAGATTTTTTAAATAATATTCCTCTCCCATGGCAAGACGACTCAAATTACATTGAGGATCGAGATCAACCAGAACCGTCTTGTACCCCTTTTCAGCTAAAGCAACTGCACAATTAAAAGCCAGAGTTGTTTTACCGACACCCCCTTTGTTGTTAGAAAATATGACCTTTTTCGATCGAGGAAATTTCATTGATTTATTTGATTATAACAAACACCCTTAATTAATGCAAACTTAACCAAATATTATTTTAAGATAACTTACTTCTTCAAATTGAAGCTATTGGCGACATCATAAAAAGCGTCCTTGTATCCGGCCCAATTGCTTTTGGTTGTATTGAATGATACCACCCAGACATCGTCTTTTTCTCCTTCAATCACCATGAGCAAAACACTGAAGTCAACTCCGTTTTGAGTCATCTCCGCCTCTATCGCATGAGCAGCCCTTCCGTTTACCGTCAAATCTTGGTCTTTGGTAAAAACAATGTCGGTGACAAGCTCTATTAATCCGCTCTTAACAGCTTGCAAGTATTCGGTCACGCTCTTTCCTTGGAGTGCTTCGTAGCTTACCGCCAAATAACTTCTGAAGTTGATTGCCTGAACCGCCGGGTCGCTGACCTGCTCGTTTTCGTTAACGGCCATTGCCGAAGCTCCCATTGTCGGAGCGGTCTGTATCCACCCTTCGGGAAGATAGATTTCAAATTCATCGGTTACCAATTTGTTTTGAGACATTTCCTGATTGTTTTCTCCAACACTGTTTTGATTTATTGGAGTATTATTCTGGCCTTCCGGATTAACGGCCGGATTTTGTTTTAGGCAATAAAAGATGGCTAAAATTGATATAACTACTAAAACCATTAAAACAATAAGTATTTTCTTTTTCATGTTAAATTTTTAATTTTTATTATATTTAAATCTTTAAATTATCTTATAGTTTTGCACTGTAAATTCATACTGACCAATAAATATCTTCTTGATTGGAATTATTGAATTAAGTTCGTAAAATGACAGAGTCGCTTCGCGATAATCATTTTCGTCGGTGCTGCGATAAGAAAGAGGAGGCAATCCGTACGCCAATAACAGGGCGTCTGCCATAAGCCGACCCGTTCTCTTGTTTCCGTCTGCGAAAGGCTGAATGTAGCTTATTCCAATCAAGGCCAAAAGTGCTTTCGCATAAGGAGATTTGATTTGTGATATTGCCGAAGCAAGCACCTCAACGGCATCGTTAATCTGATGAATATTATCGAGCGGTCTGTAAATTGATCCGGTAATACCAACCGCATCTTTCCTGAAGCCAGCGTCTATCCCCAAATCTTTGATTAAAATGGTATGCAATTCATCTAAATTTTTTCTTGTGATTGTTTTAAAATTTTCTGGTTTTTTATAGATAAAATCAAAAGCATCCTTGTGGTTTAAAATCATCCGAGCTTCCTGCTCGGTTTTCCCCTCCGCTTTTTTCCTTTCCATAATCAATTTTTCCGTATCAAGAAGGGTATACGTATTGCCCTCTATCTTTGAAGATTTCCACGATAATTCAATAACGAATCTCTCTAATTCTTTTTTTTGAATAGTTGCAGACAAAGCTCCTGATTTTGATTTATACCCTGCCGTCATTAATTCTATTCTTTCCAATTCCTCGCTGGAAAATACGTCGTCCCCGACAGAAGAAATGACATCAAAATTATACTGCCTCAATCCATACCTCTTATCCGGATCGATTGAGCAATATTCATGAGCGTCAACATCAAAAAATATTCTTCCTTTGGTGCTTAAGATATAATTCACATATCTTCCCGATCCTACTTCAATCAAAGCCCCGACCCTTACCATTTCTGATAAGTCCCTTTTTACCGTAACAAGAGATATTTCTTCTCCGAGTTTGGTTAGTTCTTTCAGAATAACCGAAGACTGCAGTCCGCTCTGCCTCAAAAGAATAGCTATTATCTTTTTCTGCCTTTGATTTAGATTAATCATCTTCGTATCATTTATATGGTTTTATCGTATCATAATGATACGATAAATGCAACAAATTCAGTGCTGTTTATCTTCATTCTCCTATTTGCTTTTTTTTAATAACACTTTATATATTCCATCAAGGAAATCCCCTCCGGCATATCCGATAATGAAAGCTATCGCGGGAGAAACGTATGAAACTCCTTCAAAAGAAATAAAGGAATATTTGACTGCCACTGCAACCAATAATCCGACCACTCCCGAGAGAAACATCATGACAAAGAAGTACGGAAGATTAAATCCGGTATTCTTATAGTCGTACTGGTGCTTCAGAAAGCCGATCAGCCCTCTCACCAGTCCCCCGCCGAATCCGGCGATTAAAAGAGATAAATATATATCCATATTTTTATTTCTTTAATTTTATCACAAAATTAAAACAGCGCCAATAAGTGGCGGCTGTTTTAATGTCTTTTACGATAATTACAATCCCAGCAATGAATTGATTTTGGCTCTTGTTTTCGGACCGACTAAGCCGTATCCGGCGTCAGACGAACCTGAGACCAATCCGTATTTAATCTGGAATTTCCCCACTCCGTCTTTTGTCATACCTCCGAAATAGGTTGTTTCTTTCCCGCTATTTCCGATAGAAGTAGAAATATCAGAGTTTAGGAAAATCTGAAGATATTTGACGTCATTGCCCATTGAACCCTGCCTCAAAGCATTGGCAAATTTGAATCCGGCCGGAATGCCGGTAACAGTTGCACCTGTTTGCTTTGTTTGCAAAAGGGTAACAATGTAGCTTATCAATGCTGTCCTATTGGCTGCTATTTCTGCAGCTGTTGTCGGATTAGCATATGGCAAGCTAAGAGTCGGTGTTGTTGTAGCGGGGGTTGTAGCATTCGGTGTTGTCACGGTTGCTCCTGAACTGTGTGTTATCGTGTCAGAAACTGCCGTTGAAACATTTCCTGCTGCATCCTTAAACTTCGCATAAACCGTTTTTACCCCATTGCCGGCTGTTAACGTCCACGACTTTGAAGTAGCATATGTTTCCCATACCGCTCCGGTAAATGCCGAGTCGTTGGAAATCGTCATTTGCGTTGCTCCTGTTGCTCCCAAAGTCAATGTAACGGCTGTAGCACCTGTTGTGACCGCTCCCCCGGCGATAACAATGGATGTGTCGGTTGGCGGAGTTGTGTCGGTAACAGATGGAGTGGTGCTAACACTTCCACCACTACCAGACCCGCCGGTGCCCGGATTAGTACAAACCGTTGCAACGGGAGTAATAATCACGTCGGTCAAAGGACCGGTGAGGGTTAAGCTGTTCTGGTCACCCGTACATGCTTGAGCGATGCTCTGATCGTTACCCAAAAGGTATCCCTGGGGCGAAACAAGTGTAAAAGTAGTTGCCGCCGGAACCGTAACAGTTATGGTTGTCGGTGCAACTGCTAATGTTGTGGCACCGGAACCGCTTGCTATTATGTAATTTTTTGAGTTAATCGTAATCTTAGTATCGGCATTAAAACTTAAATCCGCAGCATAAACACCCTGAATAGAAACAATCAAAGCCGAGAGAACCAAGACGGATAATTTAATATTATTTTTAATCATTCTTTGTTCTTTAGATTTTTAAATAAATTCTCGGGAGAAGGTCTGTCGACTTTTTAATAATCAGCCAAACTCTGCCCTTGAATTTTAATCATTAACAAATTCTATTTGTTAATAGCAACTGATTGTTTCTGAATCACCAGTTACATCAGTGACTCTGCAGTATACAGTTCGAGAAAATCCTGGTTCAACATTAGGAACTCCAACGATAGTTGCACCGGCTCCAGCCGTAACAACATTTTGGAAACCCGATGCCAAAGCTGCATTGTTGTTGATTACAAAACTAAATACATCTCCCACAGCTGGTGTTCCCGGCAATGCCTGGACCAAACCGGCCGCACCTTGTGCAGTAGGAAGAGTAAATGTCCTGTCTACTGTCGGAAGACTGGTAAAAATACCTGCATCAAGAATCTGAGCTACCGTAGGAGTTGCAGCAGTGTCTGCAATATTAACGGGAGCTGTAGCCTTGTTTACTGTCTGACGTCCTGTGGCACGTACCCCGCCAGTTAAAGTTATTTCCCCTGTTCCGGCAGTGATACTAACAGCTGCTACGCCTGTACTGCTTCCGATAGTGATAATGTTGGCAGCGGCTCCGTCTCCGATGTGGATAGTCTTGGCTCCAGTTCCAGTGCCCAAATTAAGGACTTCTGTTCCGGTTGTATTACCTCCCAAGATGGAAACTGTGCTGTTGCCAGCAGTAGCTCCGTTGGCGATATTGACCGCGGTGACTCCGGTTGCGATAGCAGCACCATTAGCGATGCTTACTGTCTGAGTTAATCCTGCCTCGGTCGCTCCATTTCCAACATTAATTGTGTTTGTCTTGGTTGACTGTCCGATAGTGGTGGCTCCGGTGGTAGTTGTGGCTCCAATGGTATAAGTCGTGCCTGCAGCTCCGGTTACTGCAAAATTGCCTGTACCGGCAGTGATAGTGACTGAACCAGCACCATTATTGCTTCCGATAGTTATAACATTAGCTGTCGCTCCGTCACCAATGTGAATGGTTTTAACACCTGACGCACCGGTACCGAGACTTAAGGTCAAGGCAGCTGTTGAATCGCCTAATTTAATCGCTCCCTCTTGAGCTGTTCCACCAATTGTAATCGTTCCTGTTGTAGTGGTGGCTCCAATGGAATAAACGGAGGCGGCCACACCATCTATAGTTACATTACCCGAACCGGCGATAGTCGTCGCATCCATCGTCAATGTCGCGTTGGCAACGCCGACGAAAGCAACTGTTAGAGTTAGAACCGCTATCCCCAACAAGTTTAATTTTCTAAATTTGTTCATTTTATTTTAAATAATTTAATTAATTATAATTATGTTATTATCTGTTATGCATTGACAGACAATAGCAGTATCGACCTTTTTCTTTTCAGGTTATTTTTTTATAAAAAACCAAAGTATTGCTACTTTGGGACGGACGTTCCATTTTTAATCGCTTGAAAAGCCTTACTCGATTCGTTCATCGGACCGGAGAAAATAACCTGCTCTCTATTCAAATAAATTCGCTCGGGAGACCAAAGAGCTTCGGAAAGAGGTGCCAGCTGAAAAGTATTCTTTGTTGAATCGCTGGGGTCTTTTAACACCTGAAGGAGATATGCATCGGTTAAAGTTAATTTCGGGAAATAGGAAAGCTTGCCGATGTAAATCTCGCCCGTTGATAAATAAACAACGGAATAATTTTCCTTCTCCTGCCAGTTAAAATAAAAACTCACCAAAACAAACAATAATAAACAGAAACAAATAATTAGCAAATATTTATTATTCATATTGTTATTATATAAATTTTATCTACAGCTTGTCAAACAAGTTTTGCTCTTTTTGTTTTTTTTAGACAACTTTATTGTGTCAATATCTTGCCCTGAGATAAAAGATAAACTATCAATCTTAAGATAACCATCAGAAGTTCATCCCTTGTCATTTGGCCCAACGGCTTACCAACCTCAAAAGGTAATTTTATTTCCTCGGTAGGAGTGCTTTTAAGTATTGTTGAGGCGGTAATATTGTAAACAAAGAAAGAATTGGAAGCCATCTTTGTATCATCTCCCTCAACCGAGAAGATAAAAACTATGGAAGAAACGTTTCTGACGTTCGGAATCGCAATCTGCTTCTCTTCCCCGTCCTTGAAATTCAAAATATTGACCGAGCTCTTGTCTGATAAATCTTTAACGATATAAGACACCTTAAAATTGCAGTCCTTGGGACTCTTGATATCCAGCTTAAAATCCCCGACCCCACCGACAAATTTCTGCCAATTGGTTGACCAATCATTGATAAGTTGGTTTGCGGAAACCGAGCTTTCCTGAAAGAAAGGCATATAGGTGTTCACTGGCAGAACTTTAACATCTTTTAATTTGCTGTTTTTATAACAATATTTCGGAGAAACCGAACAATCATTCAAATAAACGGCGATGGCCCAGTTAGCATAAATATCGGAAAATGCTTCTTTGCTTCCGCTATTCTTCAAAACTTCATTAATACTATCTACCCCCACGCTGTTTAATTTTATAGAATCGGTGAGAACCGAAAGCCCGTACTGCTCAACCAGATAATGAACAAAAAGGCTGTCCACGCCGTAGTCGGCACTGCTCCCGCTCCAGTCAATTAAAGAATCAGACGGCTTATTCAAAAAATCCTTAATCCTTTTGTCCAAATAAGTCTCTCCTGCTTTATCATTGTACCCCAACATGGTAACAGCATATTCGGCCCTAGCTTCGCTCAGCCAAGTGTCTTCCGCTACGCTCCTTTGTATATTCTTTTGGTTGAATTCAATCAAATGGGTAAACTCGTGAGCCAATATCTCTGGCAAAAGAGGACTATCGATGTATTCCGAATTAAGATAAATCGTTTCGCCTTGATTGGACATGGGATTAACGGTTTTATCATAAGCATCAATGTTTCTTGTATATCCCCTCGCTTCTTTTTTCATCGGATAGAACAAAACTGCAATCCTGGCCACCCCTTCTTTTTTTGAATACTTATCGGTTCCGAAAGCATCTGTCAGTTGCGGATAAGTCTTGCTCTCAAAATCTGAGTTTAAATTAATGAAAATATTATTTATCTCATTAGTCTGCGTCCAGTCCTTTGATTCCAAAAAATCATCTTTGACATAGAAATCAAGTCGGTCAAAGCTCTTCTTGAGCGTAGCCGAAATCTGATATTGTTGAATGTTGCTGTCAGTGTTATAAGCCGGGTCAATGCTGAAAGTACGCGAAGTTCCCGCACTTGCCGAGGCCGGAATAAAAAATAAAAAAATCAGGAAGCCGGAATAAATTAAGTTTTGAAAATTTAATTTCATTTCTGTAGTAAATATTTTATCACACCTTTTAAAAATTAAAAAGTCCGGCCTCCCGGACTCTTCAATTATTTTGAAAGAGAATCTTTTAATTCCGTGAGCTTGTCTCTCCTGTCCTGGCTGATTTCATAGTCCCAAATATAGTTGATATTGTTTAATGCCGCGGCCTTGTCGCCTTTTTGAATATCTGCTTCCGCTTTTTTAATATATATGTCTGCCAACAAATCGGCTCCTTCCGGCCTGAACATCATTTGCAATATCTTCATTGCATAATCTTCTGCCATAATTAAGTCATTGGCATTAAAAGCATCTCTCCCAAACTTTTCCAAACACCTTATTCTCAAATATCTGAATCTCCATCCTTGAGGAACTTCATTATAGACAATGGTTGATATCCTCAATGCTTCGTCAATATTTCCCGCATCGAAATATTTTGTCGTCACATTCATGTATATCTCACTCTCCACCTTTCCTAATTCCACTTCCTTGTCCCATTGATTCTGGAAAACAATCTTCAAGTACTTGGCAAAGCTTTCAAAATCTTCAGCTTCTCCCGATTGCTTCAGGGCAGACGCTAATCCTTCTTTGGTTGAAGTGTCTATTTGAGTTATTTCCTCTTTCTGCCCTTCTATTTCATTGCCTTGTTGCTCTCCTTGATCCTGTAAAATGCTTATCTTATTATTATAAACAAAATAACTAGCCATTCCGACCACCAATAAAACAACGACTGCGACAATTATAATATTTTTCTTCGAAATCATGTCTTTCTTTAATTTGATTATAAAATAATACTACCACAACCAAATTAAATTTCAAGAAAGCAAAAACCCCCTTTCGGGGGCTTTTGAGTAATAAGCCACAAGCATATTACTAGAGGACTCACCTCTCGTGCATTTGACTAGATACTTCCAGTAGCGTTGACAGCAGAATCTGCTAAAGTAACGGCTGTTACGTCTTTTACAGTTGTTGTAATTCCTGTAACATCGCCAAATTCCTCAGCAGTACCAATAGCTCCAGTATCGCCAGCACCAGCAAGTGTGATTGTTAAAATCTTACCAGTAGCGTCTAATACGAATGTCGGAGCATATGTAGTAGCTGTTGCACCATCCTCTGCATCAACGTCGGTTGTAGCTATGTTTGTAATAGTTACAACTCCAGTGGTAGCTAAAGCAACGTCACCAGTTGCTCCGTTGGACGGAGTAACGGCTGCGCCGCCAGGAACCAAAGTTGCTGCGATTGTAGTGGGATCGATAACCTCACTGAATGTGATGGTGATTGTGTCATCGTCAACCAATGTGTTGCTTGCTGTACCACCAAACACTAATGAAGCTATGCTCGGGGCTGTTGCATCATATGTTCCTGATGCAGCACCGGTTGTCTGAGCTCCACCCTGTACAGAACTTGTAGTCTGGTTAACCCATGTCGGGGTAGCAGTACCGTCTGTCCAATCAACATCGTTTGTTGCTACATCGGAAGTTCCCAATGTTGCGATAGAAACCTGGACGTTTCCAGCATCGTTGTATCCAACATCAGCTCTTGCGATAAACTTTCTTGTAGTGTTCTCAACGATTTCGTTGCTTCCGCCGGCTGTGCTCATGATACATCTCCACTTTGTAGTAGATAATGCTCCACAAGTTGTGGCGTAAGTAGCGTTGTTGTCGTACTCAGAGGGGTATAGCTTCATGTTAGTTACTGAAGCGGCACTCTCTGTTGTTGTGATGTCAACTCTTGTCAAAGTTGCTTTGTTCTCAGCAGGGTCAGAAGCGTTGTTCTCGGCGAGTGCATTGAAGGTAAAGATAACCTTTCCTGTAGCACCAGTTGTTGAACCTGAAGGAGAGTCAGAACCTAGAGATAGAGTCAACTTTGTGTCCAAAACTGTCTGAACATTTCCGTTAACACCAGCTAAGTAATAAACTCTGCCAGCATCTGCGTCTGCAGCGGCTGTAGTTCCCAAAGCTGCTCTCTGAACTAGCATAGCGGCCTGAGCACCATCAGTGATGTAAACGATTTCTTCGCCTTCGTCGTAAGTGCCGTCAGCATCGGCATCGATTAAGCCGAAGTAACCGGTTCTGTCTGAACCCCATGTTCCTCCGCTTAGAGTCAATGATGTAGCTGTGGCTGTTATAGAAGCGTAAGTGTCAACAGCACTGTCAACAGCGTCAACAGCGAATGTCGGTGTAGCTCCGCCTACCAATAGGCCTGATTCTACGACCAAATCACTGCCGTCTGAATCTGTAGCGTGTAAGTCGGGAACTGTTCCATCAACCTTAACGTCAGCTAAGCTGATGGTCGGTACCTTTCCGGAAACAGCAGTCTGTCCGCTGCTTACGTATGTCGGTTTTGCCAACAAGTAAGATGTACCACTCTTTAATACCTGAACTCTGTCAGCTCCGGCCAATGCCCATGAAACATATCCTGGGTTGGTTCCGTCACTGTTCAAAACCTTAGTCTCACCAACTTTGGTGAAAGAGCCTGATCCCTGTGCAGCGTATAGATCAATTGAAGCTATAGCGGCACTGGCAGCAACTGTGTTTACTCTCAAGACTATGTTCTTTACATATAAGTCTTCGTTAGTTGCAGCAAGCTTAACTTTCAAAGCTCCTTCTGTCGGGGTTGAACCGGCAACTACTTGAGAAGCTAAAGGTGTAGCATTGTCTCTAGTAATTGTTAGGCTGCCACCGGTAGAAGCTGTTACTCTCTGTCCAGCAATCTTAGCACCTCCGTTTGCTCTTGTAGCATTGGCGTAAACAGTTGTGCCTGAGCTTGCTGTTATACCCTGTACCTCCATGCTTGCATCAATGGTACCTCCAGCGGCTGTTACAGCCAAGTCTCCGTAAACTTCGATAGTCATGTTCTGACCTCTTGTTAAGGTCTTGCTGATTGACCATGAGTTTGTAGATACGTGAGCTGTCTCTGCGCCAATAGTGGCCAAAGATGATGTTGTAGCTGTTCCGTACTTGACGTAAACATTAGTAACATCTGTTGACTCAGCTGCATCTCCGCCGTCCAATGTTAGGTCAACGTTGATTGTAGACAAGTTAACATCCTCGGAAGTTCCAGCTGATAAGTTGAATCTTCCCAATAGATATGCTGTCTGAGGAACAACGATTGTCTGAGAACCGTATGATTGGTCCTTAGCCAAAGTCAATGATCCGTTAGCAACAGTCAATGTGTTAGCATTGGCATTTGCCGGAGAGTTTGCATATCCGCCAGAAACCATCTTCTGGTAGTTCAAAGCACCAACAACTACATTAGCCTTGATGGTTGAACCATTGGCGATGTCATCTGTTCCATCCTGATCGTGGATATCAGCTTTAATTTCCAAAACTCTTGTAGTTCCGGGAGTGATGATAACAGAAGAACCTAATGTGAATTCTGTGTAAGCTAGAGTGGCGTTGTGGTCTTCGTTAAGAGTCATGGTTGAACCAACCTGTACTCCGTCTACGAATAAAGCACCGTTTCTCAACTGTGTGATGTTGCCATTAGCAGCGGCACCACCGGGAACAGCTGTGTAGCTTACTCTTAAATTCTCTATCTTGATAGCCTCACCTGTAGCCTTTAGGTCATATTTGGCCAAAGTTACCTGTGATCCTTCCTCAACGATGTTAGATGAAGGAGAGTCTGTTCTCTTGGTAATTGTCAAGTTGCCTGCGGCAATTGTCTGCTTTCCAGCCGATACTGGAGAGAAAGCGGCATTGTTGTTCAATATCAAGATGTTAACGTTGTATTCTGTGTCAGTAACAAGAACATCAGCTGCCTTGTAAACAGAAATTGTGAAGTCTCTTGTTGAGCCTCCGACAACGTCACCGACTACTTTGAATGTCCTTGCGCCTGTTTCCAATTTCTTGGGAGTAGCACTCAAGTCGAAAGTAAAGTAACCGTTGGCATCTATTGAAACAACAGTTGTTCCAACTTGTGTTCCGTCAATCAATAGCTTTAAGTTCTGTAAGTCGCTTACGGCTGTAGAACCGATGTTTCTGAAAGTTATTGATTTCAAGTTAACGGCTCTTGATCCGATAGTAACTGTGTTCTGGAACATAATGAAATCATTCTGAGGATCCAAAGCGGCGTTCAAGTTAGGAGTTGTTGCGGCTCCGAAACTGAATGTAGCCAATGTAGCTGCAGCTGTTGTGTGGATGTTTCCGTTAATTGGGAATGTTCCAGCAACGGCTGTTGCGTTTGAGGTAACATCAGTTGCGGCGAGCAAGCTGACTCCAACTGTCTGTCCTGTGGGAGCATTTCCGCCTACTAAAGCGGCGATGTCCGCCTTAACGGCAATGTTCTTAACTGTGTTGGCAGGAATTGTGATAACTCCTGTTGTGTTGTTCCAAGTGATAACACCTGAAGAAACAACAGCCTCGTCAGATAATCTTGTGTTGCCGTCGTATAGATAAATCTTTGAAAGTGTTGCGTCAGCTGAAACACCCATTCTCCTTAGTTTAAGATTTGTAATCTTAACTTCGGAAGATGTTCCGTTGCTGAATGAAATGTGAGCCAAGTCGGCGATAGCCTGTCCGACAACCAATGTTGAAGCGGCAGGAGTGTCAGCAGCTAAAGAAACAGTAAAACCTGTTCCTGTAGGAACTGTTGTTGTAGTAGTTGTGGTGGTTGTAGTTGTACTTGTACTTACACCGGCAGCTACTAAAGCATTAGCCTTGGCTCTTGAAGATGTGCCGAAGAATCCTGTTCCGGCTGAAAGGCCGTAAGGAGTCAAAACTTCGGAAGCATATTTGTTCTGGAATTTTACTACTGCAGCCTTTGTCATGGCACCGAAGTAAGATGTTTCACTTCCTGCGTTGCCGACAGATGTAGCTGCGTCTGAATTTAATAGGATTTGTAGGTATTTTACGTCGTTACCAGTAGAACCCTGCTTTAAATTAGTAGTGAATGTAAATCCGGCAGGAATGCCAGAAATGCTTGTTCCAGTTGCTGTAGTTGTAGTTGTCTGTCCTGATAACAATTGTGCAATCAAAGCCATAAGGCCGTTGTTGTCACAACCGCTTAGGTCAGTCAAACTGCAAGCTGCAGAGACCGGTCCGCTTACCACTACTGATAAAGCTAAAGCTATACCAGCAACAATACCAAATTTTTTTGTACTCATTTTGTTATTGTTAACTTATAATGTATCGTTTGTCGACCATTATGTCTCTGTCCGTTTCACTCTGCTTTGCTCAATCGAGCAAAACAGAATGACGGACGAAAGAACAAACGATTTTTTCTTTGCAACCTCCCTTCCGAAGGTTCATCCTCAAGGTAGTCTCCCCTGAAGATGAACCTCTTCTGGAACTTCGGTCGCAGAAGATACTGCTTATTCACCTCTATCGCATCTGTTCTTTATCAATATAAACAGACAAAGAACAAACGCGAATCTTTATTTTGTTGTTTCGGGTTGAATCTGGTAAAGGAACTCGACGGCACGTGCGTAATCGGAAATGTCAAAACTCTCTTTGGCTTGGCTTAAGAGATTCAATTGCTTAACGGTTAGATTTTTAGCATTGGCTTCAAGTTCTTTAATTTCACTTTCGGCAAGAAATTTATAAAATTCTTGGTAACCCTCACTCTCATTGTCAACGATTGCAGCATTGGTTGTTTTTTCAATCTTATTAATCTTTGAAACGATATTGTTTACCAATTCTGTTTTCTGATCTTCCGGCAACTTTGATAATTGTTTCGAAGCAACAACCAAAGCTTTCTGGACTTCAACGATTCCAGCTGCCAATTTCTTTCCTTGATTTTCGCTCTCTTCCGTTATCTTGTCAAGTTCGCTTAATCTCTTATCAAATTGCTCCACCTGAGCGATGGCTTTGTCTTCGGGAGACATCACGGAAATCCTCGCTTCCTCATAGGCCTGCTTCAAGCTGTAGAGCCCGTCTCCGGGTACGGTGTTCTGGGCGGTGATTAAGGCGAAGCCGAAGACTCCAACCAACATGCTGGCCAAAACCGGGGCGAAAACTCTGGGAGTTTCAAAGACCGAACCGATGGCATTGATAATGTTATTGAAGGCAACTGAAGATTCTCTCTCAAACTGTTTAGCAATAATGTCTCTTTTAACCAAAGAAACCCATTCATTGTTGGGCTTCGTTCCTTTCAAAGATTCGAGTTTTTTGATTAATTGTATTTCTTCCATAATCGTCCTTCACTAATGTAGACGTGAAAACAGTCCTTTTGTTACAAAAACAAGGGCTTAACCCTTGTTTTCCAATATGTCTCTTAATTGCTTCATGCCCCGATGAATCAAGACCCTAGTTGCTCCTTGGGATTTACCCAAGGCCTTGGCCACTTCGGAAATTGGCTCTTGTTCAATATAGTACATGGAAACGGCAATGCGATAATCTTCGGTTAATTTAGATAAAGCCAAACGGACTTCCCTCATGTCATCATTCTGGACAGCTTGTCCAGCAACATCTTGGCCTTTGTCCAGAACCGTGTCCAGATTGTCCAGATTGATCGGATTCTGGTCTTTGGCCCGGTAATGGTCGACAATCAGGTTCTTGGCTATTCGAAAAAGAAAACCCGATGGGCTCCTTACTTCTTTATCTAAAGATATCTCTTTCCAAAGTTTGGTAAACGTTTCCGAGGTAATGTCCTGAGCTAACTGTTCATTACTAACCTTAAAAAAAACAAAGCGATAGATTCTATCTACATGCTCGTCATACAGCTGCGAAAAAAATTGTTCTTTAAATTCCTGTGATTGCATTGTCTTTTTAAAAGTTGTAATGTCCAGAACTCTGTCCAGCATGTCCTAATCGATTGTCCACATCTGTCCACAATTGTCCAGAAGTTGTCCACATTGTCCAGAATGCCATTTATCGTGTCCAGAACCGTGTCCAGAATTGTCCAGAATGTCCAGAACTGTGTCCAGAATGATTTTTAGAAAGATTTGTTAATTCCGTAGACGGTTGTCTTGCCACCTCCATTGGAAGTGATGATTTTACCCTCTTTCAAACCTTTCAATTCCCTTCTGATGGTTCGAGGATTCATTTCCGGAAAAAAGTCACTGATCTGGTTGGCCTTTAGCGAACCTTTGTTTTGGAGAATCTCCAAGACCTTCAATTGGACCGAAGAAAGCTCCTCGTAATTTATATGCTTCATTTCCCTCTTCTCGACTTCGGCCTTCTTCTCTTCCTTGACCTCTTCCTTCATGTTGGCCGAAACCGAAACCGGCTCCTCTTTCTTCATTTCCATCATCACCGGCTTTTTGACTTCCTTAACTCTTAATACTTCCAAAGACAGGGAATCTTTCAAAGAATCGTATTCCCTCTCCAAAACCATGAAGTTCCTTTCCGAAACCCACTCCTGCTCTCTGGCGATGCCAAAATAGGTCTTAATCAGCTCTATTTTAGCCGAGACCTTATCCAAATATTCTCCTCTTTCCTTGGGAGTTGAGTTGATAGATTTTCCTTTAACGATGTTTGAGAAAAACAAAACATCGAGTCCCTCTTTCCTGATGGCAAACCGAAGAGGCTCCTCTCTGGGAAAGAGATCCGTAACCTTGTACAAGGCATTGGTCAATTTAATGATATTCTCCTCCGTCATAGCCCCTATTATATGGCATATAATATTAAAAGTCAACGAATCCTAAAAAGTATCAAAAAATGATATATTTATGTATATCAAGTTTTATTATAGAACTCCTTTCCCTCCAAACAGAGAGTTATAAGGTAGTCCTTTGCCTGCTCGGAAAGTTGGGAGGCCCTGATTCTCTTTATCATCCCTTCATATTCGCTGGGTGATGGTCCGAAAGCTAATATGTCTTTCCGGATTTTTTTCAAAACCGCAAAATCTTCCATGCCCACACTCTCCTTTAAAAAACCGATGTATTTAGCGTGGACATCGTGCAGATTTGCAGTGGTCCTGCAAAAGTACCAGCACGGCTCGATATCGCGAGTGCCGACACTTTTCATTCCTTCAAGCATTTTAACCAACCTCCAAAAAACTATCAGAGGATGACCTTTTACGCTCGTTCTCCATGACAACACTTTGTCGTGGCCATCGACGACAACTCCGACCGCAAAGTCGAAAACTTTGCCATCTTCCACGATACTGAGAAACGGACGAGCATTCTGCTCAAGCCCATTTACAAATTTTAAGGAGCTCTCTCCTATTATTACACTTATGGTACACATAATAATCACTCCCGCAATTTACGGGTTGCTATAATCAAAACATACTTACTTGTTGTTGTCAAATTTCCTTGCGCAACAAAAAAACAGCGTCCTTGCTATTATAGCAATAAAATTCCAAGTTTTTTCTTTAATCCTTTTAAAAAATACCCAAACTAATAGATATCGCCCTGTCAACTTTTTCCATAGTTTCGGGATTCAATCTCCCCAACTTCTTAACTATTCTCCTTTTATCAATAGTTCTAATTTGATTAAGGAGCGCGACCGACGCCTCTGAAAGACCTCCTTCTGGAAGATTAATTAAAACCTCTGTGGGATAAACGTGATCGCCGTAATGAGAACTGATAGCGGCGACTATGGTTACCGGACTGTAATGATTGGCAACATCATTTTGCAAAACAAGAGCGGGCCTGCTCTTACTTATCTCCGAACCGATAACGGGATCGAAGTTAACGATATATATTTCTCCCCTTTTTATAGTCTGTTTTCCCATCATGATTGCTCCTCGATTAAAAACCAATCGTCAGCAAGCGATAAATCTCTCGACGAACGTTCCATTGCTCCCTCTCGAAGTTGTTTGTTTAAATTAGACCTGCCTACCTCTTCAATATAAAAATGCACAGCTCGATCAACAAAAGAGCTTCTTTCCCCCTTATCAGCAACACTATCAAGAAGTTTGATTGTTTTATTGGGAAGAGTTATGTTGACTCTTTTATATGCGTTTATTGTTTTTTGATTAATCATGCTTCTATAATACACACCAATGATGTGTATGTCAAGATAAGCCCCGAAATACCGAAAACAACGCCGATATGAGAATCGCGCAAGAATCGCGCAAAGAAAAATCAGTATTTTACAGCCAGCATTTCATGAAATTTGGAAATATACATCACTCCGTCGCCTATTGATAAAGGAGTATAACAATATTGTTCGGCTCCGGAAAAAGATAGAATCGTATCGTTGGAAACAACTCCGTCCTTTATATTTTGAGAATCGTAGCCAAGAACACTGAAATTTTGGGTAAAATATATATTGTTTCCGTTGTCCGAAACAACCGTTGATGATTGAGGAGAAAACGGCCCCTTGGTCCATTTTATACTGCCATTAATCAAACTAACGGCCATATTCTCCCAAAAACCCGGACGGAGCATTGACATATAAAACTCTCCGTCGCCGATACCGATAACCGAACCGTATTCTTTTTTAAACCAAACGGCCTCACTCAAATCATTTTTAAGAGCGTAGAAAACATTCAACTGTCGATTGGTGTTGTAGCAGCAATTGCCCCGCAGAATATTCACCAGAACGGTTCCGTCAAAAGCGACATAGACTTGTTCGGCCGCATCGGTTTTATCCTTTTCTCCCGTGTAGTCTGAATCGTATAATACGGGAATTGTTTTTTCGGCTATTACCCCGGGTCCGAATTTAAGCTTAAAAACCGTATTTTCTTTGGAAAGGAAAATATTATCGTTTTCATCAATAACCAATTCCGAATAATTGGCATTAAGAGCTCCGATTGGATAAACAGACGTTCTTGTTTCTCCGTCAAAAGCAAAAAGAATGGCATTATTCGGCGATTCCGACGCAATAAAATATATTCTACCTTCCGAACCAATGATGATATTCTTAGTATATACTTTTTCAAAATCTTCCTTCCATTCAAGGTTTCCCGAAGGACTTAAACAATATACGCTCTGACTATCCACGGTATAGATTGAACCGTCTTTTCCCAAAGAAGGTTCATTAAAAACCTCTTCTCCGCGATAGAGCCATTTCTTTCCGTTGGAATCATAGGCATAGATTCCTGATAGTCCGTCTATTTCTCCATAGAAATAAACCGTACCGTTCTCGTCTATGACTGGAATAGAAGCCAAGTTATCGTTATTCGGATTTGTATCAATTCCTTGGGCAAAAACAACCGCCTCGCTCATGTTTTCATTAATCGGACCGGTAAAATTGGAACGATTGCTTCTTCTGAAATCATGATAGGGAGCGGGTTTCTGGTGAACTGCCTCGCCAATCGGAAAAGATGATGTGTCTGATAATGGAGAATAATTTTTCTCCGGATCCTTGGCCCTAACGGCAAAAGAATAGTTTGAGTCGTAGTAAAGGTCGGGAACTGTCGCCTGTTTAACATTTTCCTCCCCGTCAATTATTTCGACATCGACATAGTCATTGATATTCAAAAGATTGCTCTCGTCTATTTGTCCGTTGCGGGAATAATATATTTCATAGTCTATGTTTTCATCTGGAGTATCTTCGTCTTCGGAAGCAGACCAGGAAAGAATCACTGAATTTTTTTGCTCTATATTCAATGAGGCTGATAAATTCTCGACTTTTGACGGAGGTTTGGGAGCATGACTTCTCGGGCTGGGCACCTCCAACTGAAAATCGTCTCCACTGTTATCACTATCCAAATATTGACCAGTAGACCATTTTCTTCCGATAACTTCACTGGATTTTTTGGTGCCAACGAATTGCTGCCCTTCTTTAACGATAACCCCTGTTTCATCATTACTCCAACCAATTGCATCAATTTTCAAAGAAATCGCTCTGTTTATCTGTTCCTCTTCGGTCTTTTCTTTCTCTCCGTCATATTTGGGATTATGAGAAAAAACAGCCAGAGATCCACTGGCGGACAACTGTCCTTCTTTATAATAATGTTCTTCTTCGGTTTCTTCTGCCGTTTCCAAACGCCAATTGCCGCCACTATCGCCGAAAACATCTATTATGTAGTATGAACCGATGGGCAGAACTTCTCCGTCGGGAAACTTCCAATTGCGATGCGGATCAAACCATTTAGAACTGGAAGAATAATATGAAAGATAATAGCAATTTTCTTCTTCGGGGCACAAATCAATTTCTTTCCCAGACTGATTAAATAATTCTATATATTCATATCCACCGTCTCCATCAATCTGAACTTCTGTAATCAAAAGGCCGGGAATGACAGTTTCCTCTTCGTCTTCTTGAATAGGGTCATCTTGCTCCGGTTCTTCTTCTTGATTTTCTTCCATTCCAAAGCTATTAGTCGCTTTCGGAGTTCCCCACAATCCGCTGATTACATCGGCGACGGAAGAATAAGTGTGCCAACCGAGATCATCATTTCTTTCCATGGTCCTTTTCTCTGTTTTACTGCCAGCCGGCCAATCGGGATTGGCCAAGACTTCATCCACCAAAGCACAATTAGAATCAAAAAGGTGCAAAGATTCATTGGTATCTGAAAGTGCTCCCGAATATGTCTCATCGGCAGTAATATTGGGAGCGGAATTATCATCGTCGGATCTTTCGAGGAGATAAAAATCACCCGGAAGTATCGTGTCCGAAGAAAAAACAACCTTTATCTGGTTGCTTTGGTCTAATAACTGCCAATTACTTAAGCTGATGGCTTCCTCGGAAACATTTTTAAGCTCTATCCACTCATCGGCCGAACTGGATTCACTGCCCATCCAAGCGACTTCATTGATTATAACCTGATGAGTTGGAGAAAAAAGATTGGATTGCGAACAATAACTAGTCTCGATAGCGGTTGATACTTCGACTGAAGACACTGATAAAGATACGCTATTCAAATCAGTTTCCTTTTTGCTTTCTTTCTTGCTTATCTTCCCCGGACTATTTGCCTCTTTTGGGGTTCCCCAAATATTATCCCTTCCTTCTCCGGAATAAGTCAGCCAGGTAAAATCGGCCGCCCTCTCCATTGTTCTTCTCTCCTCACTTTCCCCAGCCGGCCAATCGGGATTGGCTAAGATATAGTCTTCGGCAGTGCAAGAAGAATCAAAAAGATACAACTCCTCGCCACTGTTCGATAAGGCTCCCTGATAAATCATGTCTGCCTGCTTTGATGGAACCGATGCGTCATCCGTTCTTTCTAGTAAGACAAAATCTCCGGCGGGGAGAAAATAATTATCAAAAACTATTTTTATCTGATCGCCCTTGTCTGAAATAGTATACCCCTTGAGATTAATTTCTTTATCGGAAACATTCTTTAATTCTATCCACTCGTCATTGGCACTTGATTTGCTTCCCATCCAAGCGACTTCATTAAAAACGATGCTATGTTTGGGGGCATAAGGAATATTCTTCGAACAAGAAGAAAAAACGACCTTTTCTTCTTTCTTTTCTTTAATTTTTATCTCTTCTTTAATTTCCTCTTTTTTTTCTTCTTCAGCCTTTTTCTCGATTATCTTAATAATATTTTCGTTTTCTTTGGAATTATTTTTTTTAATCTCTTCCTTTTTCTCAGGATAACTTTCTTCAACGCTCTTCTCTTCTTTCATATCTTTGACCTCCTCTTCTATCTTTTCCGTATCGCCCTCTTTCAAAAGATAATCAATTGACTCGGTTTGAAATCCCAACAATTGTCCAAAGGACAAAATCCCGCTCAGACCATCCTTTATCGGATTGATAACATACTTTTCTTGCCAGGTTCGTGGCTTTAATCCGAAATCGGGAACTTTTTCCGGAAAAATCGTCTTAATTTCCGGATCACCGTTCCAAAAATATGATCCATACATGCCCTTTCTCATTTCTCCGCTGATTTCAACGATAAAGGGAGGAATGTTTTGTCCAGAATCAAGACTATTTAAAAATCCTTTGGCTAATCCCAGAGAACCTCTGCTTGGCGGAGGAATTATTTCTTTCGGAGAGTATATTCTCGCAACAACCCTTCCCTTATCATCGTTAATGGGCTGATACATGATAATATACTGGAATGGAGAATCGACAGGACCTGTCTCGGTCTTATACTTAACTTCCATTGCCCCGAAAGAGACCTTTATTTGGTTCTTGAAAAAGTACTCTTTGAGGTAGCTGACTGCCGCTTTGGCTGTTTCTTTTTCAATTTTTCCCAATACTCCAGAAACATCTTCAGTGGCGACAAGCTTTGATATTTCCACAGATTGCTTGGCGACAGCAAAAGAAACGTCTACGGGCAAATCGCGGAAGTAGTAATTCCATAGGTTCAGGGTCGTTAATTCTTTAAGTAAACAGATTGTTGTTTTCTCTTTTGGGTCGGAATAACCATCAGTTGTTAGCTTTTCCCACTTATCAAATAATTTCTCCGAAAATTTTTGTAAAATTTTTTTCCCCTCAAACTCTGAAAAAACTTGATAATCTTCTGAACTACCAAAATTAAAAAAACTAAAATCGACAGCGAATATTTTTTGCGGTATGGCCAAAAAGCATATTAACATTGCTGTTGATACCATACCGACTAGTAAATTGTGATGTTTCATTTCTTTTTAATAGAAACTGTCGTTAAAAAATTATTAAAATCTTGAAGGCATTTTTCTTTATCTTGACCAAAAATATGAGTTTCGAAACGATAGACTACGTTATTATAAGGAATACTAAAATAAAGATAGTTTCCTTCGTTTTCCATGTTTTCATCTATTAAAAGATTACATCTAATGCCTTTGGTCCCCGATGATTCTATCACCTCACATTTCTTTTTATTTGTATTTTCATAGGATAAATAAATTTCATCTTTTATCATCTGCTTCAAATCAGTATACTGTAAATCATAATCACTACCTTCAATCTGTATCTTTGGAGTAATATCTATCCAGCACCCAATCTTGGGTATAAATGACGGGTCTTGGAATGGAACGAAGTCGGGACTATGCATAGAAATACTTGCTATGTCCGTACTTATTACCTCCCATCCCTCCGGAACCATGAACTTCAAGCCGATATCTTTATTTTCCATAAAGACCTTGCCATCCGTTTCCGTCTTTTTAAAACTATCAAACGAAACCGGGCCCATCCTGTCTTCCTGCATTTTATTGTAGTAGAAGAAACCAACGGCCATCAAGGCCAATATGAAAATTATTGCAATTATTATTTTACACTTTTTATTCATTTTGTTTAATTTTTAATATTATTAATCTATTTTACTATAAAGGAACTATAATAAAAAGAGCTAATCAAAAACTTGATAATATCTTATTATGATATATAATAAAAATAAATTACCACGAAAAAGACCCTTTTAATGATTCGTCCTTAGCGGGGGTTTTTTCTTTTAAGTTTATTAATATATTCTTCGTGAGAAACTCCCAATATTCTTAAGTTATTCTTAACAATAAAGACAGGGATGTCCCTGTCTCTAGGTATAACTAATGGTCTTAATAAATCATTCCTCTCATAAATAATATGATCGCCGCTTTCTCTTGATAAGCGGCAACCAACGGATAAAAAATATTTATGCAATTTTTTCCAAGAAATAACGGTTATCTTGTCCGACATTTTAAGCCAATACTGGAATGTTAAACTCTTTAACTTCTTGACAAACAAATGGAGGCGACCACTCTTTTTCAATTTTTCTCCATCCTAAACCCTTTAAAACTCTATCAAGAGTTCCTTTCTTTGATGTTTCTTCAAAAAATATATCCACCGCCTCGCCAAATCTTTTTTTTGCTTGCTTGGCACTGTTTCCGGAAGTAGCCAAATCCAAGGACGGAGCATAAGCAATAAAATGCTTACCTTCTTTAAAAACAGAAACTGATAAAACAACTTTTGAACTTTTTTTAATCATATTGTTTATATTCTACAATAGAGAAAAAATGATGTCAAATAATTCACAAAAACTCCGCTTCCGAGGGCTTAATTAGTTTTTACCAATTTTCTCGGCCAATTCAGCCAAACGGCAGGAATATCCCCACTCGTTGTCATACCATGACATCAGCTTAACCATATTCCCATTAACCTTGGTATATTCCGGGTCGAATATTGAAGAAAAAGAATTGCCGATAAAGTCGGAGGAAACTAAAGGATTTTTCTCGACATAGAAGATGCCTTTCATTTCTCCGGTATTTGAATACTTTTCAAATACACTGTTTACCTCTTCTTTTGTCGTCTCTTTCTTGATTTCACAGACCAAGTCAACTAAAGAGACTACCGGAGTCGGAACCCTCACCGCTATTCCGTCCATCTTTCCTTTAACCGATGGTATAACTTTGCCGATAGCTTTAGCTGCTCCGGTCGTTGTCGGAATGATGTTCTCGGCAGCCGCTCTCGCCCTCCTTAAATCTTTGTGCGGCAAATCGAGAATATTCTGGTCGTTAGTATATGAATGGATGGTCGTCATGAAACCCTTAACAATACCGAACTCCTTTTCCAATATCTTCACTAAGGGAGCTAAACAATTGGTCGTACATGAGCCCATATCAATAATATCCTCTCCCTTATAGTCACCGTCATTAATTCCCAAAACATATGAAGGAATAGTATCATCCTTGGCCGGAGCGGACATAATAACTTTTCTGGCGCCAGCTTTAAGATGTTTTCCCAATCCTTCCCTATCTTTAAATACTCCCGTACAATCCAAAACAACATCAACTCCCAAATCTTTCCATGGCAGCTTTTCCGGGTCTCTTTCAGCCAACATTACTATCTTTTTACCATTAACAACCATGCTGTTTTCATCGACACTAACAACACCATCAAAAACTCCGTAGGCCGTATCGTATTTGAACAGATGAGCCAACGTCTTATTATCAGCCAAATCATTGATGGCCACGAACTCCAAATCCAAGCCTTCTTTGATTGCGGCCTTGAGAACGCATCTTCCGATTCTCCCGAAACCGTTGATTGCTATTTTTGTCATATATTTTGTAATTATTAATCTACTATTTTTAATAATTCGCAAATCCTTTTTCTGTCGAACCCGACTACGAACTCTCCGTCAATATCCATCACCGGAACAGTGGCCTGCTGTGTCTTCTCTATCATTTCCTTTTGCGCCACCAAGTCAGAAGAAACATCAATTGACTCAAACTCTATTCCTTTTTCTTCCAAAAACCTCTTCAAAGCAAAACAATAGGGGCAGATGGGGGTTGAAAACAATCGTATTTTACTCATTTTTATATATTGTGTTATCAAAATAATTATTCAATATTTTTTCACTCGGGAAAAATATATTGAGCGGGTATTTGGCCAGCTCGAACCACTTCCACTCGACAATCTCTTCCGGCTCCATAACCTTTGGCTCTCCGGAAATATTTTCGTACAAGAAGCCCAGCGTCACGAATTGAGCATCTTTCGTCCTGTCATTGGCGACACTAATCAGCCGAAGATTTTCCTTATCAACAACCAATCCGGTTTCTTCCAAAACCTCTCTTGCCGCCGCCTCTTCAAAACTTTCCCCGAATTCCATCTTACCTCCCGGCATGGTCCAGGTTCCCTCTCCGTGCAATTCACTATCGGCTTTTTCCGGATCCTCATTCCTTTTTCCCAAAAGAACCTGTCCGTCTTTTAAAATCATGATACCGACTCCGATTCCCGCTTTTTTATCCATAGTTTTAACCTTTAATCTTATCCTCTATTCTACACAACCTGTTGTATTTTGCCAACCTCTCGCCTCTGGCTGGTGCTCCCGACTTGATGTAGTCGGAAGAAATACCAACAGCCAAATCGGCAATGAAACTATCGCAAGTTTCTCCGGAACGATGAGAGACAATCGTTTTCCAGCCTGCTTCTTTAGCCAATCTGGCGGATTCAAGTATTTCCGTGACCGTCCCGATCTGGTTTATCTTCAAAATAACAGCATTGCAGGCCTTCCTCATGACAGCCTCTTTGATAATATCGGGATTGGTAACCAATAAGTCATCTCCGATAATCAACATGTCTTTGCCTATTCTTTCGGTGATTTTTTCAAATCCTTTCCAATCATCTTCGGAAAAAGGATCTTCCAACCCGATAATCGGATAGCTTTTAGACAAGTCGTAGTAATAATTCAACAATTCGCTTCTGGAAAGCACTCCCGCCTTGATTCCGTAGTATCCTTCGCTCGCCCCCTTCTCTTTTTTATAAAACTGGGTTGAGGCGATATCCAATATTATTTTCATCTTGTTTCCGTAATATCCGGCGTCGTCAATCGACTTGACCATCAAGCTTAAGGCAACTTCGGGCATTTCAATTGGCGGAGCGAATCCTCCCTCATCCCCCACATTGACCGGAAAATCGGGATAACCTTCCTTTAAAAATCTTTTTAATTTGTAGTAGACTTCCGAGCTGGCCTGAAGATTTTCCCTCATGCTTCCCATTTGCGGAACAATCATGAATTCCTGAAAATCAAGATGATTGTCGGCGTGAGCTCCTCCGTTGATAATATTAAAAGCCGGCACGGGAATTTTAATTTCTTTATTGCCGAACAATTCGGCGATGTATTCATATAAATCAATATTCTTAGCATCGGCTCCGGCACGGCAAACGGCCATACTGACTCCGACAATCGCATTAGCTCCCAGGTTGTATTTGCCGTCGGTTCCATCTAAAGCAACTATCGCTTCATCGATTTCTTTCTGCTTGGTCGCATCCATTCCCAAAATCTTCGGTCCGATTATCTCATTAACGCTTCTGACCGCCTTTAAAACTCCCTTTCCTCCATACCTATCCCCTCCGTCTCTCAATTCAAAAGCTTCCTTGGTTCCGGTTGAAGCACCGGAAGGAACGGAAGCGACATACTTCCCTTTTTCGGTGACGCAATCGACCTCAATAGTCGGATTGCCTCTTGAATCCAATATCTCCCTTGCTCTTATGCTTTTGATTTCATTGCTCATTGTTTTTATTTATTTAGATGTTTATACGCATAGATGACGGCTGTCGCCCCTTCTCCGCAAGCAACAATAACTTGCTTCACCCTTCCGTTATTAACATCTCCGACAGCAAACAATCCGGGAGTCTTGGTTTCGAATGTTTCAAAATCAACAACTATTTCTTTTCTCTCATTCAGTTCAACCAAATCTTTCAAAAAAGATGTAGCCGGCTGGTATCCCGCCTGGACAAACACTCCCTGGACATCAAGTATTTTTTCTTCTTCAGTTTTTCTGTCTTTAAAAACAATCTGATTAACGAAACCATCTCCTTTGATTTCTTTCAATTCAGCTGAAGTGATAATTTGTATTTTTTCAATTAAAGAAGCTTTCTCCTGATTGTCTTTTCCCGCCCTCACCGCATCTCCATATTCCAAAATATATATTTTATTGGCGTAATTGTTTAAAAAAATAGCTGCTTCGAATCCGGTATCTCCGCCTCCGATAACAGCCACATCTTTTCCGTTATACAAAGGTCCGTCGCAGGTGGTGCAATAACTGACCCCTTTCCCTATATATTCATTCTCTCCCGGAACTTCCAATCTTCTCGGTTCGGCACCGGTGGCGATAATAACCGTCTTTGATTCAAGAATTTTTCCTTCTTCGGTTAAAACAGAAAAGATCTCGCCCTCTTTTTTTAATTCCTTAACTTCGTCGTACAAAACCTTAACGCCCTTGCTTTTCATCTGCTCTTCAAACTTGGCAATCAATTCAAAGCCGGAAATCTTGTCGAATCCCGGATAATTCTCTATGTCCACCGCCTTGTGCGTCATCTGCCCGCCAAATTCCTTGGTTATAATCAAAGAATCAAGCTTCTGGCGAGCCGAATATATTCCGGCCGTCATTCCGGCCGGACCTCCTCCGATAATGATTAAATCGTGGATCATTTTACCTCTTTTAATAATTCTCTGGCTTTTTTGCCGAACTCGGGGTGCTCCAATAACAATGTTAAAAATGATTTGAACCAGGTCATCTTGTCCCCGCACTCAAGCCACTCTCCCTTTATCTCGTAGCCGTAAATGACTTTTCCTTCTTCAGCCATTTCTCCCAAAACCTGACTGATGGAATAATCATTCATTCTCATTAATTTATTGCTTTCTATCTTCTCAAAAACCTCGGGAGTGATGATGTATCTCCCCACGATAACCAAATCCGAAGGAGCTTCCCCTTTCGGTTTCTCCACAACCTTTTTAATTTTATATACATTGTTGGCAATCTTTTCCACGGCAACAACTCCGTATTTGGACAAAACTTCGCGGGGCATTTTTTTCAAAGCTATGACCGGCCTCTGGCAGGTTTCATATACTTCCTTCAATTGCTGAAAACCGGGAATATCCTTGGAATAAATAATGTCGTCGCAGAAGAAAACTCCGACCGGATCTTTGCCGGCGAATTCTCTTGCCTGGCAGATGGCGTCAACATTGCCGGCGGCTTTCTTCTGGATTGAAGAAGAAAACTTTATCGTCTTCAAAACTTCGTCCATTTCCTTCAAAACAGCCAAATCTTCTTTTTTATTTTTGTCGTGAAGAATCTTTTCCAGCTCTGGATTGGATTTGAAATATTCAACCACATCTTTTTGGTTCTTTCTGGTTACCAGTTGTATCTCCTTAATGCCCGAATTAAGAGCCTCGTCAACGATATAGTGAATCAACGGCTTATCAACCAAAGGAATCAATTCTTTGCTGATAACCTTGCTTAAAGGAAGAAATCTGGTTGCCATTCCGGCAATGGGAAAAATAGCTTTTTTGACTGTTTTTTTCATAGTTTATTTTTTGTCTTTCGATTTTCTTAAAAATGCCGGAATTTCAAATATCTTCTCTTCTTCCTCTTCTTTCTCTTCTTCTTTCTTTTCCGCCTCCTTTATCTCCAAGGCATTTCTTCTTACCTCAACGTCTTTTTCTTCAATTTTCGGAATCTTTACCTTTTTAGCTTTTATTTTCTTTTTTTTGCCAACTTTTTCTTCTTTTTTCTTTGATTTCTTTTTTTCCACCTCGCTGGAAGTGGCTAAAATAGTCACTCTCAATTCATTCCTCAATTTGGGATTTTGTGTCAGGCCAAAAATAATTTTAGCATTGGGAGCCAATTCCCCTATCCTTTCGCTTATCTGCGACAACAGCTGCAATGATAACTCTTTCGAGGCCTCGACATTGAACATGACGTTGTCGGCATTTTCAAACTTGTATTCGAGAATCGGATTCTTCAATAATGCCTTGGCGATATCTTCAACGTTCTGGCTTGATTTGGCTTTGCAAAAATTAAGATAAGCAATCTTCCTTTTTCCTTCCAATATGGTTTTAATATCGGCCCAATCAATATTGATTAGTCCGGGAGAATAAATGGTCCTTAATAATCCCTCCAATGATTCGGCCAATCTATCATTCAATAAATTCAAAGAATCGGCGAAAGAAATCTCTTCTTTGGTTAAGGTGAAAATCTTTTCATTGGGAAGAATCAGAAAAGCATTCAGTCCTTCTTTAATTTTTTCGAGTGACTTCAAAGCCACGTCCATCTTCTTCTTTCCTTCAAAGGTAAAAGGAAGAGTGAATATTCCCAAGGTATTCAAACCCATCTCATCGGCCAATTTGGTTAAAACCGGAGTTGCTCCGGTTCCGGTTCCCCCGCCCAAAGAAGAAATAAAAATATACAGGTCTTTATCATCAGAAAACAATTCCTTTAACTTTTCAATGTCTTCTTTGGCCGCTTTTTCCCCGATTTCCGCATCCCTTCCCGTCCCCAGCCCTCTGGTTAATTTATTACCGAAAGAAAGCGTTTTTAAAGCCTTTGGCAGCGATTTTAAAGCCTGGCTGTCGGTATTGACCGCGACAAAATCAACCTTCTGAGTTGAAAAATCCTTAAGCTTCTTTAAAAGCTCGGCAATGATGTTGCCTCCCCCTCCTCCGATTCCGATTACCTTTATCTTTACCTTTTTGGCCGTTGATTCAACATCCTTTTTCAAGGATTTTTTTTCGACAACCTCTGGCTTTTTAATTGTTTTTAATTTCTTTTTCATTTCTTTATTATACTTCTTTATTCCCCTATTTTCAATTTGCCAGCCGTTTCCTTCATTTCCTCCTGGCTGATACCTTCCTTGGCCGTTACGGCACGGGTGAAACAAATATTATCGTCTTTTCTTCTCGGAATAACGTGCAAATGGAAATGGAAAACTGTCTGCTCGGCAAAGACCCCGCTGGAATTGAATAGGTTGACTCCGTCAGCTCCTAAATTATCTTTCATCTTCTGGGCAATCTTCTTACTAGCCGAAGATATTTTCTTCAAAGTTTCTTCATCTAACTCAAAGATATCCTTGGCGTGCTTTTTGGGAATAACCAAAGTATGCCCTTTGCTGATCGGACGAATATCCAAAAAAGCAAAAACTGAATCATCTTCGTATATCTTGTACACTGGTATCTCATTATTTACGATTTTGCAAAAAATACATTCTTCCATATTTTTAAATTATTCTTCTAATTCTCCGCAAGAAACATCAACATCCAGCTTATCAACCGCCATTGGCATCCCCTGTTCATCTTTCCAGACGGTTGTTGCGACAACGCAAATGCTCTTGTCTTTCTTGTATCCGGAAATGCCGGAAAGAGTGCCCGCGGAAATGTTGAAAAAGTCTATCTTGTATCCGTTTTCTTCAAAGTATTTCTTAACCAATTCGGTCTGGTCATTGGTTATGCCGATGGCGGTAAAGCCCTTTCCGGAAACATTGACCGAGCCGGTTGTTTCCCCGTCGGTTTCATAATTCCAGACAAAAACTTTTCCCTCAATATTGGAAAAACCAACCTGAGTCTGTTCATTCAAAGATTTTAAAACATTAAAAGATGAATCCATGCTGACCGTTTCTTTATTGAAGAAAACCAAATAAACTCCGGAGATAACGAGGATAAAAACAATAATAATGAATAAAATGTCTCTATTCATAGACTAGATGTATTCTCTTGTCCCGAATAATGCGAACAAGCTAAAAATTGAAAAAAGAGGAGTAAGTCCGGGAACAAGCCCTAAGAGACCGAACAATCCCAAAAAGCCGAGCTTCCATAAATCAGCCGGTTCTTTCGTAATGATAAATTCCATCACGTTGTAAAAAAGTAAAAGGATAAAAGCGATAAAAGACAGTATGGCTAAGCCAAAAAAGAACCACTCTTCTTCCTTCATTAAGGTAAAAATCAAATTATGCACCAAGGCCGAAATGACGGCCGAGAAAAAGGCTAAATACGAGTATTTGATTCTTCTGGTCATATTTTTGTTTAATTAACTATTATTTACCATAATATACCATTTTAAAGATTAAGAAAAGGGGCTATTTCCACAAACAAAACTGACCGAAAATCAGCCTTAAGCTTGCTCGAGTGACATGTGAACCACACAAATTCCTAAACCAAAAACTAAAACCTTTGGTTCTTCAAAAACTCCCCATGCTCTTTCAATATTTTGCTGGGTATTTTTTTAAAATATTTAAGCTCGCTGGCATTCTCATCGGGCCTGAAATCATTACCAATCGGTTTAACCTCTACCGCGATACTCACACTATGGAAGCCCACACCGGAACGAACCTCTTTCAAAAATTCTATATACCCAAGAATCTTTTTAGGCATAACAACTAACCCTGTTTCTTCTTTGGCCACCCTTAAAACAGCATCCATTATTTTTTCTTTCTTAAAAACAGTTCCGCCGGGCAGATGCCAAAAACCCTTACCCGGATTAATTGATCTCTTGGCAAGCAAAATTCCATCCTTTGATTTTATCACTATGTCTACGCAGAGGCGCGGAACCTTGCTATATATCTCAAAAAATTCATTTGGACTTAATGGATATTTCATGTAATTTGTTCGGAAGTAGGGACTCGAACCCCAATTACCAGGGCCAGAACCTGGTGTCCTACCATTAGACGACCTCCGAATATATCAATCCTTCAAATACTTTCTAACAGCAAAATAGGAAGAAATCAAGCCCAATCCGACTCCGACTACCAATTGAAGCAGGATTACCGCAAAAACATTATTCTTAAAGAAAGCTAAACAATCAAATCCGATAAATAAAGTGGTCAATTGATTATTAAAAATAAACAAAACAATGGTGAAGAGCATGAATGAAATCACCGCGGCAAAGAAACCGCACAAAGCTCCCTGAACCAAAAACGGTCCGCGGATAAAGCTGTTCTTGGCCCCGACCAAACGCATTATCTCAATCTCTTCTTTCTGGGAATAAATACTCAATCTTAGAGTATTGAAAGTGATGATTATGGCAACCAAACTTAAAAGGAATGTAACGAATAATCCCAAAATCTGAACACTCCTGGTCAACTCTCCCAACCTCTCAATCGTCACTCCCCTTTTATAATCATTAACTTCGCTGATTAAATCCTTATATTCTTCTTTTTGAAAAAATTCGGAAACCTGTTTGTATTGAGAAGGCTCTTTGGTTTGAATTCTCAAAGACGGCAAAAAAGGATTGGTGCTTAATAATCCCAAAGCTTCCATATACTGGTCTCCCTCGTGAGCTTCAACGAAAGTGTTATAAGCATCTTCCGGAGAAATATAATCAACCTTTTTCACCTCTTCCAGTTTACTGACATCGTCCCTGATTTGAAGAATAGTATCTCTGGCGATATCCTCCTTGAAAGTAACGGAAATATCTATCTTGTCTTGAATCTGACTTGTCAGATAAGAAACTCCTCCCTGGAAAAAGAAAAGTCCGACTCCTAAGACAACGGCGATAAAGATGACCAAAGAAGTGGCAAAGGTCAAAAAGCCCTGCCTCATGAATCCCTCCCATCCGCTTTTAAATATTTTCTTTAAAAAATTCATCATATGTTATAGAGAAAAAACTCCTTTTTCTTCATCCCTGATTATTCTTCCGTTTTCCAAGGTTATCACTCTCTTTTGCAAAGAATTGACCGTTTCTTTGTCATGAGTCGATAATATCACCGTCGCTCCCCCTTCATTAATCTTCAAAAGTATTTTAATAATGTCTCTGGTGTGATAAGGGTCAAGATTTCCGGTCGGCTCATCGGCTAAAATTATTTCCGGCCTGTGAATCAAGGCTCTTGCAATCGAAGCTCTCTGCTTCTCCCCTCCTGATAATTCACGAGGAAGACAGTTGGCTTTGCCTTCCAATCCGACCAATTCCAATACCTGCATCACCTCATCCCTGACCAATCTTTCGTTAAAATCAAATGCTTCCAAAGCATAGGCGACGTTTTCATAGACCGTCTTATACGAAAGCAATTTATAGTCCTGAAAAATGAAACCTATTTTCTGATGAATCAAATAGGCATCGCTCTTTTTAACGGTGGACGTATCAATATCGTCGAAAATCACTGTTCCCGAACTGGGTTTTTCTTCGCAAGAAATTAGTTTCAGAATAGTCGTCTTGCCTGCACCGGAACGGCCACAAAGAGTCACAAACTCTCCGGTCTTAACCTCGAATGAAACGTTCTGCAAAGCCACCTTGGCTTCCTTAAACAGATTGGGTGCATATTCTTTTGTGACGTTTTTGAATTCTATCATTATATTTTTATTTCAGCTTCAATGAAGTCTTCCAATCCCCCATCAAGAACCTTATCAGGCTGGGTTGATTCAACTTCGGTCCTCAAGTCCTTGACCAGTTTATAAGGATGGAGGACATAGGAACGGATTTGATTACCCCAACTGACTGATATTTTCTCTCCTTTGATATCCGACATTTCTTTTTCCTGTTTCTCCAAATTGTATAAATACAGCTTTGATAACAACATCTTCATCGCCCTTTCCTTGTTCTTTCCCTGCAATCTTTCCGACTGGCAGGTAACGACGATATTGCTAGGAATGTGGGTAATTCTCACTGCCGAATCTCTCTTATTCACATACTGGCCTCCCGGGCCCGATGACCTGTAAAAATCGATTCTCAAATCATCCGGCCTGATATCAATCTCCCCCTCTTCTATTTCCGGCAGAACTTCAACCAATGCGAATGAAGTGTGTCTCAATTTCTGGGCGGAAAAAGGAGAAATCCTGACCAATCGATGCACTCCTGTTTCTTTTTTCAACAGTCCGTAAGCATATTTGCCGGACACCGAAACGCTGACAGATTTTATTCCTTTCCTTCCCTCGGCCCCGACATCTCCCAATGACTCATCCAGCATTTCCGCTTTAAAACCTTTGCTTTCGCAATACCTCTGATACATTCTCAAAAGCATAGCCGCCCAATCTTGGGCATCCTGCCCTCCCGCTCCAGAATAGATTGAAAGCATGGCATTGCCCTTATCATATTTCCCGCTGAAAAAGGTTTCTTTTTCTTTTTCCTTTATTTTTCCTTCAATCTTCTCTACTTCATTATACAATCCATCGCTATCAAGTATTTCTTTCAACTCCCCGACATCCTTGATGCTCTTCTTGATTTCTTCAATCGAATCAATTGTTTCCTTTAAATCGGATAACTCTTGTGAAACATTCTTGGCTCTATCTTTGTCATTCCAAAAATCTTGCTTCTCCGCTTCTTTTTCCAATTCAGCCGCTCTTTTTTTAAGATTAACCGAGTCAAAGACGGTCCTCCAGAACGAGGATCCTCTTATTCAACTCTTCGATTGTTTTTTCTATTTCCATTTTAGCTATTCTTTAAAAAATCACTGCCTATCCCGATCAGTTTCCCTCCCGCCCACAAAAGAAAAGAAGCGAAAATAATCCAGGAAGTAATATTTAATAATTGAATTACCGTGTTTTCCGGAACCATCTGCTTTATCTGGTCTTTAATGACATTGCCTACCTGATCCTGAATGGTTGTTCCCGTATTACTGGTGTCTGTTTTAACGACTGTACTCTCAGCAAATACCGACGGAAACTTTTCCTGGGCGGTAAAATAGAAATAGGATGAAGAAATATCCCAAAATACTATTCCCAAACCGATAATAATCAGAACCCAGGCGAGAAATTGTCTTACGGTAAATTCCATGAATTGATAACTAATTATTTTACCAATTCATTATACCAATATTTGCAAAAAAAGAAAAGATAATCAAAACCGAACTGTAAAGGCAATTTAGAAATGTCCTACCCGCCAGCAATTTAGAAATGTCCTATCTGCTGTTTATTATCGCTATTCTCCTTTTAAAAGAAGCATCCTTCCAAGGATGATTGACTGGTGGTTTCCAGTC
>Ga0310040_1000547_pt1 | contig 33938 bp, 36 predicted proteins | sample EPASupsiteHSE623_FD_200237 | JGI IMG/M metagenome (GOLD analysis project Ga0310040, IMG submission 200237) | Bioremediated contaminated groundwater from EPA Superfund site, New Mexico - Sample HSE6-23 (v2) (version 2) | ecosystem: Environmental > Aquatic > Deep subsurface > Groundwater >... | reverse complement strand
CGCCATCGCATTTTTCCACGTCCAGATCGACGGCGATCTTCACAGTGTCCCCGATGGCGAGGTGAAGCAGCATCCAACTGGAGCCGTTCGGACCAAGCTCTGAGGGCCGCAAGGATGAATTGAGGAACCGAGCGCCGGGAGGGAAGATGTCCTGCAAGTACAGCGGCCCCAAGGCGGCGTTGCCGTCGTTGGTGAGGCTGATAATGTAGACGGCCACGTCCTTGACCAAGCGGCCATGCTTTTCCAACTGGATATGCGGCGCGTCGTATTTGGAGACGCCGGATATGATTATCTTGCGCGCTATATGATAGTCGCCGATGAGTTCATCATCCTGGTCCACCTGATGAGACCCGTTTCGGCTGGCGTAGGCCGTTCGAAGGTCCGCCCTTCCCGAGAATGTGGAGTCGCTTTGCAGCTCCAGCAGGCCCCTGGCCGTGGCGGTCCTCTTCAGGCGAGCAGAATTTGAGAAGCCTTCGCCGATGAAGCTGAACGGAGTATGGGACCACATGCCTTCCGTCCATCTCCAAGACATGTTTATCGAAGTGCGAGGTGAGATTTCCTGGCTCAATCCACTGTGTTGCACGTCGACATCTTTGGTCATGAAATTGCTCAGGGTCTCGATGCGATCATCAGAACGAAATTCGCCGGTTCCCGACTCGTAGCTCCTCTGCCGGCCTGCGACCAATATGTCTGAATCCACGTAGCCGCTGCCGCGCACGGATCGATCCCGCATCAGGCTCTGGCCGAGGTCCAGGATCTTCTCCTCAACCAAAAAGTTGCCGATAAAGTCTTCTCTGGCCACGGTGTCACCGCCGCCGTTGCGGGCTGTGGAGTTGACCGGCCTTTTTAATGTGCCAAGATGAGCCATCCCGTCGAAATCGGATCTGATCTCCAGCCGCGAGCCGTTCTCATCCAGATCGAAGAGGCTCGTATGGTCCAGGCGGGTCGAGTATCTGGTCGATTCCCGAAAAGTGGTATTGGTGATGCCGTTCCTGGCCCGGCTCTCTTCCGTCCAGCGGGAAGAGAAGCTGTGCGTCGCGTTCCTCGGAAGAAGAAATGTGGTGGAACGGTAGCTTGCCTTCATGCTGCGGCTTTGCCGGATGGACTTGTTGGTTGTAAGGAAGCGCAGATCGCTTCCGGCTTCATAGTCTCCGCTGCCGTGCTCGCGGACGAGAAGTTCCGTGCCGTCTTCGCCGAGGATCTTGACACTCGCGGAAGCGGATCGCAGCATCTGATCCGATTCCACGTAAACCCGGTTGGTGAGAACGGACGAGGCTTGAGCGGTGCTGTAGTCGCGCCGGGCGTTGACAAAGCCGCTGCCTTTGACGCGGTCGTGCCCTTCAAATTTGACATCGATGCGGGGGACGCGCACCGTGAGGCTGATCTGCACGCACTCGCCCGGTGCTAGGGACGCGAATTTCCAGATACCTTCGCCCGCCATCTCCGGCCAGGCGGAGACGAACTCTACGGAAGAGTCAAAGACATCTTTCACCGTGACGTTGGTGGCGCTCTGGCCGCCGCTGTTGCAGACCGTGATGGTATAGCTGACCTCTTCGCCGCGGCGCACAGCCTTTTGCAGGGCGGTCTTGTTGACGGCGAGCCTCGTTCCGTTTTCGACCTGGGTGTAGATGCTGCCGCCCCTTCTGGGCAGCTCATCGGACTTGATGGAGAAATGATTGGCGAGCTGGACGGCGTCGTCGAGAGTCTCGCTGACCCGCGCCTGGATTGTAATAGTATGCGGGCCGTCCGGGGAGAGATTGCCGATCAACCAGGTATCGTTCCTTGCGTTTTGGGGCGTCGGATCGGCGGACAGGAAGGTGACGCCGGGATCAAGGACATCGGTGACGGTGACGTTATTTGCCGTGGGTCCGCCTTCGTTTTCGCAAATGAGGGTGTAGCTGAGAAGCTCGCCGACCTTTACGGGGTCCGGGTCGGCAGTGCTGCGAATTGAAAGACCCATAGAATTCGCGCTGGATCGAGCCTGCCGCTGATAATCATTCACGCCTCCTGAGCCGGTTCGCTCTCCTGCATGGGCTCCCGCAAGGCTCGTCCAGGTCAACAGGGCATTATTGATAATGGAATCTCCCGGCTCGGATCGACTGGTAGCGTTGAGCCTCAGCATGACCTTACGATCGCCCTTCCAGTCGAGACCTATTTCATCAAAATGCCACTGCAAATTATTCTCATCAAAATCGGCAGCGGGTCCATTCAACACGACAGCCGTGCCAGGCGAGTAAACCAATCCGCCGGGCAAAACGTCCCGCAAATCGACATCAAATGCAGAAGAACTGCTTTGAGAGGAATGATAAACGGCCAGCTTGTAAGAGATACTATCGCCAGGTCCGACAACCGACTGTGATGAATTCAGCTCCAGAGCCAGATCAGGCTCAACGACGCGGACAGCACCTGCTTCATCATCATCGGTTTTCCAGCCGGACCCACTTCGCCAACTCATGCATGCCTTCGTCCCGGCCAACTCAATTCCCTCATGATTTTCGAGCAGATTTGAGACGGTGCAGCTATAAGAGATTACAACGCTCTTTGCAGAAACGACATCTCCGAAGAGCCAACCGATCTGAAGAGAGCCGTCGCTATTTTGGGTGAGAGTCTCCTTCTGAAGAATGATTCCCTGAACGGATAAGTTTCCCGATGTGTAGTCCAATCCCTTTGGGACAGTATCATTGATCCAGAGATCATGAGCGTCACCCGGCAGTTCGGCAGAAATCTCGAAATTGGCGACTTCGCCCACTGCGCGGCTGCGTTGACCGTCCGGCGACTTATGAATGGAAGTCCATTGGCTGACACGCGACGATTGGCTTACCTCCTGGCATGAGCCACAGCCCCACTTGGCATCGACCAGACAAGAATAGTACTCGCAAGGAGAGACCACCTTTGCCCTGAGCGTGATTTCATTGACGGCACCCGGTTCCATCGATGCATAGCTCCACCCGAGGCCAATGTTGGGAGAATCGATCCCGACCAATTCCAGACCATTCCCGATATTTGCATTGACTTGAACATCGGAAGCAATTCCGGTCCCATTGTTATTCACCCGAATGGTCCAGACTATTTCTTCGCCCTCTTTGGCATCATACTTATCAGCAGCTATAGAGAGGCCCAAATTCGCGCGATTGACAATGATTTCTGGCGAATTTGCATTGACACTTTCGCATGATGTGGCGACCCTTGCAGAGACAGATGCTTTTTCGGGTGAATTGCACCCTGCACTGAGGCTGAATTGCAGATCGAAAGATTCTCCTGCGAAAATATCATAAGCTCCGCCACCATTGGACAAACCCTTGGTCGACGTTTGGAATTGCCAATCGGTATCGACACCTAAATCCTTTCCGTTGGGATAACGCGCCCAGCAGCGATCGTCATTTTCTTCATCTTTTTTTGATTCAGTAAAATCAATAACATTTCCAGCAGAATCGAGCAACGTAAGTTTGCAGAAATCGGAGTTGATAAGCGACCCATTAGTCCAAATCAAGACATGATAGCCGCCGGCTGCGATGGATGTACCAGAAGGAATGGATACGATTTTTCCGTAGTGACTATCTACAAGCTTCCATCCACCGATATCTACGGCTCTGAGAGTGGGATTAAAGATCTCGATCCATTCCGCCTTTGTGTCGGAACCTGCCTGATTTGCATCCCATTCGTTTCTAACATGAAAAATACCGGATAATCTTTAAATACTCTGACATCGGATATGCAGCTATGGTATCCTCGAAATATCGCTCTAAAATCCTGGAGATCTATGCAGCTTCTGATGACGAGGCCAAAAAAATTAGGGAAGCTGCAGAGAGAACCGATCAGACTATCTCGAAGTATGTTTTGAATGTAGTGCGCCCGCATCTTTATGAAATGGAAGAAAAGACTTTGCCATCGCACCTGGTTGAAGAGGCGAACCAACTCAAGGATGAAAACCGCCGCCTCCGTGAGGAAGGCCGGTCCAGGGATATTCTTCTGGAGAGATATGAGGCCGAACTCCGCAGGGCCAGGGACGCCTCTTTTTTAGCGCCCCATGGGGATGCAGCCCTTGATCCGGAGCTCCTTAGTATCCTGCGAAAGGGACCGATCCATGAATACAGGCTTCTGGAAGCTCTCAGGATCGAGGAAAGTGATACCGCGGCCATTAGGAGCATTTCACGACAGCTGGCTCTCCTGGAAAGTTCCTGCCTAATTGCGAAAGGTCCCAATGGATGGCGGTGGCTGGGATGAAAGAAGATCTCCTAGAAAAGTGGCAGCAGGATGCAGCAATCCGCGGAATGTCGCCTGAGACGATCCTAAAATATGGCTGGGATATCAAAAGATTCCTAGAATTCGCCGAAGGGATGGACCGCAATCCTCTGGTGGCTGATCGGGCAATGATCCGGGACTGGGTAGATGAACTCAGGAAGAGAGGAAACCGAACGCAAACAATTCAGCATTGCTTGGCGGCAATTTCAAGTTTCTATGAGTATTATATCTATGAAGGAATAATGGAAAATAATCCAGTGACACCAGTAAGAAAACGCTATCTTGTGTGCTATAAAACAGATAGTGAGAAGCAGAGCCGACAGAGCATATCTGTCGAGAAGGCGGCGGATCTGGTCGGCTCGATCATGGACCCACGCGACCAGGCCATAATGATGCTGTTTCTGAAGACCGGCGTCCGGCGAAAAGAACTCCTGGCCATAGATGTCGACGATATCAACTGGAAAAATAATAGCATCAGGCTGAAACCGGCGAAAAAGAGATCAAATCTGACTGTATTTTTCGATGATGAAACTGCTCTTCTGCTTCGGCGCTGGCTGGCAGTCCGGGAGGCTCGAAACAGAAATGGCACACGGGCCCTATTCATCTCGACCTGGGGGAAAAGGATCGAATCCGGCGCAATCAATTACATGATCAGGAAAGCCGCGGTCCGTGCCGGTCTGCATGACTCGACATCCCAGCGGCTGGAGGATCATTTCTCCGCTCATTGCTGCAGGCACTGGTTCACCACGCAGCTTTACAGTTCCGGGATGAGTCGTGAGCATATCATGTGGCTACGAGGAGATGCGCCATTGAGTGCGTTCGACGGTTACAATCATCTCCAGCCCGAAGATGTGCGCAGGAGCTATCTGGCACATATACCGCAGTTGGGTGTATAATTTTTTTCATTTTGGTGCCGCACTGCACATGCTATTGTTTTCAGCCCTCTGTTAGAGATGGTGGCATGAAAAACCATTATCCAAAGAACGCGCAAAATATGAAAAAGGTAATGGCGATTTTAAGTGATATCTTACTGGCGAACACATCTGCATACGATCTATATGTCTATTGCGGTATTTTTAAAGAAGAAAAAAACCACAAATTGGAAGTATTAAACAGGGATCGCCCCAGGCCCGGCGAGGTGATGGGACTGCCCCTCACTAATATATTGGTGGATTGGGCATTCTGCAAATATATTATAAAAACGAGCTTTTCACTGATAGAAAATTACTTCCGCATCACCTTATTCACATGCTTCCTCCATTCCTCGACGCTCAGCTCCAGACACACCTCGCATCCTGCATTTTTCGCCCGGCATACTTCATAGGCCGGGCACTCCGGAATAGTCGGCTCTGGCATATTAGCCCTCCAGCACCGTGATATTCATTGTGCCAGCCTCTATCCGCCAATCTTCCTCCACATTGATTCGATCCCCGATCCTGTAGGCTGACTGCCCTCCACCGAGTGCAGTGAGCTGCACAATTTCATCTATCCCCGCCAGAGTTCTCCCCACATTCTCGTCTGCTGTTGCATCATAGTAGTTCTGGAAGAAGCGCAAAACATCGGAATACTGCAGGCTCTCACCGATCCTGAACGCTCCCAGGAAGGCTGTCAGCGAGGCTTTGATGTTCTCGACCAGGTCCGCCTCCGGTGTCTCGGTCAAATAGATCTGGGCATTAATATTAACCGTGATGAGTTCGGGCAAGTTGTAGAGATACTGGGGCTCACCCATGCCGAGAAGGATGTCATAGCCATTGCCTCCCGACGATGGAGTAACCTGCAGAATCTTCTTGGCCCTATCCGAAGGGCTCTGCAGCGCGGCCTGAATCATGGCCCCCCTATGCGTTGCGGGCGGAATGGTCGCAGACCCGGTCAGCACCTGGTTGGCCATATCACGGTAAGCGAAGGTGAAATAGTCGCCCAACTTCACGAAGTTGCGCGGTCTCACCCAAACCATGCCGCCATAAACGTCATCCTCCAGGATCACCACAGTCCCGGCGTCTACTGTCGCTCCTATCTCGCCCCTGGCAACAGCGCCGGCTGCTATGTTAGTCCGGAGGCAGTCCACGATATCCTTGGAGACCTCTGCAACCCCTTCCGAGTGGTCGACCAGGACGCCCATATCACCGGAACCATAGTTCCAGACCTTGACCTCCGCCACGGTTGAGATGTCATTCAGGGCGCGCTCGAGCATCGTGATGGTGGCTTTCCCCGGGGCCTGCACAGCGTCAAAATACCTCTCCCGCAGCTCATCATCCGTCTCGTCCACCGTCCCGCCCGAGAATGCCAGAGGATTCTCCACCGATACGATGCTCGTGATCCTGCTCACAGTATTCAGCAGCGTATAGGGTCCGATATTGCCCGAGATGCCGCGCACCAGAGCCCTTGATGTTATGGCCACCTGGCTATTTCCTGCCAGCACTCTTCCCGCTTCGGTGGTCTGGAAGTAGAGCTTGGTGCCGTCTTCAAGAATTGCATAGGTCTTCGTGCCCGCAGGAATCGTGATTATGCTCGTGGCCGGATAAGCTGTCTTGAAGACCGCCGTTCCGGTGGCATAATCTCCCAGCATGCGGCCTTCTATCAGCACGTGGGAAACGATGGCATCCAGCTTGCTGCCGGCAGCCTTCAGGACGTCGATATCCGCTATCCCGTCTTCGAGCTGCTGGTAGCCGTCCTTGAGTTCCGCAGCAACCGTGAGATTTGCCAGGTAATGCAGGGTCAGCTTATCCATGCTCTTCTGGCCGGGCAGCATGGCCGCCTGGGCGTCTTCGAGGCGCTTCACTAGGGCGGCAACAGTAGGAACGGTCAAAGAAATCACCTATTACCTATGTGAAAAACGAATCTACGAGGTTGATGTTCAGCAGGTCCTCGCGGCTGGCCTGCAGCAGGAACTTGCCGAGCTCCGAGGAAAGGATCGTGATATTCACGGCATCCGCGCCGCTCTGTGCAACTGAGATACTCTGCACGCCCAGCTCCGGGAGCTGATTTTTCAGGTCGTACTCGAGCTCCATCTGCAGCTCCAGCATGGATGATTCGGTCAGCTTTGCGAAGAGGTAGTTATGCAGGCAGCAGCCGAGCTCGGGCTCATTGATTATCTCTCCCTTCGTGATAGCCGCCCAGATGATGAGCTTCTGGACGAGCTGCAGTTTACCAGACACGCGTGCCCAATCCCGTCCGGGTCCCCAGACGAGGTCTGCAGCACCGTGGCAGCGCACCCGGCCCGAGTTCAAAGCCTGCTCGGCGTTCAGTCTCCAGTCTGTAGCGATGTGATCATCTCCTGCAAGCGTCTCTCCTGGTCCCACAGGCACAGCTCCTGGCGGTGCAGATTCCGTAGGATTTTTTGATCAGCTCCGGTATCAAAGCCGAGGGCGGATTTCTGTCCGATACGCTCCTGCAGAGATCCCTGGTCTCTGGAAATATTTATGAGGGCAGCCCGGACGTGCTGCAGCATGGCGCTGTGCATGGCAATTTGACCCTCTGGAGTCTGAGGCATTTCAAACTTCAAGCTTCCACCTTCGTGTCATGAATTAGCACAGGCCTACCAACCTGAAAGAACTGCTACCAGAAGCAACAATGACCGTTAGAATGTTTGACCATCCTGAACCAAGTCCCTCGGAATTTACAGCATAAACTCTCACGGAATAAGATCCAGGAGCTGCAAAAGCATGAGATGCGGAACCTGTTGCGCCTGATGCATACCATCCCGTAGAGGTATAGCCGGATCCATCTCCCCAATCGAACACGTAATAGACATTTCTCCCCGCAGGATCAGTTGCCGCCGTTGAATATGAGTTTGAAACTCCTGTGACAACCGATGAATTTCCACTAGGTGTTGATGGTGTATTTGGAGGATAAATTATTTCCTCCATCATCTCTATTTCGAGTACAATAGTTCTTATTGAGTCATAATAGCTTCCGCTAAAATTGATTTGATATCTGTTGTATGCGGTATTATTTGCGAATATATATTCGTACCAGATGTTAGCGTTGTTCCCCTGCGTGCCGCTGTAAATGAGCGTCCAATTTGTGCCATCGTTAGTTCCATATAAGGAGAAACCAGCTATTCCAGAGGCATTTCCGCCAACCCAAACACTGCGCATTCGGAGCTTTCGTACCATCTTGTACGTGCCTGCTGGCCAATAATACCCCCAACAGTTTGGATTATTTGGATACCCATACCAATAAGAGCCAGCTGCTTCGCTGTTATCGCACGCAAGACCAGCGTGATATCCTGAATAATGGCCTGAATCGTAAGCCGTCCCGCCTTCCAGCACATCTGCGGTATAAGCCATTTATGCAACCTCAACGGTCATACTCAGCAGAACATTTTTCAGGCTCGTAACACTCGTAACATTTAGCTCAAAGCAATCGCCTGCAGCGACTACGATGGATAATCCCGTGGTTACGTTTTTTGTGGATGATGAAATAGCAAAAGTTCCCATAGCCGACATTGAGCCGGGAGTATTGGCGAGAGTACCTTTGTTGACGGTGATTGATATTGAGCCCGACGTATTGTCTGTCGAAATTACCCGGACTGAAGTAATTGTCCCGGCTAGGGGTATATCTCCGCCCGCCTTATGGCCTGTTGTTATTGCCGAGCCTCCGCCATCCAACGAAAATTCAATATTATATGAGCGAGCTTTCGGAGCATATTGGGTATCAAAATGAGTTTTGAGCGCCGCTTTCAGGTTCGCCCATGTCAGCCCCTTCTGCACGAAGTTGGCCGCACTATCCCACAGGGTGAGCCGATCCCCATCGACGGGCGCATCCTTGGATGCGGCACCGTAGGCCAGCCCCTGCGCCAGGAAGCCGCTCGGCAGCCCCGAAATCCCCGCATTTGCTGTCACGGCATGCGCTGTAATCGGAGCATTTGCCAGGACATAGATGCCTCCGCCCGATATCGTCAGATGGGTGTTGCCTCCAACCACCGACACGCCCATAACAACGAAGAACTTTTGCGTGGTTTGGGTGATGCTGACCAGCTGGTTCGGCCAGTAGTATGCCGAGACATCCCCGGAGATCTGGATAGTGTTAGTATCGTAATATGCCCATGCTTCGGTCATCTCGAAACCCATCCATCAAAAATACCGGGATGTATCTGCACGCCGTTTTGCTTGATCACGGGCGCGTTCAGGTTGATTTCAACTGGCGACGTCACGGTCGCCACACCGCCCGAAAAGAACTCTATGCTGGCATCATCGACGAGATTCCATAACCAGCAATGGCCATCAACTCCTACAACGACTTCAGATCTTCCCGTTGCACCGGTGACATCGTTTGCCGATACCATCCTGGCAGATCCATCCTTGTAGATGCGCACAAGAGCTTTCTTCTCAAGATTTACCAGTTCGGCGGCAATGGGGCCACGGGAATCTGATATAGTGCTGTCTGGGCTGTAGACCTTCCAACGATGGCCCACGTTGTCTTCCTGAGATGCCTCGGGAGTGGCACTATGGCCCTCCAGGCAGCCGTCCGGGCTATGGCGGATGTGGCCCAACAGGGTCTCAAGGTTATTCTCAATCTTTGCACCCTGCACCGTCCAGTAGCCTTCGCCTTCGGTGTGGACTTCTGAGATGTATTCCGAAGACGGGCGGTCCCTGGATTCGAACATCCAGAAGGATCCGCAGTACGCCTTGAATTCCGCTCTCCAGGGATATGCTCTGCGGCTCTCCGTGTCCTCTGAATAGAACTTGAGGTACTGGTTCTTCAGACGCTGAATGCTATCTATGGTCTTGCACAGATTGCAATCCGGGCAGCACTCACCCAACTGGCAATAATCGAACAGCAGACACCAATCTCGTCCCGGTCCTATGTCGCCTGCCTTGTAGGCATCTTCGCCGTGAAACCATCGAAAGCAATAGGGTTTCTTGGGCTCCGGGTAAGGGTAATAGAGAAAATCGCCGGTTGGCTGGTGCCTCTTCATCCGCCTGAACTGCCCACCTTTCAGAGCGATATCATAGGGAGTGGGGCGGCATATGGGGAACTGCGCCCAGTTGGGAATTGTGAAGAGCACGATTCCTTTGCGCTCCTGGTAGAAGTAGACCATCACCATGTCGCCCTCGTGCGGAGAGAAAAGCCATCCGAGGTGCTGGCCAATGCCTGCCAATGGCACTATGCATTTGGGGCGATAATAGTGCTTGCCGTCATCCGAGAAGGCCCTGCGATCTCTCTTTAGAACGTCCACAGTGTTGAACTTCTTATCATCCGGTTCCTTGTGCCAGTTGACCTGGTCCACCAGGCACATTTCAAACTTGAGATGTCTTCTTATGAGCCTCTTGGTTGAAGCCGTCAGCCTATTTTTTAGTCCAACCAAAAGTTACTCCTCCTCATCTGCATTCCATATGCTGCCTGATATGGATTCGTCTGTGATGGGGTCGTCCACCGTTAGCAATCCGGGCGAGACCGTGAGTTTGCATTCCAGACCGTCTATGCTGTAGCTCACATCTTTGCCAACGACAACACCGCGCACCTTGTTCGAGATTTGGATCTTATTTGCTGCGCGGTTGTTATCTTTTGCGAGTTCATCTTCGAGAGCCTGCAGCACAGCCAGGCGGTCCGCTAGTGCAGCATTCATCTTGGAGATTTCGTCTTTCGAAATCGGTATGAAGGGTGTATAGGATACTATTGACATTAGAGGCGGCACAATGCCTTCGACAACTGGCGTCGTCTCGGCGTTTTTATGCATCCTATAAAGACGGAGCTTTTGATCCGCTCTTGCATTCACATCGTCCTGGGTTTTTATGTTGTATGCATACTCTGCCGGGGCCATGAGAACGCCAACCTCCTGGACCGATGCCTCATCAACTGCAATCGCAATGATCGGTGCAGGAGAGGGCATGACAATGCCTTCCGGATCATCCGGTTCATCACTCATGTTGCCAATGATCGGCACCACGTTGCAAAAACCTGTAATACTGGCCGTCTGGTCAGGATTTGTGATGTGCCCATCCAGATCGCATTCGCCTTCAGTCGAGGCCGGGCTCTTGAACTTCAAGATATTGGCCTCGGAGAAATAGTAGATCGCGCCCACGATCTGCGCAATATCATCTACGACACCTTGATAGGTCCAATCGGCGTCGTATGTTATTCTCTCGAGGGTCTTGTCCTCTAAAGATGGATCCCAATCGAGTTTTATGGGTTCATCTTCATGCCAGGAGAGAATCGTCTCAAGAACTTCCCTGGCTTTGATCGGCATGATGTTGTAGTCATGATCTTTCGGCAGGGCATCCGCCAGGTGGCCGAGATCGCACTCACCAGTAATTGTGACCTCTTCATGGTTCGCTGAAAGATTTATCATATGCCCGGTGGCCACCAGATACTCCGCCTGCTCATGTCCCCCGGCAAGCCTTCGCTCCTCTTCAGAGTTATAAACAAAATTGTATAGTATTATCTCGATGGGCGTGACCTGGGGAGAAAATCGATTGGTATATTTCTGGTGGGGGTTGGCAAGTACTATCGTGATTTTACCGGGATCTGAATCGGCATCTGCCACTTGCTGTTGCACCTGGATGCTTATGAGATCGTTAGAGACATCAATGCCGCCTACAGTGACTTTGTGGTCGATCATAGATTACGTCTCCGCTATCTGCACCAGTTCGGGGATGTTCCCGAGATTTCCCGTGATCTCGTCTCCGTCATTGGATTTCCCGTCATAGGCTTCTTGGAGCTTGATCGTCCAGGTGGCAACATTCAGGAGGTCTGAATCATCATCTGTCTTCTGGGGCGGCTCTTTGTCATTTTCCGAATGATTTATGGATCGGTCGACGATGTACATATTCAGAACGCCGTGGTTGCACATCACTCTATACGGACCGCCCATATCGCAAAGGAGCTTGAGCTGTGAGTAGCGAGTGGCTGTGATGCTGCGCACCACCAGGTCGCATTCATCGAGCGTTATGTCGGAGGTCCTTTCGGTGATGAATTTCTTGCCTTTGCCAGGGATCTGCTTAACGACAACCACATTGGCCTTATGCCATGTAGCATCTCTCGGGCCTGGGTCCGGACCTTCGGCATTCTCGCCAAGTGTGAGCCAGCCTATCTGAAACTTCATTCTATGCCCACCCCCACGCCGTAGCTCGTGGACTTCGTCTCGGCTATGACGTAGCCGAATCTTTCGCTATGCACGAGTGTGAAGGTTCTATCACCCTCCCGAGCGGTCCAAGCACCGCCAACCTCGGTCCAGTCCAGGGCCTCAGGGTGCTTATGGCGGCTGACAGAAAGGTTGAGATTATCCAGGATATCGGAAGGTAATTGCATAAATTATCTCCAATTGAAATACATAAATATAAATATCAGTGACTATCAAGACATTATTATATGATGTGCGCAAAGGAACAGAAGAAAGACGAGAACCAGGAGCCGTTCAGGTTCCGCTCCTGGCGGCCTCATCGGGAAGGCGAGCAGGCCACGCTCGAACGATTTGCGGCCAAGTTGTAGGTTTATGCCCGCATGAATTAGGTACGGCCCGGCCCGACTATCTTCTTGACTTCTTTCATCACATCATCAAATGTTTTTTTGTTAGCATCTATCACCAGGCGTTTGAAATCCACGTCACTCGAAATTTTCATGCCGGAAAAATCCTGCGTGGGCATATGAATGTGGATCGCCCCAGCTCCTGCTCCCATGGATGACGGCTGGCCGCTCATTACGGAATCCAGCAAACCAAGGGCACGAGAGATGGGGCCTGCGCCTCTTTGCGTGACTGCTTGAGGTATTATCTCTTCTGTAGTGTCCACAATACCTGCAAACAATCCTCCCCGGCTAAATCTGGCACCTGTGGCATACTTGGCCTTCCATCCAGCCTGCTGATCGGGATCCAGGTCGTCATACTGCTTCTTGGTTAAGGTTTGGGCGGGGTCCTGAATATTGACATAAGTTGCAGCGACTTGGTCGACGGTTGGCTGGGACTCACCCTCAGAGTTGCGGTTTGCGATTATGGAGATGGATTCAATGGGCCCGCTCAATGGGCCCGCTGCCAATGTCTTTACTGAGGTCGACAGCACAGCATCTATGATTGGTAATTGATTGGATGCAGCATCATAGGAGCTTGTCATGAGTGGATACCCCGCACCAAAAGCTACCGTGCCCGTACCCGTTGTGACTGCCGATTTTACACCCTCGACAGCGCCACCCAAATTATGATCATCAAGCCATGTTTGAAGATCGGTTATCGCTTTTGCAAGCTCCGGCATTCCTGGAATTTCCATCACAAGGCCCTTGATGGCATTTGCGATTTCCGTGCCTATGCCGCTGATGCCCTTCTTCACAGCCTCTGCTATCCCCTCAGCGAATCCCGGCTTGCTCTCGTAGGTTTCGGCTTTCTCTACGAACTTCTTTGCACGCCCTTCTCCGTAGAGATCAGCGAGCTCGCCTTGGGATAACTTCTGCGTTGGTCCATTGGGGATGTCAGTTCGCTTTGTCCAGAAGCTTTTGTCGTTGTAATCGTACCATAAAGTTCGTTCGCCTTTGGTTGCATTGTTGGCTCCGGAAATATCCTTCTCCAGCTTTTGCCGTGCCGTTTCTTTCTCGGCCCCGGGCATAGCCCTCTGGATCCAGCTCCAGAAGCTCTGGAAAAGGCTGTAAAGCCACTCAAAGACACCAAGCACCTTCTTCAGGATCTCATGAATGCGGGCAAAGAAGGGAAATGTTGTGACGATCCAGCGTATAATATTTTTGTCTTGATCAATTATCCAGCCCAAAAGCTCGCCCGGATCCTTGCCAGAGAGCATGCTGGCTGCACCGAGTCCTAAACCAATGGGGCCGAAGGCGGCTCCCAGTACGACCTTCGACAATCCTGTGGTCTTGAGCATCTTATACAGCGTGTCTACCCACTTGATACCTTCACGAATCCAATAGCCCATGTCCTTGAAAAAGCCGAGCAGGTCGTGGGCCATCTCAGTTTTTCCGAGCTGCTTGAAGGCCTTGCTGAAAATGTGCGTCTTCTGCTCAACCAGGTAAAGGGCTGCACCAAGAGCGATAAGGGGCACGGCAATTACAAGAAGTGGCGCGACAGCCGCCCATATTCCGGCGGCCATCGCCCAGAAACCACCGGATGCAGCAGTTGAAGATGCAGCGAGAGCTGTATTTGCAGCAGTTCCTCCGAAACCCGCCACAGCCATAACGCTTGTAGATGTGGATGCTGCCGCAGTAGCTACTGCTTGACCAAACATAGCGACCTTGAGGGCCGTCATGAGTGGTATCAGGGGTCCGAGCACCGTCAGAAGCAGGCTGGCTCCCCCAGCTGCTGCAGTCATCGCCACTATTATGGCAATCAGCCCCGGAGCTCCGGGGATGTTGTTGATGAGATCGAGCAGGTCATTGACTTTTCCAAGGACCATATTCATGGGCTCGATCATGGTTTTTCCGACATTCTTCGAGGTATCGGATAATTTATTGAGGAACGCCTGATAAGGATCTTCTGCCACAAGCTTCTCTACGTCGTATTCCGGTCCTGCTGCCAATTTTTGAGCAGAGCGAACGCGACTCGTGGCACCGGTGCCCCGGATGTTCAGATCATCGAGCATCTGCTTATCTCCTGGGCCCAGTCGCTTCTTGGTCAGGATATCCGACAGATCGTCTACGCTCCGGACACCATAGTTCTCCTGCAGGTACGTTCCCTTTTTATACCAAATCTTCTCCAGTGCAGTCGTCGCGTCCTCCATCCGACCACCACGCAAGGAGGTTCTGGTCAGGATATCATCTGCTATTCTAAGCCGATTGCCTGATGTGGTGAGGCCGCCTGTCTCATTGGCCTTATTTACGAACGCCTCCAGCGACTTCGTATCTACCTTCTTTCTGGACAGCTTTTCGTAGACTGCGTCCGAAAAGGATTTGCTGTCCATTGCTTTTAGCCAGGACATTCCGCCGATCGATCCACCCGCCAGCAGACCCGTGATGGCCCCGAACTTGTCCCGGAGCTTGTCGGCCACGCCGCCCACATTCTCGAGCTTGCTTTGCATCGATCCGAGAAAGCCGGTGGTTTTCTGGGCCTCGTTGCCTATCTTCTGGGTTGAACTGGCCGTCTTGTCGGCCACTCCCGCCGCCCTGCCGAGCGCATTATTCCAGCTGTTTGTTGTGCTTGTGGTGTCATTAACCTTCTTCTGGATATTGTCGAGCGCCTGGCCAGCCTTGGACTGGTTAAAATCGAATCCGACATTGAAAGTCCTTTCCGATATGGAATTGGCCCTCTTCTGGATAGCATCGAATTTGCTCGTGAAATTATCCACAAGATCGAAGATGCTTGTGAAGGTCCGGGAATTTTCAGCCAAAAAGATCGCCTACAGAGGTTTGCCGCACTTGTCGATATGCTCTTCTTCGTTCTTGCCCTGCTTCAGCATGCGTTTCTGCTGCTCCAGGAGCTCGCCATAGTGATCCTGTTTGCTCGTCGAGCTGTTATGCCGTCTTGCCGGCGGGACTTTTGCCCCGGCCAGCCTGGCCTTCAGGCGCAGCTCTTCTTCAGCCACAAGGGCGACGAACAGCTCTTGATTGCATGTCAGGTCGTCGATGCAGCCTCCCGCCAGCTTGTAGCCGGCCAGGTGCTGCATCAGGATTAACTGCCCCTCGGGGCCCCAGTAAAATCCTCGACGGCCTCGTCCTTGGCTTCGGAGGATGCCAGAATGTCCTGGCCCACCTGCAAAATAACGTCCGGATCCAGGTCATCCAGCTTCTCGGCAATGCCGGGAGTGATTATGCCGATCCTGCAGGCCTCGAAGGCAAGCTCGAAGTTGCCGTGCAGATCCTCCTTTCCGACATGCACCTTGGAGGTGATCTTGCGAAACTCCCGGGCCCGCAGAGGTCTGACTCGAATGGACTTCCCATTGTAGGATGGGTTCCCTGACTCGATAATCACGAGCCTTTCCTCTTTTATGCCGGCCAGGATGTCCTCAACAGTGATCTCCACAGGTGTAGAATTGTTATCAGTAACCATAATTTAATCACCAAAATAGAATTCTGGTGCAGGCTCACCATGCCTGCCGGTGCTCATACTTCGGCGATGCTGCCCCATTTGATTCTTTTGGCCATCCACTCATAGGATCTCTTGGCCAGTGATCCCTGAGCCGAACTGAAGCTGTGATGATTGATCTTGCAGCCTATCAATTCCGCCCAGATCTTGCCGCCGATCACCTGCTCGACCCCGCTCTCCAGGATGACGCCCGTATATTCCCTCTCGTGGTATTCGATTGCAAAGGGCACGCTTCGCCCCTGGTTAGAGGGATTGATCAGGAAGGTGTAGAGCAGATACTCCCAGGTCTCGGCATCGATCTCCGTAACTCCCTGCTCCAGCCAATCGACCGGAGGGCCCTGAGCAATCCAGCCGGTTTCGAGTGTTCCCTTGTAGTCGACGTTGCCCTCTGTGATATTCACAGGCCTTCCGTCTCCGCTGTAGTGCTCAGCCGTCATCTCCTTGGTGACGTCATAGGTCAGGCCCGTGAAGGGCACCCAGATGTTCTTGCCCCGCGCCTTGATGCGCACCTGAATATCCGAAGGGTACTTGGAAAAAACCGATTCACCGTCATTAAATGGCATAGCTTTTCACCCCCTCAAGCCACCTGGGCATCGGCAATGATGCCATTGTAGTAGTCCACGACGAACTGCTTGATGTGGCCCACGTTCTCGGCCTCAAGCTTCACCCTCACCAGGCCCTTGTTGCCTTCAGGTCTGCCGGAGGTGACGGCCAGGGTGTAGGCATCCATGACCTCATCCGATTTCAGACGGTCCAGCACATTGGCGATATCCGATTTCAGAGTAGCCCGCTCTGACGGAGTGTTCTTGGCAAAGTAGAACTGGTCGGTGATGTACTTGATCACCCAGATCATGTAGTTGATTGTGCGCACATCAACGCATTCTTTGTACTGCTCCACGTTCGAGGTGTTCCGTCCGTAGAAACTGAAGATACCTGCGTTGGTCTTGACGAGCACATCCAGCCTGCCGTTATGCAGTGCTTTGACGGTCTCTCTGCGGTAGGTATTCAGCAGGCCGTAGGCTGAGAGCCCCTGCAGGCTCATGTTGCTGACACGCCTGGCGCAGGACGTGCCCAGGGGCGCTGTTGCCTCCTGGGCGGCCCGGGCAACGGTCGCATCCAGCCTGTCCGGTGAGGTCTTGTCCCAGGGATTCACTACCACCACCAGCTCGTAGTTCGAGAAGTTGCTGGCCACGGCAATGGCATGGGCCGAATCCTCGTTGGGCTGCATGCCTATGAAGCCGATAGCGGGATAGAAGTTCTTCTTCATCTCGTTGAGCTTGCCCGCCATGACCGGCACAAGGTCGTAGGTGCCCTCCTCGATCTCGTTATCGCAGAAGACCACGGTGGTGACGTTCGTGAGAGTCGTCTCCAGGTACTCCATGAGGACATCCATGGCGTCCGCATAGTCGTCTGCCGTGACTGCTGCACCATCCACACCGCCGGCCAGGGAATAGGTGCCATTGGCCGGAAGGTGTGTGGCCAGAGCATCCGGTGTGAAGTTGACGATCTGGTTGTAGATGAGGGCTGCCTGCAGGTCTGCAAGATCGTTCAGGTTATCAATAGCCGGATAGGCAACCTCGCCGTCGTGGATGGTGATCTTCTTGGTTTTGTAGAGCACATTGACCGTGATGGCATCCGTCTCGGCTGGCTCTTCGCCCGCAAAGAACATAAGAGAGCCTTTTGAGGTATTGACATAGACCTTACCCGATGCCAGGTCTCCGGGACTGTAGACGATGGTCTTTGACGCATTGCCCACGAACACCTGGTTCTCGCTATTCTGCACAAGATTTGCCCTCTGCAGGTAATAGGGCCCAGCCGTGCCGTCTCCGGGGAACTCTTCGACATCATGAGAGCCGAAGGTGCCGTCGGCCACAATCACGAAGGCCGAGTTGCCTGTGATTCCGTCGTTGGGGCTCGACCAGGTTCCCACATTGCCATAATGCTCCAGAGAGCAGGTGACGAGCTGCAGGTTGGTGGGGCCCTCGTTTTCAAAGAACGTCAGCGTGCCGTTCTCCTGGTCCAGATAGACCTTGCCGGCGAGCAGAGAGGCGGGATCATAGACGATCGTCTTTTCGGTCGAGCCGATATGAACCGAGTTTGCCGCGTTCTGGGTGTAGCACTTATAGCCCAGGGGATAGGGCCCTTCTCCGCCGTCTCCATAGAATGTCTCGGTCTCAGTGGCCACAAGGCCATCGTGGGCGTGCTTCCTGGCCGATGCATATCCTTTGCCAAGCACCCGGATGAAGTAGCCTGCAGGCAGGCCTTGGGCGAATCCGACCTTTCCGGCCCGTTCGAGCGGCCCGCTCTGGTAGTAGAGGTTGGTTTCGTAGCTGCTGGTCAGGGGCAATACCTGCATGGCCGGCCCGTGCGAGGCCTGGCCCAGGGCAGCCATGACGTTTGCTCCAAGGGGCACGGACGTCACGCCCATGATGCCCATGCGGATAACCAGGCCTACCGGATAGCTCGAATCGCCGATCTGCTCGATAATTTCTGACATCAGGCCTCACTTCCACCAGATTCAATCAGAATGCCCCAGGCTTTGAGCTGCTGCCGCTCGATTATCTGGGTCCGTTCCTTTCCCACCGCAATCTTCCCGGTCCGGTGAAGCCACTTCAATGATGCTGTTGAAATGGCCCCATCCCCCAGGAAGTTGATGAGAGTCCCTTTTTGTCGAACCATTACATCACCTTGATAATATTATGGCTAAAAAAAGATTCAAGTCGATCTATTTTTATAACCAACATCAACGTCAAATTCCTGGATTGTCTCAAATGGCATCGTCCAGGAAAATTCGTATTCTACAAAAAAATCAACTGCACGCCGCTGCACAAGCTTCTTGAGTTTATCGTTTCGATAGGGCGGAATGGCCTCGGGCGGATCGACCCCACGAAACTGCATCCTATCCTGGATGGGATTGACTCCAAGCTCCGCCCGGTAAAGCTCCCTATAGAATAGGCTCGCCAAGAGCTCTACTTCCGTGATATCCAGGGCTTCTATGATGCAGGATATCCGGGCCTTCATGTTCTGGCTGAACTTCACGATTCGCACTTTCGTGACAGGATTGTACACGGAGCTGACATCACGCCGCACGTCGCTGACGGGTATCCCCTGGGAAATGATCGAGACCAGCATGAAGGGATAGCCAGGCAGCTTTTTGGAGTTCACATACTGGTCGGCCCGCTCCTTTCCCAGCACCGCGCCGGTGAAGCTGACGGGAAGGCCGTCATAAATCTTCTGCCACTGTTCTTCGCTCAGCGTCATACCGTCTCCTGCTTGGAATCGAATGCCCCTTCTGATTCTTCAGGCACATCGAGATCCAGGAACTGCGGAATCTTGCCTGCCATTTTGGATAATATCGAATTCAGATTGTTTTTGACCAGCACGACATCACAAGAATAGTTCCGGCCCACGATGGCGCGCATCAGGGCGTCCAGGTGGTAGTACTTGCGGGGCTGCTTCCAGATCCGCCCCACATCTATCTGGTAGGGGCATGGCGTATCGACCGACAGGATCACATCAACAGGCGATTCGTGGCTCACCTTGCCCTGTAGCTGGCGGTCCAACTGATATGATTTGGCCTGCCTGCCTTCGCAGAGAACATCATTCCGGTAGGGATGCGCTATTGTCTTTTCAAGAAGGCCGTCAATCTGCTGGGAAATAACCTTTGTCTGGCTGATGATGCTGTCGATAGTGTCTTGCGACCTGTGGGCTTTGGCCAGATTGGCGTCCATCTCACTGCTCAAGCACTGCCTTCGGTATTGTTCCACAAAATCCCAATAACCGACATTATCGCAGCCCCCATGGATCCACGTTATCTTTGCAAAATTATCATCGAGAAATAGCGGGCCGTAAGCTATGGCTGCAGCCTCGCCGGGATCACCGATTTTAATATTTAAAAGATTTATATCGATCCAGGTAGTGCCTCCATCGAGGGAATACTTGAGGCTCGGCAGCATCTGGCCGCTTGCATCCATCCTAGTTTGGGCAGAAAATGCCAGCTTATCCTTTGTACTGGCCCCGGTTATTGGCAGATCGTATGCAGATAGCTGATTTCCTTCTGAGGTGGATATATATTGCTGATATATACATTTCCAAGCAATATATCTATCCGCCCAGGGATAAGATACGAAGGTCCTGGAATAGAGCGCCGACTGCCCGGAGAGTGGATATAAATCGTCATACCTGAGCAGGTATGTAACATCAATCGGCCTCGGTCCGTCTATGGATGATATCAGTATCTGGCGGATGATGAACTGCGGAGGCTCGACGGGAAGAAATCGGTTCCAGATCAGGTCGAGATTGGGATAGGAGAATCTGTTATCGCCAGGGATAGCGTATTCCCACTGATGGTCCAATACAGTCCAGGTTGAGCCGCCGTCTTCTGAAATGGTAACATGAGGGCCAAAACCGCAGATAACGTAGCCATTTGCCCCGGCGATGCAGGGATACGTCAAGCCGGTATAAGTGATCCATCGATAACCCGGCACCATGCGCTGTAAGGCACGCTGGTCACAGACAAGCGTCCAGTGCCTGGCAATGTCGGTCGAGCGCCAGATATAGCGGCCATCGGTGCAGAGGAGGACATCTCCGCCGTCAATGTTGCAGAAGGCAGGAACAACCGACGCACCCGGCAGATTCGATACCTTGGTCCAGCTGGTGCCGGCTGTCTGGGTCTCATAAAAGCCCGCCGAGGTATTCATGATCGCCCAGCCGAAGTTGATCAGGACGATATCGTAAATCACCTCACCGGCACTTGCGAGCCAGGCTCGTTCCCAGTTGATGCCATAATCCTTGCTTCTGTAGACTGCCCATCTGCCATCCACTCTGCGAGCAATGGCAAGATGGGACCTGCCGTAGATGTGAATGCCTTTCTTGAGCTCGGCTATCGCTTCGGGAAACGGAGCCGATCTCCACCAGTTGCGGAAATTAGCGGTATCAAAGGTTCCGAGAAGATAAGGCAGATTCGGCAGGGCCACCAGCACGACCGGAGTTCGGGCGCTCATGCGGCCACCAGCTCCGTGGACACCTGATAAAAGCCACGCCGAGCAGCGAGGGAGAGCATATCGATCCTGTAGTAGTTCTTGCCTTTCTTCATGGAGACCAGGTCGATGGTGTAGTTCTTTGCGGGCCGCTTCTGCAGGATGGCATCTGCCTGATAGTCCTCAGACTCCTCGCCCTCGACCAGAGCATCTATCTGCAAATTCCTGGCCTTCCGGGCCAAGAGGTGCACATCCAGGCGTTCCAGCAGGCTGTGCGTGGTCTCCATGAGTGCATCCAGGTCGTCTGCCGCTGAGCGCTGGTCGAAGAGATCCGTCCTCAAGAGGTAGGCTGCAGATTTCCTGCCGGACAGCCCCAGATCAACCTGGTAGGACCTCTCGTGAGGCCCCGAGAGATTCACATCAATCTCATAATCGAGGAACGGGAAGGTGGTGGTCCAGGTCACGCCCCCGGCAACCATGTCGTCGATGGCCTCCTTTAGAGCAGGATAATTGGCCTTGGCCAGCCTCATGGCTGCCGGAGAAGTCCAGCAGACCCTTAAGTCCATGGGCCAGTAGGGCTCCAGGCGAGAGGCCCCGTCCAGACCCAGGATGTGGTCTATAATGGCCTGGCACTCTGGGGCCGTGCCACTCGACTTCATGATGGCCAGGCGAGTGGTGAGCCTCGCCCTGAAGTCCGAATCGGATTCTCGATAGCGTCTCTTCAGGCCCAGGATCTTGGACCAGTAGAGGTCCAGGTCCTCGGGAACTGCATTCGGCAGTGTGAGCCTCAGGCCCATGGTGGCAATACTCTCCGAAAGCTCCTCGATCGCCCTGCCATAGGACCAGATCATGGCATTGATTATGCTCTCCTGGAATCGGGCGTCTCCAGGGTCCATCACCAACAGAGCATCTAGGGAATATGTAGCGCTCGGATAGGCATTGATGAGCGTGGCGATGTTGTAGGTTTTGGACTTGGTTTCCCCCAACAGGACATCGGCCTGGTAGGTAGCGGGCTTGCCGATCTCCTGCAGGATGACATCCAGTGTATAGATGGGGATGCCATCTTCGAAGAGGCTCTCATCGAATATGCCCTCATCAAAAATCATGCCTGTGTGCCCCTATTGCTTGCACTTGATCTTGTAGTCCAGTATGAGGTGTCGATGGCCATCGATCTCCAGAACGTAGTGAGTATAGAGTTTCTCTTCGTTGAAGTCCCCGATGCAGCGAATCATCTTCAGGCCGCGCGGCTCCGTCTTCTCGCAGATTGGGCAGCGCACCTGATCCCGTTCTCGATCCACGATGGGCTCAGCAATTAGAGAATCACATGTCCCGCAGTACCACTGGTTTTTAGCTAGGCAGCGAGGGCAAACCTCGACATCCGTCCCGAACTCCGCCTCACAGAAGCCGCAGATGCGCCTCATGTAGTAGCGCAGTGTGCCGGTCCGGTAGAAATCCGGCAGCGGCCTCTTTTCAAGATCAATGGGCTGGCAGGGCGGAGCTTCAAAGGACAGCACCGGCAGCTCGGAGGGCTCGGCCACGTCGCCCTGTGCCCGGATCTTCTCGGCCAGGCCGGGCGAGATGGGGTAGAAAAGAACCTGCGCCACCGGCTGCCCGGCATCCGAGGTCTCGTGGCTCTTGCCCGTGAAGGGATCGAACTGGGGAGAGGCCGAGCCGTCCGGGTGTATCTCCACCCAGAAGCGGCGGAAGGTAGGACGAGCCATAGAACTTCAGAAGATATTGTAGATGGCCGTGATGCTCTTCGGGGATTTGGCACCGTAGATTGCAGACGGCGGGATCTTGAGGTCCAGCACCCAGGCCTTCGAGTAGAAGTCTTCTGTGTATGGTCCGCTGTCGATCTTGCAGGGCGCTCCGGCCAGGCAGCTATCAAAGTTCAGGACGGGCGTCGACTGGCTCATGTAGTATGGATGACCGTTTACCGGATCGTCAATAGCGTGTCCCGATGTCGAATCTCCTGTAGCCTGTGCATACTCGTTTGTGCCATGCAGCGCGACATCTATGGGCAGGCCGTTGTCTCCCGTGTCCCGGTGGCCGATCCTAAGAGCGCCGCCGTTGGCGGCATCCAGGCCCCAGTCAGCCGCAAAAGTGCCATCTCCATAGACGTAGATGTCCGAGACCTGACGGAAGTCTCCCGTAATGCGCAGGCTGTGTGTCTTCCTGAAGCTGTATGAGAACAGGCTCGGAGGAATCTTGCAGGGATTGTTCAGTTGGGGCTCTGCACTATCTTCATTGCAGAACCGCGCCACTTTGTTGGCAAGGGATGTCTTAACACCCGTTGGGCCGTTCAGTTCCACTATTGTTGCAACTTCTGCCATAATAACTCCTTTAGAAAGCTTAACTTTTGGTCGAAAATCGAAATCTAAAACGCGATGCGCTTGTCGGGCTCGACGAACTGGGCACTCCAGGTCTTCGGTGGATTCTTTGGCGCAGCACTCTTGGCCTGGGCAATGATGAGGTCTATCCGATATCCGCCGCGCCTGCATTTTTCGAGGGCCGCGTCACACATGTAGATGTAGCAGGATTGCATCAGTCAACGCCTTCGTTTATTCTCAATTCGTGAGGGCGTGGCGAACCATGTGCAATCCGCCGCTTTGTCCTTCGAAGCGAAGCAATTCATGCGGCCCACAGCACCACAACTTGGGCAGCGGGCCATCAGGAAATGTCTCGGATCGAGGCTGGCAAAAGGATGTTTGCATTCTTTGGATTCAGTTGTCAGATTCAGAGCCTCCTGAATTCTTTGGATATCTGATCAAAAATCTCAGAGACCATCTCTTCCCGTGCCTTATCTGCAGTTTCATCGATTGCAGGTCGCATGAAGGGCCTGGGCGGGATGAACCATGCCCTGTTTTCTGCTATGCTAGAGGTTTCGGTGGGTTCCACTCCATAGTATTCCTCTCTTTTGCGTCTTCCTTTTCCAGGCCGGTTCTCCCATGGGACGCCATATTCATTGGCTTTTGCGCGCTTGGCCACATTTTCGTCAAAAATGCCGACCTCGCCATGCAACGCACCTTCCACCTCGGTCTGCCGGTGCGTTATGTGGCCGAGCATTTCACCGGTGTCATTCAATGTTTTGGAGGACCCTTTCCGATCGATGGTTGATTGTGCATTGGGTGGCGGAACATTCGAGCTGACTTTAGCGATAATGGCATTTTCGAGTTTTTGCAGAGCTCGCTCATGCGGTCCTTTGAGGTCGATTGGCAAAAGATCACCACAGGCCCATTACCCTGGCGTAACTTCCAGGGGCGGCAATCACGATTGTTGCTGTGCTCGACCACCCGGATTGCAGGGGCACCGTATTTTCTGCTATCGCCTTTACAGTGTATGTACCGGGAGTAGTGTATGCATGGGATAGGCTCACTGATTGCCCGGAATTGACATAACCTGACTCGCTCTGGTTCCCGTCGCCCCAGGAAATCTGCAGTTTCACCTGCAACCCGTCCGGATCGGTAGAGCTGGTCGAGAAGTTGTAGGAACTGCCAGGCGCGCCGGCGGAAGGCCCAGACGGGGTTGACGGAGTACCGGGTGACAGCGCCACCTCGTACATCTCGATTTCGTAGATATAAACTCGGTCAGTCGAGTAATATGAGCCGCCCGGGAACGCCAGTTTGTAGTAGCGATAGGAGTTCCAGTTATCGAATGTATATTCCTGCCAGCTCTCGTTATTCTGCTGAGTGCCGGAAGAGATCTGAGTCCAGTTGCTGTTATCGTTCGAGCCGTACAACACCCAGTCCTTTATTCCACATGCTCCGCCTCCGATGTTGACGGCTTTCATGCGGAGTTTTCTGACTTTCTTTGAGTCCGTGGTGTCGTAAGCCCACCAGGATCCAGGTGTCGAGATAACCGAGTACCAATAATTGCTCTCATTATTGTCACATGCTGTCTCTGGATCATTTGCGCCGGAACAACATGATGCTGTGCCTCCCGTAAGTATATCGCCGCCTGGGGCGACTACGATCTCCTGCAGCTCGATCTCACCCACGAGTATGTAATCGGAGTACCACGAATTGGTAAATGTAATCCGATAATAACGATAATTAACGGCATTGACGAAGGTGTACTCTCGCCACGTGCCGTCATTGGGCTGCTCACCACTGGTCAGAGTCACCCAATCAGCATCATTATTAGATCCCTGTAAATAAAATCCCCGGATGCCATAGCTGGTTGATATAAGGTTTGCTTTCATCCGGAGTTTTCGGGCTTTTTTTGCTATGCCAGTACCCAGGTCGTATTTTATCCAGCCGCCCGCCCCGCCAAATCCGCCCCACGCAGTACTCTCGTTATTATCGAAGGCATTTGCGGGCGTTGGGTACCCAGTCACAGCAGATCCCGTAGGCGTTCCGCCGTTCAAGAAATCGCTGGAGTACTCCATTCTAAATCTCCACTTTCAGGCTTATGGTCACGTTCTTCAGGGACGTTATGCTGTTGATATAGGGGATGATCCAATCTCCTGCAGCCACAGCTATTGATTGCCCTGTGACCTCGCTCTTTGTGGACGAGGAGATTGCAGCCGTCAAGATGGTGGACAGCGTGGCGGGCGCATTAGAATAAGTGCCTTTCTTGAGCGCCACGGAAATTGAGCCAGAAGTATTATCGTTTGACATCACCCGTACCTCCGTGATGGTTCCGGCTATCGGGACCTCGATGCCCGGATAAGTCTGGCTCGCCGTGAGAACGGCGGGAGTCCCGTAGAGGCAGAACTCCAGCCTATATGATGTGAGCTTGTCCAGGCTTGTTTTGTTTGCATGGGAGTGTTTTAGCGTTACCGCACTGGCCGCATCCGCAGCAGCAACCTGATTCGTTCCGCCATAGTTGAGAAAGGTATCCGTATTCTGAGTGTGGCCCACAGGAACCACGCGCCGGAAGTCTGCCACACCTGCTGTGCAATAATGGCCATGATTGGTATTCTGCACGCCAGTCTCATCGACGCATATGATAGCGATCAGGATGCATTTCAGATTGGGCAGCTCGGGCGGGAGCGGGGCGAGATTCTCCAGGAAATCTGTTGAGAGGGTGGGAACTCCTTCGGTGCCTGCCACTCGCTTCAGAGTGCCATCGTTGCAGTCAAAGACAATCAAATCATAGCGATGCTTGCCGCCTGCAGCCGCGGGGATGCCCGTGATGGACGCTTGCGTGAATGCGATGCCGATACCCGAGGGAAACCTGTAGTATCCTGCAGCGACCAGTACCGCAGTGGCCGAGGAGCGCACCGGGTCCATGCCGCTGACGACCGCATAGCCCGCAGCTGAGGCGTTGTTCCTCTGGAAGAGCACCGAATGGGCCCTCATGCGGTCTCCCTGGCGAGGGACATTGGCGTATTCGGAAGGCATTCGCTACCACTTCGAAGAAAGATTGGACAGTTTCATTGCATCCGGATATTCCTCTGCATCTGTGGGCCCTGGGGTCTCGCCCGCATCGCCTGCCAGAGGCGTATTCTGCAGCAGCTCTATCAGCTCGTCCGAGGTCTGCTTCAGGCTTCGCAGCTTCTCCATGACCTGTTTGGCGACGGGATTTGCGATCGGCTGAAAGACTCCCTGCTGATTGAATGCTCCCGGCAGTTCCTCGACTATTCGATCTGCGTAGCTCTGATAGGCCAGGTAAGCAGCATAGTTCAGCTTGGCGAGATCGACAATGGCAGCCGGACAGGATGAGCGAGCGGCCAGCTCGGCGATATAGGTCTCCGAGCGAGAGACGGCACTCTCGACGACATCGTCCGAGAGCTCAGATTCGTCAGCAAGGTTGATGGCATTCCGGACTTTGGCGGCGTCAATTGGCATGGATTACACGCCCATATCTACGACCCAACCGTCTATGATGGCCCTCTCCACGGCTTTCGTCCAGGGCAGGGTGTACATCTCATCTGGATCCAACCGAAAGCCATCCAGTACGAGCTGGCCATACCTTTCGACCTCGCCGGCAGCCTTCTGGCGCTTCAGCTCATTCACCAGCAATAGACCACAGGCGGCGATCTTTACGGTGATCTTTGGCAGGGCCGGCGCATCGGTCTTGAGCGCCGGTTCTCTCCCGGAAGCCTTTGCAGCCGGGGCGTCATGATGCAGAACGAGAGCCTCATCGATAGGCTCCCTAACTGGTCCTCGCTGCTTCTTCGAAGGATTTGCCATAATCTTACCTCGACGGGGCCACGCCCGTGATCTTGACGATGTCCACTGTGGTGGATTCGTCCTCGTACTTCGGGACAACCTTAGCGCCCTGGACTCTGTGGATGATGGTGCCGTAGCCCTGATCGCTCACCGTCTCCACGAACTGAGCAGGCGTGCTCTTGAACCCGTAGTTCTTGGATTCCATCGTCAGGGGAGAGCCGACTGCCAGGATGGCGTTGGTGCCGAGGATATCGGAATCCGTGCCTGTCAGCACATCGATCTTTCTCTGGGCCTTGGAGACGTACCAGGGAGCAAAGGGCACGAAGACGATACTGTACGAGTCCTTCAGAACCTGGGCAACCGAGGAGTACCCCCCTCTTACGGCCCTCTGCTGGGTTATGCCCCTGTAGACTCTCTGGGGCACTATGCATACGGCAGGGCCCCGAATATCCTTCCAGCCGTATTCGCCGAGTTTATCCAGGGCTTCCGTGATGGGGGCCTCAGGGCTTGTAGTGTCCCATGTTCCCGGCGAGGTGACCGTCTGGCCTGCACCCGCCAGCAGCGCGGCAATCTGCTTGTACTGCCGGGTCTCGCCGAAGAATATGTTGCCGTCTGCAGCATACCTGGCAGCGGGATCCTTTGCACCACCTCCTACGCTGGTGGGCTTGGCCGCCCTTTCCAGCATGTCGTTGCTGAGGAAGTAGGCGAACTTGTCTGTGGTGAGATCTTCCTGGTGCCTCTTGAGCGCATTCTTGGTGTAGGGCACAGCGGCTTCCCTGTCCACGCCCATGACGCCGGCCTGGCCGGAGCCTGTCCAGAACTCGAATTCCTGCTCCTCAGTCGGCTCGAAGGGGAAGAACTGCTCCAGAGGATTCTCCCTCATGACGTTTGCGTCGTAGAACCGTGCGTTTCGAACTGCGTAGGCCGTGACCAGCTTCTCCATGTCACGGGTAGTGACTGCTCCCATAATAGGCATCTAAAATCACGTTCCTGCCACGGTGTTGGCGGCAATGGGCACATCCAGAATGCAGGGCACTCTCTCGCCCGCGACTGCAGTTACCTGGGGAGTCATCCATTCGGGATAGGACCCGATCGGTCTGCTGGTTGCAGGAGTGGCCGTTACCTGACCCGCGGTAGCAGAGGCATAGATCTTTTTATCACGGTTGTATGTCTGGCCTGCAATGGATTTGACCCAGACTATCTCGCCGCTCCCGAGCCTCCAGCATCCGAGCTTGTAGCCGGCAGCTACGGTCTTAGCGTCGCCCTTTGCCGTGAGTGAATCCTGATCCACGATGGCCACAATCTCGTCACCCGTGGCTGCGGATTTGCACAGGCGTCCATCGGTCGCACTCTTCTTCAAAAGCTCGCCCTCATAATAGGCGGCAGCATCAACCGCCATGCCTATCGGGGCCTTGGATGAGGGGTATATTTTGGCCATTTACTGACCCTCCTTCTTTTCGGGCGCTTTTGCACCCGGATAGAATTTCTTTGTCAGGCTGTCCACGGATGCTATTCCGACACCATCGATGCCGTCTCCGTGGAGTGCAAACTCCTGGCCCACAGGCACGATCTTCTTCTTATCGCCCTTCAAATCCCAGTGCTTGGCATGTTCTGGATTGGCCAGGAAGGCGTTGATGCCATCCTTCTGGATAACAGGCCAGTGCTTGTCAAACTCCATCTGGTAGGCCTGGTCGAAGTTGACCTTCAGGGCGTTCTTGGTTCGCTCATCTCGCTCGGTCTTCAGGGCCTCCTCGCGGGTCTTTTTCTCTTCCTTGAGGATCCTGTTGTCCTCTTTCAGGCCTGTGATCTCCTGGGCCTGGGAATTCAACTTGGTTTCAAGTTGGCTGAGTCTGTTGGAAATATCGCTATCCATCTCCACCACGGTCTTGGCAGGCGTTTTGCTCTGCATGTTGGCTGCCGGTCCGTCCTCGGTCACGATCTCCATCAGCAGAGAGAGCGCTTCATTGCGCTTGGCATAGTCATCACTCATTTCGAGAATCGTCTTGGCCTTGACCCTCAGGGTAGCCATATCGATGGCATTGGCCTTTGAGGCAGGCCCGTCGGCGGGCTTTGCGGCCCCATTTCCCTCCGGAGGTTTGGGATTGGGATCTCCTGCCGGCGGCTTCTGTCCCTCTGTCACAGGCTGCGCTCCGGCAGCCGGCTTGGTTTCATCAGGCAATTTGTTCACTTCCATTTGTTTTTTGCATTTGCAGTCATTGTTAGTAGAATTGACATTGAACCCGCATACACCGACAGGGCATGCCGGGTCGGCCACGAGGGCGAAATGATCTCCGAAAAATGGTGCCCTCTGGATAGTGTTGTACTCCTCCCCGGAATCCTGCCAGATCAGCGGCTCGTCGAGCGGCTCATCGTTGCACCAGAAGCCGATCGAGCCGCCCATCATCTCGCCGGCTTCGAGCATCTTCATCTCCTCGGGGGTCAGGCGATCATTGAATAGTGCGGCCTCGGCAGTGATGCGTCTGCCATCCACATCAGGCTGAACATTGCGGATCTTGCCGATCTTCGGGGTGAGGTGAGTTACGTGGCTGGGCGGGTGCTCTCTCGTGATGGGCACGCCTTCGAACCAGAGGGCACCCTCCAGGCCGGCTGGATCATAAAACTCCTCGAAAGGCTTGAGAGCGCCATTTTGCACGCCCTCGGCCATGAGGACGCAGGGAACGACCGTTACTTTGTCGTCCTGATAGAGGATCTTGCCGCCGAAACGGACCTTGTCCACATGGAGCTTGAGCTCGGGAGATTGTGAAGGCATTAGGATCATCAGCTAGAAAATCGTTAAGCTATGGCTTTCGGCCTCGTGAAAGGTGCCACTTTGCGGCCCGCTTTGCGAGCCTCTCCGGAAGGTGCAGCGGGATTGTAGATTGACCTGCAGCGGCACATGTTATGGGCATGTGCCTCCATAGTGCCGTTGCTGTAGGGCTGATCTATGGGCACGTCCTGATTCTCTTCTTCGAGCGCTTCGCATACATCGCACATGCGCTCGTCGCCCATAGCAAGCCAGCTTCTCGTCTCCACTCCTGCGTCCAAGGCCTGGTGCAGCCCTGCATATTCGTTGGAAAGGTGAATCTCTGTGCGGTAGATGTTCTTGAGCCTGGCCGGGCTGGCGAGGGTCGAGGCCTCGGCCTGGCGGGCGAATGCCTTCTCGCCAATGCCCCAGTTCTTCTCGAGGAGATCCCGGATTTGAGTGATGTCGGTTTCCGTAAGCTGCTCGATCACCTTTCGGCCATGAGAGAGGTAATACTCCTGGCCGCGGAAGGGGATGTCCTGCCATGAGATGCCCAGCTCCTTGGCGACCCTCTTGGACCCCAGGCCAAAGGCAGGCTTTCCGCCGCTCTCCCAGATGATATCCCAGAGCTGCTGGTTGTTCAAAGATAGCTTCTTTCGAAGGGCTTCCCAGAACTCTTCATCGTCCAGAAAGTCGTCAAAAGTGGCGGCCATTCATTTCACCGGGGCCAATAGCGAAAATACCAATCCCAGAGCCGGCGGAGGAGGCGAAGCATGGCCTACTCCGTGCTGTTATTCAGGATCTTGCCGCCTTCTACGCGGTAGCCGGCTGGGACTATCATGAGGCCATTCGGAGTGTCATCATCCAGGCCGGCACAGAATCCAAGCCAGTCTTCCGGAGTCTCGGGCTTCTCGGTTATGTTCAGGTAGCTTCTGATCACGAACTTGCCCACGGCTTCGAGCTCGGCCTCATTGGCGGGCTTGCCGGTCTGCCCGTTGATGATCCTGCCCTGGAATGTCGCATTGCCGTCCATGAGGATCAGGCTATCGAGGCTCTGCGTGCCCGTTTGCATGGTCACGGAAGACTCGCCGGAGCCGGAGAAGTCGCCCTTAATCTTCGTGGCCCGGTAGGTATGCTTATACCCTGCGCCGGAAGCCTTCACCACATACTGATCCCGGTAGCTGCCACCGGCCCCTGAGACGATGAAGCTGCTGGTGAACGTCTGCTCGCTTTCGTTCTCCCAATCTCTTTTCACCTGGTAGGCCACGGACTCAGCATCCTTGGTCATCGCTCTATCCGAGGCGGATTTGCTGTAGCTTGAATGATCCAGCGTGCCTTTCCCGAACACCGATTCCTCGATGGTATTGGCATAGCCCATGAAGCCGAGCACTAACAGAAAGCCGGATATGAGGCAGAATGCAATGAGAAAGGCCACGGTCATTCGCTTTATGCAAATATAATCTTCAGAGTCCAAAAGAATCACCAGAACGATAGAATCGTGAGGAGTCAAACCACCAGGATCAGGCTATAGAGGAGCAGCAATGTAAGGGGGATCGAAAGGACGCTCACGTTGATCCCACCTGATGGCTGCCGAAGTAGTAGCCCACCACGGCCCCGATCAGCCCGATCATGGCAGCCAGGACGTATTTGAAAAGGTCTATCCCGAGCTCGGCCTTTCCCTGCCAGACCAGCAATATGGCAAATGCGCATACTGCCAGGGCGAGGAATACTGTGCCGGTGATGAGTTCTGCGGCCAGGAGCCATCGCTTCCAGTTCTCCAGCTTATCCCAGGTTGATGCGATATCCTGGGCCGGGGCTTCCTCTTCGGCCATACTCAGTACCTCCCGAGCTTGACCGGGGCGCGTCTGGCGGGCTTGATGTAGGCGATCTCAACGGGCTCGGTGAACCTTCCGGTCTTCTTCTGGTAGGCCTTGATGCGGTCCCAAACGGGCGCGGGATCGAAGCCATACTTCTTGATGTAGTCCGGGATGCCCAATAGATAGCCGGCTCCGGATCTGAACATGACCTTGCCTGAGACATAGTCGATCCGGCCTGCGGGTATTGCTCCCTCTTCGGTCTTCAGCTCACAAAAATCGGCGAACTCCTGGTCCGTCATTCCCTTTGGATTGTATTCGGCCATAGAAATACCTCTATGAATATAATTAATGTTGCTAAAAAATAACTGATGTTAAGACTCTGCTTGGCCAGCCTCGTCGAGATAGCCGTAATACTTCAGCTCCTCGATGGCGATGGCGCTCTTCTGCTGCAGCAGCTCCAGGGCGGGCTCCTTGTCCTTGGCTACATTCGTCAAGGGAAGACTGTTGCCGATAACGACGCCCGGAGTGCTGTGGAAGATCTGCTTCTCCTTCTCCAGTTGGGTGCGCTCCTCGTCTGTGAGGGGGTCCCAGCCCATGATCTTGTAGAGCCGATCAAGGGTAAGGGCGCTCCTTTCCCAGGCGGCCAGGGCCTGCGTTCGGAGTTGAGCCTTGTCCTCGTACTCCAGCTTCTTCCAGACGAACTGAACAGACCAGTCCGTGAAGCCGTTAGCCTCAAGGATCCTCGTGAGAAGTTCCTCGAGGGCTTCGGCCAGAGCGGCCCTCCAGCCGTCCACCACAAGCATGGCCAGGTCCCAGAGAGGCTGGGAGGACTTCGAAACCGCCTGGCCGTTCTGTTCTATCCAATCCCTGGGGATGAGGTGGTTGAGGATCTCGGCCTTGAGCTTATCATCAGGGATGAAGATGTCGCCGGTGATTGAAACCTTGCTCTCGATGACCTCATGGTCCTCCCACAAGATCAGGAACTTATTGGCACTGTAATTCTTGAGGGCCTTTTTGGCTTCTTCCAATGCCTCCGCCCATCTATTTCCGATCTTGCCGTTAGGGGCTACATTGATGAGCACTCCGTTGGCCGGATTGCGAATCTCCTTAACCCGCAGTCCCACGGCAGGAGCGGCACTCCGCCTGATCTGCAGCATGATGTTCCTGCGGACTTCCTCCCGCTGCAGAGCGGTGGGCACGATGCCTTCCAGATAGCTCTTGCCGTCCACATAGCGAGAGCGGCGGTCTTTGATAACAAGAATGCGGCCCGCGGGCAGTTGCACCGGCTGGCTCTGGCCAGGCTTGGTCTGCCAGTACTCCATCCTCCTTTCCTGAGTATCGTAGCAGATGCCTTTGAGGATTCGGCCCTCGATGTACCTGCCGTTTGCCGTGCCGTGAGGGGCAGCATTTTCAAAGCTTGTGGCGTCCAGATAGTTCCCCCACTCGGGACCCTTCCAGTCATCCACCCGTCCCCAGTCGAGGAAATTGCCCTGCTCGTCGACCTGGACGCCCAGCTCCGTGAGACCGGGCCCGAATGTAAGGCAATCGACCCACATGCGGCCCATGAGATACTTGAGATCCAGGACCTTGTCGAAGCGCCAGAGCTGCTTGAGGATCTGGGGCGTTATGTCGGATGCCTGCTTCGGGTCCATTCCGTCCGGCGGAACGGCCACAAGTCCCCAGCCGAGAAACATGAGGTTGAAGATCTCCAGCATGATGCTGTCCACCTGGCCCATCTCGGAGGTGGCGAGAAGCTGAGAGACCTCGAATCGCTTGTCTTCAAAGCCTTCCTGGACGGCATACTCCCTGCCTACGGGCGTGAGGAGGGCCTGGGCATTGTGCCTGGGCTCTGCTGGCCGGAGGAAGCTGGCAAGCTTGAAGCGGAGAGTATCGAGCATTAAAGGTCCTGATATCACAAAAGTTTATGCGGCAGAGCTTATCGAAAGTTTGACTCTGGACTTTTCTCAATACGGGCCGGAATAGACGCCCGAGTCAATCCCTTCATCGGAGCTCGGCGGGGTCCATTCAGATCGTATATAGTCGCCCATATAGCCGATTTGGGGATAAAATTAATTACGGTTA
>Ga0310040_1000543_pt1 | contig 34091 bp, 32 predicted proteins | sample EPASupsiteHSE623_FD_200237 | JGI IMG/M metagenome (GOLD analysis project Ga0310040, IMG submission 200237) | Bioremediated contaminated groundwater from EPA Superfund site, New Mexico - Sample HSE6-23 (v2) (version 2) | ecosystem: Environmental > Aquatic > Deep subsurface > Groundwater >... | reverse complement strand
ACACCTAAAACTGCATTTGCACCAAGATTTGAGTAGTTATGAGTTCCATCAATATCTTTCATTGTTGCATCAATTTCAGCTTGATTAAATGGGCTTAAACCAATTAATTCATTTGCAATTGTAGTGTTTACATTTTCAACAGCTTTTAAAACACCTTTTCCTAAAAATCTATTATCACCATCTCTTAATTCTAAAGCTTCTCTTTTACCTGTACTAGCGCCACTTGGTACTATTGCACTACCTTTTGTACCATCACTTAATATAACTGTTGCTCTTACAGTTGGATTTCCTCTTGAATCTAACACTTCATCAGCGTATACATTATCGATAAATACCACTTAGGTCTCCTATATTTCATAATTTAAATGATTATAGCTAAAATAAATTTGTTGTTTGCTTTTGTAGTTTTTTTTGAGTAGATAAATTTGTAGTTTTTTAATCAAAGAAGAGAGACTTCTTTGATATGTTTTATTTAGTCTATTTCTGATGCATCTTCAAGTTCATCTGAACTGCTGCTTATTAAAGCATCATTAATTCCCATTGATTCTAGAATTTTTCTCTCAATCTCTTTTGCAATTTCTGGATTATCTTTTAAGAATACTTTTGAATTTTCTCTTCCTTGACCGATTTTTGAATCACCATAAGAGAACCAAGCTCCAGCTTTATCAACAATATCAAGTTTAACACCATAATCAACTAGTTCACCAGTTTTAGAGATTCCCTCACCAAACATAATGTCAAATTCTGCTAATTTAAATGGAGCAGCAACTTTATTTTTTACTACTTTTACTTTTACTCTATTTCCAATTGAATTTTCACCTTGTTTAAGTGTTGCAATTCTTCTAATATCAAGTCTAACTGATGAGTAAAATTTAAGTGCATTTCCACCAGTTGTTGTTTCTGGACTTCCATAACCTGTCATTCCAATTTTCATTCTTATTTGGTTGATGAAAATTACTGTACAGTTCATTTTGTTTAATAAACCAGTGATTTTTCTTAATGCTTTTGACATAAGTCTTGCTTGGACACCAACTTGTTGGTCATCCATATCACCATCAATTTCAACTTTTGGAGTAAGAGCTGCAACTGAGTCAATAACAACTAAATCAACTGCTCCACTTCTAATTACAGTTTCTAAAATTTCTAAAGCTTGCTCACCAAAATCTGGTTGAGAAACAAGTAAATTATCTGTATCAACACCTAAGTTTTTAGCATAACCAACATCTAAAGCATGCTCCGCATCAATAAATGCACAAACTCCACCAGCTTTTTGAGCTTCTGCAATCGCATGAAGAGTAAGAGTTGTTTTACCTGAAGATTCAGGTCCATAAACTTCAATAACTCTTCCTTTTGGAAGACCACCAACACCAAGTGCTAAATCTAGTCCTAAAGAACCTGTACTAATAGTTTCAGTTGGAACTACAACTTTGTCACCAAGTCTAATAAGAGTACCTTTCCCAAATGTTTTGTCTATTTGCTTAATTGCCAAGTCTAATGATTTTCTTTGATTCTCATCCATAATATTTCCTATGTTGATTTATTTTGTTATATTTTATGTTGGAATTCTAGCAGGTTTTTTTTGAAGTAAAGATTTTTATTACATTTTGTAATGTTTTTTATTTCAAAGTTACTTCAATACTGTTACTTTCGATGTTTTCAATATTCTCAATTGTTTTAATATGTGAATTTACTCTTTTTTTCATAGTATATGTTTTGATATGTTTAGCAAGAATCTTTGTATATTTTTTATAATTTCTTGAGTCTTTTTGCAATGTTGCTAGTTTTTTTTGAATTTTTATTATGTCATCTGGAATAGGGTTGTTTTGCATATAAAAGAAGCCTTTTGAAATTTTTAATTCGGATTATTACATATAGAAGATTAAAATATAAAATAAATGTAATCTTTGCTATTATATAAATAATAAAATAAAGATAAAGGCATTTTATATGTTTAATGATAAGAATATCTTAATAACTGGCGGAACAGGTAGTTTTGGTAAAAAATATACAAAGATTTTACTAGAAAAATATAAACCAAATAAAATTATCATTTATTCAAGAGATGAACTTAAACAGTATGAAATGGCACAAGATTATAATGATAAATGTATGAGATATTTTATTGGTGATGTAAGGGATGGCGATAGATTAAAAAAAGCTATGAAAGATGTGGATTTTGTAATTCATGCCGCTGCACTTAAACATGTACCAATAGCTGAGTATAATCCAATGGAGTGTATAAAAACAAATATTTATGGAGCTCAAAATGTAATAGATGCAGCTTTAGAAAATGGAGTTTCAAAAATCATTGCTCTTTCTACTGATAAAGCTGCTAATCCAGTAAATCTTTATGGTGCCACAAAATTAGCTTCTGATAAACTTTTTGTTGCTGCAAATAATCTTGTTGGAAGACAAGATACACAATTTTCAGTTGTACGATATGGAAATGTTATAGGGAGTCGTGGTTCTGTTGTTCCATATTTTCAAAAATTATTGAGAGAAGGAACAACTTTTTTACCAATAACAGATGAAAAAATGACTAGATTTATGATTACGCTTGAAGATGGTGTGAGTTTCGTACTTAAGAATTTTGAAAGAATGCAAGGTGGGGAGATTTTTGTTCCAAAAATTCCATCTATGAAAATAGTTGATTTAGCAGATGCAATGGCTCCAAATTTAGAGAAAAAAATTATTGGAATAAGACCTGGTGAAAAACTTCATGAAATTATGTGTCCAGCTGATGATAGTCATTTAACTTTTGAATTTGATGACCATTTTGTAATAGCACCAACTATTACTTTTACAAAAAGAAGAGATTATGACCATAACATTATTGGCGAAGTTGGAATAAAAGTAGCTCAAGGATTTGAATATAACTCTGGAAATAACAAAGAGTGGCTAGAAAAAGATGAGTTATTAAAACTAATAAAAGAGATATAAATGAATTTTATACCTTACGGAAAACAAACTATTAGTGAAGATGATATAAATAGTGTAATTGAAGTTCTAAAATCTGATTTTTTAACAACTGGTCCAAAAGTAAAAGAGTTTGAAGAAAAAATAAGCTCTTATTGTGGTGCAAAATATTGTGTTGCTGTATCAAATGGAACAGCAGCACTTCATTTAGCTTCAATGGTTTTATTAAATGAAAATGATAAAGTTCTAACAACTCCAAACTCTTTTTTAGCAACTTCAAACTCTATTTTATATGTTAATGCAAAACCTATTTTTGTGGATATTCAAGAAGATGGAAATATAGATTTAGATTTATGTGAAATTGAACTTAAAAAAGATTCTTCAATAAAAGCTATTTATGTGGTTCATTTTTCAGGAAATCCAATAAATCAAAAAAAACTAAAATATTTAAAAGAGACTTACCATATAAAAATTTTAGAAGATTGTGCCCACTCAATTGGTGCAACATTTGAGGGAATTAAAGCCGGAAGTTGTACTAATAGTGATTGTTCAATTTTCTCATTTCATCCTATTAAACATATAACTACAGGTGAGGGTGGTGCAATAACTACAAATTCAAAAGAGTTATATGAAAAACTTTTACTTTTAAGAGCTCATGGAATGAGTCCAAGAGCTGATATTGCTCCTTGGCACTATGATATGATTGAACTTGGATTTAATTATAGATTAACTGATATTTCATCTGCTTTGGGTTTATCTCAACTAAAAAAACTTGATAGTTTTTTATATCTTAGACGTGCAATTGCCAAAAGATATGATGACTTTTTCTCTAAAACCAATTTTATAAAACCGCTATACCCTTTTACAAATAACAGTGCTTATCATTTGTATGTAATAAAAATAGATTTTGAAAAATTAAACATAGATAAAAAGGAGATTTTTCTAAAAATGCGAGAAAAGAACATTGGTTTACAACTACATTATATTCCAATAAATAAACAACCATATTATAAAAGTTTAGGTTTTGGAAATGAGATTACCCCAGTAATGGATAAATATTATAAGAAAGTTATAAGTTTGCCTATTTATCCAAATTTAACCTATGAAGAACAAAATTATGTTTGTGAAAAAATATTGGAAATTTTAAAGTGAAAAAAGCTGTTGCTATAATTCCAGCTCGAGGTGGAAGTAAAAGAATTCCTAGAAAAAATATAAAAGATTTTTTTGGAAAACCTTTAATAGCTTACAGTATAGAAGTCGCTTTAAAATCTAAGCTTTTTGATAAAGTTATTGTTTCAACTGATGATGAAGAGATAGCTGAAATAGCACTTGAATATGGAGCAATTGTTCCTTTTTTGCGTCCAAAAGAGTTAAGTGATGATTTTATAGGAGCGGGAGCTGTTGTAAATCATGCTTTAGAGTATTTAAAAAGTGTTGGTAAAAACTATGATTTCGTTTGTACTATTTATGCAACAGCTCCTTTTTTAGATGAAAAATATTTGATAGAAGGCTTTGAAAAACTAAAAAATTCAAGTGTAAAAAATGCTTTTTCTTGTACCTCAATGCCATTTCCAATTCAACGAACATTTAAAATAACAAAAGATGAAAGATGTGAAATGTTTTGGCCTGAGAATTTTTCTAAAAGAAGTCAAGATTTAGAAGAGGCTTACCAAGATGCAGGGCAGTTTTATTGGACAAATTTAAATATAAAATCAAATGAAATTATATTTGCAAAAGACTCAATTCCAATTATTCTTCCAAGATTTCTTGTTCAAGATATTGATACACTTGAAGATTGGCAAAGAGCTGAAATTATGTACGAAGTTATACAAAAGGCAAAATCATGAAAATAGGAAACTTTGATTTACAAAAAGATGGAACTTATATAATTGCAGAACTTAGTGCAAATCATAATGGAAGTTTACAAACTGCTCTTGAAACTATAAAAGCTGCAAAAGAGTGTGGGGCAACTGCCATAAAACTTCAAACTTACACAGCAGATACTTTAACTTTAAATTGTAAAAATGATGATTTTATGGTTAATGGTGGAACTTTATGGGATGGAAAAAGTTTATATGAACTTTATGCATGGGCAACAACTCCTTGGGAGTGGCACAAAGAGTTGTTTGAGTATGCAAGAAGTTTAGATATAGATATTTTCTCAACACCTTTTGATAAAAGTGCAGTTGATTTTTTGGAACAATTTAATCCAAGTACTTATAAAATCGCCTCTTTTGAAATCACAGATTATGAACTTGTAAGATATGTTGCAAGTAAACAAAAGCCAATTATAATTAGTACAGGAATTGCCACAATTGATGAAATTTTAGATGTGGTGAACATTTGTAAAAAAGAGGGAAATGAAAATATTGTACTTTTAAAATGTACAAGCCAATATCCAGCACCGCTTGAAGAGGCTAATTTAAAAACTATTTCAAATATGAAAGAGACTTTTGGCGTTGAGGTTGGATTTTCAGACCATACTTTAGGAGTAACTGCTTCAATAGTTGCAGTTACTTTGGGAGCAAAAGTAATTGAAAAACATTTTATTATTGATAAAAGTATTGGTGGAGCTGATTGTGAATTTTCATTGGACAAAAAAGAGTTTAAACTTCTTGTTGATGTAATTCATGATACTGAAAAACTTTTAGGGGTTGTTGATTATAGTTTAGATGAAAAAAAACAAAAACAAAGAAGATTTTCAAGAAGTCTTTATGTATCTAAAGATATAAAAAAAGGTGAAAAATTCAGTCTTGAAAATATAAAATCAGTTCGACCAGGATATGGACTTCATCCAAAATATTTAAATGAGATTGTGGGAAAAACTTCACTTAAAGATTATAAGTTTGGAGATAGAGTTGAAAAAAATACTTTTTAGATGCGAGTCCTCATCAACTATTGGTTTAGGACATGTTAAAAGATGTTTGGTTTTAGCAAAAAGATTAAAAGAGTATAACAAAAATCTAAAAATATTTTTTGCAACACAGAATTTACATGGAAATATAAATCAAGAGATTTTAAAATCAGGATTTTCTATCTATTCTATTAGAGATAATAGTGTGGAAATGTTGGATTATTTAGTAAAAGGTTTACAAATAAATCTTTTGATTATTGACTCTTATGATATAGATTATGTCTTTGAAGAACAACTAAAAATAAAAAATCCAACTTTAAAAATGCTAAGTTTTGATGATACAATAAATCCACACTATTCAGATATGGTTCTAAATCATGGAGTTCAAGCTCAAGAAAAAGAGTATAGAAAAATATTACCTAAAGATACAAAAATTTTTTGTGGAAGTGAATATACTCTTTTGAGGGATGAATTTTTAGAGACTAAAAGAACAAAAGTTACTAGAAATAGTGTTGCTGTTATTTTAGGTGGAAATGACATTTTAAATCTTTCTTCTAAAATTTCGAATTTACTTTTGGAAATAAATATAAAATATAGAATTACAGTTATAACAACAAGTGTAAATCCAAATATTCAAGAATTAATGCAAAATAAAAATATCGAACTTTTAGTTGATATAAATAATATGGCTTCTGTGATTGCAACAAAAAGTTTAGTGATAACTGCAAGTGGGGGAACTCTGTTTGAAGTTTTGGCTTTAAAGAAAAAGTTTATAAATATTGAAGTTGCCTCTAATCAAAAAGTTGTGAATAAATTTTTGAAAAATAAAGGTATAAAAACAACAATAAAAGCAAAAGATTTAACAAAAGAAGTTCTACGAACTAAGATAGAGTATGTAAAGAAGAGTAATAGTTATAAAAAATTGACTCTAAAATTTGCGAAAAACAGATTGGTAAAAAAGATACTTAAAGAGTTGAAATGAAAATAGTTTTTAAGAATTATTCCACACTAAATGAACAAGAGTCTTTTGAAATATTAAATATTAGAAACAAAGATTTTATTAGAAAAAATATGATTACAAATGAAATTATAAGTTTAGAAAATCATACAAAATGGATAAATTCTTTAAAAAATAATTTAGATAAAAAATATTTTGCAATAATTTGTGAAAATGAAGTAATGGGTTCTTGTTCTTGGGTGAAAGAAAAAGATGAATTTACTTGGGGAATATTTTTTAAAGAGGAAGTAAATCCAATAATTTCATCTTGTTGTGCGTATCTTTTTTTAGAGAATTGTTTTTTTTATGACAAAATAGAAAAATTAGGTTCTTTAGTAAAAAAAGAAAATACTATAGCATTTAGTTTTAATAAAAACTTTGGTTTTGAATTGTACAAAGAAGATGAAGACTATTTTTATTTAAAACTTGAAAAAGAAGATTGGGAAAATAACAAAAATAGTAGATTAATAAAATCAATTAAAAAGTATTTAGATAAAATAGAGTATCAATTTAGTTAAAGGGTAGATTTGAAAGATAAAATTGAAAAAATCATAATAGAAACATTAGTTGAATTAAATGAAGAGTTGGAAAATGAATCTTTAGAAAATCCAAGTTCAATAACAAAACTTTATGGAGCAAATGGTGGTTTTGATTCTTTAGCTTTAGTTAGTTTTATAACAGATTTAGAAGAAAAAATTTCAGACGAGTTTGATAAAGAGATAGTTTTAGCAGATGAAAAAGCAATGAGTGCAAAAACTTCACCTTTTAGAAATGTTGAGAGTTTAACTTTATATATTAAATCTTTATTGGAAAACTAATGAATCAAATCATAGTTATAACTGGAACTTCTAAGGGAATTGGAAAAGCTATTGCAAACTATTATTTAGAGCAAAATGATTTTGTAATTGGTTGCTCAAGAAATGAAAGTTCAATAACTCACCCAAATTATAGACATTTTTCTTTAGAAGTTAGTGATGAAAAAGCAGTTGTAAGTATGATAAGAGCTGTAAAAAAAGAGTTTGGGAAAATCGATATTTTGATAAATAATGCTGGAATTGCATCAATGAATCATATTTTAACAACTTCTGTTGAGACTATTTCAAAGCTTTTTAATACAAATTTTATAGGAACTTTTTTATTCACAAGAGAAGTTTCAAAAGTAATGATGAAACAAAAAAATGGAAGAATTGTAAACTTTACAACTATTGCAACTCCCCTTAGACTTGAAGGTGAAGCTGTATATGCTGCAAGTAAATCAGCAATTGAAAATTTCACCCAAACTGCTTCAAAAGAGTTAGCACCTTTTAATATTACTATAAATGCCTTAGGTCCAACGCCAATAGAAACTGATTTGATAAAAGCTGTTCCCAAAAATAAGATAGAAGAACTTTTAAATAAACAAACAATAAAAAGATTTGGAACATTTGAAGATATTATAAATGTGATTGAGTTTTTTGTGGATGAAAAAAGTAAATTTATCACAGGGCAAATCATCTATCTTGGAGGAGTGAATAACTAAATGAACTATTTATTTGAAAAATTCAAAGAATTTGAAACAAAAGATGCAATAGTTGTAGATGAAATTACTTACTCTTATGGTTCATTATTAGAGCAAATAAAAATTTATAAAAGCATTCTAGAAAAGCAGATTAAACCCTCAAGTGTTGTTGCAGTTTTAGGTGATTACTCTTTTTATAATATAGCTTTGTTTTTTGCTTTATTTGAAAATAAAAATATCATAGTTCCAATTACTTCAACTATTCCTAAAATTCAAGATGAATATATAAGTGAATCTTTTTGTGAATACACAATTAAAACAATAAAGAGTGATTTAGATATTCAAACAATAGAACAAAATAGTTCCCACGAAATGATAAAAAAATTAAAGGAGAATCAAAATTCTGGGTTGATTTTGTTTTCAAGTGGAAGCACTGGAAAACCAAAAGCTATGATTCATAATTTAGATAATCTAATAAATTCATACAAAGATAAAAAAGCAAAATCTATGAATATGTTAGTGTTTTTAATGTTTGATCATATTGGTGGATTAAATACTTTGTTTAATGTATTATGTATGGGTTCTTGTTTGATTATTCCAAAAAATAGAGATGCAAAAAATATTTGTGAATTAATAGAAAAATACAAAATTATGGTACTTCCAAGTAGTCCTACTTTTTTAAATCTGATTTTAATTTCAGGTGAAAATAAAAATTACGATTTAAGCTCTTTAAGAATGATTACTTATGGAACAGAAGCTATGCCTGAGTCTCTTTTATTAAAACTAAAAGAGAATTTTCCAAAAGTAAAATTCTTACAAACTTTTGGAACAAGTGAAACAGGAATTAGTACAACAAGTTCCAAATCATCGGATTCTTTGTATATGAAAATTGAAGATTCAAATCAAGAGTATAAAATAGTTGAGAATGAACTATGGCTTAGAAGTAAAACTCAAGTTTTAGGATATTTAAACGCTTCAATGGACTCTTTTACAAGTGATGGTTGGTTTAAAACAGGTGATTTAGTAGAAGAGCTTGAAGATGGATATTTAAAAATCATTGGAAGAAGTAAAGAAGTTATAAATGTGGGTGGACAAAAAGTTCTTCCATCTGAGGTTGAATCGGTTATTTTATCTATGCCTTCAATTGATGATTGTATGGTTTATGCAGAAGCAAATGTAATCACAGGTCAAACTGTAGTTTGTGATGTGGTTTTACATGAATCAAAAGAGAATATTAAAAAATCTATTCGCTTGTTTTGCAAAGACAAATTAGAAAGTTTTAAAATTCCTACAAAAGTAAATGTTGTTGAAAAAACGAATTTCTCTGATAGATTTAAAAAAATTAGAAGGAAAGATTAGAATTGAAAATCTGTACAGTTGTCGTTACTTTTAATAGATATGAATTACTAAAAGAGTGTTTAGATTCATTATTAAATCAAACTACTGAAAATACTATTTTACTTGTTGATAATGCTTCAACTGATGGAACAGATAAAAAAATAATTGAAGATGGATATTTAGAACACACAAATATCATTTATAAAAGATTAGATAAAAATAGTGGTGGAGCAGGTGGTTTTCATTTTGGAGTAAAATATGCTTTAGAAAATGCTTATGATTTTGTGTGGTTAATGGATGATGATGCTGAGCCTGAATTAGATGCTTTAGAAATATTATTACAAAATATAGATAATAAAAAATATAGTGCTTATGCTTCAAAAACAATGATTGGAACAAAAGATAATCATACTTTATCAACATTTGGACATAGAGGTATTTTTGATTATAAAAATTGTTTACCAGCTTTTCAAAAAGGCATAAATCTAAAAGAGTATGAAAAAGATAAATGTGAAATAGAGATGGCTTCTTTTGTTGGAATTTTAATTCCTATTTCATCAATAAAAAAAATAGGCCTACCTGAAGAAAGATTTTTCATACACCATGATGACACAGAATATAGTTTAAGATTAGTGACTTTAGGAAAAATTCTTATGATAAATGATTCATTAATTTATCATAAAGAAAAAAGACAAGAAGAAAAAATTGAAAGAAAATTTTTAGGATTTAAGAAAAATAGAATAAAGTTTGAAAGACTTTGGTTAAAATATTTTGGGCTTAGAAATTCAATTTTTATAGCATTTAAATATGGAAAAGGCATAAAAGTCTATTTTCTAGCTTTTAAGTTGTATTTTGCTTTAATAAAAGATATTCTTTTATACGATGATAAAAAATGGACAAGATTAGTTTTTGCTACTAACTCATTTTTTGACGGAGTTAGAGGTCATTTTGATAATGAAAAACCAACTAAAATTTTAAGAGGCAAAAAGTGATAGAGTATGTAATTATAGGTGCAGGACTTGCAGGGGTTGTGATGGCAGAACGAATTGCAACGCAACTTAATAAAAAAGTGATTATTATAGAAAAAAGAAACCATATTGGTGGAAATTGTTTTGATTTTAAAGATGAGAATAATATTTTAATTCACAAATATGGCCCTCATTTATTTCATACAAATAATAAAGAAGTAATAGATTATTTATCACAATTTACGCAATGGGATATTTATAACCATGAAGTATTAGCTTATATTGATGGTATAAAAGTTCCAATACCTTTTAATATTAATACTTTATATGAAGTTTTCCCCCAATCAAAAGCAAAAGCTTTAGAAGATAAATTATTACAAACTTATGCATATAACTCAAAAATACCAATTTTAGAACTAAAAAAATCTACCGATAAAGATTTACAATTTTTGGCTGATTTTGTTTACGAAAAGATATTTGTAAACTATACAGCAAAACAATGGGGTATGAAACCTGAAGATATGGATGGTGCAGTAACAGCTAGAGTTCCAATCTTTGTTGGGCGTGATAATAGATACTTTAATGATACTTACCAAATGCTTCCAAAAAATGGATATACAAATATGGTTCAAAATATGCTGAATCACAAAAATATAAAACTTATGTTAAATACTGATTTTAAAGAAGTTTGTTATTTAAAAGATGAAGATTTTTATCTTTTTGGTTCAAAGTTTCAAGGTCGAGTTATTTATACTGGACAAATTGATGAATTGTTTGATTATAAATTTGGTGATTTACCATATAGAAGTGTAGAGATGAAATTTGAAACAGTAGAAAAAGAGTTTTATCAAGAAAAAGCAACTGTAAATTACCCTAATGATTATGACTTTACTAGAATTACAGAGTTCAAACATATTCATCCTACAAAAAGTGATAAAACAACTATTTTAAAAGAGTATCCACAAGAATATATAAAAGATAAAAATATTCCATACTATCCAATTTTTACTCAAGAAAATCAGAATAGATATAATGAATATTTAGAGTATTCAAGGAATTTTGAAAACTTGATACTTTTAGGTAGACTTGCTGAATATAAATATTATGATATGGATGATATTGTAGAAAGAGTTTTGGAAATGAATAAAGGTAAATAAAATGGGAATCACTACAACTTTTGAAAAACAATTTATTGAGTTTTTGAATAATGACAGTATAAAAGTTATTTCATTTGATATATTTGATACACTTTTTTTTAGAAAATGTTTATTACCTGAAAATATATTTGAAATTATAGGTAATAATAAATATGTAAAAAAATATTTTGATACGGCAAGTACTTTTAAAAAATATAGAATATATGCGGAAAAAAATGCAAGAATTACTCATAAATATAAACAAGATATTACGCTAGATGAAATATATGAGGAATTAGCAATTCCAAAAAGGATTAAAAATAAAATAAAACAAATTGAATTAGATATTGAAAAAGAATTTTTAGTAGTTAATTATGATTTAGAACAATGGATAGAACTGGCTATAAAGAAAGATAAAAAAGTTGTATTGATATCTGATATGTATATGAATCAGGAACAGCTTAAATATATTTGCTTAAATAAATTAAAGAATTTCGAAAAAATATCAAAAATTTATGTTTCAAATGAATATAAATTAACTAAAGCAAAGGGTGATTTATTCTTAAAAGTTTTAGAGAAAGAAAATATAAAGTGTAATGAACTGTTGCACGTTGGAGATAATAAAATTTCTGACAATTTAGTTCCTAATACATTAAATATAAATACTTTGTATTATGGATTTTCTCAAAACCAAGAAATGGCTTTAGATTATGAAAGAACATACATTAATAAAGATATTTTAAATGGTAATAATGTAAGAAAATTGGCAATGATGAAAAATCCTTATGAAGAAGAGTTTGAAAGCTTTTACTTTAATTTCGGTGCTTCAATATTTGGACCATTATTTTTTGAATTTTTCCATTGGCTTAATGATTTATCAAATGATCATCAAATTGAACAATATAATTTTATTATGAGAGAAGGATTTATTTTTGAGAAATTCTTTAAAAAATTATTTCCAGAAAAAAAGACAAATTTAATTTATGCTTCAAGAAATTCAACATTTCCAATACTTTTAAATTTAGAGAATATGAGTTCTGTTTTACTTGGAACACAAAGAGTATTTTCAATTGATGATTTATATGAAAGTTTACAAATAGATATAAAGAATAGAGAGATTCTAACATATAAAAATGAGTTATTGTCAAAAGCGAATTTGATTAAAATAAATAATAATAATTTGCATGAAATAATTATTGAAGATTTGATTTCTAGAAAAGATGAAATTATGGATAAAAATACCGAACAAAAAGAGTTTATAATTGATTATTTTTCAAATTTTGATATTAATAAAAAAAGTATGTTTATTGATTTTGGAGCAGGAGGAACAATATTTAACCGAATTAAAGAGATACTTCCTAAGAAAACTCCCAATATATTCACTCTTTTTTACCAAAATGAAAGAGGATACAAACTTCAATTCGGAAATAGAACTTTTTCCTTTTTCCCTTATACAAAAGAATCTTCAAAATTTATAGAAACCATAGCTAGGAGCCCTGAAGTATTTGAAATATTATTAAATTTAGATTTAGAAACAACTATTAATTATTCAAAAATTCAAGATAAAATTATTCCTAATACTTTTCTTCCTTCTTGTAATAAAGATATAATAAATAAGATAAAAAATTCTTTTTTAGAAGGAATAAGTTGTTTTTTTGATACAGTAAAATTATATAATTTAGACAAGAAAACCTATGATAAAAATTTTTTGATGCAATTAATGTCAAGAGTTATAAATCTTCCCACTAAATATGAAGTAAAGCAATTTGGTTCGTTAGAAAATGATGAGGGAAATGGAACAGCTAATATATATAAAATAGTTGATGAAGAAAAGATAGCAATTATAGAAAATTTTGGTTTAGAAAAAATGTATTTTGAATATCAAAAGAATAAGGCGAAATATAGACATACCTTCCCTTGGATAGAAGCTATTATTACAACTATTGAACCCTCTTTTTTAATAAATAATTATAAAGAAATGGAAAAAGATACATTGAATTCTCAGATTATCACTCAACTTCTAGAAAAAATTGATTTTAGTAAAGAAAAAGAATTTATGATTTATGGTGCAGGTGAGCTGTTTGAAGAATTACTTCCTTTTTTGGAGCAAAGACAAGTAAAAGCTATTTCTTTGATAGATACAAGAGCAGAATTACAAGAATTTGAAGTGTTAGGCTATAAAGTAGTTAGTTTGTTAAAGGCTTTTGAAAATAAAGTTAGTGCAAATATAATAATTGCAAGTGGTGCTTTTTCAGAAAAAATAAAAGAAAAGATAGTTGAATTTGCAAATAGAAACAATAAAAGTATTTTTATTATTTCTATTTAGAAAAAGATATAAATTAGATTATTTAATCAATTCATTAACTTCTTTTATTAAACAGTATTTAAAATCAGTTTTAGAACTCAAATTGTTATAAAATTGTTCAGTATCTTTATTAAACGGTGTATTAAATAAATTACTTAATAATTTAAATTTTATACTGTCACTTAAAATTTTATGAAAAAATAAATAAGTATTTGATAATGATGTTGAACCAATTGTTAATAAATTCTTTTTATTGAAGTTTTTATTTATGATATGGTTATAAACAATTAGTTCCCATGGCGTTTGAGAATCTATTTCTAATGTATTTAAACCAATATTCCTATATAATTCTATATTTTTATCAAAGGGATGGAGTTTTAAAACAATATTTTTATTAAGTGTTTTTTTTAATATTTTAAAAAAATTTTCTACTTCTTCTTTTGTAACTACTTCATAGTCCAAAAAATTTTGAGTAAAGAAAATATTTGATTCTTTTATCTCAGAATATGAATAGTTGAAAACTAGATTTATTTTTTTTATAAAAGTATTAATATTCTTTATTTTGTCAATAGGTAATGATTCTACAATATTTTTATTTTGGGATATATATAATTCTTTTTTTAATACATATATTTTTGATAATTTATTTAAATCTACAATATCACATTGATTTATTGGAAATAATTCACGATATTTTTTATAGTTTAAAAATAAATTATAGGTTGCTATACCTTCTTCATTTAAAATAATTTTTGTTTTATTATTCACATTATTGAATAAGTAACAACTATATATTGATGAATAACTTGAAAAATGGTAAATATCAGAATCAAAAAGTTTTAAAGAATCAATTTGCTTAATTACCTTTTCCTTAGAAATTTTTTCATTTATGATATTAACTTGAGTAAATAGTTTTATATCAACAACTCTTTTTGCTAAATTTTCCACATTAGTAAATAAGGAATTGTTAATTAGTAAAATAGAGAACTCTTTTTTATAAAAGAGTTCTCTAGTAAATAAGGCTATTAATAATTGATAAGGTGTTGTTACATCAAAAACTATTTTTTTCATTTTTTATTTAAAAAAGCTTTTTTATAAACATCTGGCATAAAACATTTTTTACAAGTTTCATATTTATCATAATTATTGTTCATATGGTTCATTCTTATTTCTTTGTATTTTTTATTATTCCACAAATCAAATAGTTTTTCTTCTCTCCAGTTACCAATATCAAATGTATCATATTCATCAGTACAACAGATAGTTACCTTACCGTTACATTTTAAGAACATTCTTTGAAAAATTTGTTCACAAACAAATCCATCAACTTTTTCAAATTCAACTCTTTTATATTTATCTCTTTCATTAAATAATCCATAACCTAAGGCATCAACTAATCCATCCCACATTATTTTCATTGCTTCAAACTGTTTTTGCCAAACTGGATCATCGTACATAACCATAGAAAGTCTGATGTAAGTTTTTGGTGATATTTCATTTCTAAGATTAATAAAATTATAAATATTATCAATTACTTTTCCAATAGTTGTTCCAACTCTTTGTTGTTCATAAAGTTTTGGATTAACTGCATCAAAAGATATAAACAGCTTATCTAATCCTGCTTCTAATAGTTGTTTACTCATATCTTTAGTAAGTAATACAGCATTTGTATTAAACATTACATCAATAATTCCTTTCTTCTTTGCATATTCAACCTGAAATATGATATCTTTATGAAGTAAAGGTTCTCCTAAATATTGTAATTTAATACTTTTTACACCATGGGCAACAGCTTGGTCAATAATATTAATATACTCTTCTTTTGTAATATATTTTTTCTTATTAGTATTTTCATGTTCATCCATAATTGTTCTTGAACACATAGGACATCTCAAATTACAAAGGTCTGTAGTTTCAATATCTAAATGTAAAGGAAAATTAGAAACAAACCTTTTTTTTGGATATTCAGACCATGACCTTCTATATTTGAAATATTCTTCCTCTCTAAATTCTTCCCACTTATGAGAATAGATGATTTCATTAGCATTATAATTTACTTGTTCTTTTTTTTCTTCTATATGTTGAGTAAGGCTCATTTTTTCCCTTTTTTGTTTATCTTAATGCAAAATTCAAATAAGAATCAATTTTGTATAAGATTTTATTTTTTATTGTTGGTATAGAGTTGTAATAAATAATTATATTTTTTCTATTTCCTTCATTTTGTGCAAAACTAGCTGAATGATGTATTTTACAATCAAATAATACAATATCTCCTGCTTTTAATATAGCTTTTTTTATTTCTTCATTTTGTGGTGTAAATGATTCTTCAAAATGATTACTTTCTTGAGTCGTAATACCATTTATTGAGTACATTTTATGGTATCTGTTTTTATATTCATTTTTAATTTTATGAGTACCCTTTTTATATATAAATGGAGCATCATTTTGTGTCATATCTTCCAACACTATCATTATTTTGAATTGGTCACTTAAGTTATCAATATGCCAATAATAATCATCTCTATAATAGTTAGGTTCGAATATTTCTTCTGCCATTATTGCATTTGGAAAAAAAGGTTTTGTTGTATAGAAATATTCCTGAATTATATTTTTAAACTTTTGGTTTTCATTTAAAAGTTTTTTAAAATTAGAAGGAAAGGTGTCTTTATTTGTATAAATTACTCTTCTTTTACCATCATAAATTGAGCTGGTAACATAATTTATTTTCTCGATACTCTTAAAGTTAAACCTATTCTTTAAGGTGCTATTTTCTTCTTCTTTCGTTAATATTGGAAAATCTTTCATAGATAATTCCCAATCTTCTTTTAATAAAATAATTTCTTCATTATTGAAATATTTTGGAATAATACTAATTCCATTTTTTCTTAACTCTTCTAAATTTGAATCATCATTTTTATCTTTTTTAACTTCTTTTTGTATTTGTTCACAAAAATCCCAAAAATCCCAGAATATTTTTTCATTGGATTGAAAAAGCATTTTTAATTCGACAGGATATTTCTCAAATATACTATTCTCAAAATTAAAATCATTTTCAAATAAGAATTTTATTTCATCTTTTATTATTCCAAATAAATCATTGTATTTTATAGGTTTATTTGATAAATATTCTAAAAATTTGCTCATTACTTTTCCTTTATAAATCTAAAACTAGAATTTTTTCAAAATTAATTCTGAAAACATTTTTCAAAATATTTTCATTTTCATCAAAGTCGGATAAAATTATAAAAATAGAATTTTCATCTAAAATATCTTTTGTATCTATTTTTATTAGGCAGTTTACTTTAATCTCTTTAAATCGTTCTTTTATAAATATTTTCATAATACTATCCCCAATAATAGTAATATTTAGAAAATGTTTCTCTACATAATCAAGTAGGTTAAATAATAAATTTATTTGCATATGTAAATATGAGAAATCAATTTTCTCTGAAGATAATTTAAAAATTTTATTCTCAGGAAAATGATGGTTATTTAGAAATAAGAGTTCATTTTTATAATTACTTATATTTGTAATAATTAATCCATCATAGTTCTTATGATTAAGTTTAGTAAATGAAAAAATGTTTTTTTTCATAATAAAATTATCTTGTAAGAAACTTGAAAGAGAACCTAGAAAATTGTTGTTATCACTAATAGTTATCTTTATATTCTCATTTGATAAAAGCGCAGTGATAATTCTTGAAACATTATTAAATCCATGTAATATGATATTTTCTTTGTCTTGAATAAAATTTAATAGTTCTTTTTTGAATGTTTCTAAATAACTATTTAATAATTGAATTTCATCTTTTATATAAGAGTTAAAACGATAAGAATACAAGGGATTTACTTTACTTACTTTTATATTATTAATATCTGTAAACAAGGCTTTTGTATATTTTACCGCACCTAAATATCCAAGATGTCTATTATCAGAAAAATGAAATTGATTTAATCCAAAAGATTCTTTAAATAAACTTCCTTTTATACAAATTTCTCCTAAATTGGCATTTAATAAATCGATTAATTGTTTATCAAACTCTTTACAATATTTTTCGTATCCAACTTGCCAATCATAGGAAGGGGAAAGAAAATATACAATTTTTGTATTAGTATTCTTTTTTATAAAAGATTGTATTTTTCTCAGATATTGAATAGAAAATTCTGAAACAGGAAATAAATTTAAATCAGCATATGTGTATTCTTTAACTTTTTCTTGATCAAATGGTTTAATTCCAAAAATTGAACGTGGTTCATAACCATTGTAGAGTGGGCTTTTTCTATAATGTTTTATAAACAATTCTTTAAAAAAATAAATAGGAGAGAAGGTTGAAATTTTTAAACTTTTATGATATTGATTCATATATTCTTTGTTTTTATTAAATAAATACTCCCATTGTTTATAGCTTATAAGTTGTTTTTCAATGTACATATAATGATAAAATTTCTCACCAAGAATATGTGGGTCGATACCAATATATACATATTCTAGATTTTTTAAATAGCTTTTGTTTTTCTTTAAGCTGATATACATTTCATAAGGTGCCCCCATACTTTGTGCAAAGTTTACAATTTCATTATCTAAATATTTTGGATTTATTTTTTGAATTACTTTTGGAATAATGTGGCATTTAGCAAAACTACTACCTAAAATTAATATCTTAATATCATTTTTTATCCACCAACCATTATCATATACTTTTGAAAATATAGTTAGTTTATATAGTTGTAATTTGTTAATGATAGTATGTAAAATATTGAAAATGATTTTATTTATTTTAAAGTTCATTTCCAATCCATTAAGGCTTTTGCAATTACAAAATCTAAATTCGTATCAATATCTATAGATTTTTCTTGAGGCATTTCATATGCAAATATATTCTCATTTATAAAAAATGTATTTTCTTTTAGTAATTTATCTATTTTGCATATATATATTGCACCATTTAATCTATAAAATGTTTTTAAATCCTGTGACCTTGAATTTATATATTTTTTATCTAAAAAATTTGATAAACTTTTTGTTTCATTTAATGTATTTGACCATAATGGATTGTGTTCAACTTCGCATACACTTATTACAGCATCAGCTTGTTTCTCCTTCAAATATTCTATTGCTTTGTCAATCTCTTTTTCATCTCTAAGTGGAGATGTGGGTTGAAGTAATACAACGTAATCAAAAATCTCATTTTTATTTTCTTTTAAATAGTTTAAGGCATGAATAATTACATCAATTGATTTACTTTCATCTAATGATAATTCCTTAGGTCTTAAAAAAGGAACACAAGCATTATTTTCGGAAGCAATTTTTTGAATCTCTTCACTATCTGTTGAAACTATTGTTTTTGTAATATATTTTGATTTTAAAGAAGCTTCAATTGTATAAGTAATTAAAGGTTTACCATTTAACTCTTTTATATTTTTATTAGGTAATCTTTTACTTCCACCCCTTGCAGGGATTATTGCTAAAAAAGTTTTATTTTTCATCAGAATTTTCTTGTGTAAAGATTAGACACTTTTTACAAAAGTGATTATCGGGAAAGGATTTAGATAAATGTATATTTCTTAATTCTTTCATCTCTTGGCTATTGTATAAAGTCAAAAAATCATTTACAAGTAGAGAACCATAATCAAATTCTTTAAAATAGTCTTTGCAACACAATCCTAATCGACAATCTGAATCTATATAAATTTCTTCTAATGCTAAAGGACAAGATTTTAATTTACTTTCATCAAAAGTGAATTGTTCAAATTTAGGAGTAAAGGTAATGTTGTATTTTAAAATATTATTTATATATTTATAATCATTTTTAAGGATTTCTTTAAATTTTAAGAAAATAATTTCTTTTTCATTTTTATTTATACAAGAAATTAATATCTTTAGATTTAAATATTTAGTTTTTTTTAATTCAATTAAATATTTAAGATTTTCAATTACCAATTCAAAATCATCTTTTAGGTGAGTTTTTTTGTATTCTTCTTTTTCTATACCATTTATAGAAAATTTAATACTATCTAGACCTGCTTCTAAAATATTATTTGCAACATTTTTTGTTAATAAAGCGCCATTTGAACTAATATATACATAAGGTATTTTATATTTTTCTTTACATGTTTTTATTATGTCAAAAATATCTTTATTAATTAAAACTTCACCTTTGGCAGAAAGTCCTAGTTCTTTTATTTGTAAGTATTGAGTGATGTTATTCATTACTTGAATAAAATCATCTTTTTTAACTGTCTCCTTTAATGTTCTTCTATCTGAATTAGAACAGAAGGTACATTTGTGATTACAAAAAGTGCAAATGTCAAAATTAACTTTTGTTGGAAGATTATTCATTTTATTCCTTGAAAATATTTGAGTATTCATTATTTGCTTTTTCATAATCTATTATTCTTCCAATATCTAGCCAATATTCATGAATAGGAAATGATAAAACATTTAATTGTTTATTTATAAGTTCTTGAAATAAAGTTGGCATATCGTAAAACTTATTATCAGGAATGAATTCTAAAACTTTCGGTGAAAGTATATATATACCTGCATTCACAAAAAATTTATTAATAGGTTTTTCTTCGATTGATTCAATTTTATTATTTTTTATTTGTATGACACCGTAAGGAATTTGATGTTCATACTCTCTTACACACATTGTAGCAATTGCATTTCCAAAACTGTGAAAATCTAAAAGATGTTCAAAATTAATATTTGTAAGGAGGTCTCCATTCATAACAAAAAATGGTTCATTCATTTCTTTTTTTAGAAAACTTAAAGCTCCCGCTGTTCCAAGTCTTTTATCTTCTTCAATATATTCTATATTTACACCAAAGTTACTGCCATCATCAAAATAGTGTTTTATCATATCTGCTTTATAATTTACACTAATTATAATGTTCTTAAATCCGTAGTTTGCAAAATTTTCAATGATAGTTTCTAAAATAGGCTTACTACCTACTTTTAAAAGAGGTTTTGGTAAATCATCTGTTAATGGTCTTAGTCTTGTTCCTAATCCTCCTGCCATAATCACTACTTTATTTTCCCTTGTTTGAATACTAAGTAGGGTTGCTAAATCTTCTACTTCTACAAGTTTGTATTCATCATCAACAATTGGTATTTGATAAACTTTATTTTTTATTGCTGTTTTTATTATAGTTTCTTTAGTATCATGAATATTACATACAGAAGGATTTCTAAAATAAACATTGGCTATTTTAGTTTCAAGTGTTTTGTCATTTAATAAGGCTCTTCTTATATCTCCATCGTTTAAAGTTCCAAGTAGTTTATTTGAACTATCAACAACAATGGCAATTCTTTTTGTTCCTTTATCAATTACTTTCAAAGCCTCTTTGATAGTAAACTTTTCCGTAATTAATAATTCTTTTGAATAGTTCATTTTATTTCCCATAAGTAAATATTGTATAATACATTTCTTAGTATTAATCTAATATTAAGAAATGTACTCTTTATGATATTTCTTTTATTAATACAAAAGATTCTGCATATTTACAATTTGAAGTAGAACCTCTAAATTTTGCGATTGCTTCAATTGTTTCTAAACTTCTTGGAAATGGATGTTCTGATAATTCACTTTGATATATTTTCATAATTTCTAATTTCTTAGAAAAATATGTACTAATATCATTAAATACGTTTGGTATAAAATTTTCACCTTGAGAACATGCAAACTCTGTTTCACTTAAAGTTTCCATCATATATATTTTTTTTATAAAAGGATATCTGAAACTTTTTGTGCAACTATAAGTTGCTTCAAAAATTTTTCTATGGTCACTATGCACATCATTTTTAAAAGGGATGTATATTATATTTGGTTTGACCTTATTAATAATATCTGAAATCCTATTTATAATTTCACTCATTGTATGTTCATCAACTTTTGTAGTTTCAAATTCAAGTTTATGTACAGAATCGAAGTCATATAATTCCTGAATTTTTTTTATCTCATTTTGTCTTTTTTTATAGTTAGGATTATCTTTATGAATGTCTGTGCAGATTAGCCAATTTATTTTGTCATTATTATCTTTGTATTTAAGTAAAGTACCACCACAACCCAATGTCTCATCATCTGGATGTACAGCAACAACTAAAACATTATTCATAAATATTCTCCTTCTTTTGGTAATAACTTAAATTCATGTTCTATTATTCTGATTGCGCTATCAGCTGTTTTAATTATAATAGTACCATTTTCAATTTTTAAGATTTTACCGTACTCTATATTGAAATCAGAATTATCCATCTCTTCTATTTTCCAAATTTTTATAAATTCATTATTATATAAAATATGGGCTCCAGCATAAGGTTTCGTTAATGCTCTAACTAAGTTATATATTGTTTTAGAATTCATTCGAAAATCAATCAAGCCATCGATTTGTTTTCTTTTTCTCCAGCAATTACCCAAAAGCAGAGACTGTTTGATTTTTTTATAGGAATTGTTTTCTAATTTTGGTAAAAATTCTTCAATTTGTGATTGTGCAAGAATAGAAACTTTCTCATATAAACTTTTTGCATCATCTTTATATAAAATCTGGAAATCTTTTTGAGATAAAATATCACCACTATCCACCTCTTCATTCATAAAAAAAAATGTTGAAGCACTATTTTGAAGACCTAATGCTAAAGCCCAAATTAATGGATGCCTTCCTCTATTTAATGGTAATTTTGAAGGATGATAACCCACAATACCCATTTTTGCTATATTCAATAACTCTTTTTTTAATAAATTAGACCAACCAAAACAAAAAATTATATCAGGCTTACAAGATTTAATCCAATTGACACTTTCTGAATCATTAATATCTATTACATACTTATATGGAATATTATTAGGAATACATAAATGACTTAAATCAGAAAAATCATTATTAAAATTAGATTCTTTTTTTGTACAAACACCTGTAATATTCGCATTTAAAGATATTAATTTTTCAAGCATTTTATAGGAAAAAATAACTGTACCTATAAATACAATTTTTATATTAGAATTTGATATCATAAAACTCTTTTTTTAGTATATTTTTGAAATTAGTTTTTTTTAGGATATTGATAATTTTTTCAGCGGTATTTCCATTATCATAAGGATTAATTGAATTTTTTATAATGAGCTTAAATTCAGTTGTATATATTTTGGCTAGGGCATTTTTTATTTCATTATACTCTGGTTTACAATCAATTACACTAGAATTTTTAATTCGTCCTTTTTGTCTATCTCCAATATTAATTGTTGCAATTTTGAAACTAGGAGCTTCTAATAATCCACTTGAACTATTTCCTACCATTGCATCAACATACTGAAGAGCACTCAAATATCTTAGCTGTCCTAATGAAGTAAAACTAATACAGTTCTTTTTATTAGATACATAATCATCAATCATTTTATTTATTTTTCTTCCATTCGCATCACTATTTGCTTTTGTAAATAGTATGTTTGTATCTGTAAGCTCATTAAAACTATTTAGAAGTTCTTGAAATTGTTTTTCTGCTGAATCTATTTCTAAAGTTACAGGATGAAAAGTAACAAGTAGGTTTTTTTTATTTAATTTAAAATTAATTGATTTTTCAAACTCTTTTTTTGATAAAAGGTTTAATTTTTTAATATTATCAATACCTAATCCTCCAACATTAAAAACTCTATTAGGATGTTCTCCTAATTGAATTACTCTATTTTTATATTCCTCAGTAGCAGTAAAATGAATATGAGACATCTTTGTAATAGAATGTCTTATTGATTCATCAATTAAGCCCTCTGTTATTTCTCCACCATGTAAATGAGCAATAGGAATAAGTGTAGTCATTGCGGCACTTACAGCACTAAAAATCTCAAATCTATCACCTAATACTAAGATTAAATCTGGTTTTAAAACATCATAAGTTTCCGCAAAAGAAATTTGGGCTAGACCCATTGATTTTGAAATACCAATTGGAGTGTCAGAAGATAAAAGAATTTCTATTTTTTTATCTATATTAAAATCTTTTTCTATTTCTTTGTATGTAAGTCCAAATTCTGGACTCAAGTGCATTCCCGTAGCAATAATTTGTAATTGAAAAAAATTATCATTTTTTAACTCTTTCATTAGCCAGTATAATAAACCATATTCTGCTCTTGAGCCTGTAACAATACATATCTTCATATTAATTCATCTTCTATATAATCTTTTTTTGCAATTGTTCTTAAAACTTCATCCCATTTCATAGGGTTTATTCCATTCCCTGGTCTTTTTATAGTAATATTATCTTCAGTAAAATTTTCACCTATTTTAATATTTCTTTTTGCAACAATAGATTTTCTTACAATTCCAATGTTAGAGGATTCGCTAGGAGAAATTCTTTTTATCCCATCGCCAAGAGCTAACTCTATATTTCGTATAGCTTTTACCATAGCTTTTAGTTCATCTGGTTCTAAACTGGCCTTATGGTCAGGTCCTTCCATAGTACAATCGAGGGTAAAATGTTTTTCTATACAACAAGCCCCCAAAGCAACAGCTGCAATATCAACTTCTATTCCTAAAGTATGGTCACTATATCCAAAAGCAATATCAAATGTATTGCCAATAGTTACCATCGCTTTTAAATTTACGTCTTTCATAGGTGTTGGGTACATAGTATTTGCATGTAAAATTGTGATATTTTCTTTTTTAGTTCCAGATGAAATGAGTATATTTAAAGTATCTTTAATCTCTTGAATATTTGACATTCCAGTTGAAAGTATTATTTGCTTATTTAGTTTCCCTATATGTCTAAGATATGGTAGATTTGTAATTTCACCACTCGGTATTTTAAATATTTCAAGGCCTAAATCACTTAAAAGCTTTATACTATCATGGTCAAATGGAGTTGATAAAAACATAATATCTTTAGTTTTACAATAAGATATGAGTTCTTTATGTGTATCTAAATCAAGCTCAAGTTTTTTAATCATATCAAATTGTGTTTCTTTTTTATTGGTAGTTTGTTTTTGATAATCAGCTTTTTGAGCATCTCTGGATACAAGTTTTTCAGCTTTAAATGTTTGAAATTTAACCGCATCTGCTCCTGCATTTTTAGCTATATCAATTAGTTTTTTAGCAAGTTCTGTTGAACCATTATGATTTACACCTGCTTCTGCTATTATAAATACTTTATTTATTTTATCTTTCATTTAACTAAGCTCCCAGATTTTATAAATCCATTTATTTCTATACCTTGTTTTGAAGTTGCATTACTTCCAAAAAAAGTGTTTTCTTTTACAATTACTCCACCATTTAAGATACTTGCTGTTGAAATATGACAGTTGTCTTTTACTATACAATCATGTTCAATAAGTGCTTTTGTATTGACAATACAATTTTTTCCAATTTTTACATTTGCATTTATAAGCACATGGTGCATAATAACTGTACCTTCCTCGATATGTGAGTATTTTGAGATATACGCTAAAGGAGAAATAATTACTGGTAAATTAAAACCTATTTTTTTTAATTTATCGTAAAGTTTTATTCTTGTTTTGTTTGATTCAATTTGTCCAACTGTAATTACTGCATTTTTACAAGTTTCAAAAATAGTTTCTAAATCATCATCACAAGCAATTATTTCATAATCTAAAACTTTTTTACCTATATTTTCTTTAGTATCTACTATTCCAATAATTTCATATTTATTTATTTGTTCTATGACATCAATAACACTGTGACAATGTCCTCCCCCACCAATAAGAACTATTTTTTCTTTCATTATAAAATCACCGAGCTTGGAATATTTACAACTCTTTCTTCAAGATATTTCGCATTTTTTAAATCTGTTTTTTGGCAATCTTTAAACATTTCAAGTTCATTCATAAGTTTCCAAATAGGTCTTGTCATTACACCATTTTTGTTTGTAAAATCTAAAAATTCATTTCTTTGATTTATATCATTTAACAAAACTGCTTGAAGCCAGTAATTTGATTTTGAATCTTTTGGTTCCACTATAAAATTTATATTATTTGTTGCAAAAAAATCTTTATATTTTATTGCTAAATCTCTTTTTGAAGCTAAAAATTTCTCTAATTGTTCAAGTTGAGCAACTAAAAGTGCAGCATTAATATTAGGAAGTCGATAGTTGTATCCTATTTCGTCATGTACATATTCATATGGATGTGGAATTTTTGCTGTTGTTGTTATATGTTTCGCTCTTTTAGCTAATGTTTCATCATCAGTAACAATAATTCCACCACCACCTGAAGTTATAATTTTATTACCATTAAAAGAAAATGCTCCAACTTTTCCAAAAGTTCCAGTATGTCTGTTTTTGTAGTAACTACCTAATGATTCAGCTGCATCTTCAACTAATATAATATGCCAAATATCGCAAATTTCTTTTATTTCTTCTATTTTACAAGGATGTCCAAAAGTATGCATAGGAACACATGCTTTTATGATTTTTCCAGTTGTTTTATTTATACAAATATTCTCTTTAATCTCACAATTTTGCTCTAAAAATCTTTTAAGTGAATCAGGACTTAACCCCATAGTATCTGAATCAACATCAACAAATATAGGTTTTGCGCCACAATATGATATTGCATTAGCTGTTGCTACAAATGTAAGAGCTTGGGTAATTACTTCATCATTATTTTGTACATCTGCTAAAATTAATGATATATGAAGTGCAGCTGTACCATTTACTGTAGCTATTGCATACTTACTTCCCACTATTTTTGCAAATTCTTTTTCAAAAGTATCTACATATTTACCAACACTTGATACAAATGTAGAATCTATGCAATCAATTAAATATTTTTTTTCATTACCTATAAATTTTGGTTCATGTAAAGGTATAAACTCATTTGTATTAAATGTTTGTTTTATAAAATCTATAATTTTATTAAACATTGTAAATATTTGCTTTATATTTTTCTAGATTTTTAGGATTTCTAAACCATTCAATGGTTTTTTCTAAACCAGTTTTTATTGAGTATTTTGGTTCAAATCCAGTTAAGGAATGAATTTTACTATTATCACACCAAAGCCTAAATACTTCAGATTTCTCAGGTCGGATTCTTTGTTCATCAATAATAAATTCTACATCACTTTGCATAATATTTTTAATAATGTTTAAAGTATCTCCTATACTAATTTCATAGTTAGAACCAATGTTAACTATTTCGCCAATTGCCTTGTCGCATTTAGCTAATTCTATAAATCCTCTACATGTATCTTCTACATAATTAAAGTCTCTAGTTGGAGTTACATCGCCTAATTTTATATTCTTGTGACCATTTGCAATTTGCGTAATAATTGTAGGAATAACCGCTCTTGCACTTTGTCTGGGCCCGTAGGTATTAAATGGTCTTGCAATTGTAAGAGGTAAATTAAATGCATTAAAAAAGCTCATTGCCATATTATCAGCACCAATTTTACTTGCACTATATGGGCTTTGAGGTTGAATGGGATGTCTTTCATCTATTGGAACATATTGTGCGGTTCCATAAACTTCACTTGTACTTGTATGAATAACTCTTTGTACATTATTTTCTAGGCAAGCTTGAATAACATTTAAAGTTCCATTAATATTTGTATCTACATAAGAACTTGGAGCAACATATGAATATGGTATTGCAATAAGTGCTGCAAGATGAAATACAATATCTATATCTTTTGTAATATATTTACAATAGTGAGGATCTCTAATATCTCCATTTAATATTTCAATATTTTTTATACAATTCACATCTTCCAGCCAACCCCAATAGTTAAAAGAGTTATATTGACTTAATGCTTTAACTTTAGCACCTTCTTTTACTAACATTTCAGTTAGGTGAGATCCAATAAATCCATCAGCACCAGTTATTAATATTCTTTTATTTTTCATGATCTTAATTTCTTAAAGAAATTCTTAATTACAAAATGTTTGAGATCTAGATTTTTCAATACCAAGTTAATTCTTTCAAAGAAATAAAATTCTATACCATCAGTAGTTGTGTTTATACTGTATGTAGTATCAATTATTTTATGATAAGCTCTTTCAAATACAATTCTTGTAAAACTATGTTCATATTTTTTTATTTCTTCATTTGATAGATTGTATTTTAGTGGATTTATGAATATTTCATGATTCTGTGCTTCATTATCATAATCTTTTATGATGTTTCTTCTAAATCTGATATCTAAACAGATAATCTCATTAGAATATTTAAGAAGAGTATAATATAAATTCATATGATTAATATGAGTATATAAGAAAATTTCTGTTTGACGGGCTAATTCATAGATAGAATCAGGTGAAATAGTATCGATTTGTTGTAAATAATCTGAAAAAATAGTTTTAATCAATTTTCCATCTTTTTTATAAAAAGTGATGAAATTTATTTTTACTGTAGGAAATCTTTTACATAAATCTTTAATATAGTCACAAAAATATTTTTCTTCAACAGTTTGCTCATCAAACATGATACTTATAGAATTCTTCATAAAAAGATTTTCTAATTGAGGTATATTGATATTATTTAAAGAGTGTACAAATCTATATTGATTAAATCCTATATTACTTTTGTCAATTAATACATAAGGAGAATTCTGTAAATTTTCTTGCGTCTCATGATTTCTGAAGCTAATTAAACTTTTTTGTCCTACATATTTTTCATGTAAATCATAACTAAAACCAAAACCATCTAATTCATAGATGTCTTCAATTTTTTGAAGGTGTTTATTTGCAATGATTGTATCAATTAAAACATCATCTAAATAAACATCAACTTTTTGGATTTCATCACTATTTACTTTTTTGCAAAAACCTAAAAAAGAAAAATAGTTTTCAGTATGAAGGACTCCGTAAGTTTTTTGGTTTTTAGATGGGACAATCATTTATACCTACTTTATATTTTATTACTGATTTTATCGTAGATACTATTAAAGTCATTTAAAATTTTATTAAGTTGAGAGGTTAATATTTCATTTGCATCTTGCTTATTTTTAAGAAATGTATAATAAGGTAATATTAGCTTAAAATAAGTATCTAAAATATTTATAACAATTGAATAAGAGATGGTTTTTTCTAAGTTTTTAAAGTTTGTAAAAAAATCTTCAATATTGTTAAATGATGATAATTTTTTTAATATTTTCCGCTCTTTTTGTATCTCTTTTATATCTAAACTATTAAGCTGTTGTTTATTGATTTGTTTTAAGGAACTAAATAAAAAATCTTTTAACATAATTTTATCTATATCTGCACTGTTTTCCAGAGGTAGATTTTCAATCTTTAAAGGAGTTGTATTTTTAAAATATGCACCATCTGAGAGATTATATATTTTATAACTTTTATCTAAAAGTTCAAGTTTAGCACTTAAGTGTTCAATCATTTCTGTATATTCCATAAATGTTGGAACTTCTTCTTGTAAATTCCCTTTTACATAAATGATATTATTTTGAAAATTAATACTATTAGAGCTAGTGTTTAAATTTATTTTTCTTGAAGAACTGTGAGTCCCAATATGCGTTTTCCCAGTTTTTGAATCAAGCGAAGCATCAACACCTAAAAGATATAACTCATTTGCACCTAATCTTAACAATATATCTGTTCCAATGTCTCCAACGGTTACCCCAGATAAAAAGCCAAAATTTCTAAATAATTCAAGGGAGTTTTGCATAAAAAAAACATTTGAATCTTTTATGATTTCATATAAATCTTCATCTATTTTGATCGAACACAAAATTGTTGAGTTTTCATATATTGGTTTTTTTATATTAAATTGATCCAACATACAATCTTTTTGACCATCAATTAAAATAATAATATCAGGAACAATATCAAGTATTTGCAAATGTTTTAAAACAGCAGACGAAGCTACAATTACAAATTTATTTTGATTTGTATAAAGCCACTCTATATTTCTAGCAAGTGAAACACCAGCTCCTAAAAATAGGACTTTTTTCTTTTCAAGAAAATCATAATTTTTTGAGAGATTTATAATTTTATTTTTACTTTCTAGAAAATATTTAAATCCTCTTTTTAGACTTATTAGATATTCCGAAAATGGGTATCTCATTTGGCTTGATTGGGTAAATTGTAAAGATAATTTATCAATTATTGTTTTGTTTGTTTCATTACTTAGTTCATAATGGATTAGATTATTGTACTCTTCTTGATACTCTAAAAAATCATTTACTATTTTTTGAAAATTAAATTCATTTTCTGCAATGGCAAAAAAAAGTTTTGCTGATTTTGTAAGAGTTGTATAATCTGTCATAAACATTGAGAGTCTAAAAATTTCAATATTTGGTTCAATTATTAAATATGATTTTGCATTAATACTATCATGGAAATCATTTATATGAACACCTAAAAGAGTTCCTATAAATATAAATTTATTTATTTCTGTACTTGTATTTGCAAAATTGTTTATGAAATCATTTATGTATAAATATGCATTTATCTCATTTTCATAGTGATTTCTTTTTTCATAAGGTTCAAGTTTTATTAAACTAAAAGCATTAGAAAATTCAAAAGTATTTATTCTATTTTTTGCATCTATAAATGGGTCTTTATTATAAAAAGTAGTTTTGTTTTTAATATTAATTAATTCAAATCTATTATCAATAAATTCAATAGAATAATTTTCGATATTTAACTTTTCAAAAGCAACTAATTTCTCATATAAATTTTTATTAGTTTGTTTAAAAAAAGTAAGATTAGCTAAAAAAATTTGCTGTAATGTTTGTTGAATTTCTTCTAGTTCGTTTGTTTTACTCATTCAATAGTATAATATCTAACTAATTAAATAAAGGTTATAACTATGACACAAGCAGAACAAGATTTACAAAATGCGTTAGTCACTCAATATTTCTCTAATCTTGAATTTTTTAAAGAACATGATTTGGAACTTTATAACAAATTAAATACTCTTTCAATGATAATAGATGAAGGGATATTTAAAGAAAATTTTGTTTTAGAGTTCATAAAAGAAACTGGTGACTTTGATATTTTGAATCTGGTGACAAATAGTTATACTTATGGAAGAAATGCTCAATTAATTAATGAAAATTTTTTAAAGAATTGTGATTTTAGCAAAAAATCAATTTTTGGTAATTTAGTTAATAATTTATATTTACCAAGAGATAAAAATATTGAAATTACTGATTCGAAATTTGATGTTTTAGATACGATTATATATGATGATATGTCTGAATATGCAAATATTTTAGGACATTGTTATTCTGATGATAAAGTTTATAAAGAGATTGATAAGTTTTTCTTTTTTGGAAATCTTTTAGGAAGTCATTTAAAAAATTTCCAAGAAAAAATTAATTTTAAATGTTGTTTTATATATGAGCCAAATTTAGAAATATTTAGATTATCTTTATTTGTTACTGATTATAAAAGTTTAAATAATAAATCTCAATTTATATTTTCTGTAATGGATGAAGAAAATATTTTTGTAGAAAAAATAAATCATTTTATTACTGCTATGTCTATTTATTCTAATTATAATATTAAATATTACAAAATGATAAATGTTGAAGATACAATATTTCATAAGGTTTTATCGGAACTTTATTTATCAAATGGTTCAAGTTATGATTATACAAAACTTTTATTTGATACCTTTTATTCAGTTTCAAAACATATTAATAAATATAAAATATTAACAACAAAAAATAAATCTGCAGATTTTTCTTTGACAAACGACAAACCAACTTTATTAATTGCAGCTGGTCCTTCTTTAACAAAAAATATGAACTGGTTAAAAGAGAATCAAGATAAATTTATATTAGTTGCAATTGGTGCAACATATAAAAAACTATTTGATAATGGTATAACTCCTGATATTGTAACAACAGTTGATCCAAAATTTCATATATTAGATAAAACTCATTTTAATTTAAAAGATGTGGAATTATTAAAAAATACTATGGTTTTAGCTTCAATTAATACTCCCACAAAAATATTAAATAGATTTAATCAAGAAAAGCTGTTCTTATACGAAGTTGTAGATAATTTTAAAAATAATTCTAATGCTTATAATGGAATAAGTATTGGAGAAATCACACTTTCACTTTTACTTGATATGAATGTAAAAGAGATATATTTATTAGGAACAGATTTAGCTTTTGATGAAAAGACAGGTTCAAGTCATTTTGAAGGATATGTAAATAAAAGAGAAAATTTTGAAAGTGAAAAATCAAAAGTTGATGAAGTTTTACAAACGGGAAATAGTTCTAGAAAAGAATTTATTCAAATAAAAGGTAATAAAAAAGATAAAATAGTAACAAATAGAATATTTGCTTTATCTATTAATCAATATGTTAGAATCCTTCACCTTTACAAAAAATCTTCACAAAATGTATATAATTTATGTAAAGATGGTGCTTATATTGAAGGTACAATTTTAAAAAATATAGAAAATATAGAAGATTATAAAAATATAGAAAATAAAGATTTCTTATTTAATAATTTAGAAAAAATAAGTGAATTTGGATTATTAAAAAATGAATTTAAAGAATTAGATATAAAAATAAACAATATGAAATTTATTAAAAAAGTTTTAAATGAACAATTCTTTAAATCAACTAATTCAACAAACATTTTAAAATTCAATGATAAATTTCTGATTCTTTTAAATATTATGTTTAAGAAAAATGATAAATTCTTTTTGAAAACTATTTCTAATTATTTTAAGTTTGTAATACCATATATTTATTTTAGTTTAAATGATAAAAATCTTTTAAATAATGATATAGAAAAAAAATTAGCTCAAGTAGAAAATGTATTTTATAAACAAGTAGAAAATATTATTGATATTTATGAAGCTTATTTACTTTACATAAAAAAAGGGATTAGATAAAATCTAATCCCTCCTTTCTTAAGTTTAAGATTAATTACTATTGTAATAATCTTAAAACATTTTGTTGAACAGAATTTGCTTGGCTGATTGCATAAGAACCAGCTTGTGAAATAATGTTCTGTTTGTTAAAGTTTGCAGACTCTGCAGCATAATCCACATCTCTGATGATTGATTCAGCAGCTTTAACATTTGTTGACATAGTCATTAAGTTTCTTACAGCTGACTCAACTTGATTTTGAGTAGAACCGATTGACCCTCTATTTGTATTTAGAGTGTTAATAGCTGTATCAACTGTTGATTGTAAAGTTGCAGCTGAAGCCATTGTAAGAGATGTTATACTAGTCAATGAACCTAAACTATAAGCTGATGCTGATGAATCTATAGCAGTTAATGTAATTTTACCTTTTGTAGAATCTTCACCAACTTGGAAATCAAGATTTGCAGCACTTGCAGATATTAAATCTGTACCATTATAGTTAGTAGATTTAGCAATATTATCAAATTGAGTCATTAATTTAGCAATATCTGATGCAATAGCTTTTCTACCATCTGTAGATGTAGTAGCTGTATTTGCTTGAATTAATTTCGCTTTAACTGTATCAAGAATATTTGATTGCTCAGCCATTGATTTATCAGCAATTTGAAGCAATGTAACAGCTGAATTACCATTTGCAATACCTTGATTAATAGAAGTCGCCTGAGTTCTAAGTTTATCAGCAATTGCTAAACCAGAAGCATCATCAGAAGCTTTATTAATTCTTAAACCAGTTGATAACTTTTCTAAAGAGTTAGTTAAAGTTTTATTTGTATTTTGTGCAGCTTCTTGAGCTGTTAAAGATGAAACATTTGTATTTATTCTCATAATAAATCCTTTTTATTAATGACACATTGTGATTTGACTCACAGACACTTACCTTCTTGCTTTTTTATTAAAAGTCCCAAGCATAGAGAAGAAATTTCTTCCTTTCTCTTCGGAATCCATCGACCCCTAATCTTTATATTGAAAGTATTACATACCATTTCTTAAAGTTAGATTAAATTATTTAATCTTTTTTAGGATTACTCCACTTTCAATATGGTTAGTATATGCAAATTGGTCAAACAAAGCAAATCTTACGATTTCATGGCTATTTGTAAGCTCTTTTAAATCTCTATGAAGAGTCTCAGGGTTACATGAAATATATATAATATTTTCAAAATCTTTAGCTAAAGCTCTAGTTGTATCATCAAGACCTGATCTTGGTGGATCCATAAAAATAGTATC
>Ga0310040_1000542_pt1 | contig 34207 bp, 37 predicted proteins | sample EPASupsiteHSE623_FD_200237 | JGI IMG/M metagenome (GOLD analysis project Ga0310040, IMG submission 200237) | Bioremediated contaminated groundwater from EPA Superfund site, New Mexico - Sample HSE6-23 (v2) (version 2) | ecosystem: Environmental > Aquatic > Deep subsurface > Groundwater >... | reverse complement strand
GCATTCTTCGAATTACGAGCAGTTCGATAGAACGGCGATGATGAGAGGAATGCGTTGAGCATTCTTCGAATTACGAGCAGTTCGATAGAACGGCGATGATGAGAGGAATGCGTTGAGCATTCTTCGAGTTACGAACAGTCCGTCAGGACTACGAGCATGAGAAGAACCCGTCAGGGTTCTTCGAAGGTCGGCTTTGCCTCCCTTCTCTTTCTCGAAGTCCTGATGGAATTCTTTGAACTTCGAAGGTCGGCTTTGCCTCCCTTCTCTTTCTCGAAGTCCTGATGGAATTCTTTGAACTTCGAAGGTCGGCTTTGCCTCCCTTCTCTTTCTCGAAGTCCTGATGGAATTCTTTGAACTTCGAAGGTCGGCTTTGCCTCCCTTCTCTTTCTCGAAGTCCTGATGGACTTCTTCGAACTTCGATGGGATGCGGGAGACAATGCTAAATCTTCCGGGAAGAATACTCAATGCGATGAAGACCTGCACCATTCTCGTAATCGCGATGGTATTTTTCACCTGCATTCTTACCGCCGGATGTACACAGCCGCAACCCCCGGCCCCGGTACCAGTAACGACCCAGCCGGTCACACCGTCGCAGGTACAGACCCAGGAAACATTGAGCTGCTCTCTTGTGCCGGGGCCAACGCAGATGGTACCTGACTACGAATCGGTGAGTATCACGGTCGACCGGAACACGATCTCGGAAAACCCGACCATCACCACGACCTTCAACGGAGGCAAGGGCCTTGGCATGGTGCAGAGCATGACCGTCACGCTCATCCGTTCTGACTGCATCCAGGACCGGCAGGTCAAAAAGAACCCGGGCATCGGGACCAGCGTGACCCAGATGGGGACCACAAACACGGACCGGGTGATCGTTGTCGTCCTGATGACATCGGGCGACCAGTACACGGTCATTGACCAGCTCTACCCGTTCCCGGGAAAAATCTGAGTCCTTCTTCGGGTTACCCATGGTAAAAGAGTTTTCACATGCAAAAACGGGGAGAGGGGGTTTGGATATTTCTGCTCTGTAGAAAACTTGGATCATAGGTCGTTGCGAAACCTCTGTGGTCGATATGAGAGTGACCCCCTCTCTCCCCCAGAGGGGGAGGCAACGCAAGGGGAGCCGCCCCCTTGACCCCCGATGATACGAATGTTTCCTCATCAACCGTCCCGCCCAGCGAGGGCCCGACGAGGCGCCCGAGCGACCCCCGAAGGGGGTGGGTAGGCTCACAACGTCAATACATTCTCCCGAACCTATGGTTCAATTTAAACCCTAACATCGGCTTGGCTATTTTCCACCGCTTAGGGATTTCTACAGAGCTGATATTTCTTACCGGGCGGTCTTCGATTTGGTACAGAACCTGATCCGGTAGTGGTTATGAGGGGCTGCAGGTACAGAGCGCAAATGCCCCGGTCCCTTCACTCTTCCTTCCACACCGTCATCAGGTACTCGTACGCCTCGAGCGCCGCCTTCGCCCCGTCGCCCGATGCGATGATGATCTGCTTGCTCTTGACATTGGTCACATCACCGGCTGCGAAGATCCCGGGCGCACTGGTCCGGCCGTTGATATCCACAAGGATCTCTCTCTTATCATTGAGTTTGACGAGGTCCGCCACCATGTCCGTGTTCGGCAGCCAGCCGATCTCGATGAAAACCCCGTCCAGGGCAAGCTTTTGTTCATGCCCGTGGTCATCTGCCAGCGTGATCCCCGACAGGAACTTGTCCCCTTCGAGAGCGATGACATGCGAGTTCAGGTGCGTGGTGATGTTATGCCGGGTCTTGATCTTCTCGATATATACCGGGTCGGCCCGGATCGTACTCCGGACGATCAGGTCAACGGATGCAGCAAGGTCGCTCATCTCAACGGCGGTCTGGAGCGCAGAGTTCCCGCCCCCGACGACCGCGACCTTCTTGCCCTTGTAGAGCGGGCCGTCGCAGGTGGAGCAGATCGAGAGGCCGCGGCCGAGGTACTGCTCCTCGTTTGCCACGCCCAGTTTCCGCGGGCGGTTGCCCTGCGCAAGGATCAGGGTTTTTGCCCGGACTTCGGCTTCAGAAACCGTCTTTACGATGAACAGGCTGCCCTCTTTTGTTATGGATGTGACCCGGTCGAGTTCGAGCCGGATATTCAGGTTCCTTACCTGCTCCTCGAACTTTTTCATCAGGTCCTCGCCGGTAACCATGCGGTAGCCCATGTAGTTCTCGATCGCCCACGATTCGAGCGCCTGTCCCCCGATATTCTCGCTGATGATCATGGTATTGAGCATCTTCCGGGCGCAGTAGACTCCCGCGGTAAGCCCTGCCGGCCCTGCACCGATGATCAGGACATCGTGAATATCGTCTGCAGACACCTCCCCGAAGAGCTCGTTCAGCCGCGGGGCGTCAAAACCTACAATGACCTCATTGTCTACCGTGATCACCGGCACGCCGCGCTGGCCGGAGAGGGCGATCATCTTCTTTGCCGCTTCGATATCCGCACCGACATCGATATTCTCAAAAGGCACGCCATATTTGTGGAGAAACGCCTTGGCCATCCGGCAGTACGGACAGTTCTGGGTTGAATAGACGGTGACACGGGTCATTATCCCAAAAATGTTTTGGAATCATATAAACATGTTGTCCTGTACGACACCACGGGTGCTGCCGTTTCTATCGCAATATTCTTTTTACGCGAGCCCCAATACAGCACTAGAAAAGAGGTTTGGATCTCGTGTCAGCTACCCGGGGAAACCAGCTCATGATACTGTCCTGTGCACTGCTGCTCTTCGCAGTCACGGCAGCCTTTGCTGTCCCGACCGGTCAGGATACGATCTTCGAGCCGGCAGTATACCTGAACTTCAATGAGGGGAGCGGGATCACCGCCCTGGATGCCTCCGGCAATGGTAATGCCGCAACAATCCATAATGTTTCCCGGGCGGAAAACGGGGGGTGCGGCAATGCCCTTGTCTTCGACCGCATGGATAATTACGTCAGCATCCCCTACCGTTCGGATAATCACCCGGAAGATCAGATAACGGTCTCCACCTGGTTCTTCGTGGACCAGTTCGGCCCGCAGGACCTGATCTCCACGTACCATAACGGGGGATACCGGCTCGGTTTTGCGGACGGGAATGACCTCTGGTGGACGGTAAACCTGGCAGGAGCAGGGGCGGTCTCCCTGCCCGTCCAGCACGAGGGAATTACCACGGGAGAATGGCACCAGGTAACGGGCACCTACGATGGGCAGTCCTCAAAGGTCTACCTTGACGGCGTGCTGAGAAACCAGGTGAATGCTTCCGGCCCAATATACTACGAGGGCCAGAATTACGTCCTTCTGGGTGCGGGTGCCGGATCATCCGATGCCCCCGATCCCGAATGCCCCCGGTATCTCCGGGGCGGGCTCGATGAGGTCAGGGTCTATAACCGGGCACTTCCCTACAGCCAGATCATGGATGACCGGTTCCGCTGCGCACAGGAGCCGGTTGTGCCTTCGCATGACACAAGACCGGACACCTTCCCCGGTACGTCCTGTATTTCCAATTCCGGAACACTGGTTCCCGGTCCCGAGGAAAGCATTTCCCGCGTCCTCACGTTCACCAGCAAAGGTGAAAACGGGACATGGAAGATCACAACGCAGCCGGGTTCGAAACTGAGGGTAAGAACCGATGATCTGTACGCAAACGCTTACCCGGATGCATGGTATGTCGAGCTCTCCGATGAGTCAGGCCGTATCGACCGGACCATCGCGTTCCCCAACACCAACAATGCTCCGGTCGAAGGGGTCATTCCCACCGGGAATGCAACCGTCCATATCCGGTATTTTGATGGAAAGGAACGGTTCCCTGCAACCGTTGCCGTCCAGTTCACTACGGTTGCCGCACCACCAATCTTACCCGTGTCACCCCAGAATATCCTGAGCAACCCGATCATCGTCATCTACTCGGCGTCATGGGCAACCCTCATTGCCCTCATCCTCGTGATCCTGTGGCTGCACCGGCGCAGCAAAGCGTCAAAGCAGGGTGGGAAAGTCGAAGAAGAAGAGAAAAAAGATTAAAGCGTGATCTCACGGAACTGCTTGCCGAAGACACCGCAGATCGGGCATTTGTCCGGAGCCTTGCCGATCTCGATATTCCCGCAGACCGGGCAGAGGAAGATCTTCTCCCTTCCCAGATCACTGCCGGACTTAACCGCAGCCAGCGCCTTTTTGTATAACCCCGCATGCACCTCTTCTGCCTTCATCGCGTGGGTGAAGGCAAGCACCGCATCGCTCCGTTTTTCCGCTTCGGCAGCCCTGATGAACTCCGGGTACATTGTCGTGAACTCATGGGTCTCACCGGCGATACTTGCCTCAAGGTTCTTTGCGGTGCCCTCAATGGCTCCGAGCACCTTGAGGAGTTTCTTTGCATGGATCGCCTCGGCTTCCGATGCTGCCTTGTAAAGGGTCGCGACATTCTTAAACCCTTCATCGGCTGATTTGTCAGAAAACGCCTGGTATTTCCGGTTTGCCTGCGATTCGCCCGCAAGCGCTTCCTTTGCATTCTCAATCGTTGCCATGAGCACATCATATGCAAGGATTCTGACTTAAATATTCTTCATGCGGCATTTGGATCCGGCCCCTTGTACTGATCGCGGATGGGTGAGTATAATTTTTATAAAATAAAAAGAAAATATTGGTATCTCCTTTCAGGATAATCCCCGGGCCGTGCACATCCCCGGAAAACAATAATCCGACAAGGTAATCTCCATGAAAAAACTCAAGGAAGTGCCACTGCTGGACCGGCCGCGGGAAAAAATTGCCCGTAAGGGTGCGTCGGCCCTCAAAGACAACGAACTTATTGAAGCCATTATCGGACGCGGCACAAAAACCCACGATGTCCGCATGATTGCAAACGAGATCTGCGCCCTTCTCAAGGATAATAAAACGGAAATCCGGTATGAGGATCTCGAAGCGATCAACGGGGTGGGGCCCACCAAGGCGTCCCAGATCCTGGCGTGTTTTGAACTGGGCAGGAGGTATTATGCATCGGAAAATCCCTCCGCAAAAGTGAGCAGGCCCGAAGATATTCTGCCGTTACTTCCCGGTCTTGGCGGGAAACGGCAGGAGCATTTCATCTGTATTACGCTCAACGGTGCCGGCGAGGTACTGGGCAACCGTGTCATTACGGTCGGCCTGTTGAACCACAGCCTTGTCCACCCGCGGGAAGTGTTTGCCGACGCCATCACGGACCGGGCTGCATCGGTCATCTGCGTGCATAACCATCCTTCGGGTTCGCTTGAGCCGAGCGGCCAGGATATTGCCATCACAAGCCAGCTCAAAGAGGCCGGTGCCCTTGTGGGTATACCGCTTATCGACCACATTATCGTTACGAAAACGGGTCACCTGAGCATGCGGGAACGGGGACTGCTCTGATCACGGCTTCCCCCGAAAAGATTATGGATTGAGGGCCTTTCCCAGGGCATGGCCCTTGGCGTACGCTGCATCCAGCAGCTCCTTCCTGCCCGTGATATCAAGGATGGAATCCATGTCACTGATCAGCAGCTCGTCTTCAAATTTACAATCGATGATGTCGAAGTATGCCCTGACCGATAACTTCACACCAACGAAGACCTCGGGCACCTTCATGCCTGAAATACCGATGAACAGACCTTTGCGCACCTTGCGTTTCTCAGGTGTGACGAGCGACTCTTTCCTCACATATTTTGCCATGAAAAAGACCTGGCAGCGGTCCATGAGGGATTTCAGCTTCCCGGGAATACCCATGGTCATGACGGGCGTGGCAATGATGATGCTGTCGGCATTTTGGATCTTCCCATATACCTGCTGCATATCGTCATCCATGATGCAGGTATCGTGGTCCTTGCAGAACATCATCTCCATACAGGGCTGGTAATCGAGGTTGGCAACGACAATCTTCTCAACTGAACAGCCGGCGTCCTCCGCACCTTTGAGTGCCTGGTCCAGGAGTTTAGCGGTATTCCCTTCCACAAGAGGGCTTCCAAGGATCCCGATTACCGTGCCTGCCATACAGCTACTCAGGAAAAATGTGCAATATACTTTTGCTACTGAGCACAGCCGGGCTTTGCAAAAAGTGTGCATCAACACAACCCATATATAGCAGTCACGTGAATGAGAAGTTTGGTGATACACATGACGGAACAGAAGTCATACAGTGCAGGCCAGAAAGTCGGACCGGGCAAATACGTATGCATCGACTGCGGAAAAGAGCTCACCCTTGACAAGAGCGAGCAGGACCTCCGGAAATGCCCGGCCTGTGCCTGCGAAGAGTACCAGTGTTTCCCGATGACCCACATCCGGCCGGATGTAAAGACGCCGGCAGATGCAAAGAACCCGCCAAAACGCGGCAAGAGCAACATCTGATTCTTTATTTTTAGCAACGGTCCGTCGTTGTGAATGCTGGTGCCTGACAAAAAACCGGAATCCCCGGATCTCATGCCGGGGGTCCGGCACCAGGAAATTTCCGGTACGAGGGAGAATCGGGACATGGTCAACGTTTCAAAGGAGGGTCAGGTCTTCAAATGCGAGATCTGCGGTAATGTTGTTGTTGTCAAGGAAGCCGGCGGCGGGGAACTGATCTGCTGCGGCGAACCCATGGTACTGGAGGAGTGATGGAATTATGGCAGTGAAAAAACCAGCAGCAAAAAAACCTGTGGCAAAGAAGGCACCGGCAAAGAAGCCGGCTGTAGCAAAGGCAGCGACCAGGGATCTCAAGAGCCTTGAGAAGAAGATTGGCAAAGTGCCGAAATTTTTCAAGGAGCTGACAACAAACGATCCCGAGATGTTCAACCTTGTCATGAGATTCGAGAAACACATCTGGGACGATGGCAAGCTCTCGAAGAAGACCAAGAAACTGATCGCCATCGCCATTGCCGCGGCGCTCCGCGACCAGCACGCGGTCCGGGCACAGCTGGCAGGTGCTGCAAACCTCGGGGTGACCAAGGCGGAAGTGGAGGAGGCCCTCAGGGTAACGTTCCTCCTCTCCGGCATGCCGGCGTATGTGTACGGCAAGGCCCAGCTGGACGAAGTGATGAAGTAACGGGAATCACGGTGCGGGGACCTTGAGATCTTTTCCTCTTTTTTCCCCTTTTTATTCCCCCCTGTAAACCAGGAGGTGCGCCGGGGAATGGATCCCGGGCACCACGGATCAGGACACGGGTATCTTCCGGTCTGAGCGGGATAGATCCGGTAAAGGGTACCCCTGATCTTCTGAACAAATCCTTTTTGAAGGCGCATAGCATAGATCACGGGTATGCAAATCAAAGTCCTCGCCTTTGCCGGCAGCCCGCGGCGGCACGGGAACTCTGAGACGCTGCTTGACTGGGTGCTGGGATCCATGGGGGAGGACAAGGACGTCACTGTCGAGAAGATTGTCCTGTCCGAGGCAGATATCCATCCCTGCAATGGCTGCAATGCCTGCGAAAAACTCAATAAATGTATCCAGCGTGACGGGATGGACGCTGTCCATGACAAACTCATTGAGGCCGACTGCATCATCCTTGCATCCCCGATCTTCTGCATGGGGATTGCATCCCAGCCAAAAGCCCTGATCGACCGGGCACAGGTGTTCCGTTCCCGGAAATATGTCCTTAAGCTCCCGGTAGTCCCTCCTGAAAGACGGGGAAAACGTCTCGGGATCTTCCTCGCTTCCGCCGGGCAGAACTGGGACAATGTGTTCGATGCCGCGGTTCCCTCGGTCAAGTGCTTCTTCCATGTCATCGATATCAAAGATGCCGATATCAGCTACCTCATGGTCAACGGGGTGGATGAGAGAGGGGCGATAGAGCGGCACCCGACGGCAAAGGCTGAGGCCGAAAAACTGGGCAGGGCCGTGATCGCCGAACTGAAAAAACGTCTCGCGGCTAAGAGCTGATCCTCAATGACCGTCACCGTTCTTGGAATATCCGGAAGCCCGCGGCGGCACGGGAACACCGAGACCCTGCTCGACAGTTTCCTGGAGGGCGCAAAATCGGCCGGGGCAACCGTTGAGAAAGTTGTCCTCAAGGATCTCGGATATTCTCCCTGCCGGGGGTGCAATGCCTGCCATAAGACCGGCGAGTGCATTGTGAAAGACGATGCCCCGATCCTGTATGACAAGATCCTTGCTGCAGACTGTATCGCGGTAGCATCGCCCATTTACAGCATGGGTATCACCGCCCAGCTCAAGGGGTTCATCGACCGGGGGCAGTACCTCTGGGCACGGAAATTCGTTTTGAAAACCCTGTTTTTTACCAACGACCATATCAAACGCCACAAGGGGCTCTTCATCTCAACCGCCGGGCAGAACTGGGACCACGTCTTCGACGGGGCATTCCCGATGATCACGGCCTTCTTTAACGGCACGGGATTTGAATATTACGACAATATCATCGCCAACAACATGGATGAATTCGGCGGGATCAGGAACCATCCGACTGCCCTGAATGATGCGTTTTTGAAAGGGCAGGAGGTTGTCCGGGTCCTCGAAAAGCAAAAAGAGCGGTCACCCTGAAAAACCGGGGGCTCGTATCCTTGAGAGACTAAAAAAAATTACAGGTAATAGAACGAGCCGACAAGGAGCCCGAAAGCCGCAACGATCAGCACGATAAATACCGGAATATTCCAGGCAAGGACCTTTTTCCCGTCAAGGACACTGATGGGCAGCAGGTTGAACGCCGCAATCATTGCATTCACCTGGATTCCCACAATACCGATCAGGGAGAGGATGTTGCCGGATTCCAGCCCGGTCTTTCCCCCTGCAATAACGAGGAGGGCAGCAAAGGGTATGCAGAGCAGGAGGTTGGTTACCGGGCCGGATGCGGAAATTATCCCGTTTATCCGCTTCGTAATGCCTCCGCCACTAGCAGGATTGCTGTAGATCACGGTAGCGCCCGGCGCGGCAAAGACAAAACCTACCAGTGCGGCCATAACCACTGCAATGAGCAGCATAATATCGTCTTTTTTGAACTCGGCCCAGAACCCAAAGTGTATTGCGGAAAATTTATGGGCCATCTCGTGAAGGATAAAACCGATCCCCACGGTAAAAAACGAGATGATAAAAAACATCACGCCAGCAAGCGGGGTCACCTTCAGACCGGAACCGAGGAAACCGCCCGGTGCGATGAAAATTATTGCAAATGCGATGGAAATGGCGACCCATGCCACAAACAGGTCCGCTTCCTCCCGCCGTGTTATCCGTTCAAGCATAAAAATTACCAGATCAGATAGGGCGTTTATGCATTATGTGCTTTGGTATACTGCACCCCGATCAGTACGTTTATTAAAATTCTCGGATATGTACATGATATGTCCCTCGAGAAGGTCCGGGCAGATATCTCCAGGCTGGACACCGAGATAATCCGGCTCATTGCACGCCGCCAGGAGCTGGCAGAGAAGATCGTGAAAATCAAGATCCACGAAGGGATCCCGGTTCACGACGAGCAACGGACCGCCCATGTCCTGGAATCAGTATTTAACCAGGCTGTGGAATGTAAAATCGATCCGGTTGCAGTCCAGGAGATCTTCCGGATTCTCATTTCCATGAGCGAGGAGCGCCAGCGGGAATATTCGGGAGAGGGAAATCTTCCCTGATCTTTTTTTTTAATTCGGGTTTTACCCTATCCACCCCAGCAGGATAACCGCCCCGATGGCAATCAGGATACCCCCGATAACCAGCCGGAGGGCCCGTTTTTGCTCCCGTTTCCAGGTCTCCATCTTTTCCGGGGGGATTCCATAAGCGACAAGCAGGGTGACCAGGACGAGGGGGAGCACAAAGACGAGGTTGTAGAGCACCAGGAGCGGCAGCCCTTCGAAGAGCCCCATGTTCCTGCCCATGAGCCCGAGGATGCTGATGTAAATCCCGCCGGTGCAGGAGAACCCTAACACCCCGGCAAGGATACCGAGGATGAACGCAGCCGGAACCGATGCAATGCGGAGATAGTTTGCGAGAATGCCTTTTTGGGAATCCGGAATCGAGAGGAGAAACGTGTCCCTGTTCCGGAGGACATCGGCGACCGTGATGAGTCCAAGAACGATCGCAAGACCTGCTCCGGCAAGGGAGAAGGCGACAGAAAGCCCCGACAGGGAGAATACCGAGAACAGCCCCACACCCACGAGGAGGTGGAACAAAAACATCGCTGCAATGTACGCCCCCCCGGCGAGCAGGATGCGCCGGCGGTTCCCGGCCGCGGTCATGGTGAGGAGGAGGAAGACCAGCACGGACAGCCCGCAGGGATTGGTGCTGTCGATAATTGCGGCAAAGATGATCAGCTGCAGGCTTGCGGGGGGGGTCGCTGCCGGGCAGTCCGTCCCGGGGGGTTCTGGAGGGGGCTGATAAGTAGTATTACAGGAGGCCAGGCGCTGCTGTTCCGCGAGGATCTCCTTCTCAAACCGGTCCCGGATCTCTGTATCCCCGACAAGGACACTGTTCCCGATGAAGATGACCGGGATACCGGGAGTGCTGATACCGTACCTGCGGGCCATATCCGAGAGTTGCTGCCGGTTCGCCGCATCGTTGTTGACTTCCAACTCGGTGAGATTGAGATCGGGGTACCTCGTGCGGAGGTCGGCAATCAGGGGTTTTACCTTTTCACAGTGACTGCAGCCATCGCCATAGAAATAAACGGCCGTGACGGGGATGTCTGAAAAAGAGAGGTTCCTGCCGGACGAGGCACTATACGGTTGCTGAGTCGGTATCAGGGTTTTTTTTTAAGGTAGTCCTGGACGAGCGACTCCATCTTTGCGGGTATCTCCAGCTCGCCGGTAAGCACGGCTTTCCCGATAATGACCTTCGGAACGCCATACTGCGTGACACCTGCCGCAGCGCCGGCCTTCTGGAAAATCCGCTGGTTGGTCTGGTTATGCCAGACTTCGAGGATCTGGATATTGGCATCAGGGTATTTCCGCGCAAGGCTGGTGACAAAGGGCATGATGTTATGGCAGTGGGGGCATTCCTCACCATAAAAGTAGTAGACCGTGTCGGCACCGGTTATCCCGTTGTCCTTTTGGGCCGGGGCTCCCAAAACCATGACCGCAATGCTGCCGACAGCAAGAACGGCGAGGACCGCCGCAATGATCTTTATTGTCTTGTCCATAAGGGAAATCCAGTTAGCTAATTATCAACCCATACGATAATAAAATGTCCATTAAAAAATTTATTTCAGGGAGATCATCGTCCCCACACCATCACGGGTAAAGAGCTCCAGGATAAGGTTGTGCTCCACATTCCCGTTGATGATATGGGCAAAGCAGACCCCGTTCTCCACGGCCTTGATAATGGATCCCACTTTCGGGATCATACCTTCCCCGATAGCTCCGGACTTTTGTAATTCATTGGCTTCGCTCACCGTGAGTTTCCGGAATACTTTCGTGCGGCCTTTGTCCATGACACCGTCAACATCCGTCATGTTCACGAGTTTGTAGGCTTTGAGTGCGATCGCGATGTCACCGGCGGCGGTGTCGGCATTGATGTTTAAGTTCCCGCCGAACCGGTCAATCGCGATCGGTGCTACCACAGGAATATAATTGGTATCGAGCAGGGTGTTGAGGAGGGAAGGGTCTATCCACTCGATCTCCCCGACATGCCCGAGGTCCACCTCTTTCTGGACGCCCCCGATCTCCACTTTCTGGAGATCCATCTTTTTGGCAAGGATCAGGTTCCCGTCACTTCCCGAGAGCCCGACACCCCGGGCACCGCATTTGGCGATGAGGGAGACGATATTGGCATTGATCTTCCCGACAAGGACCATCTGGGCAATCTCGAGGGTTTCCTGGTCGGTCACCCGGAGCCCGCCGACAAAGACCGACTCCTTGCCCATCTGCTTCATCTTCTCGCTGATCTCAGGGCCTCCGCCGTGGACGAGCACGACCCGGATGCCCACATAATGGAGGAGCACGGCATCGCGGATGGCATTTTCCAGGACAACGGGATCCACCATGGCGTGGCCGCCCAGCTTGATCACGATTGTCTTGCCGTGGAACTGCTGGATATACGGCAGTGCCTCCATCAGGACGTCTTCGCGCTTCATGTGGTGTACCTCCCGTTAATCTCGACATATTTCTCGGTCAGGTCACAGCCCCAAGCCGTTGCCTCCTCTTTTCCTGCGGCAAGGTCGAGGATGAAGACGACGTGTTTGCCGTGCATCGCTTCCTTTGCTTTCTTAAGGTCGGCGATGATCTCGCCGGATTTTACCAGCGGGTGTTTCTTCTTCCCGTCGCTGATCCAGAGGGAGACCGCGTTGGGATCAAACTTAACACCGGCACGTCCGGCTGCCGCCACGACCCTGCCCCAGTTGGGGTCTTCGCCATACACTGCGGTTTTCACGAGAGGGGATTCTATGACGGTGCGGGCAACCTTTGCCGCATCGTCTTCCTTTTTTGCTCCTCTGACGGTTACTTCCAGCAGTTTCGACGCCCCTTCTCCGTCGGCAGCGATTTGTCGTGCAAGGGAGCGGCAGCATTCTTCGAGTGCTGAGGAGAATTCCGCTGCTTTCACTTTCCCCGCTTCGCCGGTTGCCGTGCAGAGAGCAATATCATTGGTGCTCGTGTCGCCGTCGACTACAACGCGGTTGAAAGATCGGCGCGTTGCCTGTTTCAGGGCATCGGCAAGTGGCTTTGCACCGATCTCGGCATCGGTGTAGATGAACGCGAGCATCGTGCCCATGTTCGGGGCGATCATGCCGCTGCCCTTGGTGATACCGCCTACCGTGAAGGTCTCCTTCTCCACAAGGGCATGCTTGGGGTAGAGATCCGTGGTCATGATGGCCTGTGCTGCATGGATTTCTGCTTCGGGGGTGTTATCGAGTTTTAAGGCCACGGCTGAACACTGCCGTTTGATGAGAGGCAGGTCCAGGTACCTCCCGATAACACCGGTGCTTGCCACACCGATGTGGGCTGGTTTCATGCCGAGCTCGGCACCGGCATATTCCGTCATGGCGACTGCATCCGCATATCCCTGTTTACCGGTATAGGCGTTGGCACAGCCGCTGTTGGCAATCACTGCCTCGAGCTTTCCTGCCCGGATCTGTTTGCGCATCAGCTCGATGGGGGCTGCCTTGACGAGGTTTTCCGTAAATACCCCTGCCGCGGTCCCCTGTGCCTGGATCAGGGCGAGCCCGAACTTGCCTTCCTTCATGCCCCAGGCCTTCACACCCTGTACGGCACAGATACTTTTGAACGTCATTCACTCATCAGCCCCGTTTTTTTCCGAATACGAGGATCCAATCGCATTGATCACATCTGCCCGGGTAATTATCCCGACAATGGTTTTGCCTTCAAGAACCGGCAGGCGGGCAATCCCCTCTTTGAGCATCAGCGCCGCTGCGGCTTCGATATCCATGTCTTTTGTTGCGGTGATCACCCGCCGGGTCATCACGTTCTTCACCGGCATATCCCCGATATTCCGGAGCGCGTGCTTGGTCTTCTCCCAGTTGATATATTCCCGGATCGGGATCTCGATGATCTCAAACGGGGACGGGAGCCAGAGATCATCCGATATCCTCTCCGATTCGAGGAGTGCGATGAGGTCCGATTCCGTAACGATACCTGCCAGTTCGCCCCCTTCCATGACCGGCAGTCCCCCGATATGGTGCTTCCGGAAAAGTGCTACCGCCTCGCGGAGCGGTGTTTCTGCCGTGCAGACCACGGGATCCTTTGTCATCGCGTCTTGTACAAGCATGTAATTTCTCCTCAGGGGAGCATCCCTGCCCCGGTTAGTCCGTCCTGTTCCTTAAGTCCGCACATCAGGTTCATGTTCTGGATAGCCTGTCCGCTGGCACCCTTCACCAGGTTGTCAATCGCGGATATGGCAACGACACGGGTACCTTCGCTTTCCACCATGATGTCGCAGAAGTTGCTCCCGCGGACTGCGGCAAGCGAGGGTTTCTGGAGGCGGACGAAATACTCGTGCTTGTAGAAATCGGAGTAGAGTTTCTCCACCTCTTTCTGCTCCATGGGTTCGTTGAGCAGGATATGGGCGGTGGTCAGGATCCCGCGGTTGACCGGGACGAGGTGGGGGGTGAAATAGACCTTTGCCCTGGAGCCGAGGTGGGCGAGTTCCTGTTTCATCTCCGCAAGGTGCCGGTGGGTCGTCAGCTTGTAGGGTCCGACATTGTCCCCGACATTCGGGTAATGGGTGGTTGCGGAGGGGTTGTCACCGGCGCCACTCACGCCGGTCTTGGAATCAAAGATCACGGTGTGGGCATATTTTGCCAGCGGGGCTGCTGCAAGGGTTGCTCCCGTGGGGAAACAGCCGGGGTTTGAGACGAATTTTGCATTGATGCAGTCCCTGCGGTGGATCTCGGGGATCCCGTAGGGTGCCGGGAAGAAATCCGTGTGGGGGACGCCGTAGACTTTCTCAAAAACGTCTTTTGGCAGGCGGTAATCCGCGCTCAGGTCCACGACCCTGATCCCGCGGGAGAGGAGCTTGCCGGCATAGGTCATGGCTGCGGTATGAGGTACAGCGAGGAATGCCACGTCGGCGTCGATGGCATCGGTCCCGGGATTCTCGAACTTGAGATCCGTGAATCCTTTCAGGTGGGGGTGGACCTGGTCGAGCGGGGTCCCGGCAAGTTTGCGTGAGGTGGCACAGACGACTTTTGCCGTGGAATGATATGCAAGAAGGCGGATGAGCTCGCCACCGGCATAACCGGAAGCCCCGATAATCGCTATTTTCATGAGAAGAGTTATCCGGTTGTGAAAATTTAATCCTTTTTAAGGCAGGCTCCTGCAGGGAGCCGACTGGATTTGCCTTCTCCTTGAACCGGTCGTTATTTTTGCTCCATTTTGCGCATACAGACCGTATGCAGCCGTTGCCCGAGAAGCTCTATCCGCTGGCGGTCCTCAAGACCATCCAGCAGATCCGAAGGAAGCGCATCGATCCCTTTTGATGCGCCAAGATAGGCACCGCAAAGGAGGGCGATGGTATCGGTATTTCCCCCGGTATTGGCCGAAACGGTGAGGAGATCCGGCGGGTGGGTATACCGGCTGATAAGGAAGAAGGCGATGGGGAGTGTCTGGAAAACGGATACATCGTTGCCGATTTTTAAGAGGGCTGTTTCCGTTTCCATCCCGTCTTTCTCAAGGGAGAGCGCGTTCCGGATTTTCCCGCCAAGCACTTCATCCTCCACCTGGGCTTTTTCAAGAGCTTTCCGGACCGGGTCGGGCGTCTCATGCAGGGTGTGGTACAGGAGCGTGACAAAGGTCGAAACAGCAGCATGTGCTGCCGGATGGGTGTGGGTGACATTGCATGCCCGCACGGCCCGCTCGCAGGCTTCGCTCATGTCGGGGAATGCCAGTGCAAACGGGATTGCGAGGGGGAGGCACCCGGCTGTGGTGGATTTCACCCCTTTCTGCGGTTCATGTTCCTTGAGCGGGTGCTCGCAGACTGCCGATACCGAGCCATCCGGAAACCGGAGAGCCCCCCGGGAGTAAAGCTCGCGTAAGGCAGCTGCATATCGTTCTTCATTGTATTTACCGTCAGCCAGAAGGGTGCCTGCGAGGAGCATCAGCTGGGTATCGTCGGTATACTGGCCGGGGGTTAATGCTTCATTCGGGTGGCCCTTGTATGCGCGCCGGTAACCGTATTTCATCTTGTTCAGGTTGGGTGCTCCGCTTTCATGGGGCATCCCCAGTGCATCGCCGATCGCTGCACCCAGCACGCAGCCCTTGAATTTCTTCAGCATCAATCCTATATTAAAAAACACGGATAGATAACGTTTGTTATATCCTGCCGTTTCCCTGGCTTTCGCGTTTTCCGGGTTTTTTTCAGATCCGGGACAGACAATTGCCCTTGCCCAGGTCCCGAAGGAATTCTACACGATTCTACACGATTTTGGCAATAGTCGAACTCCATTTCGACAAACGTTTAAATACAATGTCAAACATGATTAATAATGTAGAATGGGTGGGACATGACGGAAGATTTTGATGTCAAACTAGTCGAGGACGTGAAATCATACACGCCCGACCCACAGTACAGAAAAAATGCATGGATGGGAGATTACCAGAAAGCTTACAGCGAATTTCTGGCAGACCCGGATGGGTTCTGGGAAAAGATGGCAAAGGAACTTGACTGGATCAAGTCATGGGATGCTGTCAGGGAATGGAATTATCCCTATGTCAAGTGGTTTACCAATGCCAAACTGAATATTACCGCCAACTGCCTTGACCGCCATGTCAACAACGACCGCCGCAACAAGGTGGCCCTGATCTGGAGAGGGGAAGAGGGACGGGAACGGATATACACCTACCAGAAGCTCCTGTCGCAGGTTTCACGCTTTGCAAATGCACTCAAGAAGATCGGCGTGAAGAAAGGCGACTGTGTCTGTATCTATATGCCGCTGGTCCCCGAGCAGGTCATCGCCATGCTCGCCTGCGCCCGCATCGGGGCAGTCCACAACGTTGTCTTCGGAGGGTTCGGGGCTGCTGCACTGAACATGCGGATCCAGGATGCCGAGGCGAAAGTTGTCATCACCGCAGATATCTCGATCCGCCGGGGCAAGGCAATCCAGCTCAAGGCAATCGTTGACGAGGCAATCATCAATGCTCCAACCGTGGAACACGTTGTAGTTCTCCGGAGAAGGGATCCGCCGCTCGATCTCCATGCCCGTGAACTCGATTTCCATGAGATGATGGAAGGCGTGTCCGATGACTGCCCTCCCGAAGTCATGGACGCGGAAGACCCGTTCTTCATCCTCTACACCAGCGGTTCAACGGGAAAACCCAAGGGGATCGTCCACACCTGTGGCGGGTATATGGTCGGGACCTACTATACCAGCAAATACGTCTTCGATATGAAGGACAAGGATATTTTCTGGTGTACTGCAGACCCCGGCTGGATCACCGGCCACAGCTACATCGTATACGGTCCGCTTGCCGTGGGCGCAACCGTCTTCATATCAGAACTTGTCCCCGATTACCCGGATGCCGGCAGCTTCTGGAGCCTGATAGAAGAGCAGAAGATCTCGATCTTCTATACCGCCCCGACAGCAATCCGGATGTTCATGAAGATGGGCGAATCCTGGCCGAACAAGTACAACCTGAACTCCCTGCGGATCATCGGGTCTGTCGGTGAGCCCCTCAACCCCGAGGCATTCGAGTGGTATTACCGGGTCATTGGCAAACAGAAATGCCCGATCCTGGATACCTGGTGGCAGACCGAGACCGGCATGCACATGATCACCACGATGATCGGCGAACCCATGCGTCCCGGCTTTGCCGGAAAACCGATCCCCGGCATCGAGGCGGATGTCGTGGACAAGGATGGTAACCCCGTCAAGCCGGGAACCGGCGGCCTCCTCGTAGTCAAGTCACCGTGGCCGGCGATGCTGCGCACGGTGTACAAGGATGATGAACGGTACCGCAAGTACTGGTACACCATCAACGGGGTATATGCCGTGGGCGACCTCGCCGTCAAGGGCAAGGACGGGTACATCATGATCCTCGGAAGATCGGATGACATTATCATCGTTGCCGGCCACAACATCGGTACCGCCGAGGTCGAGAGTGCGCTTGTCTCCCACCATGCAGTGGCAGAGGCGGCAGTGATCGGCAAGCCCGATGCGGTGAAGGGGAACACCATCAAGGCATTCGTCATCCTCCGGGTGGGCAACCACCCGAGCGAGAACCTCAAGCAGGACCTCCTGCACCATGTGCGGACCACCATAGGGCCGATCGCCATGCCGTCCGAGATTGAGTTCGTGGACAAACTGCCCAAGACCCGGAGCGGGAAGATCATGCGCCGGGTCCTGAAAGCAAAAGAGATGGGAATCGACCCGGGCGACATCTCGACCCTGGAGGAATAATCCTCCCGGTATTTTTTAAATCGCGGGCGGAACATTCAAATCAGAGTATACAAGAGGGAACAATCATGAGCGACAGCGCTACAGAAAAAATCATGGGAGTGGAGCCGGAGAAAGGGCGATGGATCCTCATCTTCCTCGGCCTCATCATCAATTTGTGCTTGGGAACGATCTACTCGTGGAGCGTGTTCGTTGCACCGCTCACGGCATACTTCACTAAGGATCTCGGACAGACGGTTACGGCAAGCGATGTATTACTGCCGTTCTCGGTCTTTTTGGCATTCTTTGCCATCGCGATGCCGTTCACCGGGAAGTATATCGAACAATACGGGCCCCGGAACGTCACGATTGTCGGGGGTGTCCTGACCGGGCTCGGGTGGCTCCTCGCCTCCTTTGCCACCTCGGTCCCGATGCTTTACGTGGTGTACGGCGTGATCGGGGGGATCGGCGTGGGTATCGCGTACGGGGTGCCGGTTGCTGTCGCAGCCCGCTGGTTCCCCGACCGCCGAGGGCTTGCCGTCGGGCTCACGGTCCTCGGGTTCGGCTTCTCGGCGTTTTTTACCGCCAACATCGCAGGCTGGCTGATCAGCACCTATGGCGTCATGACAACGTTCAGGATCTTCGGGGTCGCATTTGTTATCCTGACGGTCCTGCTCGCCCTGCCCCTGAAGTTCCCGAAGGCCGGGTGGACTCCCCGGGGCTGGACGGCTCCCGCCCCGGCTGCCGGCCAGGCAGTCACCTGTGAATTCAGGCGCGAGGAGATGCTTAAGTCCCGGTCGTTCTTAGGGCTCTGGCTCTGTTACTTCATCGGCTGTCTTGCCGGTCTCATGGCCATCTCGATTGCAAAACCTGTGGGCACGGATGTCGGCATCGAGGCCGGGCTTGCGACCCTCCTTGTCGGGTTCTTTGCGGTTTTCAACGGGTTCGGCCGGCCGGTCTTCGGGGCAATCACGGACAAATTCACACCCCGGAACACGGCCATGCTCTCGTTTGTCCTGATTGCATTTGCGTCGTTCCTCCTCTGGCAGTTCACCGGTGTACTGGTGTACATAATAGCCTTCGCCCTGCTCTGGGGATGCCTCGGCGGCTGGCTTGCCATTGCCCCGGCCAGTACCGGGTGCTATTTCGGGACCCGGGATTATCCGCGGTGTTACGGCGTGGTCTTCCTTGCCTACGGTGCAGGAGCTATCGCAGGGCCCCAGCTGGCCGGGTTTATCAAGACCTCGACCGGGTCCTACCTCGGCGTCTTCCCGTATGTCCTCATCCTCGCGATAATCGGGCTCGTCATTGCATTTGCGATGATGAAACAGCCAGCGTCACCGGAAAAGGCATAACACTTCTTTTTTCATTCACCCGGTTTCTTACAGGTTTTGTGGGAGTTCGATAGATGCCATTGTCCCCGGATCGTGAGTTCATAGCCGGCCTACCTGTCAGACTGCAGGAGTCTGGTGGATTTTTTTCCGCTGGGCAATCCGGTAACCGGAGATCACCTGGATAGAATTCCCGAATTCCGCATCAAGGATTGCATCACCGGAATCAACAAAGAGTACCGGGAGTTCTGCCAGCTTGTGGGGGGTTGCTGCGATAATGAGGTTTTTTCTTCCCACCTGCCGGATGACCCGGGGGCTGACCTGCTGGTTTCCCCTGCCGAGGATGAACCCCTGAGCACCGATCGGGCTGAGGATAATCCTGACATCTTTTTCCCGTTCTGCAAGCTCAAAAAGAGCCATTTCATCCGCATCTGCTGCTACCAGCACACCATCCTTTATTGCATCGACACCAAGCAGGGTCTTTTGTACCCCGAGACGGTGCGCAATCGCTTCCGTCGTGGTGCCTGCCCCGAGGATATAGAGCGTGCCCGGCAGCATCACTTCCTGCAGGAACCGTGCTATCTCCTGCTTGGCCCGTTCCTCGTCCGGTTCCTCGTACACCTGCTTTGCGGGCTGCACTTTGCCGGCGATCGCGGGGGTCCGGGCAATGCCGAATATCCGGGTTTTCAGGACCCCGTTCCGGTATGCTTCCTCGTCCACATCGAGAATTTCCGAATCCCGTAGGTTTTTACCATCCGATTCGCGCACAAGCTCGGCGGCAACGGCCGGATCAATGGCAAAGACCGCGGAATACATCTTGACTCCCGCCGGTATCCCGAGCAGCGGCACGCCCCTGCCGGTTACTTCGAAGATATCCCGTGCCGTTCCATCGCCGCCGCAGAACAGGATCAGGTCGACGCCGGCTTCCTCAAACCGGCGGGCTGCGGCTTTCGTATCCCGTGCACTGCTCTCCCCGGAAAAGGCATACAGGACACGAAAATCCCGGACGCCGCTGGTACGGAGGACATCCTCTCCCATAGCGCCGGAGCAGGTGAGAAATTGCAGATCTTTTTCCCGTGCAAGCAGTGCAAGGGTGATCCGGGCCCGTTCCATGGCATGCGGGACCGCCCCCCGCTGCCGTGCTTCCTCTACCCTGCCATCCGTGCCTTTCAGCCCCACCGGACCGCCCATCCCGGCAACCGGGTTGACGATGAGACCGATCCGTTTCATGAAAAAGAGATGGGCTGGATGGTTTATTGTATCTTGGGTATCCGGGCAATCGATTCCCGGATCAGCTCGTCCGGGTACTCGTAGTCCACCAGCTTGCCCGCATAAAACGCATCGTATGCCGACATATCGAAATTGCCATGGCCGGAGCAGTTGAAGAGGATAGTCTTTGCTTCACCCGACTTTTTGCACTTGAGCGCTTCATCGATGGCGGATTTCACGGCATGCGATGTTTCGGGGGCAACAATGATCCCTTCCGTCCGGGCAAAGGTCTGGGCTGCTTCGAAGACTTCGCTCTGGTGGTAGGAGACCGCCCGCATCACGCCGTCATACACGAGGCGGGACACGATGGGGGAGTCCCCGTGATAGCGGAGACCGCCGGCATGGATGGACGGCGGCACAAAGTCATGCCCGAGCGTGAACATCTTCATGAGCGGCGTTAAGCCCGCAACATCGCCGAAATCATAGGTGAATGCGCCTTTGGTCAGGGTGGGGCAGGAGGCCGGTTCGACGCCGATGATATCAACATCCTTGTGTTTCCCGGTCAGCTTGTCACCGGCAAACGGGAACGAGATCCCGGCAAAGTTCGATCCTCCCCCGACACAACCGATAACGACGTCCGGGTAGTCATCGACCATGGCCAGCTGCTCCCGGCATTCCTGCCCGATGATCGTCTGGTGAAGACAGACATGGTTGAGCACGGAACCGAGCGCATAGTTGGTGTTGCTATGGGTTGCTGCATCCTCAACGGCCTCGGATATCGCAATGCCCAGTGCCCCGGGCGTTTCCGGGTCCTTTTCAAGTACTGCTTTTCCGGAATTGGTCCTTGTGCTCGGGCTGGGGATGCACTCCGCACCCCAGACGTTCATCATGGATTTCCGGTACGGTTTCTGTGCATAGCTCGACCGTACCATGTAGATGGTGCACTCGAGGTCGTAGAGCATCGTGGCAAATGCAAGGGCAGAACCCCATTGTCCTGCGCCGGTCTCCGTTGCAATCCGCTCGATCCCGGCTTTCATGTTGTAATAGGCCTGGGGGATCGAGGTGTTCGTCTTGTGGCTCCCGGCCGGGCTTACACCCTCCCACTTGTAGTAGATCTTTGCCGGAGTCTTGAGGAACTTCTCCAGACGGTGGGCCCGGTAGAGGGGGCTGGGCCTCCAGAGGTGCAGCACGTCCTGTACCTCATCGGGAATGTCGATGAATCGGTCAGTTGTCACTTCCTGCCGGATCAGTTCCATCGGGAAGATGGCTGAGAGATCCTGGGGTCCGACAGGTTTCTGTGTCTGGGGATGCAGTGGCGGGTCGAGCGGGGATTTTAAGTCCGCCTGGACATTATACCACTTTTTTGGCATCTGCTCCTCATCGAGCAGGATCTTGGTCTGCATAGAAGGTACTTGCCCTGTACAAATATATACATTGTGGAACACATTTGTTTGTTTGTGTACCATATTGGACGTTTTAAGAAGGTGCCCTGCTATCCGTGACACTTTCACCGAAGAGCATCATCCCCCGGGAAAAGACAGGGGTGGGGAGATGGGGCATTCCCCAGAGCTGATTTTTTCTGATACACACAACCCTCACATATACGGGATGTACCGGAGATCCCGGAGCCCCTTTTCGTCTTTTTTCGTGAATATCTTAATATCGTCCGGATAATATCTGTACACGGTAGTTGTCGGTTGAGCAACAACAAACACGATCGTTTCGGGCAGAGATCGTCAGAATCCGGTACCCGGCGTTCTGAAGAACGTACCGATCCGGAGAACGTCATAAGAAACCATTTAAGGCGTCAACACAAAGATGTTGACGGAAATCAGGATAACCAGCTTATTCATTCTTTCATGCGGTGAATATCATGACTCCATCAATCGTCGATATTTTGATACGGCCGGACGCATTCTTCCAGAATGCGATCCAGGAAAAAGAAAACTTCACCCTTCCCGTGCTGATCGTGCTTGCGGGAAGTATTGTTGCAGCAGCATCCGGTTACCTTATCGGAGGTCTTACCGCGAAAATGATGTCATCGGCAATGCCGGGGATTGAGACAATTATCGTCCTGTCATCCGTCATAGGAGCCATTATCGGGACATTTCTTTTCTGGGTCGTCTGGACCGGGATCTCCTATGCCCTGACCCATCTCTTCAAAGGTCAGGGTTCATTCCGGCGGACGCTCGAGTTTTTCGGGTACGGCTACCTCCCCCAGGTACTGGGATCGATCATCTCCCTTATTGCAGCAATCGAGTATATTCCCAGAATCTCAGTCCCCCAGATAACCGCTGCCGGCCTCCAGGATCCCGTCATCCTGGACCAGACCATGAAAGCCTTCATGCATGATCCTGCCATGATGGAACTCACCCAGATCACCACCCTCATCACCATCGTTTTCCTTCTCTGGAGTGCCCACATCTGGATCTTCGCAATCCGGCATTCACGACAGCTCTCTTCCCGGGATGCCGCCCTCTGCGTGGGTATTCCGGTGGTTGCCTATGTCGCCTATATGATCTATAATCTTGGAGTCATGTGAATGAGAAAAAACCTTTTCCTGGCGGTAATCTGCGCATTCCTCATTTCCTGTGCAGTTATTGGGGTTGCGAGTGCTGAACTGTCCCAGTCGTCATCCCTCATTACCGGCAAAGTCTATGTCACGAGTGTCGTCTTTGATCCGGCGGAATTTTTTACCGGTGATGTCGGGACTGCAACGTATACCGTGAATAACGGGAATGCCAACCAGAGCGTGATGCTGACCCATGCGACCTACAATGATGCCAGTGTCATGCACTACGGGGGTACGTATGACTATTCACAGCCTCTTGGCCCCCTCCAGTCAAAAGATTTCACCTTCAGCGTTATTGCGAGGGGATCGGAAGGGGTATATTTCCCGGAATTTACCGCAAGCATGTACGATTCGAACCTGTATTACAAAACCCGGGTACGGATCGACAACAGCCCCCTTGAATTAACGGTAGTGGACAAACCGGATGCTTTTTCCCAAGGGAAGAAAAAGACCATTTACCTGCAGGCAGCAAACCCCCGGGGCAACGAGGTAAGCAACCTGATGCTTGACGCGTCCGGTGATGGTATCAGCGCAACACCTTCGAGGATCTTCGTCGGCAATCTCGCTGCAGGGGCAAAAGTACCCGTAAACATCTCGATTACGCCCGAGCGGCCGACAACGCTCCACCTCACCCTGAATTATGAAAACGGGGATAATCCCCACCAGGTAACCATGGACCTCCCGGTCACCTTCGGCGTTGACAAGAAACAGGCTAACCCGGTCATGAGCAATGTCCAGGTAACGAATACGGGTGGCACCTACCATATCACCGGCGACGTGAACAATGCGGGTCTTGAGACGGCAAACACGGTCATGGTCACCGCCCTCTCGCCGGCAGTTCCCCAGGACCCCTACAAGACATATGTTGTCGGGGCCCTCAAGCCTGATGATTTCGGCAGCTTCGAGGTAACATTTTCCGCGAGTAATGCCACAAGCATCCCGGTCCAGCTCTCCTTCAAGGACGCAGACGGCAATGTGTACGACACGGTACAGGATGTAAAAATTCCGATGTCCGGCGCGTCTTCCCAGAAAGGTGACAGCGGGCTGCCAATAGTACCCATTACTGCCGGGATCGTCATCCTGCTCGTGTTTGTCGGAGGATGGGTATACCACCTGAAAAGGAACAAGAAGTGACGGCAGAGGATAACACCCGGCCCGTGATGGTCTTCCGGGACGTGACCAAGGTGTACCCGCTCCCGGCCGGGGATGTAACAGCACTGGACGGGGTCTCGTTCGAGGTGCAGCGGGGAGAGTTCATCTCGGTCATGGGGCCCTCGGGATCGGGGAAGTCCACCCTTCTCAACCTCATGGGGTGCCTGGACACCCCGTCCTCAGGAGAGATCTCCATCAGCGGGACACGTATCGGCGACATGTCCGATGCAGAACTGACCAGCCTCCGGCGGGACCGGATCGGGTTTATCTTCCAGTACTTCAACCTCTTCCCCCTCCTCAATACCCTCGAGAATGTCACCTTTCCCCTGATGCTGAAGGCAGGAAACCACGTGGACCTCGAAAAGGGGCGTGCAGTGCTCCGTTCCGTCCAGCTCGAGGACAAGCTCTTCACCCATACCCCCTCTGAACTCTCCGGGGGCCAGCAGCAGCGTGTTGCGATTGCACGGGCGCTTGTCAATGATCCGGACATCCTTCTCTGTGATGAACCGACCGGTAACCTCGACTCAAAAACCGGCGCCGGTATCATGGAACTGATGGCGGAACTCAACCGGAAAGGAACAACCATCATCATGGTCACCCATGACCCGCACATAGCCGAATACTCGCGGAGGACAATCCGCATTTCCGACGGGAGGATCGTGGCATGATCTTCTGGGAGATCGCAAAGCGCAACATCCGGATCCACCTGCTCCGCTCCACCCTTGCCATGCTCGGGATCGTCATCGGGGTAGTTGCCATATCCTCCATGGGAATCCTGGGCAACAGCATGGTCCTCTCTGTCTCGGACAGCCTGAGAACCGTGGGGGACAGCGTAATCGTCACCCCCCATGCAGGGGGAAGTGCCCGCGGGTTCGGAGGCGGGAGCGGGGGGTCAACATCACTTACCCTGTCGGAACAGGATTTCCAGCAGATTAAACGGGTCTCGGCACCGAACGTGGCAATTCCGGTGCTCCAGACATCGGACCGGATGAAGCTCGGGGTTGGCAGTGACGAGATCGTGGCATCCATCTATGGCCTCGACCCGGACGATGTCCCCACGTTCCTGACCTTAAAAGAGGGTGGCTACAGCCGGGGTAATTCCGGGTGCCTCGTGGGGTCCACGTTTGCCGAGGACAATAATGTCAAGGTTGGTTCGCGCATTGCCATTGGCACGGATGGCAGCAAAGGCACCCTCCGGGTGACCGGCATTATCGAAGAGCGGGGCATGGCCTTTGATGTCAGCACCGACTCCGCCCTTGTCGTGACAAAGGACTGGTTCGACACCACCTACAACCGGAACGATTATGATAAGGTGGTTATCAAGGTCAAAAACCTCGACGATATCGCCAGCGTGAAAACCGCGATCGAGAAGCAGATGAACCGGCGGGACGATACGGTCGATGTCATGGACACCCGCAAGGTGATGGAGTCCATCTTCCAGGCATTCGGCCAGATCACGACGTTCGTCTCGGCCATCGGCGGGATCTCGATGCTCGTTGCCGGCGTCTCCATCCTCAATATCATGATGATGTCGGTGACAGAGCGGATCAAGGAGATCGGGATCATGCGCAGCATCGGGGCGCAGCGCAAAGAGGTCATGGCGATGTTCCTTTACGAGGCGCTGATCCTCGGTGTTGTCGGGAGCCTGATCGGGGGGGCGCTGAGCCTTCTTGGGGGGTATGCCATCAGCAGCCTGATGCTCCAGACCACGAAGTACCTGTTCGTGCCGTCAAGCATGATCCACATTGCCTATGGCATGACGTTTGGGATCACCATCTGCCTCATCTGCGGCATCTACCCGGCGTGGCGGGCGGCAAACCTCAACCCGATTGAGGCGCTCCGGCACGAGTGATCCTCTTCTTTTCCTTTTTTCCCGCGTGAACCTTATCATCGGCTGCGTGCATACTCTGGTGTATGACCTCCCCGGTACCGGCAGGAGCCTTTCCTGACTGGAACGAGATCTGGAAGCGGCGGCAGGAGCTGCACGATGCGTCAAAGCTTGCCGATGATCCTTCGCACAACTGGAACAGGAAGGAGAATGCGGAACGCTATGACCAGAACGCGAGAAGCAGATATGATGACCGGGTGAACACGACCATAGCTGCACTGGATATCACCCGGGAGTCCCGGGTGCTGGATATCGGTGCGGGTCCAGGTACGCTTGCGATCCCGCTCGCCCCGCTCGTCCGGGAGATCACGGCTGTGGAGCCCGGGGCCGGCATGGTGGAGATCCTCAAAAGCCATGCAGAGCAGGACGGGATCCGGAACATCACCTGCGTGCAGAAAACGTGGGAGGATGTCGACCTCTCCCGTGACCTTTCCGCTCCTTACGATATCGTGATCGCGTCGCTCTCGCTGACCATGCATGACATCCGCGAGGCGCTCGCAAAGATGGACAGCGCCTGTTCCGGCTCCGTCCACCTCTTCTGGTTCGTGGACATGCCGTTCTGGGAGCGGATGTATGCCGATCTCTGGGAACCATTGCACGGGAGTCCCTACTATCCGGGGCCGAAGGCGGACTGCCTCTTCGGGGTCCTGTACCAGATGGGGATCTACCCGGACGTGGCGATGCTGCCGCTTTCGAAAGAATACCGCTTCGGGAACCGGGAGGAGATGCTCGGATTCTTCCGGAAGCGGTTCGGGGCAAAGACGCCGGGGCAGGTGCGGATTGTCGATGAATATGTCAGCAATCTTGTCCGGATACGGGGAAACGATAGGGTAATTTCCGGCGATTCGACCTTTGCCCATATCCGGTGGATGAAAGAAAAAAGAGGTTAACGGTGGGTCCACAGGCGGCCACATCGCATCCTTTATACGAGGCAGCGGACCATGGTTTACCATGGCACTTTCACCGGTATTGACTCCCGTTGCAATGCTCCTTGAACTGGTTATCTGCGTCCTGGGACTTTACGCAGGCTATGCAAAGAAGAAGACCTACGGATACCTCTTCGCGGTGACATTCCTCCTGTTCGCACTCTTCGATTATCTCGGCCAGCTGGGTCTTGATGCAGACACCCTTGCTATCGTAAACGTGATAGCAATCCTTGCCGGTCTCGGCGGCATGTATCTTGTCCTTCAGGAGAAATGAGAGGAGTATCTCTTTTTTAAAAATTGTGTGTTACCCGACCCGTCGGATCCGTTCCATGGTCTCTTTGAGCCGGTCCGTCGACGTCGCGTACGACAACCGGACCCACACCGGCGCAGAGAACGCACTACCCGGGGTCGCAGCCACATGACCCTGCCCGGCCAGGGATAAACAGAGACCGTAATTCAAGACGAATACTTTTTGTAAACCGCTGACCTATTCCCAGACAGGGAACATGGATGCGTGACACCCGCATGAATACCCGCAGTCTTTACAAACCGGCGCAGTTTTTCCTGATCGCGTACAGCATTGCCTGGGTATTCTGGTTCACCACCGCGTATTTCAGTTATCACGGGGGCACGGAAGGACTGATGGGACTGCTGATGTTCCTTGGGATGTGCGGTCCCTTCGTCGCAGCTCTCGTCATGTTCCGGGAGTCAAAAAGCCCGGAACTCTGGGACGATTATAAGGACCGGCTGTTCAGTCTTCGGCGGATCGATCCGCGGATGCTCCCGATCGTCCTCTTCCTTGTCCCGGTGATGATGGTCGCTGCGATCGGGATCTCCGTTCTCTTCGGGAAGTCCCCGGACCAGCTCGCAATCCTGCTCGGACCGGCCTTTCTGACCCTGCCCGGGCTCATGGGCCTCTTCGTTGCCCCGGCCCTTGAGGAGGCGGGGTGGCGGGGATACGGTGTTGACAGCCTCAGGAGCCGGTTCACGCTGTTTGTGACCTCGATCTCTTTTGGCCTCCTCTGGGCGTTCTGGCATACGCCGCTCTTCTTTATTTCCGGTTTCTACCACAACACCCTCCTTTCCAGCGGGCTCTATACGGCCAATTTCTTTGTCAGCGCTTTTGTGCTGGCCTTCATCATCAACTGGCTCTTCTACCGGAACAACCGGAGCATAGTTGCCTGTTTCCTCTTCCACCTTTCAGCAAACATCGCCATGAGTTTTATCCCGGCGGAGCAGTTCACCAAGTGTATCGTCACCGTGCTGCTGCTCATCGTTGCAGTGGTGATCGTCGTGGCGGATCGGAAGCTCTTCTTTGAGGAGACATGGTGCGGTACCGGGGCGCCCGGGGAGTAATATCAGAGAGTGACGACCGGGTGTCATCCGGGGCTGGCAGCCACACCCCCGCTCCGCGGCATCCCCTGCGGAGGACTCAGGCCGCCATGCACCGATGACCATGATCCAGAAAGAGCGGCCTGACACCGCACCCGTGAGGACTCTGCAGGGACCACGTGTCGAAAACTATATCCCTGCCCGTTTTGTGTACTCTCACCGGGACGTATATCCCGGCCCGATTAAGAGATTTTGGAGAATCCACCATGACCCAGACGTTACCACCCGCAATCAACCGTGTCACGTATCACCGGATTTATGCAGACGCACAAGGGGGCTCGCACTTCGATACCGTGAGTGTCCGACAGAGCCTTGCAGCCGGTGCACCGCCCGCTGCCCCGTTCTATGTCTCCGGGGACAGCCCCGCCTCGAAATGCCGCTTCTACACGTTCCAGCCCGGCTGGGTCGGTGACTGGCACCCATGTCCGGCCCGGCAGTTCCTCTGCCTCATGACAGGTGCCGTGGAGATGGAGACGACCGACGGGACCGTCCGGCAGCTGGGGCCGGGAGACCTCGTCCTCTTAGAAGATACAACGGGCAAAGGGCATGTGACGAGAAATATCGCGGACGGTTACACAATGTTCTTCGTCGTCCCCGTTCAGTAGCAAAGAACACCTGGCGGATCGGCCGGGCCGGGGCGGGGGTACCGGACCAGGGAGTCCTTGTCCACAGTATAGTGTAGTTTATTCCGGAAGTTAATGCGGTTATGGTATGGTTATGTCCGGAGTTTGGGGACAGAGCCGCTCATCATACTTTAAACCGGTACTCTGCACAATCTATTGAAACAACACCTCTCCCAGGTATTTGTCATGCGGGACTATCAGGAGTTTTTCGATAGACTTCCAATACGTATTGTAGAGATTTTTTTGTGCAATCCCGTACTGTTCTTTGGTATCAAATTCCCAGTAGAGCATGTACTTCACGCTTTTTACAATACGGGTGATTTTTTTCGGGGGAAGGCCCTCCGTTATCTGTTCCAGATCGATATGGTATTCTCGTTTGACCAGCCGTAACAAACGCAGTCCGTCCTGCTTTTCCAAAAAATCTTTCACTTCAGGCATGAGTTTTTCAAACTCGTCCACCTTCTGCGGCTTGACCTGATAGATACAAATCTCAGTGAATGGAATGGGAATCTCCTCCTTACTTTTTTTTAAAAATTTTTTCTGGAGATTGCGAGCCGGGTCTGTCGCACTCCGCTCTTGTACCAGATGTTATCATATCCTTTCTCTTTGTACGGTCGTGAAATAATTTCTCATTAATCGTTGTTCAAGAGAACATGAATATTTCATCGTCAGACTCACCACCCATTTTTTTTCCGGGCAGTGAGTATACGCTGGCTGCCGGGAAGCGGCAGCGGAACACCCCCTCCCGGGCCATCGGACTTCGGGGGCATTCTCCTGCCCCTCCGACGGAGAGTCGCACGACGGTGAAATTTCGCACGCCACGGGGTCTCTCCCTGAGGATCGACCCCGAACCCTGCCGATGCCTGTATGCTCCGGCCGGATGCCAACAGAACGTTGCTACCAATTACCTCAATGATTCCCGCCGGAGAATGGGGTTTCGTTCCGGGAGAATTACCGTGTTTTTCGGATCCATTGCCTCTGCAAAAATAGGGGGTGAGGCAAAACTCGTACAACGGGGCACGATACGGGGCCGGATTTTTTACCGCCGTGGAGGGGGAAAGGGAGGGGTTCTCCGAGGGTGGGGGATCCCGGCCTAATGGGGAACTCCATTCCGTTGGCCCCGGTATCAGATTGAACGGATCAGTTCCGAACCTGTACTTCTCAGACGCCGGTAGTTTGTCGTCAGGTTTCACCAGTCCATGACGCCGGACTCGCTGCTCGATGTTAATCGTCGCCCGGATATTCGCACAAACTTTAATGGCAACGGGCGTGTTACGTAGTGTACGGTATGACAACGATTAAGGCGAAAGTCATCGATGGCTTTCATCTCGAACTGGAGAAAGGGATCCAGACGAAAACCGGCGATGAAGTTTTCGTAAAAATTATTGAGAAAAAACCGGTCGCATCACTCCGGGGGGCATGGGGTTATGATGTGGATAGTGCGGACTTTGTCGACACGCTCAGGAAATCCAGAACAATCCAGCCATTATGAATTTTTTTCTCGACACCAGTATCTGTGTTGATGTGCTCCGGACAAAGGGTCCATTAGAAGTCCTTTGATCTCTTTGAAAGTTTTGCTTCAGAGCAGAATACCGGGATCATTTCTGTCATCACGGTTGCAGAGCTGAGTGCCGGTGCGGCACTTTCTTCGTTAAAAGATGCACAGAAAAAGACCGAAGAGCTGCTTGCCTACGTCACGATTGTTGAACTCAACGAATCAGTTGCCCTGGCTGGCGGAAAGATCTATGCGAACCTTTCGAAAACCGGAAAGAAGATCGAGTTCAATGACTGCCTGATTGCAGCCACTGCACTATCGCTCGGATTTGATGAGATCGTTACAAGAAACTGTGATCACTTCAGCCGGATCGATGGTTGTTCTGCAATCGTGCCGGAAAAACTCAGTTTCTAAAATTTCCCCTTCTCATTGTGATTTGGACTCTGCACCGGAAAATTTTTTTAAATGCAGACCGGCAACCGGTTCTTCCTGCACGAGATAATTTATCCCGGCAACGACAGCCGGACCCACCCGGCGCAGAGAACACGCAGAAACCGTCAGACCCTTCCACCATCCCGGAAAGGTCCGTAGTGATCCGGCGATCTCACATCAGGGTGCCAGGTACTGCAGGTTCGAGAAGATCAGGAATATCACTACCGGCACTCCCACCGACACCGCCGCCTTCGCGAGGGGGAGGTTCCTGGCGTACCGGAGGCCGTGGGTCATAAGGAAAAAACCCCAGAGCGACGCGATGAGCATTCCTGCCCGTCCGATGATTGAGAGCATCTGGTTTCCCGGTGACGGGTTCCCGAAGGGTATGACCGGGATCTGGAATGCCGTGAGAGCAAGGGTGCCAAGGAGAAGGACAACGCCGTAGAGCACCAGGCCCGGCGCAAGACCGTACCCGGTGTTCTGAAGAGTCTTCCGGAAGGATCCTGATCCCCGGAAGAGATGGCTCATGACATAAAAGGCTCCTGAGGACGCAAGCCAAGCAAGTACGATGGCGGATGTCATCAGCACCAGTGCAACCAGAGAAAGAAAGAGCACGTTCACGAGACCCGACGTGAGGAAGTGGAGATCAACGGCTGCCATCACCCCGGCGGACATCACGATGCTTCCGGCAAAAAGCCAGAGAAACGGCGTGAACAGGGTGTCAGATCCTTCCGATACCTTTCCGAAAAACGCATCCGGCCGGATGATGAGGTCCCGGATCATCCGGCGTGTGTTCACGTTCACCGGTTCCGGTCCGCCTGCCTCCCGGTTCTTCTGCATCGCTGACCGGTCTGCCAGCCAGCCTGCGATGACAACGGCGCAAAGGACGGGTACCCCGATGATAACGATCAGGAATGCCAGGCCAACCCCTTCCATATTCGTCATACGATCCTCCTGCCCTCCCGTGAAAGGGAATTCGTTGAAGAAATTATCTTACAGTAATTTATAAAAAGATGAGTGGTCGCCGGGATCATGTGCGGGAGGGCCGGGTGGAGGGCATCCGGGTAGGGCCTGGCACACCGCGTGAACGCTCGTGTTCCCGGCAATGATCACGCCAGCCGGTTCCCGATCCGGATCACTTCCCGCACCAGCAGCTCGAAATCCTCCCTCCGGCTGCGGTGGTTGGTGATGGCAACATGCAAATACTTCCGGCCATGGATCGTGACTGTTGACGGGACCGCGATCCCCTGCTCCTGGAGCTCGGTCTCGATCTGCTTGTTCAGGTCAGCCAGCCGGTCCTCGGCAAGTCCTGGCCGCACGTACCGGAAGTTTACGATGTTCAGGGAGACCGGAAGAGCCAGTTCGAGTTGCGGGGCGTTCTGCACCAGGTTTTCCAGGTAATGCGCCTGGTCGATGTTCTGCTGGATCAGCCGGCCGTACTTTTCCGTACCCTGCTCTTTGATCGTCATCCAGGCCTTGAGGGCAAGAAACCCACGCGAGAGCTCGAACCCGTAATCGGAGAGCCAGGGCACGTCCACGCCGGTCAGGCCGGAATCGCCCTCGCCGTGGGCAAGGTAGGTTGGGGTGAGGGAGAACGCATTGCGGTGCCGGGCGGCGTCCCGGACCAGGACGCAGGCGATGGGGTACGCCAGGTACATCCACTTGTGAAGGTCGAACGCGAGCGAGTCGGCCCGTTCCATGCCCGCAACAAGATGCCGGTACTCCGGGGCAATGGCTGCCCAGGCACCGAATGCGCCATCGACATGGAACCAGCACTTCTCTTCGGCGCAGATATCCGCGAGGGCATTGAGGTCATCGATCGCCCCGGTATTCGTGGTGCCGGCAGCCCCGACAATACAGACCGGGTGGCATCCCCTGGCCCGGTCGGCTGCGATCATCTGTCGCAGGGCGCTGATATCGATCTGCAGGGAATCGTTCACAGGGACTCGGCGGAGCGCATTGTTGCCGAAGCCGAGCAGCTCAACCGCTTTCTGGACCGAGGAATGGACCTCTTCCGAGCAGTACAAGGTCATCTGCTTTCCAGCCACGTGCATCCCCTCTGCCCGCAGGTCGAACCCGGCCATGGTGTTACGGGCCACGGCAAGGCCGATGAGGTTCGAGGACGAGCAGCCGCTCGTGATGAGGCCGCTTGAGCCGGGCGGGAAACCGAGGAGCTCCCGGCACCAGTCCACCACCTGCATCTCCACGTAGTTGTTGCTCATGTAGGCAAACGCCCCGCTGACCGCGTCCGTTGACGCTGCCAGCATCTCGGCATAGGTCCCCATCACGGTGCCGCACCCCGCAACCCAGCCCCAGAACCGCGGGTGGCTGTTGCCCACCTGGTACGGGAGGATGGACTGGATGTACTCCCGGTACACCTCTTCCGGAGGCTCGGGGCCGGTTGGGGGCGGCCCTGCGAACCGGGACTTTACTTCCGGCGGGGCATGCTGCCAGACCGGCCGGTCCCGGATCGTCCTGATATAATCCATCGTGTCGTCAACCATCCGGTGGCCCAGCACCCGCATGGCGTCCCAGTCTTCCGGGTCAAGGGTTTCTTCCCGGGGTTTGTTCGCGTTCTTCTTCATGGTTATCTCCTGAAATGGCGGCGGGGGATGGGGCAAAGAGGAAACCGCCGTTTCATATTCTGATGGATAATGGTGGAGCGGAACCCTAGAAATGAGTTGCGGGGATCTGCCTGACCCCCGTTCCGGAACACCCCCTCCTGGGCCGCAGGGCTTTGCCGATGCCCGGTTGCGCCGGCCGGATGCCAACAGAACGTTGCTACCAATTGCCTCACCAATTCCCGCCGGAGAATGGGGATTCGTTCCGGGCGGATTACCGTGTTTTTCTATTTCATTGCCTCTGCCAAAACAGGGGGTGAGGCAAAACTCGTACAACGGGGCACGATACGGGGCCGGATTTTTTACCGTCGGGGGAGGGGTAACGGGAGGGGTTCTCCGAGGGGAGGGATCTAGTGTCACACATCTAGGTGAAGACGCTCTCGGGGCTTCGCCCCACCGCTGAGGCACCCCCGGTTGCGATGACGTTGAATTACTGGTAACCAAATACGTCACATCGTACTGTGCCCCGTCCCCCAGCGGGGGACTGGTGGCGCAAGAGGGGAGCGGTGAGGTTGATATCTCCGGGGATTCGACTTTTGCATTTGTGCGGGGGTGGGAGAAATAAGATGAATCCTTACAAAGTTTATCGTTCGAATTCTGAATTGCACTTACGGATGTGATTGAAAAATCACAAATCGAAAAAACGTGATCAACACTCGGCTTATAATTTCTCAATATTTTTTATTCGTTCTGCTCTGTAGAAATCCTAATCTAAAAGCGTGTTGTACCGACGACCGAAAGATCTAAGGTACAGTGTCTCCTTTTCTTGATTGTGAAGTCAAATAGAAAGGAGACAATTAAGAAATTAGCGAGCCGG
>Ga0310040_1000534_pt1 | contig 34529 bp, 34 predicted proteins | sample EPASupsiteHSE623_FD_200237 | JGI IMG/M metagenome (GOLD analysis project Ga0310040, IMG submission 200237) | Bioremediated contaminated groundwater from EPA Superfund site, New Mexico - Sample HSE6-23 (v2) (version 2) | ecosystem: Environmental > Aquatic > Deep subsurface > Groundwater >... | reverse complement strand
GGTTCTGCTGGCGGCTAACCGCTCGAGAACCTTCCGTTCTTGTTCGCTACAGGTAATTTGAGGCGCTTTTCTTGACATGCGCCCACTTTAACATAATTGCCATTAATAACGCAACTAAGCACTAGCTGACTCCATCCATGTCCCGTATCAACGGGTTAATGAATTGGTAAACAAAAAACGGGGCGTAACGCCTAGCACTGCCCTTCGCCTAGCTAAGTTCTTTGGAGTATCTGCCGATTTTTGGCTGAATTTACAAATCAGGTGGGATCTCTACAAAGCGCTCGCAGTAGAAAAAAACAATTTAGAATCAATAAATGACTTCCACCGGCTAAAAGAAGCACATGATTTAACCAGTCAATAAAGTGCGCCGTGCCAAAGAAAAACGGGGTCATCCGGTCAGACCCCGTTTTTTCCGACCCCAGTCCTTCCCCACTTTGTAACGGATTTTCAGGTCGCCGGACGTCCCAGAGAAAAACAATCGAAACCATGTTGTTCGCTCTATCACTCACCTTGTCCCCATTGCCGTATAAGGAGATATGATGCATACCCTTGCCCCGAATAGAAATATCTTCCTCAGCCTCTTGTTCTGCCTGGTTGCCGTGGTCCTCGCCACTCCCTTTGTCAATGGCTCGGTCTGCCAGGCGGCCGACAAGGCGCGGAACGATATCATCTTCATCCTCGATGCCTCCGGGAGCATGGCGGCCCAGGTCCAGGGAAAGCCGAAGATCGACATCGCCAAGGAGGTGCTCGCCAATCTGATCAAGGAGCTGCCGGAAACCGCGTATGTGGGCCTCGTCGCCTACGGTCATCGGCAAAAGGGGGATTGTGCCGATGTCGAGGAACTGGCGCCGCTCGGATCGGTGAACAAGGCGACCAAGGAAATGCTGGCCACCCAGATCAACGGTCTCAAACCCAAGGGCATGACCCCGCTCACCTATTCGGTGCAGAAGGTCGCCGAGGGGCTGCCAGGCAAGAGCACCGGCGCCACCATCGTCCTGGTCAGCGACGGCGAGGAGACCTGCAAGGGCGATCCCTGCGCCGCGGTCCGGGAACTCAAGAAGACAGGGGCGCAATTCGTTCTCCATGTGATCGGTTTTGATGTCAACGACAAGCAGAAAAAACAGCTCAACTGCATCGCCGCGGCTGGCGGCGGCTACTACTTCACCGCCAGGAATGCCGGCGAACTCAAGCTCGCGGCCCAGCAGGCGGTGGAAAAGAAAGAACCGCCCAAAAGCACCCTGACGGTCAAGGCGCTGCGCAACGGCCAGCCCCTGCGGGCCCGCTGCGAAGTGACTGCCAGCGAGGGGGCGGAGGGACAGCCGGGCCGAAAGATCGACGAAGGCATGACCGACAAGGGCAGCAAGGTCTTCACCCTCGGTCCCGGCACCTATGACCTCAAGGTGGAAAACAGTGAGGACGCCAGCAAACCGACCATCTCCTTCCAGAACATCATCCTCGAACCGGGACAGCAGATCGAGAAGATCGCCGAGTTTTCCGGCGGCACCCTGATGGTCAAGGCGCTGCGCAACGGGCTGCCGATCAGCGGTTCCAGCGCCCTCTATAAAGGGGGTTCGGAGCAGGAGCAGGGCCGGGAAAAAATTACCGACAGCGGTATCACCGAAAAAGGGAAGGAGTTTCAGCTCGCGCCCGGCCGGTACGAGGTGACGGTGGAGGAGCGGGTGGATGCCAACCATCCCTCGCTGACCTTCAAGGATGTCCAGATCGAGGCCGGCAAGACCGTGGAAAAGATCGCCGAATTCTCCGGCGGCACCCTCAAGGTCAAGGCCCTGAAGAACGGCAAGCCCCTGCAGGCCTTTTGTCTGGTCTACCGGGCCGATACCGGCGAGGACAAGGAGAAGGAAAAAATTGCCGAGGCCCGGATCGACCTGGAAGGAACGGCCATCAACCTTACCCCCGGTTCGTACGATGTGGTGGTGGTCGATCAGGAAGACCAGACCAGGCCAACGGTCAGTTTCCTGGGATTGACGCTGGAAGCAGGCAAGGCCATCGAAAAGACCGCCGATTTCTCCGGCGGCGAGTTGAAGATCAGCGCCATCCGCAACGGCAAGCCCTTCTCGGCCCGATTGTTTGTCACCAAGGCGGGACCGGCCGGCGAAACCAAGAAGGAGACCGTGGTCAACGATTACACCCAGGTGCAGGGCCGAGCCTGGAAGCTGGTTCCGGGGACCTATGACGTGCGGGTGATCAACCAGGAGGATGCGAGCCGGCCGGAGCTGACCTTTCCCGGCGTGGTCGTTGCCATGGGCAAGACCACGGAAAAGACCGCCGAGTTCTTGCAGGGCGAATTGAAGATCACCGCGCTCCGGGACGGTAAGCCCTTCTCGGCGCGGCTGTTCGTGACCACGGTGCCGCCGGATACCGACACCAAGAAAGAGACCGTGGTCAACGATCATACCCAGGCTCCTGCCAAGGGTTGGAAACTCTCGCCCGGTACCTATGAGGCCAGGGTGGTCAACCAGGAAGATAACGCGCGGCCCGAGGTGATGATTTCGAATATCGTGGTCGAAGCGGGCAAGACCACGGAAAAAACGGCCGAATTTTCCCAGGGCGAACTGAAGATCACCGCGCTCCGGGACGGCAAGCCCTTCTCGGCGCGGCTGTTCGTGACCACGGTGCCGCCGGATATCGACACCAAGAAAGAGACCGTGGTCAACGATCATACCCAGGCTCCTGCCAAGGGTTGGAAACTCTCGCCCGGTACCTATGAGGCCAAGGTGGTCAACCAGGAGGATAACGCCCGTCCCGAGGTGATGATTGCGAATATCGTGGTCGAAGCGGGCAAGACCACGGAAAAGACAGCCGAATTTTCCCAGGGCGAACTAAAGATCTCCGCGCTGCGGAACGGCAAACCTTTCTCGGCGCGGTTGTTCGTGACCACAATGCCGCCGGATGCCGAGACCAGGAAGCAGACCGTGGTCAACGATCACACCCAGGCTCCTGCCAAGGGCTGGAAGCTGTCGCCCGGAACCTATGAGGCCAAGGTGGTCAACCAGGAGGATAACGCCCGGCCTGAAGTGACCATTGCGAATATCGTAGTCGAAGCGGGCAAGACCACGGAAAAAACCGCCGAATTCTCCCAGGGGGAACTGAAGATCACCGCGCTCCGGGATGGCAAGCCCTTCTCGGCCCGGTTGTACGTAACCACGGTGCCGTCGGGTGCGGAGACCAAGAAGCAGACCGTGATCAACGACAATACCCAGGCTCCCGGCAAGGCCTGGAAACTTTCACCGGGAACCTATGAGGCCAAGGTGGTCCAGCAGGAGACCCGTGCCGAGCAGATCGTCTCGGGGATTGTGGTCGAGGCAGGGAAACTTACCGAAAAAACGGTTGAATTTCCCGCGGGCGGACAGAAATGACCGTTGGGAGCCAAGGTGGGCATGGTTGTTCTGTGCCCACCGATTGGCTGGTTCTCGGTGGGCACGATAGGCCGCGATATATTGCCGATTTCAGCTGAATTATTGGCCGGTAAGAAGCCCCGCCTCTAGAGGCGGCTCTCCGGGCAGAGTTCCGTCACTGCGCAATAGGGTCTTTTTGCGGACCCACCCTTGATGATCGCTACTCACTGCTTAAGGTGCGAGTCATTGATTACTCTCTTGTTCGGTTGAGTGCCTGACGCGCCAATTGATAACCATCCAACCACCAGCCGTTGATTCATTTTTTTGTGCAAAACCCCCTGTATCACAGTGACCAACCCTTCGAAATCGTCTCCGATTTTACCCCCTCCGGCGACCAGCCGGCGGCCATCGACCGGCTCACCGCCAATATCGAGGCCGGGGTGCGGGAGCAGATCCTGCTCGGGGTCACCGGTTCGGGCAAGACCTTCACCATGGCCCAGGTGGTGGCCCGGGTGCAGCGGCCCACCCTGGTCATGGCCCCCAACAAGACGCTGGCGGCCCAGCTGTTCGCCGAATTCCGCGAACTGTTTCCCCACAATGCCGTCGAGTATTTCGTCTCCTACTACGACTACTACCAGCCCGAGGCCTACATCCCGGCCTCGGACACCTATATCGAGAAGGATTCGTCGATCAACGATGCCATCGACAAGATGCGCCACTCGGCCACGCGCTCGCTGCTCACCCGGCGCGATGTCCTGATCGTAGCCTCGGTCTCCTGCATCTACGGTCTCGGCTCGCCCGAGGAGTACCGCGACATGCACCTCTTCCTTCGCACCGGCGAGGACCAGCCCATGGAGGAGGTCCTGCGGCGGCTGGTGTTCATGCTCTACGAACGCAACGACTATTCCTTCCATCGCGGCACCTTCCGGGTGCGGGGCGACGTGCTCGACATCTTCCCGGCCCACGAAGAGGAGCGGGCGGTGCGGGTCGAATTCTTCGGCGACACCATCGATTCCATCGCCATCATCGACCCCCTGCGCGGGGTGGTGCTGGCCGATGTCAGCGAGATGACCGTCTTTCCCGGCAGTCACTTCGTCACCAGCCAGGAGAATCTCAAGTCAGCCATGCGTTCGATCCAGGACGAGCTCCAGGTCCGGCTGGCCGAATTGCAGACGGAGAACCGGCTGGTCGAGGCCCAGCGCCTGGAGCAGCGAACCCTGTTCGACCTGGAGATGATCACCGAACTCGGCTATTGCAACGGCATCGAGAACTACAGCCGCCACCTTACCGGCAAGCCGCCGGGGGTGCCGCCGCCCAACCTGCTCGACTATTTTCCGGACGATTATCTGCTGATCATCGACGAGTCGCACATCGGCGTGCCCCAGATCGGCGGCATGTTCAACGGCGACCGTTCGCGCAAGCAGACCCTGGTCAATTTCGGCTTCCGCCTGCCCTCAGCCCTGGACAATCGGCCGCTGCGTTTTGACGAGTTCGAGCAACGCATCCGCCAGGTGGTTTATGTCTCGGCCACCCCCGGCCCCTACGAGCTCAAGCATGCCGGCGAGCATGTGGTCGAGCAGTTGATCCGGCCCACCGGTTTGCTTGATCCCCGCATCGAGGTGCGGCCCGCCACCAACCAGGTGGACGACCTGCTCGAGGAGATCCGCATCCGGGCCGAACGCAACGAGGCGGTGCTGGTCACCACCCTGACCAAGCGGATGGCCGAGGACCTGACCCGGTATTACGAGGAGCTGGGCGTGCGGGTCCGCTATCTCCATTCGGACATCAAGACCCTGGAACGGGTGGAGTTGATCCGCGGCCTGCGCCAGCGCGCCTACGATGTCCTGGTCGGCATCAACCTCTTACGCGAAGGGCTCGATATTCCGGAGGTTTCGCTGGTGGCAGTGCTCGACGCCGACAAGGAGGGCTTCCTGCGCTCGGAGCGCTCCCTGGTCCAGACCTGCGGTCGGGCGGCCCGCAACGCCAGCGGCACGGTCATCCTCTATGCCGACCAGGTGACGCCCTCGATGCGGGCCACCATCGACGAGACCAATCGGCGGCGGGCCATCCAGGAAGGTTACAATCGGGAACACGGCATTACGCCGCAGACGGTGATCTCGGAGATCAAGGATGCCATGGCCCAGCACCTCAAGGCCTCGGGCTGGGTGAGCGCCGAGGATCTGGCCGGCCGGCCGGTACCGGTGACCGGGGAGCCCGAGATCCTCTATCACAGTGTTGTCGAGATTCAGCGCGAAATCGCTGAATTGGAAAAAAAGATGCAGGAAGCGGCTCGGCAGTTGGCCTTCGAGGAGGCGGCCGGTTACCGGGACCGGATCAAGGAACTCAAGATGATGGAGCTGGCGGTTGGCTGATTTTTGGTATCGATGTTCCCTGGCAATGGCGCCACGGATAGTGTACGGTCTGATCCGGTTGTGGTTTGCCACCTGTCGGGTCAAGGTGCGGGGCGACGGGCCGTTGGTGGAATTCGTTCGTGCCGGCAACACGGGCATTGCCGCCTTCTGGCACTATTCGTTCCTGTTTCTGTTTCACTACTTCAGGGATTTCCCCGCCGCGGTCATGGTCAGCGCCAGCAGGGATGGCGAGTACATCGCCCGGCTGGCCCAACTGATGGGCCATGTGCCGGTGCGGGGCTCCTCCCACCGGGGCGGGGTCAAGGCCCTGCGCGACATGATCGAGCAGTTGCGGCAGGGCCGCAACAGCGCCATCGTGGCCGACGGTTCCCAGGGGCCGGCCCGGCGGGCCCAGGCCGGGTGTATCCTCATGGCCTCCAAATCGGGCAAGCCGATCTTTCCCGTGGCCTGGGCTGCGGATCGGGCCCTCATCTTCAGGAGTTGGGACCGGACGGTGGTGCCTCTGCCTTTTGCCCGGATCGTGGTGCGGGTTGGCGAACCTTTGGCGGTGCCGCCGGCGGTCACCTCGGAGCAGGTGGAAGCGTACCGGCTTGAACTGGAACAGCGTCTCAACCGGCTCTACGAAGCCGCCTGGCACGAAGTCGGCCGGGGAGCGCATGATGTGTGAAGGTTGGCGTTTAGGGGTTGAGCAGGTAGGTTGGGCTAAGCGCAGCGCAGCCCAACATGAGGCGTTGGGCTTCCTGCGTCAGCCCAACCTACGGGCTACGGGCTAATCAACCCAACAGACTACAGTCTAACAACCTACAGTCTAATAACCTAACAACGTGATTGGTTTGGAAAAAGTCAGAAGTCTGGTCCTGGCCGGGTTAAGCGGCGGCTCGGGAAAATCGGTGGTTTCAGTGGGGTTGATCGCAGCCCTGAAAAATAAGGGCAAGGGGGTGGCCGCGTTCAAGAAGGGGCCCGACTACATCGATGCCGGCTGGATGAGCAAGGCCGCCGGGCAACCCTGTTACAACCTCGACCCCTATCTCATGCCGCCCGAGGCCATTGTTGCCACCTTTCAGCGCCATATCCACGGTTGCGGTTATGGAGTGGTCGAGGGCAACCGGGGCATTTTCGACGGGGTCAACGCCGCCGGCGAATTTTCCACCGCCGAACTGGCCCAACTGCTCGATCTGCCGGTATTGCTGGTGGTCAACTGCGCCAAGACCACCCGAACCGTGGCTGCCCTGGTCCTGGGGTGCCAGGCCTTTGATCCGAGGATCAAATTCGCCGGCATCATTCTCAATCAGATCGCCACCGCCCGCCATGAAGCTATTATCCGGCAATCCCTGGAGCGATACACCGATCTGCCGGTGCTGGGGATCATGCCCCGGTTGAAGCAGGATATTTTTCCCATGCGCCATCTCGGGGTGACGCCCCATCAGGAATATGCCGCCGCCGCCGAGGCGATCGCCAATCTGGCCGCCCTGGCCGAGACCCATTTCGACCTCGATGCGATCGTCGCCCGCATGCGCGAGGTGGCACCGCTGCCGCCGGAAAAACCGCGTTCTATTGCCTCGCCATTGACCATCGGCGTGCTCCGCGATGCCGCCTTCCAGTTCTATTATGAGGAAAATCTGGAGGCCTTGACAGCGGCCGGGGCCAACCTGGTGATGATCGACGCCCTCCATTCTCGGGCCTTGCCGCAGGAGCTGGACGGCCTCTACATTGGGGGAGGATTTCCCGAGACCAGCGCCCGGCAACTGGCCGACAACGCCAGCTTCCGCCAATCGGTGCGGGAACGCGTCGACGAAGGCCTGCCGGTCTATGCCGAGTGCGGCGGCCTGATCTTCCTCGGCCGCTCCATCCTCCTCGAAGGGCAGGAATACCCCCTGGCCGGGGTCTTTCCGGTGACCTTTGCCATTGGCACCAAGCCCCAGGCCCATGGTTATTCCACCTTCACCGTGGAAAAGGCCAACAGCTTCTATCCGGTCGGCACCCGGATCAAGGGCCACGAGTTCCGCTATTCGACGGTGCACCAATGGGATGGGGATGCCACTGATCTGGTGCTCGCCATGGAACGGGGCACCGGTTTTAGCGGCGGCCGCGACGGTCTGGTAAAAAACAACGTCCTTGCCCTCTATACCCATGTGATGGCCTCGGGCACTCCCCAGTGGGTGACGGGATTCGTGGCCGCAGCCCGCGGGTTTGCCGCCCGCAAGCCGCAACGGGGCGCTGCGTCGGTTTAAAGGGGTGCCGGTTCCCGGTTCCGGTTTCCCGTTGGGCAGCGGTCCGATGGTACCACGACAAGAGGGGATGAGAAGGTGCCGGCAGGCTGTTTTTGACAATCGCCGGAGCGGGCCCTATAATGAACCAACGAGTTTTTCTCCCCTTTCACCGGGTTGTTGCACAATGTCGAACATACAGTTGGTTGCCGTCGCCTGCCTTGTTTTCTCCCCCTTACCTGCCGCAGCCACGACCGAGGGCGCATCATTGACCCCGTCTTCGCCGTTGCTTTTTTTCGTTGTCGGCCTGCTTGCCGCCCTTTTCTGGCTCTGGTCGCGACTGCGGCGACAGATTCAAGAAAAAAACGAGCTGATTGCCCGGCTGGACCTGGCGGAACAGGTCGTGGACCAGGCACCTCTGCCCATCCTCCGGCTCGATCCGCAACTCAAGGTGGTGGCGGCCAATCAATGTGCCCTGCGCGCCTATGACCGCTCCTCGCTGATCGGGATCGACCTCCTCGCCCTGCACCCGGAACTGGCCGATCATCCCGTGGCCGCGGCCCTGCAACCGGCAAACGGGGACACCGTTTTGGTTCCCGATGCCGTTTTTTCAGGGCCGGAAAAACAGGAAGCCCACGGCGAACTGGTCGCGATTGCCGCCACCGGCCAAGCCAGGGCCCTCTGGTTCGGCCCGCCGCCGGAAAACAGGCGCCTGATTCAGGCGGCTAGCGACGCTGCTTCCCAGGCCGAAGAATCGGCCAGTCGAATGAAGAGCGAGTTTATCGCCAACATCAATCACGAGGTGCGAACACCGATGAATGCCATCATCGGTTACACCGAGATGCTGGTCAATTCCCAGCTCGGTCCCAAGGAGAAGCGATTTGTCGCCATCATTCACAAAAGCAGCATGGCCCTGGTATCTATCTTTAACGATATCATGGAGTTGTCAAAGATAGACTCCGGCCGCTTACAGATCATGGCCAGTTCAATCCGGATGGCGGCGATCGCCAACGAAGTGGTGGGAATGTTCAAGGATCTGGCCGAAGAGAAGGGAATCCATATTGCCTGTCGGATTGTCGGCCATCTGCCCCAGTTTTTCATTTTCGATGGGGTCCGGTTGAAGCAGATCCTTCAGAATCTGGTCGGCAATGCGGTGAAGTTTACCCATGAGGGCTCGGTGATGCTGTTGGTCGAAGGCGGGCCGTCCACGGCCAAGCAGGGATGCTACCATCTCAGCTTTGCCATCGAGGATACCGGCATCGGCATCCCGGAACCGGATCAGCAAAAAATCTTCGAACTTTTCCGGCAAAGGGAAGACGTTATCACCAAGCGGTACGGCGGAGTGGGCCTGGGGCTCACCCTGTGCAGCCGGCTGGCGGCGATGATGGGCGGTCGCATCGATATGGAGAGCACCGTGGGGAAGGGGACACGGTTTACCCTTTTTCTCGACGGCGTTCCGGTGGCGGAAGCCGAGCCGGCCACTCCCGAGTCCGATGTCGGGTTGACGGGGCCGGAGAGCGTCAGGAAGCTGTTGGTCGTCGACGATGTCGATTTGATCAAGGATGTCTTTCTCGATTTTTTCCAAGGCAGTTCCTATCAGGTGCTCACCGCCAATAACGGCGAAGAGGCCTTGGGCCTGGCCCGCACGGAACGGCCTGACATCGTTTTCATGGATCTCAACCTGTCCGGTACCGACGGCCGCAGCGCCACCGAGGAACTGCGCCGGAACCCCGAAACCGCCGCGATTCCGGTGGTGGTCATGACCGGAGAGATGCTCGAAGAAGAGGACTACCGGCCCCTGTTCGACGATTTCCTCCAAAAGCCGTTCCGCTTGGAAGCGCTGAAGGAGATTGTCGGCCGCCACACCCGATCCCTGTCGGGGCAGATGGCACAATCGGAGCATGACTCCATTGACGAGGAAGAACAGCTCATTGCCTTTCAGATCGCCGGGATATGGGATAACGAGCTGGATGTCCTGCGCCAGCGGGCCGTTTTTTCCGGCAGTCTGGCCGATGCCGTTGCACTCGGTGGAGCCGTACGGCAGCGCGGTCTGGCGGAAAACCAACCCTCATTGACCAAGTTGGGCGAGGAGTTGCTGCTTCATGCCCATGAACCCAATATTCTGGGCGTGGATCGTCTCCTTGCCAAACTGTCCCGGATTGCAACCCGCAACGAACCATGACCCTAAAAAAACCGCTTATTTTTATCGTCGATGACGTCCCCGAGAACATCCAGATCGCCATCTCGCACCTGAAAGAACTCGATTGCGATTTTGCCTATGCCACTTCCGGTGAGCAGGCTTTGGAGCGGATCGCCGCCACCCGGCCCCAACTCATCCTCATGGATGTCATGATGCCGGGGATGAGCGGCTTTCAAACCGTGGAAAAGCTCGGCCAGAATGAGAATACCTGTTCCATTCCGATCATTTTTCTCACCGCCAGGGCGGAATCCGAGGATGTGGTTCGTGGTTTCAAGCTCGGCGGTGTCGACTATGTCACCAAACCCTTCAAGGGAGTGGAACTGCGGTCCCGGGTTCGGAATCACCTGGAATTGCACGCCTACCGGACCAATCTCGAACGGCTGGTGGACGAGCGGAGCCGGGAGGCCGAACTGCTCAAGGATGTCATTATCGAGGCCATGGGTGAGTTGGCCGAGTATCGCGACCCCGAAACCGGCAGCCACATCCATCGTACCCGGGCCTATGTGCAGTTGCTGGCCGAAACCCTGGTCGGGCAGGGGCACTTCCACGCGCAACTCACCAAGGAGTACATCACCCTGCTCTGGAAATCGGCGCCGTTGCACGATATCGGCAAGGTGGCCATCCGCGATTCCATCCTGCTCAAGCCCGGCAAGCTCACGTCCGAGGAATTCGACGAAATGAAGAAGCATACCCTGTACGGCGAGGAAGTTATCGCCAATCTCGAACAGATGGCCGGGCAGCCGACCTCTTTCCTCAGTTGTGCCAAGGAAATTGCCGGCAGTCATCACGAGAAGTATGACGGCACCGGCTATCCCCGCGGCCTGGCGGGCGATACCATCCCCTTGCCCGGACGGATCATGGCCGTGGCCGATGTCTACGATGCCCTGATCTCCAAACGGGTCTACAAGAGTTCCCTTTCCCACGAAGAGGCGTTTAGAATTGTGGTCGAGGGTAAGGGGACCCATTTCGACCCCATCCTGATCGAGGCCTTTTTGGTGGTGGAGCCGCATTTCCGGCAGATTGCAGCCAGCAATCGCGATTGATGGATTGTGGGTGAGGTGGATAGTCTGTAGCCTGTCAGGTTGTCAGGAACGGAAAAATCTTCGATTCTTTTGGTCTGTGTGATGATCAAACACCTAAACACCTAAACACCTAAACACCTAAACGCCTACATCTCGCATGAAAAGCTACCACAAGGAACTCTGGTTCCATGTGCCCACCCGGCGCGCCTTTATCAACATTACTCCCGAGGTGGAACAGTGCTTGGCGGAAAGCGGCATCCAGGAGGGGTTGCTGCTCTGTAACGCCATGCACATCACCGCCTCGGTATTCATCAACGACGACGAATCCGGCCTGCACTACGATTACGAGCAATGGCTGGAGCGATTGGCCCCGCACGAACCGGTCGGTCAGTACCGTCACAACGGGTTTGAGGACAACGCCGACGCCCACCTGAAACGGCAGGTCATGGGCCGGGAGGTGGTGGTGGCGGTCACCGGCGGCAAACTGCACTTCGGCACCTGGGAGCAGATTTTTTATGGTGAATTCGACGGCCGGCGCCAAAAACGGGTGCTGGTCAAGATCATCGGCGAATGAACGCCAACCGGCGATTGCGCCGACGGCCGGGACGCCGGGGAGCGGTGGCCTGATGTTCGGCTCCTGGCCCAAACGGTTGCTCCTCCCGGCGCTGCTGTCCGTCTTGATCGGAGTGGCCGGATGTTCCGACCAGCGGGGTGGGGATGACGCCGACGGTCGACTGACATTGTACGGCAATGTCGATATCCGCGAGGTGCAGTTAGCCTTTCAGGATGGGGGCAGGATTCTTACCCTGGCCGTGGACGAGGGGGCTCGGGTCGGCAAGGGGCAGGTGGTTGCCGAACTCGATCCGGCCCGGTTCCGGTTGGAGGCCGGTCGCCTGGCCGGGGAGGTGGCGGCGCAGACTCGGCTCGTGGAGCGGCTCAAGAAGGGCAGCCGGCCGCAGGAAATCGAACGGGCCAGAGCGGCGGTCGTCTCGGCCAGGGCCAACCTCAAGGAGGCCGAACTCACTTTGGCCCGCAAACAGTCGTTGCGGCTCACCAACCGCATCTCCCAACAGGAGGTGGACAGCGCCGGGGCTAGGGTGCAGACCTGGCAGGCCACCCTGAAAACCGCCGAGGAAGAGCAGTCGCTGGCCATCGAGGGCCCGCGCCGGGAGGATATCGCTGCCGCCGAGGCGACGTTGACCGCTCTGCAGGCCGCGAGCAACTTGGCAGAACAACGAGTGAGCGACACCCGTTTGCCCCGCCCCCGCCGACGGCTTCATTCGCAATCGTATCCTGGAACCCGGCACCATGGCCTCGGCTGGCGCCCCGGTCCTGACCCTGGCCCTGACCAACCCGCTTTGGGTCCGGGCCTACATCGGCGAAACGGATCTCGGCCGGGTGCGGGAAGGGATGCGGGCCGAGGTGCGCACCGACAGTCACCCCGGCACGGTCTATCAGGGCTGGGTGGGATTCATTTCCTCGACCGCCGAATTTACCCCCAAAACCGTGGAAACCACGGAACTGCGCACCAAACTGGTCTATCGAGCCCGGATCTTCACCTGCGATCCCCGGCAGGAACTGCGGCTGGGCATGCCGGTGACAGTGACGGTCAACACGTCAAAAGAACCAATGAAATCGGATGATGCCGCAATGTGTCAGTAAGGTGAGGCCTTATTCTTGGCGGCGGGGGGACTGGTTGTTTTCGAGTTATTCCTGATGCTGGTAAATGGGTGACAACAGAATCGAGAGGTGAATAATGGCCGCTATTGATTCAAGCTCATTGGTTGATCTGCCGGAATACAAGAAAAGCATACGTTCTTTTGCCACGCGATTGGCGGCAGGGATCATATTCTTCAATCTGCTGGTACTGTGTCTGTTGCTTTTCGTCGTGGCCCAAGTTCGACATGAACGAGCGGATCGAGCCAAAATCGCCTCCCAAAATATTGCTCGTATTCTCGAGCATGATATTTCCAGTGTCTTCGATAAGATCAACTTTGCGCTGTTCACCTTGGCGGACGAAGTCGAATGGCAATGTGACGACATCGACAAAAAGGGCATCAACAGGCTCATGGCAAAACAGGTACTCCTTATCCCCGAGGTTGATACTGTATTGGTAACCGATTCAAAAGGAGATGTTGTCTACGCCGGTGAATCTGTCGAGGCAAAGAAGATAAATGTCGCAGACCGTGATTATTTCATAAGATCGAGTAACGATTTTAGTGAAATATTTTATATATCTAGACCATTGTTGAGCAAGCTGGACAACAAATGGATAATTGTTCTCTGTCGTCGACTTAATCATCCGGATGGGTCATTCCTCGGTGTTGCCTTGGCGATATTGTCACTCGATTATTTTTCAAATATATTTGCCACGTTGGATATTGGCGCCCACGGGGGAATTTCTCTACGGGATGAAGAGATGGGGATAATGGCCCGTTATCCGGCCAAGGATATCAGCAGTATTATTGGCAACAAGACCTTGTCGCCCGAATTACACAAGCTGTTTGCCGCCGGAGAAACCGAAGGGACCTTTTTTACTCCAACCAGTTGGGATAATACTGCAAAAGTCGTTTCCTTTCGTAAGATCGGTAAGTATCCTCTTTTCTTGAATATCGGTATTGCGACGGAAGATTATCTTGCCGGTTGGTGGCGTGAAACTATAAATATATTTTTATTATCGGCATTTCTCTCGTTGGCTACTTTATTGTTGGCCATCGCATTGTTCGTGCGATACAAACGAGAGAAATTGGCTCAAATCAATGTGTGCGTACTGAATGAAGATTTGGAGCGGCGTGTTGTTAAGCGGACTCTAGAGTTGCAATCAAAAAACATGGAACTTGAAACAGCTCTTCAGCGAGTTCATATCCTTGAAGGGATTTTACCTATTTGCATGTATTGCAAAAAAATACGAGATGATAGCGATAGCTGGCAGCAGTTGGAAAAATACATCACCGAACATTCGCAGGCTCAATTCAGTCATGGTATTTGCCCCAAATGTCTTGAAGAGAAGGGTTCTGTCTAGGTTAATCGTTAATTTCTAAAAATGAGGGGATGCGATGAAAAAGTTAATATTATTTATGGTTATTCTTGTGTTTGGATGTGGGGTTTCTGTTGCCGATAGCAACTATGACAGGTGTTATAATAGTTGCAAAGTTGTTGCTGAAAGATGTGCTGCTGGTTGTCGATCAGATAATTGGTGCAAGAAAAAATGTAATCAGAATTTCAATGAATGCGCTGCAAGGTGCTCATCGAAAAAATGATCCTGCCAAGGAGGCTTTCCCATCTTTTCCTTTCTCTGCCAGGTACCTGTTGGTTGGTTATGTTGATCGGTTCACGAATTACACTCAATCCCAACGGAGGTCCATCATGATCAAAATGCTGCTTTTTCACAGTGGCAACCCTGCTTGAGTTACCTGTCAACGGGCTACAGTTGTAGCCAATGCAATGCAGAAAATCTTTAAGGAGCGGCTGGAGCTGCACATCCATCGCGCCGACTCGGCCGAGGCCATTCCCTATAACTTGAGAAGTTCGACCAATGTGTTTGTCAACGACGTCCTGGTGCCTCTGGATGTGGCGACGTCGGAAAAGGTGATGGAGCAATATATCGCCGCTCTCCTGGAAGGGAACCCTTGATGCTGTCGGTGAACACATCCTCCATGCCAACCCGCTGAGGGAGCGACGAGACACCGGGGGACTTCTGCTCAGTAGCCGTTGATGTTGCTCATGGTCGTCCGGGACTTCCTGTTTTTAGGGCGGATGGGGTCGTCCTGGGCGGCATAGCCGAGGCTGATGAGCAGCCCGATTCGCTTGTGCTTCGGGATTCGGAGCAAATCCTGGATCGCGGGCTCGTCGAACCAGCCGAGCATGCAGGTCCCCAATCCCAATGCCGTTGCCTGCAAACAGAAATGGGCGGCAGCAATGCCGATGTCGATCAGGGGGAAATCCCTGTCCTTCAACCGGGCTCCGATCTGAGTGACGAGCTTTGGTTTTTCGATGACCAAGACCGCCAGCACCGGGGCCTGGGGTACAAATTTGTTGAACGATACCAACGTATTGTAGGTGGCTTTCGCTACCAGGTCCTTGAGCGCGGGCTCGGTGACCAGGAGCAGCTTCCAGGGTTGGGAATTAGAGGCGGACGGGGCCAGGCGGACTGCCTCGATCAACTGGGCCAGTTTTTCCGGCTCGACCGGCCGGTCGGCATAGGTTCGCACACTCTGGCGGCGAGTGATCAAATCGAAGAATGGCATGGTGTTTCCATAGACGGGAGGGAAAGAAAGCGGGCCCGACTGGCCGGCATACCGGCTGGGCCTTCCTGATGCCCACCATACCAAAATGCGGCGGGCGAGAAAAGAAGCGTCCGCAGTAATGGCGGCAACAACGGCGTGACACCCGGCTCCAGTCGGGCTCCTTTTTGCGGCCTGCCGGAGTGAACTATGGTACCATGATGCCGGCAGCCGGACGATGCGGGCATGACGCCCGGCGGCGCTGCGACCCGTCATTCCAACCTAGACAGGAGGAGAGACCGATGAAAAACATGGGTGAAATGCTGCTGACCCGGACGGAGTTTTCGGAGATTGTCATGGGCAACACGGCCCTGGTGCGGGGCATGGTCGAGGCCGGAACCAAGGTGGTGACCTCCTATCCCGGCTCGCCGACGCCGGAGATCGCCACGGCCATCCAATCGATCCCTCAGGCCGAGCGGCCGTTTTATTTCGAGTTTTCCACCAACGAGAAGGTGGCCGCCGAGGTGGCCTTCGGGGCCTCGCTCAACGGCCACCTGGCCACGGTCTTTTTCAAGAGCGTCGGCCTCAACGTGGCGGCGGATTCCTTTGTCCAGTTCAGCCTGTTGCACTGCATCGGCGGCCTGGTGATCGTCCTGGGCGACGACCCCGGCGCCAATTCCTCGCAAAACGAACAGGACAACCGCCATTATGCCCAGATGAGCTACACCCCGATCCTGGAGCCGGCCAATCCGACCGAGGTCTACACCTACTACCGGGAAGCGGCCGCCCTGTCCCAAGCCATGGCCAAGCCGATCATCCTGCGGATGACCACCCATGTCTGCCATGCCAAGGAGCGGGTCGCCTTTGCCGGCTGGACCCCGCCCGAACGTGTCGACAACACGCCCCGCTTCGATCCGGCCAACGGCCCCTACATCCCCCTGGTGGCCAAGGTCTTCCCCATGAAGCGGGAGGCCCTGGAAGGGCTCAAACGAGTCGAGCAATGGGTGGACGAACGCTCCCTCCACCGGCTGATCGACAACCGCAGCGAACGGGGCCTCATCACCTCCGGCATGGTCTATCTCTCGGTGGAGGATGTGCTGACCGGCGTGGCCGCCAAGCCCGACATCCTCAAGCTGGCCATGCCCTATCCCATGCCGGCGCGGGCGATTGCCGACTTCCTCGCCACGCACCGGGAGGTGAAGATCCTGGAGGAACTCGACGACACCCTGGAAAAGGAGATCAAGGCCTTGGCCTTCGACCGGGGCCTGACCACCACCATCCTCGGCAAGGGTGACCTGGAGGACTGGGTGGGCGAATACACGCCGGACAAGGTGCGCGACATCCTCCACCGCACCTGGCCCGATGTCGTTTCGCCGAGAATTGCGGTGGCTCCCGAGACCCTGGTGCCGGTCTCGATGCGGCCGGCCCAGATGTGTCCGGGGTGCGGCCACCGCAGCGCCTTCCACGCCATCAAACAGGCCCTGCCCGAAGGCGGCACCATCACCGTGGCCGACATCGGCTGCCACACCCTGGGGTTCCAGGAACCGTACCGGATGGGCGAGGTCCTCCTGTGCATGGGCGCTTCCACCGGCGTCGGTTCCGGGCTGACCCTGCTCAACGACAGTCGGCCGGTGGTCGCCTTTCTCGGCGACTCCACCTTCTTCCACGCCGGCATCCCCGGTATTGTCAACGCCCTGTTCAATCAGCACAACCTGACCCTGGTGCTGATGGAAAACGGCACCACCGCCATGACCGGCCACCAGGATCATGCCGCCTCGGGCCGCAATGTCAACGGCCCGGTGGAGGCCATCCCGATCCGGCGGGTGCTGGAGGGATTGGGTGTGCAGCATATCTTTGAGACCGACACCTACCGGCAGAAGGAACTTGCGGAGCTGATGCGCCAGGCCCTGGCGCTGAAGACCTTCAGCGTGGTCATTGCCCGACATCCGTGCATGCTCCTCTTTACCCGCAACCAGCGCAAGAAGAGCGGCTACAAGGCCCGCTTTGTCCAGATCGACCAGGAAAAATGCGCCCGTATCCACGCTTGCGTTTCGGACTTCGCCTGTCCCAGTTTTTCGCGGGCCGCGGACGGTTCGGTGACGGTCAACCGGGAGCTGTGCATCGGTGATGGTTCCTGCATGCAAACCTGCCCCACCGGGGCGATCATCCGTTAAGGTCACAGGAGGCACAGTATGCAACCTTTCAACATCTATCTCTGCGGCGTCGGTGGCCAGGGGATTGGCCTGCTCTGTGAAATCCTGCTGCGGGCCGCCGATTATGCCGGCCATGCCGCCAAGGCGGTGGACACTCATGGCCTGGCCCAGCGCGGCGGCATCGTGATTTCCCATATCCGCCTGGGCGAAACGGTCCACACCCCCCTGATCCCGGAGCGGGCGGCGGACCTGGTGGTCGGGCTCGAACGCCACGAGGCCCTGCGGGGGGCGCAGGTGATGCTGCGGGACGGCGGCACCCTGGTCTACTACGATACGGTCTTGCAACCCCTGGGCGTTCGTCTGGGGACCGATGCCGAGACCAGCATCGCCGATCTCGAGGGTGCCTGTGGCCGCCGCAACATCACTGTCCATCGGGTGATGCAACCGGACCTGGTTGATCCCCGGATGCAGAACATCGCGGTGCTGGCCTGCATCCATCGCCAGGGCCTGGTTCCCGGCCTTGCGACCGACCATTTCCTCCGGGCCATGGACGATCTCCTTGCCGGCCCGATGCTGACGGCCAATGCGCAACTGTTTCAGGAGGCGGGATAAGGGGAAGGGCAGCCCTCGATGGTGCCCCCCAAACTCCGCCGTTTCCTGCTGCCCGATCTGAACCTCCGGTATGGACTCCGGTTGCTCCTGGTGGCCCTGGCCACGGTGGTGCTCTTCACTCAGGCGCTCGTCCCCCTGCGCATCGAAGGGCGGAGCATGGAACCGACCTACAAAGACGGCGGGTTTACCTTCTGTTGGCGGGGGCGTTATCTCATTTCTGAGCCGGCACGCGGCGAGGTGGTGGCGATCCGTTTTGCCGGCCAGCGGGTGATGCTGCTTAAGCGAATCGTCGCCCTGGCCGGGGACACGGTCGAATTCCGCAACGGCGCCCTGTTTGTCAACAACGCCTGGGTCAACGAGCTGTACGTACGGACCCCCTCGGACTGGAACCTGGCGCCGCGCACGGTGGAGCCGGGCAAGGTCTACGTGGTCGGCGACAACCGCACTGTTCCCCTGGATCGTCACCAGATCGGCCAGGTGGAACGGGAGCGGATCGTGGGCGGGGTGCTGTGGTGAGCGTCAGAATCATGGTCGCTGCTGCACTGATTGCCATCGTTGCCGGTGGACTCGCGTTCCGTTTCTGGCCGAGCGACGAACGAGCGATCCGCAGGCAACTGGCCCTGATCGAATCGGTCGGCTCCAAGGAAGCGGCAGAACAGCCGATGGAGGGCTTGGTCAAGGCAACCCAGTTGGCCAACCTGTTCGGCGATCCCTGCCGGTTGACGGTGGAGGCCGGCAACCACACCGGAACCTATCCCCGCCAGCAAATTCGGGAGCGCATCGTCCTGGTGCGTTCTTTCTATATCCAGGTGCAGATTTCGTTGCACGACCTCGTCATCGATCTTCCCGAGAAAAACCTTGCCGTCATCCGCGGCACCATCCGGCTGCGCGGCCAGGGCACCAGCGAGGCCATTGCCGATGTCCAGGAACTCCGGGCCGAGATGGCCAAGATCGACGGCCAGTGGCTGTTCACCGCAGTGACCGTCGTCGAGGTCCTGGCGCGCTAACGGACGGAGCAACTCAAAAGAGCGGTCGTCCGATCAATCGGCCTGTCAGGCAGTTTGGGCAAGATGGGTGTCGATGAGCGGCGCCACGGCGGGCGCCATACTGTTGGCCAGCAGATGATCGCCGCCGGGAACGATGTGCAGGGCCGCATGGGGCAGGAGTGTTGCCAGACGCCGGCCGACCTCGACGGGGCTGATAGGGTCCGCATCACCCCACAGCAAAAGGGTGGGCATGGCAAGCGACGGTAGTCTTGGGGTCAGGTCGTGGCGGTAGGTGGCAAACCAGGGCGGAAACGATGGGTTGGCTGCGATGAAGGCGGGACGCCAATCCTGAGCCCCGAAGCTTGCCATATCCATGCCGCCGGAGGTGGCGGTGAGGACCAGATGGGTGATGCATTCCGGCTTCGTCATGGCAGCGAGCAGGGCAATGACGCCGCCCATGGATTGCGCGATCAAGGCCGTCGGGCCGTGGATCTCGACGATGACCCTGGTCGCGAGATCCTCAATCCCGTGGACCCTCGAATCCGGCGGCGTGGGACCGAACCCCGGCCACCCCAGATGCACCTTTGCCGCTGGACAGGTGAGCAGGTCGGCAACAGGCTGCCAGAAGCGAATGTCGCCCGAGGCACCGGGGAGAAAGAGCAGCTTCTCAGGCCTGAGCAAGCGGGTGTGGCCGGGGGCGGCGCTCATGACCCCGCCACCAGCAGGACCAGGGCCATGGAGCCGAAGGAGAGCAGGGTGGACATCACGATCACCGCCGAGGCCAGTTCGGTGTCGGAGCGGAGCTGGGAGGAGAGGATGTAGATGGCGGTGGAGGTGGGCTGGGCGAAAAAGAGCATGCTCACCTTCCAGGCCAGGCCGGTGACCCCGAACAGCCAGAGGAAGACCAGCCCCAACAGCGGCAGCGCCACCAGCTTGAACCCGGCCGCGGCCAAGGCCAAGCCCATGTTGTCGCGGAGATTGGTGAAGGTGAGGCTGCCGCCGATGGAAAACAGGGCCAGCGGCAGGGTGACCTGGGACATCAGTTTGAGGGTGTTATCGATGGGCACGGGAAAGGAGCCCACGGTCCGGGAATAAACGATGCCGCCGATGCAGGCGAGGATCAGGGGGTTGGCCACCAGGCTTTTGACGGTGGCGGCCAGGCGACCGCCGTTGGGGCCGTCGCTGCCGGTGTCGTACCAGATCAACACCGAGACGCAAAGCACGTTGATCATCGGGATGATCAGGCCGATGAGGATGCCGTAGAGCTGCACCCCGGCCTCGCCGAAGGCGTTGATCAGCACCGCCATGCCGATATAGGTGTTGAAACGGTAGCAGCCCTGATTGAAGGAGCCGGCCTGGAAGGGGGCCACCGGCCGCAGGCGGATGTAGAGCAGGCTGAGGCCGCAGACCGCCAGCACTGCCAGAGCCGAGGCCGCAAGATAGCGCCAGCCATCGTCGAAATGGAGCGGCGCCGAGCCGATCTTCCAAAAGAGCATCAGGGGAAAAAAGACATAGTAGACCAGCCGGTCCGAGGTGCGGAGAAAGATCTCGTCGGTGATCCGCCAGCGTTTGACCGCCATCCCGAAGAGGATCAGGGCCAGGACCGGGAAGAGGGCGTTGAGCAGGATCATGAGGGTGTTGTCAGGTGGAGAAGAGGTGTGGCGTCAACGCAAGGCATTTCGATTGTTTCTTTGCTGTCATCTCGACCGGAGGGAGAGATCTTAGCCGCAATGGATTGCTTCGATCGAGCCTTCCTGTCGAAGGATTCCATGAGCAGGTGCAGCTTAGTCAGCCGATCCGATAGCGGGGACGGCGGATATGGGTCTTCTTGCACCGGGGACAACGCCCCGGCGGTTGCGGCCGGGTGCGGTCCTCGAAAACAAAACCGCAGCTCAAACACGCCGGCGGTTCGATGACCAGCCGTTTGCCCTCGGCCCTGAGGCTGCGCTCGATGTGCTCGAAATGGGCGTAGATCTCCTTTTCGCTTTGATGCAATTCCTGGGAGAGCTCGCGCACCCCCAGGGATTCGGCGGTCAGCAGGTCGATGATCTGTCGGCGGATGGTCCCTTCTCCGGCCTCTCTTATCGGCTCCACGCCGCCTCCACCATGGTTTGCTGTTCGCCATGCCGTTCCGCATACCCCCGGAGGAACCGGTCCACCTTGGCCCGGCCGATCTTTGTTATTTCCTGCATCAGGGCGAAGGGGACGGAACCGAGCCGATAGCGGTTGCACAGCAGATCGGTTAGGGCGATCCAGAGGTGGCCGGTCATCTCGGCATCGGCCAAGGCGCGGTGGAAGGTGCCGTCGGTGAAGATGGCCAGATGGCGGACCAGGGTGGAGAGCTTGTGGTTGGGGGCTTCGGGAAACAGCCGCCGCGACGCCAGCACGGTGCAGGCCATGGGATTGACCCGCTCGCGGCCGATCCGGGCCAGTTCGGCATCGAGAAATTTGCGGTCGAAGCCGACGTTGTGCGCCACCAGGGGGGTGTCGCCGATCCAGTCGGCGAACCGGGTCATGACCTCCTCGCAGTCCGGGGCCTCGGCCACCATCTCGTTGCTGATCCCGGTCAGGGATTCAATGAACCAACTGATGGTGAAGCCGGGGTTCATCAATGCCTGGAACCGGTCGACGATTCTGTCGTCCTCGATGCGCACCGCCCCCACCTCGATGGGCCGGTCGCCAAGGGTCGGCGAGTGGCCGGTGGTCTCGAAATCAAGGATGATGACGGCGGGGTTGGGCATGGACAAATTCAAGAGATGATTTTGTAACTAAAGATGGATTCGTAAAAAGTCGTTTTGGGTCATTTTGATGAGCGCAGCGACGAGAAATTTCTCAATCATTTCATAGAGTTTTCGCAGCGATCGAAATGGCAAGACGAGCGATTTTCCACTTTTTACGAAACTGTCAACCAAAGGAAAACTCTTGTTTCGTGTCATTTCGACCAAAGGGAGAAATCTGGAAAGAACGAGAGATTTCTTGCTTCTCGAAACGACAGGGCTGGATGTGTGCGATCCTCGCGAACAGTCTTCGGTTCCTCGAACGACTGCGCCGGCCCAAGAAAAATCGCTGTGCGCATCGGGAACGAATCGGGTACAGTCAATGGGCTGATACTCTAATCCACCTTCCAATTCAATGCATGGAGGAAATGATGCGGCCGGATGAAATGCGGGAAAAAGCGATTGAGCTGTTCAAACAACGGATGCACTGTAGCCAGGTGCTGGCCATGGTCGGGCTTGAAAAACTGGGCGTCGACGATCCCTCGGTGATCAGGGCCCTGGGCGCCTTCGGCGGCGGCATCGGCGGCACCGGTCATATTTGCGGAGCCCTGGTGGGCGCGGCTTCGGTGATCGGCACCCTCTACAGTCGGTCCAGCCTGGCGGAGAAGGAAAATCCCCGGATGTGGGCTGCCACCAAGGCGGTGATGAAGAATTTCGAGGAACTGACCGCGCCCCACGGCGGCATCGATTGCGGCCAGATCGCCCGGGTCGACTGGATGGATCGGGACCAGGTCAAGGATTTTTACGGCAATCCCGACAGCCGCCGCCAGCACTGCATCGAGGTGGTCGGCGAAACCGCCAAGGCCCTGGGCGAGTTGCTGGAGAAGGAGGCCGAGTGGATGGCCGCCAAGAAGGCTGAACAAAATCAAAATAAATAAGGCCAGCGGCTTACACCGTTGCGTCGGATGACAAGGCAGTCGCAGGACTGCCTTTTTTCATGGAAAGGGGATGTCGTATGGAGCTGTTCAATTTTTCCGCCGGTGAGACCAGGCAAATCCATCGGGCCCTGGAGTTCGTCGCCCACCGGGAGGTCGATTTCGACCACCTGTCGGCCCGGACTCTGATCGTCAAGACCGAGAATTTCGAGGATGAGTGCCAACAGGTGGCCCGCTACTACCCGCCACTCGGCTTGGAGAGCTGCGGCGCCCGCCTGGTGTTCAACACCACCAGGGACGGCAATCACAAAATTCTGGTGAATAAGGAGGGGATCGAAGGCCTCTCCTACATCCACACCCTGGTCACCGAACTGGTCCATCTCGGCAACCTCAGCCGTTATAACGTTGATCACGGTAACGTCTACCGGCTCGAGCCCGAGCAGGCGATTGCCGACCACTACTACGAGTTTCTTCTCTGGTCCAGATTTCAGGCCATGCGAATCGCCACCCGCGCCCATGCCCTGGTGACCTGGCACGAGGTCAACGGTGAAGCCCCGCCCGCGGACGGCCGCTATCAGTTCGCCCAGATTGCCTTCCCCGGCGAAGGGGTCAGGGCCGCCCTGGCGGGCATGGCGCAGGCCGGGACCCTGGCCGCCTGGCGGGAGGACCTGTGGAATCTGCTTGAAGAACTGTCCTTGTATTTCGGCCGCCTGGCCTTTTATCAGCAGGAAGCGCAGCCCTCGGATTTGGATGATCGATTTCCCGCCGCGCTCATCGAGGCCACGGTGGGTCTCGACAATTGTTTGGCTTTCTATGCCGGCCTGCTGCGGGCGCGGGATTATCCCTCTTGGTTGGCAGAAAAGCAGGCGCTCCGCCGGGCCGTCGTTGCCATGCAGGAGCAGGGCAAGCAGCGCTACCCCTCGGGCAACTGAGTCTCGGTGGAGGATGGGGGACGGAGTGCTGGAACCGTGACGCGAGCCGAGGGGTGAGGGCAAAGCCGTCCCGGATGGCAATGGCTTGCGGTTGTTCGTCGGTTTGGTGTGGTAATCGGCCGTCGTTGTATATACTGTCCCCGAAATTTTGTCTTGCCATGGGGGCGGATTTATGGTCCTATTCCGTCAGTCGTTTTGCATGGAAGTGCGGGCGCATGCGCCGAGGTGGGTCGACAACGGCCGGAACTTGAGGGGGAATGGTGATGTTGCGCTATATAACGCTGATTCTCGTTTGCCAGCTTGCCGGTGAAATCGCAGTCAAAATCGCCAGGGTGCCGATTCCCGGTCCGGTGGTTGGCATGGTCGTCTTGTTCTGCTGGTTGTGTTGCCGGCGCAAAATCCCCGAGAAACTGGAGGTCGTGACCGGATTTCTGCACGGCTACCTGCCGCTCCTGTTTGTTCCTGCCGGTGTTGGCATTATCACCAACATCGACCTCTTGATCAACTCGCTGATCCCGTTTTCCGGGGCGATCATTGTTGGCACCGCCATGACCATCGCGGTCACCGGCCTAGTCATGCAGTTCTTGAATCGCCGGCATCCGAGCCGCCGACCAGGGCAGGCGTCATGATCGCCGACCTGACCCATCTGTGGACCTATTTATCGACCACCTCCTTGCTGTGGCTGACCCTGACCCTGGCGGCGTACCAGGGAGGGCAATGGCTCTTTCGCCGGTTGGGTTGCAGTCCGCTGCTCAACCCGGTGTTGATCGCGATCATCGTCTTGCTCATCCTGCTCCAGGCAACCGGAACCGACTACCAGACCTATTTCAACGGGGCCCAATTCATCCATTTCCTCCTGGGGCCGGCGACGGTTGCCCTGGCCATCCCGCTGTATCGCGAGATCGAGCTCATCAAAAAGGCCTTCGTTCCCATCATGATCACCTTGCTGGTCGGGTCGTTGACCGCCATCGTCAGTGCGGTGGGGATCGCGTGGCTCCTGGGCGGGGAGAAAGTTCTCCTGCTGACCCTGGCCCCGAAATCAGCCACTACCCCCATCGCCATGGGGATTTCGGAACAGATCGGCGGCCTGCCGTCCTTTACCGCGGTCGCGGTGGTGATCACCGGCATTTCGGGGGCGGTTTTCGGCGATTTCATCCTCGACCGTTGCCACATTCGGGATGAAACGGCTCGGGGCATGGCCTTGGGGCTGACCTCGCACGGTCTCGGCACGGCCCATGCCCTCCAGCGAAACCGCGTGGCCGGGGCCTTCGCCGCCTTGGCCATGGCCCTCAACGGCCTCCTCACCGCCGTGTTGTTGGCGCTTTTGGTCGGGTTGATGTGAATGACCCGAGATAAAAACGGGTCAAAAACGGGGACAGGGTCGAAAACGGGGACAGGATATGTAACCTGGTCGAAAACGGGGACAGGATATGTAACCTGATGCGCCAAGCGCGTTTCTTCCTCGCAAAACCGGCCTGCCCCGGCCGGCCAGAGCGGGCATTACAGGTCGGGATGAGGTGGAACGGCTTGGCCTGCTGGTCGCGTTTCAGAAATAGCGAAAGAAATGGTGTACCGGCCCGTGGCCATGGCCGATGGTGTAGGCCGCCCCGGCCCGGATGGCACCGGTGATGTAGTCCTTGGCCAGACGGACCGCCTGCTCGACGGTTTCTCCCTTGGCGAGGAATGAGGCAATGGCCGAGGATAGGGTGCAGCCGGTGCCGTGGTTGTTGCGGGTGGCGATCCGCTCGCCAGGCAGGACGACCAGCTGTTGTTCCGGCCCGAGGTAGAGGCAGTCGTCGCTGGCGCCCGTTTCCAGATGGCCACCCTTGATCAGCACGTTGGCGCAGCCCAACGCCGCCAGATCGATCGCCGCTGCCTCGATGGCGGCCGGCGAGGCGATCTCGCGGCCGAGCAGCACCGAGGCCTCGGGCAGGTTGGGGGTGAGCAGGTGGGCCAGGGGGATGAGATGCTGCTTCAAGGCGGCGATGGCCTCGTCCTGCAGCAGCTTGTCGCCGCTCTGGGCCACCATCACCGGATCGAGCACAATGGCCCGAACCTGGAACTTTTTCAAATTTTCCGCCACGGTCCGGATCAGTTCCGGGGAAAAGAGCATGCCGATCTTGACCGCATCCACACCGATGTCGGTGAGCACCGCCTCCATCTGGGCCGCGACGAACTCGACCGGCACCGCGTGAATCCCGGTGACACCGAGGGTGTTCTGGGCGGTGAGCGCGGTAATCACGCTCATGCCGTAACAGCCGTTGGCGGCAATGGTTTTGAGGTCCGCCTGGATGCCGGCTCCGCCGCCGCTGTCCGAGCCGGCGATGGTCAGCACCCGCCGGTAGGTCTTGTTTTCTTCCATGGTTTCCGAATCCTCTTTTTTTTATGGCAGCCGTTGGTTGTGGCGATGGGCCGCGCCCGCCGGGCAGCGAGCGTTGACCGTGGTCGGAATCATCCGATCCTGTCGTCGCCTCACCCTTTGCCGATCCGGCAGCGTGCCTCCACCTCTTCCGGGCTGAGGGTGTAGAGGGCGTCGAGCAGGTGGATCAGGAAGGAGCCGGGCCCCTCGGCCCTGGCGCCGGCCGTTTCCCCGGCGATGCCGAAATAGGCCAAGGCCGTGGCGGCGGCGGTGAGCGGGTCCTTGTCCACGGTCAGAAAGGCGCCGATCAGGGCGGTGGCCGAGCAGCCGGTGCCGGTGACATAGGGCATGAGCGGGTGGCCGCCCTCGACCATCAGGGTCCGTCTGCCGTCGGTCACCAGGTCGGTGGGGCCGGTAACGGCCAGGGTGGTGCCCAGTTCACGGGCCAGCTTGCAGGCTTCCTCGGCGGCATCGGTCACGGTATGGATGGCGTCGACCCCCTTGGTGGTCGAGCCCTGCTGGGCCAGCGACAGGATTTCGGAGGCGTTGCCCCGAACCACGCTGACCCAGGTCTGGAACAGGATCGCTCGGGCGGCATTGGTCCGCAGGGGAGTGGCCCCGGCGCCCACCGGATCGAGGACGATCGGCTTGCCCAGATCCGAGGCCCTGCGGCCGGCCTTGATCATGGTCGTGACCCAGTCGTCGGTGAGGGTGCCGAGGTTGAGCACCAGGGCTCCGGCCAGGTCGACCATCTCCTCCACCTCGTTGTCGGCATGGGCCATGATCGGCGAGGCGCCGCAGGCCAGGAGCACATTGGCGGTGGTGTTCATCACCACGAAATTGGTGATGTTATGGATCAACGGTTTGTCGGCCCTGATTTTTCGCAGGTTTTCGGCGGCTTTCCCGGCAAGTGCGAACATGGACATCCTCTGGCGGTAAAGAGTGGCGGTGCGGTCAATACGGGTCAATACGGGAGAGGCGAACCCCCGCAAAACAAGAAGATTTGTCTATAGAGGAAGACGGCGCGGGTGTCAAGGCGAACCTCGTCCCGGCACCGGGACCGCAGAACGTGAAATCGGTGAGTTCGATTCAGAGGGTGGCGGTGACGACCGAGGCGATGGCAACGTCCGGGGGGAAGATCGAGTCTCGGCCCGCGGGCACGATGCCGAGAAAGCGCAGGCCGGTGGCCAGGGCGGCCCGGTAATCGGCGAGGGCGTCGCCGATGAACAGGCAGTGGTCGGGTCGATACCGGTAGCGCGCGAGGATGTCGGCCACGATGGCCGGTTTGGCCAGGGGAGAGCCGTGGACCTCCTTGAACAAGGGAGCGAGCCCCTTGCGGGCCACGATCAGCCGCATCTCCTCGCCCGGGGTGCCGGAGACGACAAAGGCGGGGATGGAGGTCCGTTGCAGTTGCCGGAGGGTTTCCAGGGCGCCGGGGATCAGGGGGGCGGCCACCACCTCGTCGACCACCAGGTCGGAAAAGGTCTCTCCCGCCTGGTGCAGTTGCGCCTCGTCGAGGACACGGCCGGCAAAGGTCTCGAAACAATGACGGATTTTCTCATGCCGGGGCATACCGCCGTTGGCCAGGTGATAGCGGACCACCGCCTCCTGGACCTCGGGGCCGAACGGGGCAAACAGGGTGGCAAAGGCCCGGACCTTGACCGAGGTGGAGTCCCCGATCACCCCGTCGAAATCGAAGAAAACCGCCTGCCAGGAGAGGGGAAAAGCATTCATGGGAAGCTAGGTGGTTAGGGGGTTAGTTTGTAAGTCGGTTGGGTATTGAACGGCTTGCTTGCCCAAAAGTATCGCCCGGAGGGCCGGGTTTCTACGGCCCGAGGGGCAAGGCAAAAGGGTGTAGGAGCCCACCCCTGTGGGCGAAAAAAGATCAGGCAACCCACTCTGCACTCCGGCCTGCGCCGGGGTGACGAAGAGGAAACGACGATTTTTATTTAAAAAGTCCAACAGTCTAACAGCCCCCTACGAACTGCACGACAGCATCGAGCATCCGGGCCGGTTGCGCGCCCATTCGGGCCGCTTTTCGGCGAACCGCTCTTTGCCGGGCTGCTCGTCGTAGGGGTGGCGCAACACCTCAAGCAATTCGTCCACCAAGGAATACTCGCCTTCGCCCACCTTGTCGATGGCCAATTGGGCCAGATAGTTGCGCAGCACGTACTTGGGATTGACCGCGTTCATCCGCTGCCTGCGGTCATGGTCGGGCAGGTTGTCGCGCCGCAGTCGCTCGCTGTAGCGGTCGAGCCAGGCCCGCAACCGGTCCCGGTAGGCGGGGGTCAGTTGCTCCGGCCGGTAAAAGGCCTCTTCCAGGGGCGCGATCCGGTCAGCGGCAGGTAACCCGGCCTCCTTCGGCACCAGCGCCAGGTTGCGGAAAAAGAGGGTCATATCGGTCTCGACCTCGGGCAGCAAGCGGACCAGTTCCTCGAGTAGCGGTCGGTCCAGGGCCGGCTCCAGAGCCACCAGTCCCAGTTTGCGCGCCATCATGGCCTGCCAGTCCTGTTCGAAATATTGCGTATAGTCGCGCAGGGACTGCTCCAGCGGTTCGGTGGTGCCGATCAGCGGGTAGAGGGCGTTGGCCAGTTGGACCAGGTTCCAGTGGGAGATCGCCCCCTGGCGACCGTAACAGTAGCGGCGACCACGGGCGTCGGTGGTGTTCGGGGTCCAGGTGGGGTCGTAGACCTCCAGCCAGCCGTAGGGGCCGTAATCGATGGTCAGCCCGAGGATCGACATGTTGTCGGTGTTCATCACCCCGTGGACAAAGCCGACCCGCAGCCAGTGGACCATCAGCACTCCGGTGGCGCGACAGATCTCGTCGAACCAGCGGGCATACACCTCGGGCGAGGGCGCGCCCAGGTGGGGAAAATCGGTGCGGATGGTGAAATCGGCCAGACGTTTGAGCACCTCGATCTCGTCCCGGGCGGCAAAGAGCTCGAAGTTGCCGAAGCGGACGAACGAGGGCGCCAGCCGGCAGACCACGGCCCCTGGTTCTTCCTGGGGATGACCGTCGTAGAACATGTCGCGCTCCACCGGCTCGCCGGGGAGGGTCAGGCTGAGCGCCCTGGTGGTGGGGATCCCCAGATGGAACATGGCCTCGCTGCATAGAAATTCGCGCAGCGACGAGCGCAGCACTGCCAGGCCGTCGGCGTGGCGGGAATAGGGGGTGGGGCCGGCGCCCTTGAGTTGCAGGGTCCAGTGCTCGCCCCGGCGGTTGACGATTTCGCCGAGATTGATCGCCCGGCCGTCACCCAACTGTCCGGCCCAACCGCCGAACTGGTGGCCCCCGTAGCAGGCGGCGTACGGGTCCATGCCCGCAAGCAGGTGGTTGCCGGAGAAGACTTGGGTGAACAACTCGGTGCGACAGTCCGCCTCGGCGAGGTCGAGCAGGGCCGCCGCTTCCCGGGAATAGGCCACCAGTTGCGGCTGGGTGGTGGGGACGGGCGATACCCGGGAATAACAGGCGCCATGCACCTGACGCCGGTGGTTTTCGCTCACCGGGTCGGCGGGTAATTCGCGGGTGAAGCGGTTATCGAAACGAAGCGCGGTGAGCGCTTGGGGGGATGGCAAGGGACGGCTCATGGTTGTTTCCTCGTAAAATACGGTTGCAGTGGAGGAGCCCCGGCATCGGTCGGAACCAGCGAAAAACTTGCGGCCAGGAGTGATCCGGGGTATTGCTGGCCGGGTCATGAAAACGATCAAACCTGTCCTGGCCGGATTGGCCGTGGTCTTCATCTGGTCCGGCTGGATCACCATCTCGCGCCATGGCGTCCACACGCAATTGGAGCCGGCCGACATCACCCTGCTGCGCTACTGGACCGCCCTGTTGACGGTCTCGCCGCTGCTCGTCCGCTACCCCTGGCGACGGTTCCGGCTGTGGCAGTACCTGGTGGTCGGCCTCGGGGTCGGCTTTCCCTACACCATGCTCTCCTTCTACGGACTCAAGGTGCTGCGGGCCGCCCATGCCGGCGTCCTGGTCAACGGCATGTTGCCGGTGCTGGGGGCCGTCGCCGCCTGGATTCTGTTCCGGCAGCGGATCGCGGGCCACCGCTATGCGGCCATCGGATTGATCTTTCTTGCCAATATCGTCATGACCGGCGGTTCGATCTTCAGCCTCGACCGGATCGCGGGGATCGTGTTGCTGCTGACGGCCGCGGTCTGTTACACCGGCCACATGACCGGCATCCGTCTTTGCGGTATGAGCTGGCGGGATGTGGTGGTGGTCGTGCCCACGGTCAATGTGGTTCTTTTTACCCCGTTGTGGTACCTGTTTCCTTCCGGTTTTGCCTCGGCTCCCCTTCAAGATATGGCGGTTCAGGCCATTTATCAAGGCATCGTCGTCAACGTCCTGGCCCTGATCTGCGTGGCCTACGCCATCCGTCATCTGGGCACGATCACCGTGTCCCTGTTCATGTCGTTCGTGCCGGTGACCACCGCCCTGGTGGCCTGGGTCTTGCTGGGAGAAGCGCTCAGCCCCTGGGAGATCGCGGGGATCGCGGGTTGTTCGCTGGGATTGTTGTGGTATGCCAGGGAACCGAAGAAGCGGGGGTTGATGGCGAGCCGGATTGGCGGGGATGAGAATGCTTGAAAGAGGGCGGATGAACGCCTGTCGGTTGCCTGGGGATAGCCTGTAGGGAAGTGACCTACAGCACCCGCATCCTCAGATTGCCGACGCCCTGCTTGGTGAGGGAAAGCCGTTGGGCCAGCCCGTAGCTGAGATCCACGTCCCGGCCACGGTGGTACGGCCCCCGGTCGGTGACCACAGCCTCGGCCTTTTCCCCGGTGGCCGGATTCTCCAGTTCGACCTTGGTGCCGATGGGCATGTCGCGGTGGGCGATGGTGGCGCCATACATATCAAAGCGCTCCCCGTTGGCCATGCGCCTGCCCTGGTGGTATTCCCCGTACCAGCCGGCAACCACCGCTTCCGGGGTGCAGGCATCTGCGCCTTTTTCCCGGCTGGGGATGCGAATCTCCTGGCCGACCCGGAGTTTTTCGGGGTTGGTGATGCGGTTGCGACTGAGGATTTCCGCCGGGTCGACCCGGTAGCGCTCGCGCGCCAGTTCCCAGATGGTTTCGCCCTGTTGCAGGATGTGCACGGTTTCGCCCGTGGTGGCGTCCTTCCCCTCCGTTGCCGCAGCAGGGCAGGGATCGGGGTCGGCTGGCTTATCGCCCCCGGTAGCCTGGAGGGCGACCTGTTCGGCCAGGAATTCGCTGAAACTTGAGCGTATCGCCACCGTCGAGTCAGTTCGGATGCCACTTTTTCGTTCCGCGGACGTGGCGGCGCCAGGCCCCGGAGGCAGGTTCCGCCGACCTGTTCCCCGTGATCCCGGCCGATGGGCCGCATCGGCGACAACGGCTTCCGATCGCATCCTGTATTCCATGCCTGGTACCCTGTTCGGTTGACCCCAACAAACGGTTTTTCGCCTCCTCTTCCTATCGGCCTCCCTGGGGCAGGAATTAAGGTCAAATTGCCCCCCGGCATGACCTCGCCCGGAGCCCTTTTGCACCATCGTTTTCTTAACGTTTCGCAACCAGGAGGAAAACCTTCGTCTTGTCATCTCGAGCGCAGTGAGAACTCTATGAAATACTCGAGAGAGTTCTCGTCGCCCTGCTCCTCGAAATAACGGAAATCGACTTTTCGCGAGATCATCATTTTTCGCTCAACAAACCCCGGATGTCGGCCGATAAGAGACGCAAGGAATATCTTCCGTGGTCGGCTCAAGAAGAGTGTGCGGACCGGAACCTATCCGGAAACGATGATCTTTGATTGCATCTGATTAAAGGAATAATCAGGTACCCAGGGAGGGCGTTATGCGATTCAGAATCATGAAGAAGAATGGAGGGTTGGGGTATACCATCGTTGTTTCGGGAGAAATGGACGACGATGCCGGTTGGGACCTCCTCCAGATTGCCCAGACCATGCTGCTCATGCCCCATTGCCGGGAATTGGTCGTCGATCTGCGGGCAGCGGTGCTCGACGAGGAGCTTTCCGTGCTCAACACCGACACCCTGGCCTCGGTTTTCGAGGAAGGGCTGCTGCTCAAGGATTCCGTTCTGATCGTCCGGTTTCGCGACGACAGCGAAATCCGGCTCTCTTCCGACCAGCGTCCGCTGGAACCGGTTGTCCCCTATGCCGAGGTGCGGATCGATGAGGCCAAATTTTACGGCCGGGCTATGAAATGGCTCATGCAGGAGGCCCGCTTGCTGGCCAATTGATCGAAGCGTCGCCACGATAGCCACCAAAAATCCCCCTGACCGTTTCGGGTCAAGGGGCTTTTTTGTTTTTTGGGCCCGGTCGCCGGGAGGCGCGGGCAGAAAAAGTTTGTCGTCCGCCGGGGGCGCGGGATGGCAGCGATCAGAACTCGATCCCTTTTTGCGCCTTGATCCCGCTGCCCAAGGGATGCTTGATCATCTGCATCTCGGTGACCAGGTCGGCCGTGGCAATCAGTGGTTCCGGGGCGTAGCGGCCGGTAATCACCACGTGCTGGGCGGGATGGCGGCTAGTCAGCACCTGGAGGCAGGGGTCGAGGGCCAGCATGTGGTAATGGAGCAGGTAGGTGAATTCGTCGAGCACCACCGTGTGATAGCGGCCGGAAGCGATGGCGGTGCAGGCAAACTCCCAGGCCTCGCGGGCCAGACGGGCATCCTCCTCGATATTTTCGGATTTCCAGGTGAACCCCTTGCCCATGACATGCAGGTCGATCAACCCCTCGAACCGTTTCACCGCGTCGAGCTCGCCGTAATGCCAGCCGCCCTTGATGAATTGGATGAAGCAGACCTTGAGGCCATGCCCCGCCGCCCGCATGGCCATGCCCAGGGCGGCGGTGGTTTTGCCCTTGCCGTTGCCGGTGAACACGATCAGTAACCCCTTGGACATAGCCCTGGCCTCCTGGCGCGGCGGTTGTTGTGATGATTGTCTGGACCGGGTCACTATACCATCCTGGTCGGCCAGCGCCACGGTTTCCCCGGCCCTGGGTGCACCGGGGGCCGGGACCCTCGGATCGGGCCGGCACCGTTGCCCGCCGCGGCTTGTCATTCTCCTTGCCCGCCATTACCTTACCCCTATCACCCCTCCACACCGATACGAGCAGGAAACATGCAACTGCTTAAATTCCGCATCGTTGGCCATCCCGCCATCCCCGCCTCCCCCTGGATCGAGGTGGGGCCAGGGCTCAATGTCCTGAGGACCGGGCAGGAAGGCGCGCAGGCCCTGCTGCGCATGTTGCAAACCGTCAACCCGCCCTATGCTCTCCAACACGTCAACCCCTTCGGCGATTTCCCGCTGTCCATCACCCACCAAACCTACAGCCGCAAGATCATTCCGGCGAAAAAAACCGTGGCCCTGGCCCTGTTTGCGGCCTCGCCGCAGTTGGTGGCGGCATTGGCGGCGCTCGATCCCCTGTTTTATGAAACCGGCTGGATCGAGCTCGGGAGACGGCGGGATTACAGCCAATGGCTGAATTTCGTGGAGTTGTCCGGATCGACCCGCTACAGCGAGATCGCGGCCACTCTCGCCTCCCTGCTGTCGCTGGTCGGGCCGGAGGCGACCGGGGAGGCCGACGACCTCCGGGCCGCCCTGGCTGCGTGGCGGGGCAGCGACCGGATCAAGGGACAGGGGGCGTTGCAGTTGACCGCGCAGTTGCAGGCCCTGGGCGCCTTGCTGCCCGAGGAGCATCGGTCCCGGCTGGACCCCTGTTTCCGGGCCATTGACCGGGCCAGCCATTTCAGCCGGGCCAAGGAGGTCGTCACCGCCCGCCTGCCGCTCTTCCTGGCCCTGTCCGAGACCACGGTCGCGGCCTGCGGCGGAGAGGCAACGGGGACGTCGCCGCTCGCCGCTCTCGCGGTCCGCCTGGGGAAGCAGGCGGCGGACCCGGAACACACCCTGCGGCAGGTCAATCTCCAGCTCGCCACCCTGCCGCCGGACCGGCAGCTCCGCTACCGCGTGGAGGGAGGGGGGCTTTGTCTGGAAAGCGCCTCAGTTTCGGCACCCCGTTCGCTTTCGGCATGGCCCGCCGGGGCTGCAATCGAGGCGCTGCTGACCGCTCTCGCACTGCTGCACGAAGCCTTGTACTGGTGTGCGCCGATCTGTCTTGTCGATACCCACGGACTTAAGCTCCCGCACCGGGATCGGGTCGCCCTGCTTGAGGCGCTGCGCCGGTTTTGTTCGTCCCGGCAATGCCTGGTCGCCCCGGACGACGAATTGCTCGCCCTGTGCACGGAATTCCTCAAAGAGAGCGCCCCGGCAACGCAGCCCTGGTTGCGGTTGGTCGATGTCGATTTAACGGACTGATCTTGGGTGGCAGGGGGCAAGGTCTATTGTCGTCGCCCACAGGGTGGGCTCCTTGTATCTTGTTTTTTATGGTGGTTAGCTCCCACCATACGAGACAGAAGAAGCTTGTTGGGCTCCTGAGGGCTTTGACCTTGTGACGTAGAAAAAGCCTTCTGTCTC
>Ga0310040_1000525_pt1 | contig 34978 bp, 27 predicted proteins | sample EPASupsiteHSE623_FD_200237 | JGI IMG/M metagenome (GOLD analysis project Ga0310040, IMG submission 200237) | Bioremediated contaminated groundwater from EPA Superfund site, New Mexico - Sample HSE6-23 (v2) (version 2) | ecosystem: Environmental > Aquatic > Deep subsurface > Groundwater >... | reverse complement strand
CGTCTGCGATTTTATCAATTACGCCAGGAGCAAGAATATCGCGGTCGGGCCGGGCAGAGGGAGCGCGGCCGGCAGCCTGGTCAGTTATCTTCTCGGCATAACGGATGTCAATCCGCTGCTGTACGGACTGCTTTTTGAAAGGTTCCTCAATCCCGCCAGGGTGAGTATGCCGGATATAGATATCGATTTTTGTTTCGAAAGGCGGCAGGAAGTAATAGATTATGTGACCCGTAAATACGGACGCAGCAATGTCGCGCAGATCATCACTTTCGGGACCATGCAGGCCAGGGGTGTCATACGCGACGTGGGCAGGGTAATGGGAATGAGTTATGCCGATGTCGACAGGATCGCCAAGATGATTACTCCCGATCCGAATGCGACGCTTAAGGACGCGCTGGAGAACGAGGCGGAATTGAAGAGCCTTTATAAAAGCGATCCCGCCTTCACCCAGCTGGTGGACGCCGCCCTGACCCTGGAGGGGTTGAACCGGCACGCCTCCATACACGCGGCCGGGGTGGTGATCAGCGACAAACCCCTGGATAATTATGCCCCGCTTTTCAAGACCCAGGATGATCAGATCACTACCGGTTACGGAATGTCTTCTTTGGAAAAGATCGGCCTGTTGAAGATGGATTTCCTCGGGTTAAGGACGTTGACCGTGATCGAGATGGCCCTGAAGACCATTATGGAAACGAAGGGCGTCAGCCTGGATATAGAGAATATTTCCTTGGATGACCCGGCGACTTACCGGCTTTTGAGTTCGGCGCAGACCGTAGGCATATTCCAGGTTGAAAGTTCCGGGATGCGCGACCTGTTGCGAAAACTGGAGCCGGAACGGTTTGAGGACATTATCGCGCTCCTGGCTTTATACCGCCCGGGGCCGATCGGTTCCGGGATGCTCGATGATTTCATCAAACGCAAGCATAAGCTGGTGCCGATTAAATATGACCATAAACTCCTGGAAAATATACTTAAAGAGACTTACGGGATAATCGTTTACCAGGAACAGATAATGCAGATTGCTTCGGCGCTGGCCGGATTCAGCCTCAGCCAGGCCGATTTGCTGCGCCGGGCGATGAGCAAGAAGAACCCGGAAGTAATGGAACAGCAGAGAAGCGCGTTCCTGCAGGGCGCGGCAAAGAACTCCATATCCGGAGCCGTGGCCGGGAAGATATTCGACCTTATAGAATATTTCTCCGGGTATGGGTTCAATAAATCCCACAGCACCGCCTACGCCTTGATTTCTTACCGCACCGCTTATCTTAAGGCCAATCATCCGGTGGAATTCATGACCGCGCTGTTGACCTCGGAACGCGACAACACCGATAAGATCGTGGAGTATATAAACGAATCGGTGCGTATGGGGATCAGGATACTTCCTCCGGACGTCAACGAAAGCGACGCTTTTTTTACCGTCGCCGGCGAAAAGACTATCCGGTTCGGGCTCCTGGCGGTGAAGAACGTGGGGGCGTCCGCCGTGGAGTCGATAATCGCGGCGCGAAAGGCGGGAGGTCGCTTCGAGTCGCTTTACGATCTCTGCCGCAGGATAGATTTGAGAGCGGTGAACAAGAAGGTTCTGGAGAGCCTGATAAAATGCGGGGCGCTGGATTCTTTAGGCCGGGTCAGGGCGGCGATGGTGATGGGACTGGAACAGATACTGGATACTGTTTCCCGTCTGCAGAAACAGCAGAGCAGCGGGCAATTATCTTTCTTTGACGAAGGGGCCTCAATGGAATGTTCTCTCGGTGGAGGGAATATCAAGCTTCCGGAAGCGAAAGAGTGGCCGGAGCCGCAGATACTCGCTTTCGAGAAAGAGATGCTCGGGTTCTACGTGAGCGGGCACCCTCTGGCGCGTTATGCCGGGCAGCTCGCGCGTTTCGCCTCTACCACCACCGGCAAAGTCAAAAGCCGCGCTGACGGTGAGGAAGTGAAGATCGCCGGATTGCTTGCCAAGATCAAACAGACCGTCACCCGCGCCAAGCAGGAGAAGATGGCCATACTTAAATTGGAGGATTTGGAAGGCTCCATCGAGGGGCTGGTATTTCCGCAGACATTCCAGAAAGTCTCACGCTATCTTCTCGGCGGAGCGGTGGTGGTCGTCAAGGGCAGGCTCAATCTCAAGGAGGAGTCGCCCAAGATCGTGGTGAACGATCTGATCCCCGTGGAGGAAATTTACAGGCTGGTTTCCTGCCTGAATGTCAATCTCACCGGAGTGCGGCCGAACGTCCTGGAAACATTGAAACAATTGCTTGCCGCCAATCCCGGACAGGCCCCGGTTTATCTGCATCTCGACACCTCGCCTAAATCGCGCACCAGGCTGCTCGTCGGGGACGGACTGTTCGTCTCCCCGAACGAAAAATTGATACACGAGATAGAAGACCTTCTTGGCGAGGAGCGCGTTTCTATCACGATCTAACCTAATTGCAGTTGTTTAAATCGTTGTTCGTTAACGGGGTTACGATGCCCGTTTCGTCAATCGGTAATGGTTGCGGTTTTAAAAACGTTACCGTAACCGAAAGCCGATACGGGTTTCGTTACCATAACCGTTGCCGGATTTCTGCAATTCTTGAATTCAGAAATAGAAATTTGCGTTTACTAAAATCACGATGAATGGTATAGTTATCTATATATGATTTTTTATTATAGGTGCTGGGTGTTGGATTCTGGGTTCTAAGAAAAACAACAAGGTTATCAGGATTTTATATAATCTGGTTCCGTAAAGAATCCCCTGTCTTTTTTGAGAACCTAAAACCCAGAACCTAGAACCCGTTTTTAATATTGAAGGAGCATATGAAGATTTCCAAAGAACTTGTCGCGCTTGACCTGGAAACTACCGGTACCTGGATAGAAAAAGACAGGATCATTGAGATCGGGATGGTAAAATGCCTGCCTTCCGGGGAAGAGATTGTCTATAACCGCCGCGTGAATCCCGGGATGAATATTCCGCAGGTGGTCGCTGAACTGACCGGGATAGACGATGCCGCGGTCAAGGACGCTCCGCGTTTCAGCGAGATAGCCGCAGAGATCAGCGTTTTTCTCGGCACGGCCGACCTCGCGGGATTCAACATCGAAACTTTCGACCTGCCGCTTTTGGAAAGGGAATTGACCTCCTGCGGTTACAAGTTCAGTATCGAAGGCCGCAGAATATACGACGCCAAGAAAATATATCATCTTAACGAAAAAAGAGACCTTTCGGCGGCGTACAGGTTTTACTGCGGCAAGACGCTGGAAGACGCGCATTCCGCCTTGGCGGACACGCGCGCCTGCCTGGAAGTGCTTTCTTCCCAGATCTCCAGGTATATCGGGCAGGACGGCGGTATTGAAGACCTGGAGAAGTTCAATTATAAGCCGCGCACCGAGTTCTACGATGAAGAACGCAGGTTCAGGTGGTGGAACGGCAGGCTTTATATTATGTTCGGTAAATACGCCAGGAAATACAGCCTTGACGATTTGGCAAAAGAAGACAGGAAATACCTGGAGTGGATAGTTTCCGCGGATTTTAGTCCTTCGGTGAAGGAGTTGGCGGAAAAAGCCCTGCGCGGCGAGTTCCCGAAATGCCCGGCGGAAGAGCCGCGGCTTTGCGAGGGGCAGCCGGTTCCGGGAAAGATCGTATAACTTCTGTTCGCATTCTAAGGTTAGACTTATGAAAGAAATCCTTTGCGTAATACTCGGGGGAGGCAGGGGAACCAGGCTCTATCCGCTTACCAAATACCGCGCCAAACCGGCGGTGCCCATCGCCGGTAAGTACCGGTTGATCGACGTTCCCGTGAGCAACTGTCTGAATTCCGGGCTTAGGAAGATCGTCATTCTGACCCAGTTCAATTCCGAATCGCTGAATAAACATATAAACAGGGCTTACCGTTTTGATCTTTTCTCGGAAAGTTTCGTGGAGATCATTGCCGCCGATCAGTCTATGGAACACGCGGATTGGTTCCAGGGTTCGGCCGATGCCGTGCGTAAATCCTTCCGGCATTTTAACGATCCGGGCGTGAAATACATATTGATCCTTTCCGGAGATCAACTGTATAAACTTAACTTCCAGGAATTATTGCGCAGGCATACCGAGCGGGGATCGGAGATTACCGTGGCCTGTAATCTGGTGGCGGAAGCGGAGACGCCGGAACTCGGGATAATGGGGATGGACGATGAGCTGCGTATCCGCGAATTCGTCGAAAAGCCGGCTGCCGGCGCCGATATATCGCGTCTGCGCGTCTCCGGCGGCAGGTACCCGGCGTCCATGGGTATATATCTTTTCAACAAGGATGTTCTGTTCGACCTGCTTTTCGGTAATAAAGCCGTGGATTTCGGCAGGGAAATAATCCCGGAGGCGCTCAAGACGAAACGGGTGCACGCGTTCCTGCATGAAGGCTACTGGAAAGACATCGGTTCTATCGCTTCTTTCTATGAAGAGAACCTGGCGTTCACCGGCAGCAATCCGCCCTTGGACCTTTTCAACGAGGGCTGGCCGTTCTTTACCAGGCCGCGTTACCTGCCGTGTTCCAGGATAACCGACAGTTCCGTGGAAAGCTCGAATATAGCCGACGGCACACTGATCGAAAGCGCGAAGATCTCGCGTTCCATAGTGGGCTTACGCAGCAGGATCGGTAAGGGCACGATGATCGAAGATTCAATATTGATGGGTAACGATTATTACGGGTTCTATTCCGCTGACGATGGAGAAACCCGGAATGTTCCGGCTCCCGGTATAGGCTGCGGCTGTGTGATAAGGAAAGCCATAGTGGATAAGAACGTTATCATGGGCGACGGCGTCAAGCTGGTCAATAAAAAAGGCCTGCGGGATCTCGAGAATGAATTCTGCGTGATCCGCAACGGCATAATAATAGTGCCTAAGAATACGGCGATCCCCGCCGGTATGGAGATATAATGTCGCAGGCGAATATCAACGTTATCGTCCTGGATGTTACCGGAGATGCCCTGGATCTGATCTACGCGGCGTGCCGGCAGTGTTATTCGGAAAAATTCGCCGGGGAGTTTATGCGCGGTTCCGCCGACGGCGGCAAGAAGTCGCAGTTTATCAGGAAGATCGTGGCTTCCGGCCACGACAGCCCGCTGGAACACGCCAAGTTCACTTTCGCCGTCGAAGGGGTTTCCCGGGCGCTGACACACCAGCTTGTCCGCCACAGGATTGCTTCTTATTCCCAGCAAAGCCAGCGTTACGTGCGGGAGGAATCGTTCGATTACATTATTCCGCCGGTGATCGAGAAAAAACCGGAGTTGAAAAAAGAGTTCATCGCGGTAATGGGCGCGATCCAGCAAAGTTATAACAGGCTGCGCGAGGCAATCAGGTCTTCGGGGGCTTCCGCAGAGAAGGCGAACGAGGACGCGCGTTTCGTCCTGCCGCAGGCGGCGGAAACCAAGATCGTGGTCACGATGAACTGCCGCGAACTGCTGCATTTCTTTCAGCTCCGCTGCTGTTCGCGCGCCCAGTGGGAGATAAAAGCGCTGGCGGACCGGATGCTTGAACTTTGCCGGGAGAAACTTCCTGAAGTCTTTCACGGCGCAGGCGCCAAGTGCCGCAAGCTCGGATATTGCCCCGAAGGGGAGAAGTTTACTTGCGGCAGGTATCCCTTACATAAGGAATGAAATCCGTCTTTTTGCGCAGTAAGTCACTTTCGATCTTTCTGCTGGCAGAAGTTTTATAGCTGTTGAGATGCAGACAGGTGGACATCCTCTGTTTCACTACGGGGATGAAGAGAGGAAAGGAGGTATCATTATGGCAGGATGTTGCTGTACCAAGAAAAAGCCGGTAAAGAAAATAGCAAAGAAAGCCGCGAAGAAACCTGTAAAGAAGGCAGCTAAGAAAAAGAAGAAATAAATTGTTCGTATTTCCGGCTGCGGCAGGGGACAACTGTTTTGTGTCCCTCACCGCAGCCGGAGCCTTATTAAAAGACGGGTTCTGGGTTTTGGGTTCTAGGTTCTGTAAGTACGTAGTCTTTCAAAAAGCTAGAATTTAAAACCGATTACTGAAGGTACAGAACCGGCTTTTATTCTCCTACGCAGAAAACGCCAGGCTTAAGCCTGGGGATGAATGCGCAGGGTGAACGAAAAGGTATCACTGCACAAAGAGGGGGACTGCTTCGGAGGAATTTCGCGCAAGTAGCAGAGAAACCCCGGGCTTCAAGCCCGGGGAGCTTCATTGTTTTTGAGAACCCAAAACCCGTATTTTAGATTATGAAAAAGAAAAAGACCTTATTCATCGAACTCAAGGAAGTTTTCAGGACTCTGCACGGGCCGCAGGGGTGTATGTGGGACAAGAAACAGACTTTCTCCACACTTATCCCGCATTTTAAGGAAGAGGCGCAGGAATTGGTAAGCGCCGTGCGCGGCAGGAACAACGAGCATATCAAAGAAGAACTGGGCGATGTGCTCCTCCATGTGATGGCTTATTCCCAGATAGCGGAGAAGAACGGCATCTTCGACATCGAGGATGTGGTCGCCGGATTGATCGGCAAGCTGAAGAGAAGGCACCCGCATGTTTTCGGCGGGGAAAAGGTCTCTTCGACGCGGCAGATCATCAGCAACTGGAATAAGATCAAGAAACAGGAGAAGAAGAAATGACATTGGTGGGTCTGCAGGGGTATGAGATATTCAGGTTTTTACTGCCTTTGATAATATTCCTGCTGGCGTTGTTCATCGGTTACGCAGCCAGGCGCATAGTCTTTGTGCGTTTGAGCGTCTGGGCGCGCAACACCAGCACCGAAGCGGACGATATCATAATAAACGCCGTCCGCGGCCCGTTCATCATCTGGTTTATGATGCTCGGTATTTCCTGCTCGGCGAGGTTCGCCGACCTGCCCGAGGGGTTGTTCAATACCGTCAATAAGATCCTGGTGGTGCTGGGAGTGCTTTCCATTACCCTGGTGCTTTCCAATATCGCCGCCGGGCTGATTAAATCCTACTCCGGAAAGGCCGGACCGGCTATGCCGGTAACTTCTTTTACCCAGAATGTCAGCCGCATCATTATCTTTACCATAGGACTGCTGATCATACTGCACAATATGGGGATATCCATCGCTCCCATACTGGCCACGCTGGGAGTAGGGGGCCTGGCAGTGGCGCTGGCCCTGCAGGACACCCTTTCCAATTTCTTTTCCGGTTTTTATATTATTGTTTCCCGGCAGGTAAAAGTAGGCGACTTTGTGCGCCTGGAGTCGGGGGACGAGGGCTTCGTGACCGATATCAACTGGCGCACCACCAAGATAAAGATGCTCCAGAATAATGTCCTGCTTATTCCCAATGAAAAGCTCACCAAATCGGTTATCATAAATTATTGCCAGCCGGAGAAAGAGATGGCGGTAACGCTCCAGGTCGGCGTGCATTATTCCAGCGATCTGGACAAAGTGGAGCGGGTCACCTGCGAGGAGGCAGCTGCGGTGATGAGAGAAGTCTCCGGAGGCGTCCCGTCTTTTGATCCGTTCGTGCGTTTTGGCGGGTTCGGTGATTACGCCGTGCAGATGACGGTGATATTGCGCGCCAGGGAGTTCACGGACCAGTATCTGATCAAGCACGAATTGATCAAAAGACTGCATAAACGCTATTCCAGGGAAGGCATAATCATACCTTATCCGGTCACCGCCTTGAATATTTCCCAGGAAAAACCGGCGCGGTAAGCCGGTCCCGGTCACACCGTAGTGCGTTGTTAAATAAGTTCTTTCAACAGCGCACAGAGTCTGCCGTAGGCGGACGCTTGCCCTGCATTCGAACGGAGTGAGTAGTGCAGGGATCTAATTTCGATTTTCGATTATCAGAAACTTATGTAACAATGTAGTAGGGCCCGCCGTTTTTTTAGAGAGCTCCCGGAGGGACGCTGCCGGAGATATCCCCGGAAATGGGCGCAGGTTTTATGGAAAATCGCGGATTCAAAACTTCCGAAGTGCGGGTGGTGGAGGCTTCAGCCGGTTCCGGCAAGACCTACGCCCTGGCCAGGAGATATGTAAAACTCCTTCTTGCGGGCGGTTCTCCGGAGTTGCGGGAGCCGCAACGCAGTATCCTGGCGATAACCTTTTCCAATAAAGCGGCCGTGGAGATGAAGGGCCGCATCCTCGACCTGCTGAAGAAGATCGCCCTCGACGGTTTCCGGGACAAAAAAGAAAAAGATTCTCTTTATGAATACCTTGAAGCCGCCGGCGATCTCCGTGCCGCGGCGTCCGCGGCTGTGGACGGGATCCTTGCCAGGTATAATTTTCTCCAGGTACAGACCATAGACAGTTTCATAAACGCGGTACTCTCCGGCTGCGCGTTCCGCCTGGATATCTCCCCGTCATTTCATATAAAAGATGATTTCCGGCGTTATATCGCTTACGGCTTCGACAGGATGGTGGACGCGGCCGCCTCCCAGGGTAAGGAACGGGATATTTTTCTGCGTTTTCTAAAACAGTATATTTACCTGGAAAACCGTAAAAGTTGGATCCCCAGGAAAGACATAATTTCCATTATCTCCGGTTTGTTCGAAAAAAGCAATTCCTACGGTCTCCCTTTGCTTAAATATCCCAAGGATCCTTCCGGGCTTATCGAAAAACGCAGGAATATCTTCGAGCTGATGCTGCAGTTGAAGCCGTTGCTTCCCGAAGAAATAAACAGGGTCACCTGGGGGACATTCATCGATAAATTATCCCCCGATACCGATTTGATGAAAATAGAGAAATTCTGGGGGCCTTTTTCGAAAGATGATCTGCGTATGCGCAAAGGCGCGCGCGCCTCCGCGGAATCGGAGGAGCTTTGGAAAAGGATAAAAGATGAGATTGCCGAGTACTGCGAATGGTCGGCTTATTCGCGCTTCAATTGCTATATAGATATTTTTGAAGGAGTCCGAAAGAATCTCGCTTATCTTGCCAACCGGGAGAATGTGCTTTTCCTTCACGAGTTGAACAGCCGCCTGCATTCGTTGTGGGAGGAGGGATGCGTGGATGTTCCGGAACTTTATTACCGTCTCGCCACGCGTTACCGCCATTTTCTGATCGACGAATTCCAGGATACCAGCGTGATACAATGGCAGAACCTGATGCCGATGGCGGAAGAGGCGTTGTCCAACGGCGGTTCCCTGTTCCTGGTGGGGGACAGGAAACAGGGGATCTACCGTTTTCGCGGCGGCGATACCTCTTTGATGAGGAAAGTCCCGGAAGCCTTTTCGCAATTCAACATATTCACGGAGGTGCTTAACCGTAATTATCGCAGCAGCCGGGCGGTCGTAGAGTTCAATAATTACGTTTTTTCCGGAGGCAACCTTATGAAATTCCTGCTTTCTCTTTCTCCGGAAGAAGGCATACCCCCGGAAGCCGGGCCGGTGCCGGAGATATTCGCGAATGCCGGGCAGGAGCCGGCAATCGATCCGGGAATGACCGGGTATGTATCCGTGGAAACTGCGGCCGGCAGAAATAAGGAAGAATGCAGCGAGAATATCCGTGTCAGGGTGCTGGAGATTATCGCTGAATTAAGGTCTTCGGGCAGGTTCGCCTGTTCTGATATCGCTTTGCTTTGCCGTTCCAACAGTGAAGCGGGGACGGTCACTTCCTGGCTTCTGGAAGAGGGTGTGCCGGTGGAATCCGAAAAAACCCTGAATATCCGGGATAACGCCCTGGTCAAAGAGATTATTTCGCTGTTGAAGTTCCTGAATTCCCCGGTGGATAATCTTTCCTTCGCTTCCTTTCTGCTGGGCAGGATATTCCCGGTCGCCTCCGGTATTCCGGCCGGTTCTATCCGCGGTTTTTTCTTCCGTCTTGCTTCCGGCGGAGAACGCGCCCGGGAAAGCGTTTATTCTCCTACGCAGAAAACCCCAGGCTTAAGCCTGGGAATGAATGCGCAGGGTGAACGGGAAGGTATAAAGAGGGGGACTGCTTCGGAGGAATTTCGCTCAAGTAGCAGAGAAACCCCGGGCTTCAAGCCCGGGGAGCTTCATTATTACCGGGAGTTCCAGAAGGAATATCCGCAGGTCTGGAAGGACTTGTTCGAGCCGTTCTTCAAGAATGTGGGATTGATGCCGTTGTACGAGATGTCCGTGGATATCATTTCCCGTTTCAGCGTGACGGCCAACTTCCCGGGGGAAAGCGGGTTCGTCTGCGGGCTGCTGGAAATAATTAAGGAGAGCGAACCGGAATGCCAGGGCTCGCCTGGTATTTTCCTGGAATGGTTCGCGAATATGCCGGCGGACAAGCTGAACCTGCATATCCCTGCAAGCGGTTCCGTGAAAGTATTGACTATCCATAAATCCAAAGGACTGGAGTTTCCCGTAGTGATCATTCCTTTCCTGGAATTCAGGTTTAAGGTCGGCTCCAGGAGCGCGGAAGGGTCGGACGCCTTTGTTTACAACGCCGGCAGTGACGCGGCTCATCTGGTCCATTTGCGTTCCGCCGAAGGAGTGGAGTTCTCTCCCGCATTGAAGGAACTTTATCTGCGGGAATATTACAAGGCAGTGGGAGATGAACTCTGCGCCGCTTATGTGGCCTGCACCAGGGCCGCCTGTGAGTTGTATGTGATCATCCCGCTTGCCGGAGCCAAGAAAACAAATCCGGCCGTTGATCTGTTGCCCGCCGGCGGATATACCGCCGGACAGCGCGGCGAATACCGCGCGCATAAAGAACCTTCCGGGACTTTACTTTCCCTTTCAGTTCCGCGTTACGGAGATTGGATGGGATTATTGCGCGAAGAATTCCCTTCCGGGGAGGAATTGCGCAACAGGGAAGCGATCTCGGAGGGGGAATTATTGCACAGGCTGCTTTCCGCCGTCGGTATCTCCGGCGGAGGGTCCGCCCCGGAAGAGGAACTGGATTCCGCCTCCGCGGCGCTGGAGGATGAACCGTTGAAGATAGAAAAGGCGCGGAAGAAGGCGATGGCTTTGCTGGAGGCACCGGCGACATCCTGGATCTTCAGGCGTTCCGGCGCCAGGGTATATTGCGAGAAAGAGATCGTCATGGCATCCGGCCGCAGTCTAAGGATCGACAGGCTGATAGAGGAGGAGAATAAGATACTCGTCGTAGACTATAAAAGTTCCCGTTCCGGCAGGGAGGGATATTTGAGACAGATGAAGGAATATATCGGCGCGGCAGCCGGGATGTATCCCGGCCGTCAGGTTTCCGGAGTGATCGTTTATATGGATAGTCTGGAGACGGAGGCGGTGCGGGATGGGTAAGATAATTTCGTGCCGTATAGAAGAAGATCTGATCGGTTTTCTGGCCGGCGAGTTACGGCGGGAATATCCCGGTAACGCCCCTTTAGACTTCAGCCGTGTCGCTCTGGTTTTCGGCGGCCGGAGGCCGGCGCTGTTCCTGAAAAAAGAGCTGGCGGCCGGGCTGGGGAACTGTTTTTATCCGCCGTCATTTTTTTCTATGGATGAATTCGTTACGCATATCGTCAGGAGCAATGAGACATTCACGCGTATGCCGGAACTGGAAGCCGCGCATCAGGTTTATCTTCTGGCAAAGGAGACTTCCTGCGGGGCTTTCGGTATGACGGATAGTTTTCCCCGTTTTTATCCCTGGGCGGCCGAGATCCTGGATATGATAGAGCAGCTTGACCTTGAGGATATAAAAGAGCCGGCATTGGAGAACCTGAAGGTCAAGGCCGAGATCGGTTACGACGTCCCGGAATACATTAACGCTTTGTTAAAAAGCGTCAATTTCATCAGGCAGGGGTATCATCGTTTCCAGTCGGAGAATAAACGTTATTCGCGCGGGATGCTCTATTCGCGGGCTGTTGAATATACCCGGAATGCGCCTGTTCCCGGATTTGAGAGGGTTTATTTCTGCGGGCTTTTTTATCTGCATTCCTGCGAGGAAAAGATCATCGGCGGGCTTTATGCTCAAGGCCAGGCAATACCGGTATTTCAGGGTGATCCGCAGGAGTGGCCGGTATTGAAAAAGACAATGTCCTTGTTCGGCCATTTGCCGCGCGAGAAACAGCTTGCTTCCGGGAAGAGCCCGGCGGAAATATCTCTTTATGCCGGGTTCGACCTGCATTCCCAGGTGGGAGTGGCGCGAAACCTGCTTTCTTCGCAAGCCGGCAGCGGTTTCTCCGGCACGGCGGTGGTCTTGCCGGATGCTGAAGGATTGGTGCCGTTACTATCGGAAGTCTCATCGCTGGACGGGGATTTCAATGTTTCTATGGGCTATCCTTTGAAGAGAAGCCCGGTCTATTCTTTGTTCCGCGCGGTTTGCGCGGCGCAGGAGAGCAGGGACAGCTCCGGCAGGTATTACGCGGCCGACTACCTGCGGGTGATATTGCATCCTTTGGTGAAGAATCTTAGGTTCTCCTGTTCTCCGCCGGTGACCAGGATACTGATGCATAAGGTTGAAGAACTTTTGCGGGGAGAGCGGGAGTCCTCCCTGGGCGGGAGTCTATTCGTCGGCCTGGATGAAATAGAGAGAACCGGGATGCTCTACGATCTTACCCTGGAGTCCTCCGGGGAAGTGAATAGAGAAGTTCTCCCGGAGATATTGTCTTCGGTGCACGCTCTTTTCTTCAGAAAGTGGGAGGATGTTGCCGGGATCTGCGCGTTCGCCGATCTGCTTAATGAAGTGCTGGAGGCGCTCATACAACGCGGGATGTTCGAAGGGTATCCTTTGAATTCAGCGGCTATAGCGCGGCTGCTGGGCGTAGCGCGCGAATTCTCCGCTGTCTCTTTCGCCGGGGAAAGTTTCCCCAGGCAGGATATTTTCGCGCTCTTTCTGGGCAGGCTGGAAAAAGAAGCGGTTGCCTTTACCGGTTCGCCCCTTAAAGGGCTCCAGATTCTCGGTCTGCTGGAGACGAGGTGTCTGAATTTCCGCAATGTTATCGTGCTGGACGCCAATGAGCAGCGCCTGCCCAGATTGCGTCTTTATGAGCCGTTGATCCCCAGGGAGATTCTGGTCAGCCTGGGTATCAACCGGATGGAAAAAGAAGAGGAGATACAGCGTTATCTGTTCCGTAGGCTGCTTGCCGGTGCGGACAAGGTCAGCCTCGTTTACCGGGAGTGCGCGGAGAACGAACGCAGCCGTTTTATCGAGGAACTTATCTGGGAGAGGCAGAAGGCTTCCGGTGATCCGAGGCAGCCGTCCGTGCCCAGGGCGGACTTCAATGTTTCCGTGCCGGTGCGCGGCACGTCCGTGGAAAAAGAGAAGAGCGTTCTGGATTTTCTTTCCCGGATGAGGTATTCCGCTTCCTCGGTGAATACGTACCTTTCCTGTCCGTTGAAATTCTATTATCGTTATGTACTCGGGCTGAAGGAGAGGGAGGATTCCCTGCAGGACCCGGGAGGCGCCGATGTGGGCACATTCCTGCATTCTTTGCTGCAGGAGACTTTTTCCGGCTTCTGCGGCAAGAGACCGCGCATAGACGGTAATTTTAAAAAGTTCTTCTTCGGTACTTTCGAGGAGAGGTTTGCCGCCGATCTGGGAAAGCGGATGAAGTCGGACGCTTTTATGGTCAAGGAAATTATGCGTCACCGCCTGGAAAGGTTCCTCGCCGTGGAGGAAGGGCGTCCCGTCGCCGGGATACTGGCGCTGGAAAAAGACTTTCGCGGGAGCATACCGTTGGGAGAGGTGAAAGTGGAGTTCAAAGTCAGGATAGACAGGATAGATATGCTCGAGGACGGGTCATTGCTGGTCCTGGACTATAAAACCGGCGGCGGCGAGGTCCCCGACGGTTCGTTCCGCAGCGCCGACGGCCCGCTTGACCGGAATGAGATGAAGAAAAAGATCAAGTCTTTTCAACTCCCCGTTTATCTGTATTTTGCTTCGCGCGACTACGCGGATATCCCGCTGCGGAACGCTGCTCTTTACAGCCTGCGGGAAAACGATGCCGGCGCGGCGGTGAAAACGCTTTTTCACGGGAACCTGCAGGCCGCGGAGCGCGGGGAGGTTATGCGGGAATATCTCTGTGCCCTGGCGTGGTTGTTTAACCGTGAGATACTGAACCCGGAGGTGCCGTTCGCCCCGGATAAGCAAGACCCCGCGGCCTGCTCCTATTGCGCGTTTTCATCGATCTGCGAGTGACAAATTCGAATACATAATTAAAAGCGGGTTCTGGGAAAAGCAAAAAGCCGGTTTTGAGTTTTTGGTAATTTGATTTCGCAGATATTAAAATAACCTCTACCATAATCTCCAATCCAACAGCTGTCTTTAAGACCGGACTCTATTAACCGTGGACTGTTTTTGCTGTTCCCAGAATCCAGAATCCAGAACCCAGAACCCAGAACCATAAATAGTGGCGTTTGAACGGCGGCTATGCTATAATTTGCTCTATTACATCGGGTTCTTTCTGTGTCCAAACAACATGCTATTAAACAACTTCTATCTCGGGATTTCCGGACAACAAGAAGGGAGGCCTTGCGGCTATGACAGATAAGTTGCTGAGGGAAAGCGGCGAACGTCTGAACAGCATCTTTGATTCTATGCAGACCGGTATCGTCATTATAGATGCCGGAACGCATACCATAGTCGACGCCAATAACGCGGCGGTCAGGATGATCGGGGCGCAGCGGCGGGAGATAATCGGGCATATCTGTTTTAAATTCATCTGTCCTATGGAAAGCGGAGGCTGTCCGATCAGCGAGTTCGGTGAATATCTGGGGAAATCGGAATGCGTGCTTTTGCGCGCCGACGGTAACCGCGTCCCGGTCTTTAAAAGCGCCTCCACGATCACCCTGGATAATCATAAGTACATTATCGAAAGTCTGGTCGATATCAGCGAACGCAAATGGATGGAAGAACTGCTCATTGAATCGGAGGAGAAATACCGGGTAATCTTCGAGAATACCGGCGCGGCCACGATAATCGCCGATGAGGACAGGATGATCTATATGGCCAACCGGGAATTCGTCAGGATCTCCGGTTACGCGCGCGAGGAGATAGAAGGTAAGAAATACTGGACCGAGTTTGTGCATCCGCAGGACCTGGAGAGAATGCAGTGTTATCATCTCGACCGCAGGTCCTGCTGCCCGGGGAGAAAGACGCCGGATAAATATGAATTCCGTTTTCTGGATAAGCACGGCGCGCTGCACAATTGTCTTGTCACCGTGGCGATGATCCAGGGCACCAAGAAAAGCGTCGCTTCTATTGTGGACATCACCGAACATAAAAGAACGGCGGAGATCATCCACGAAAAAGAAGAGCGCTTACGTAATATAATCGCCAACGTGCCGGGCGTTATATTCCGCAGTTCTTTTAACGCCGACCGGACCATGGAATTTATCAGTAATGCCGTGGAGAACCTTTCCGGTTATAAACCGGAGGACTTTATGAGCGGCGGCAGCCGCGCCTACACCGGTATAATACATCAGGAGGACAGGCGCAGAGTCGGGGAGATCATCGGCGCAGCGGTGGCGGGAAAAGCCCAGTATGCGGTGGAATACCGCATATTCCATGCCGGCGGCGGCCAGCGCTGGGTGCTTGAAAAAGGACAAGGGGTGTTTTCCTCTGAAGGCGAGCCTCTTTTTCTAGACGGTTCCATCTTCGATATAACCGAACGCATTCAGAAGGAAGAAGAAATCAGGCATGTGTATCGTATGATGCGTTCGATACTCGAGAAAGCGCCGATGGGGATCTATACCGTCAATGCCTCCGGCAATATAGATTACGTGAATCTTTCGATGCTGATGATCTCCGGCGTGAGCCGGGAAGAATTCATCGGGTACAACGTCTATGAACTGCCGTCTTATAAACGCATAGGCCTCGACGAAAAAATAAGGAGGGCTTTCGACGGGGAGAGTTTCTTTATCGGCGGGGTGGAATACCACGGGCATAAGAGCGAGAAAAATACCATAAGGAATTTTACCGGTATGCCGCTGGAAGAGGGACACGAAAAAAAAGTCCTGGTCTTCGTGGAAGATATAACGGAGCGCAGCCGCGTGGAGAAACTCAAAGACGAATTTCTAAATACGGTCTCCCACGAATTGCGCACGCCGCTGGCGATCACCAGGGAAGGTTTAAGCCTGATCATAGACAGGATCGCCGGTGACCTGAACGAGAAACAGGCGCATATACTTTCGGTGGCCAAAGATAATATAGACCGGCTGGGCCGTATCATAAACGGGCTTCTTGATATATCCAAGATCGATTCAGGCAAGGTGGAATTGAAGAAAAACCTGGTCGATATGAACGCTTTGATCAGGCAGGTAGCGGTGTCTTTCGAGAACCGCATCAGGCAGAGAGGCCTGGAATTACGGCTGGATCTGCCTCCGGAAGAAATAAGCATCTACGCCGATTCCGACAAAGTGACGCAGATATTCATCAATCTGGTCGGCAACGCGCTCAAATTCACCGAGAAAGGGTATATAGAAATATCCCTTAAACATTCGCTTGGAGAGATTACCTGCGCGGTCAGGGATTCCGGCGCCGGTATTTCCGAGGAGAATATTCCCAGATTGTTCTCCAAGTTTCAGCAGTTCGGCAGAAAAGCGGGAGGCGGAGAAAAGGGGACGGGCCTGGGGTTGTCCATAGTAAAGAGTTTGGTGGAACTGCATAAAGGGGCGATCCGCGTTGAAAGCAGGCTCGGCGAAGGGTCGAGTTTCATCTTTACGCTGCCGAGTTTCAATTCCGAGGAGTTGTTCAGGGAGTATATAACCAACGGCATCAAGGACGCCCGTTCCAGGGATACCAGGGTTTCTCTGATAATGATCTCCGTAGTGGATTTCGAGGGCGTCAGGCAGCGCGTACCGCAGGAACGGCTGCACGCCGCGCTCCGTGGGATGGAGCGTCTGTTGGAAGAGAGCTTGCGCAGAGCCGGGGATGTGGCGGTCAAAGACACCTGCGAAATAATCGTGTTGCTTTCAGACTGTTCGCGGGAAAGCGCCGTGGCCGTCTCCGGCAGGCTTAAAGAAACAGTGCTGGATTATCTGCGCAGGGAGGGGCTCGATAAGGAAATAAAGGTCGATTTCGGCATCGCCACTTACCCGGACGAAGCCGGGAACGACGAGGAGTTAATAAGCAAAGCGAGGAACAAGTGAGGTAGAAATGGCAAAACGTGTTTTACTTGTGGACGACGAAAAGGATATGTTGTTTATGCTGCGTTTCAGGATGGAGGCGGCCGGCTATGAGGTCATCAGCGCCGAAGACGGCATCGAAGGCTACGCCTCTGCGCTACGGGATAAGCCGGATATCATACTTCTTGACGTGCTCCTTCCGGGAATAGACGGACTGCAATTATGCCGGAAGCTTAAGGATAGCGAGGCCCTTTCCCGCATCCCGGTGTTGATATTGACCGCTTCCAACGTCAAGGACGTGGAGCGGAAATGCTCCGATGCCGGGGCCGACGGTTATCTGAAGAAACCTTTCGATTCCCTGGAATTGCTGGGAAAAGTGAAATTTCTGCTGGGAGACAACTGCAGCAGTGGAGAAACCGGAGAGTAGCGTCTTATGGAAAGCCCAAGACAGCCCAAGAAAGTGCTTTTGGTGGACGACGAGCCTGAACTGCTGGAGATGGTGAAGATGCGGTTGGAGGCCAACAATTTCGAGGTGATCACCGCTTCCGACGGTCAGGCCGCCCTCGGCATTGTGCGCAGGGTGCGCCCGGATATCGTGATCCTGGATATTATGCTGCCGAAACTCGACGGATTCAAGGTCTGCCGGATGTTCAAGTTCGACGATAAATATAGATCCATCCCGGTGGTCCTGCTTACCGCCAGGGTAAGGGAAACCGACCGCAAGACGGCCTCGGAAGTGGGGGCGGACGCTTTTATCACCAAGCCGTTCGAGCCGCAGGCGCTTTTGTCTAATATATACAGGCTGCTGGGGATGGAGGCAGCGGGAGATAATGGTAATGGATAGCGGGGAATTGAAAGAGATATTGATCAAGGAAGGGGTGTTGAACGCGCAGCAGGCGGAAGCGGTCTCCGGAAAGTCCTCGGAAAACAACATTACTTTTCAGGAAGCCCTCCGGCAGAGCGGGATACTTTCCGAGGAAGATATGGCCAAAGTCAATTCCCTGCTCCTGGGTATTCCTTACCTTGATCTTAACGGTTATTCCATAGACACAACGCTGCTGGAACTTTTGCCGGAGCAGCACGCCAGGAAGCTGAAAGCGATTCCGCTTTTCCGGGTGCAGGACAGTATCGCCGTGGCCATGGCTTATCCGGACGATATAATTATGCTGGACGAATTGCGGCGTATTACCAGGTTCGACAATATCGATCCGGTCATCTCCGGGCTGGGAGGCATAAATAAAGCCCTGGATACTTATTACGCGTTATCCGTCAAACCCAAGAAATCCGCCCCGGCCGCTGCGCAGGCAGGGCAGCCGCATCAGGAGGGACACGGAGAGGAAGAGGCCCCGGTAATAAAAATGGTCAATGAAATGATCACCCGCGCGGTGGCGGAGAGGGCGTCCGATATACACATAGAGCCGGAAGAGAATATTGTCAGGGTGCGCTATCGCATAGACGGGATACTTTATGAATCGGGGAAATTGCCGAAAAACGCGCAGAATGCGGTTATCTCCAGAATAAAAGTATTGTCCCACCTGGATATAGCGGAAAACAGGAAACCGCAGGACGGGCGGATGCGTTTCGATAACAAGGACCTGGATATCAGGGTCTCCACCTTTCCTACGATACACGGAGAAAATGTCGTCCTGCGTATCCTGGATAAATCCGCGGTCAACCTGGATATGCGCGAGCTCGGCTTCTCCGGGGAAGACTTTAAACTGCTGGATAAAGCGATACATAATCCTAACGGCATAGTCCTGGTCACCGGGCCCACCGGCAGCGGCAAGACCACCACGCTTTACGCGGTTCTGTCGCGGCTGAATTCAATGGAAAAAAATATTATTACCATAGAAGACCCCGTGGAATACGAACTGCCGCTTATCCGTCAGACCATAGTCAATCCCAAAGCCGGGATAACTTTCGCCACCGGCCTGCGTTCGATACTCCGCCAGGACCCGGATATAATTATGGTCGGAGAAATAAGGGACCGCGAGACCGCGGATGTCTCGATACAGGCGGCGCTTACCGGCCACCTGGTGCTTTCCACTCTGCACACGAACGATTCGGCTTCGGCGCTCACCAGGCTGATGGATATGGGTATAGAACCGTTCCTGGTTTCCAGCTCGGTGACGGCGATACTTGCGCAGCGGCTGGTCAGGAAGATCTGCGTTTCCTGCCGCAGGGAATATACCCCCGAAGTCAGGATAATGGAGGAACTCGGGAGCAGTCACGGAACGGCAAAATTTTATAAAGGGACGGGTTGCCCGGCCTGCAAGCAGAGCGGGTTTCTCGGCAGGATCGGTATCTTTGAATTGGTTATGGTAAATGAAGAAATACGCAAAATGGTGGAATCCAAATGTTCCGCGGATGAAATAAAGAAAAAGGCCCTGGACTCCGGAATGACCACCTTGCGCCGCGACGGATTGAATAAAATAGCCGCGGGCTTGACTACACCGGAAGAAGTGCTGCGGGCGACGGAAATAGAATAAAAACGGGTTCTGGGTTCTGAGAATAGAAAAAGAAGTTTACGGTCAAGAAAATTCCAATTCCGGGGATACAGTATTTAATTCTCTAAGATCGTCATTCGGTTACGGTAACGATACCCGTTTCGTTCATCGGGTTACGTGTATCGGCTTTAAGGGCGTAACCGTAACCAAAAACCGATACGGGCTTCGTTGCCGTGGCCGTTTACCATGATGTTTAAGAGGCGGAAATTAAGGGGTATAGTATTTAATTCTCCGGGAATATGAAGGGCGAGATGAAAGATGGCTAAATACGCGTATAAAGCCTGCGATAAGTCGGGGAAACAGATAGAAGGTGCCTTGGAAGCCGCCTCGCGAGAGGCAGTTGCAGTGGCTTTGAAGGCAGACGGTTATCTGGCGATAGATATTCGTCCGGTTTCGCGCGTTTTTAAGATGCCCGCGTTGGCGGCGCTCTTTAAACGGGTGAGGTTCGCGGATATAAATATGTTCACCAGGCAGTTCTATACCCTGCAAAAGGCGGGGTTGCCGGTCATCTCCAGCCTGGAAGCCCTGTATGAACAGGCTGTGAACCCTTTTTTCAAAGAGACCATCCGCAGTATTAAGAAGGATATTGAAGGAGGGAAGAGTCTTTCCGAGGCCTTTGCCCGTCATCCGCGCGTGTTCGGGGAGATATACGTGAATATGCTCAAGTGCGGGGAGATCTCCGGGACGCTGGAGGATTCCCTGGAAAAACTGGCGAAGCTGGGCGAGAAGGAAGAGCAAACCAGGATGCGCATCAAGACAGCCACGCGTTACCCCCTGATAGTAGTCATCGCCATTGTTTCCGCTTTTCTTATTCTTATTACCGTTGTAGTGCCGCGGTTCACGGTGATCTACGGGCAATTTACGGCTTCATTGCCTTTGCCGACGCGGATGCTGTTGTTTATACATAAACTGATCACGCAGTATTGGTGGCTCTTGATAGCTTTCGGGTGCGCCGCGTATTTCTTTTTCCGGCGCGCCATAAGCACGCCTGCCGGAAGGTATATCTGGGATTCTTTTAAACTGAAACTGCCGGTTTTCGGGCAGATGACCCTGAAATCATCGATGTCCAAATTTGCCCTGATCACCGGCACGCTGATGCGCAGCGGGGTGCCGATCCTTAATGTTTTGGATCTTACCGCACAAGGCGTGGGTAACAAGGTCCTTGCCGTGACCATAAATAGTATTAAGGAAAGCGTCAATGAGGGGAAGGGGATGGCTTTGCCGATGAAGAACAGCGGGATGTTTCCGCCTGTGGTCATCCAGATGGTTTCCGTGGGTGAGCAGATCGGCAAGGTTGACGAATTACTGCTGCATGTTTCCGAATATTATGAATCGGAAGTGAATTATACCATAGACAATCTGATCACGTTGATCGAGCCGATGTTGACCGTAGTCCTGGGAGGGATAATTCTCTTCATCGCCCTGGGGATATTCCTGCCGATGTGGAACCTGGTGAGTATTATTAAACATTAAAGAACGGGTGCTGGGTTTTGGGTTATAGGTTCTGGGAAGAGCATCCTTTTTTTCTTTGTCAGTTCCCAGAACCCGTTTTTCATAAGAATTTTCTGGAAAAAAATGCCGCTGATGGTATAATTGGACAATTGCAGTTGAAAAACGTATCCATCCATCAAAGTAGTCCGGATTTACCGCTCAATGTCAGGCGGTATTCCGGGAGCAGGAACCGGGAGGAAGAGATGTCAAGGAAGAACGGCTTTACGCTGGTGGAGTTGGTAATGGTGATCGTGATCCTGGGCATACTTGCCATAGTGGCTATACCGAAATTCTTCAGCCTTCAGGATGACGCGAAAGAAGCGGCCGAGAAAGGCGTGGTGGGTGCGATCCGCTCCGGGATCAGCAATTATTTCGCCGCCAACAAAGGGGTCTGGCCCACGACTCTCGATTCAGCTTCAAAGGCGGCCTGTAGTTCCAGCAATATTTGTTTCGGCACCGTGCTTAACAGCGGAATAACCGCCGACTGGACGAAAACCAGCGATACCACTTATACAGGCCCGAAAAGCAGTTATACTTATTATCCGACCACCGGAGAATTCAAATAATGCGGTTATTGCAGCTTCCCTGCGTCAACCGGAACAGTAAAGGGTTTACCCTGGTTGAACTGGTAATGGTGATAGTCATAGTTGGTATTCTGGCCGTGACCGCGATGCCGAAGTTCTTCAACCTGCAGAACGACGCCAAAGAAACCGCTGAAAAAGGCGTGGTGGGCGCGGTCAGGTCGGGGATCTATACTTATTTTGCCAGCAACAAAGGCGTCTGGCCCACGGCGCTGGATTCCGCCAAGACAGCCGCCTGTTCTACTTCAAATCCGTGTTTTACGACTGTTTTGACCCAGGGAGGCATAACTTCCGACTGGACAAAGACAGGCAACTATACTTACCAGGGGCCGACAGGGTCTATTTATACTTATACCGTCTCCAGCGGTGAGTTCGTGATGACCACGGTAAGAAGGGCTTCTTGAAGAAGCGCCTTTTTTTGTAAACATAAGGGAGGAGGTGAGAAATGGGGTTTCTTATTTTTGCCGGCATAGTCGCTCTTATATTCGGAGTCCTGATTCTGTTTTTTCCCAGGGCCATATACAGAGTCAGCGAGAAAGTCAATAAAATGACTTTTCACATTGACGAGAGTATTTATGCTATGCGTGCCGGGGTAGGCGTATCGCTTATTCTGGTCGCGGTAATGGTGATGTTTGTTGCGTATTTCCTGTTCAGGAAATATGGATAGCAGCAAATAGTAAGATACACAATCGTTCAATACTTTAAAAGGAGAAAAGATGAAAAAGAATGGTTTCACGCTGATCGAATTGGTTATGGTTATCATTATCCTCGGTATTCTCGCAGCAGTAGCTATTCCTAAGTTTTTTGATCTGCAGAATCAAGCAAAGATAGCGGCTGAAAAAGGTGTAGTAGGTAATGTTAGGGCAGCTATTCATACATATTATGGCAATGCGGCAGCGCATGGAAGTGCTGCGTGGCCTACAACGTTGGATGGCATAACAGGGAGTGCCGATGGAGTGGCTTGTACGGCCGCAGCTCCATGTTTTACTACGGTTTTATCTCAGGGAGTAACATCTGATTGGGCAAAGTTGGAAGGGCAGACTTATAGAGGTCCCACAGGAGATCAGTATACTTATTATCCGTCTTCTGACCCTGCTGTAGTAGCTGAATTTAAATAGTAGTCTCTGAATTAGCATATATATGACGGCCCTTTTGCTTCTGCTGATATGAGGAGCAGAAGGGCCGTCGTATTAAATCGGGTTGCTTCTGGGCACTGTCGTAAAATACCAATTTTTCGTTAGATTCTTCCTCGCTTCCTTCGATTATGCTTAGGACAGGTCGCTCGTCAGAATGACATTATATAACAGTCCATTGTTTTTGCGTCTTCCATCTCTCTGGTGCAGTTTTTCAGAACCCAGAACCCAACACCCGGAACCCATTTCTTTCATATGAGATCAGCCAAGAGCGGAATAGTGCTGGCAATCCTGGTGATGGTAACGGCTTTCGCGGCCATTACCGTTTTCTCCGTGACTATGCTGGTCATTCAGTCCGCGGCGCGTTCGGACGCCGCGCATAAGCGTATGAAGTGTTATTACGCGGCAAGGGCCGGCCTGGCCGATGCGGCGTATTTATGCCGTCAGCAAAGGCATTGGCAGTCCGGCGTGACATTGCCGGAAAAAACTTACATAGAGGATAAAGTGTTTTTTTATTTACAGCAAAGACAGGCGGATTCGTTTTTGCTGGATACGCGTTTTTCCGCGACTGGCAGATCTCACGCGAACAGAAATAGCATAAACGGCATAATGTTTTATAATGCCGTTGCGTCACTGCCGGTAAAGATCACCGGATTAAATCTTACCTGGACAAAAGGCGGACGCCTGCGCAAGATCGTTATCGGAGGCAAGAACGTCTGGAAAGGCAGGCTGCGTTCGCCGGCGTCCTGTAATATAAAGCCTGTCTCGTTACTCTCTTCCGGCGTGTCGATAGATTCACTGCAGTTTGACGCAGATATGCGGGGGGGTGAATTGAACGCCGCGTTTCTTTTTTCGGACGGTTCTACAACGCAGAGAACGCTTTATCCGGCTTCCGATAAAGTACTGTTGAATCTGCGGGTGGAAGGCGGCATTGAAGGTTCTCCGGTGTCCTGTCTGTGCTCTGCGGAATATGATTTTGTTTCCGGCAGTCTGTCTGCTGCGCAGGAGGCCACAGATGCGTTGTAACCGTTCCGCTTTCAGCCTGATTGAATTGCTGATTTCCATCCTGATCATTTCCGTTACTGTCCCGGCGTTATGTATGATGGTCAACGCGGGAATGGAAGCGGTTTTTGAGAACGGGGCCAGGAGTGAGGCTTTTAATCTTGCCAGGAATGAGATTGAAAAGTCCTTTAATATAAGCTATGATACGCTGAAGAATGAAGTCTCGCAGGATGAGTATTATGATCTGTCCCGGAGGGTGTCGCTTATTGCCGGTTCAGCAGGGCATAGCGGAGGCGTAAAAAGGATAACGGTAGTGGTTACCCGTAGGCGTGACAACAAAGAGATGGCTGTTTTGACTACGGATATTGGCGCAGACAAGTAGCGATCTTTAAGGAGCGCCGGAATATTTATTCCCGGCGAACGCCCTTTATATCCCGACGGATAGAGCAACCTGAAAAATTATGCGTGAGCGTAGCCGTAAAAAGCTTGGTTTTACACTGGTTGAGGCTTGCGTAAGTTTGTCGGTCGCGGGAGTGCTTGCCGCCGCGGTTTTTAGCGTATTTTCTTATTGTCTGACCGGGCCGCTATTTATCTGCGAAAGGGCGACTTGCGCCAACGCGCTTTCGGAAGCGGTGGAGAGCGTAGTTGAAGGGGACGCGAAGGCGGCCGGTTTGCGTTCGTGCGGCAGCCTGCTTGATCTATCGGAAGATTCAGTCACTTTCAATTCTTACGACGGGCAGCAAATAACCTTGCGCCTGGATCCCGGAGACGGCAGGTTTTACCGCAGAGTCGACGGCCGGGATCAGGAGACCTTACCGTATTACGCCGGAGAACGGGAGATAAAGTTCGCTTCTTTGGACGGAGGGCCTGTGTTCCGTTTTTATGACGGTAAAGAGAAACAGGTTTCTTCGCCGTCTAAAGTGGCCAGGATCGAAATTGCCCTGGGAGTTTCCGGCGGACTTGGCGCTCCGGGAGAGAGGATACGCACATCAATAACTTTAAAATAAAGAGATTGAAAGAGATAACCGCCTTTTTTTCCGCTCCGGCGGTTTCCATAGACTTCGGCCGCGTTTATTTAAAAATAATGCTGCTTTCCAGGTGTCGGCCAACCGCCTGCAGCGCGGCTAAAATAACGGTTTCCGATCCCGTTGCGGCGGAGAACTTCATAAAAGAATTCCTATCAGCGCGCGCCACGGGATGTAAAAGGGCTTATTTGACTCTTCCCGATAATGAGGGCGTCATCGTCAGGCACCTGGAAATTCCCGTTGTGCCGGCCGCTAAAATAACCGGGGTAGCGGAGTGGCAGTTGAAAGACGATCTGCCCGGCGGCTCTGAACTTTATAACATAGGCTGGGAATTGAACGGTGAGTTTACGGGCCGGGACGGCGAGAAGAAATACCGTTTGGCGGCGCTGTGCGCTCCTAAAGAGAGGATCGGGGCGTATTTGGACATTCTTTCGGTCTGCGGCCTGAGAACCGAAGGAATATCGTACGCGGCGTTCAACTACGGCAGGTTGTTGCGGCAGCGGCCGGCCGGTCCCGCCTCGGTGGACGCGGTGCTGGATGTCGGCGACGAGGATTCTTTCATTTGCATCTATAAAGGCGGCAGGCTCGCCTTTTTGCGCAGACTGCCTTTTTCTTCCCAGAAACTGGCGGCGTCCCTGACCACCAGTTTTGTCGCCGGCAGCCGGAAGGTGGAATATTCGCTCTCTCAAGCTTTGAATATAAACGAAGCTTTTGGGATTGTTATGGACGAGGGTATACAGGTAGACGGAGATGTGCGCGGCAGTCATATCATTTCATTGATGAGGCCGGCGCTGGAGAACCTGTTGAGAGATATCAAGTCATCGTTCAGCTATTTTTGTTCGTCCTCGGGGGAGACTTCCGCGCAAAGGCTTATCCTGGCCGGAGGAGGCGCGGACATAAAGAACCTGGGCGTTTATTTGAGCCGGGAACTGGGTATTGAGTCCGCAGTCTTCTCGCAGCCGCCATTTTGCGCGCTTCCGTTATCAGGGGCAAAACCCGGGCAGTTCTTTAGCGCCGCCGGCGCCGCCATACCGGACAGTTCGAGCGCCGACCTGCTTCCCGGACAGCTTAAAAAGCAATTGCGCGTAATGAAAGAGTGCCGTTTGGCATACGCGGGGACGGCGTTCTTGCTGGTAATTCTCGCCGTATTGTTTTTTTACGATAGGAACAAGGTTTCCGTTTACAGGAGAGAGGCCGCCGAATACGCCGCGCGCCTGCAGAGTCTTGACGGTATCAGAGCGGTAAAATCGGTCATTGAAGCGGGAAATATCCTGATAAAGAATATGCGCGCCGATAACGTCCCTCCCGAAGCCGTGTTGAAGGCGGTCAGTTTTGCCGCCGGAGGTAATATTTACCTGGAGGAACTTTCTTTAGGTTCCGAAAAACAGGAAGTGATATTGAAAGGGACGGTTAACGCTCCCGCGCAGGATGCCCAGAGATCGCTGGCGGAATTAGCGGATGCCCTGAAAGCGACGGGAATGTTCCCGGATATATCCTTGAAATATTCTTCCAGGGGCCAGGAGAGTTCGGGCTTCGAGATAACCTGTCGGTTCGCGAAAAAGGCATTATGAATAAACCGGATCTGCTGCGCGATTATAAACTGTATCTTATTTGCGCGACCGCGTTGTTCCTGCTGGCCCTGTGGTCGGCGCTGTTCTTTCCGCAGCGCAACACTATGCTGCGTCTCCGTCAGGAACTTGCGGTCAATAGGCAGTCTATGCGGGAAATGGACGCGCTCACCGCGTATTACGGTGGTGATCCCGGGGCTGCTCTGCGGGCGTTGACCGCGGAGGTAGCCGGGATTAACGAACGTCTTCCCGAGGACGAGACGGCGGCTGTTTCCGGGATATCACTGGCCGCCAGGAAGATCGGCCTGGAAGTGGTATCGGTGAGCCCCGCGGAAAAAGAAGTTTATCTGGATACTTCCGGAAAAAAGGCGGGTTTTTACGGCAGGGAGGTTTATACGGTAGCGGTTTCTTTTAAAGCCAACGGGACTTTCTACGAGTTTTACCGTTTCCTCGAGTATCTTTATAATAACGCTCCGGCGCTGGTGAACGTCCGGGATTTTAAGTTCTCGAAGGACAACGGCCGCCCGGGAATGCTCGCGGCGGAAATGAACATCAGGATTTTTCTTTTACTATGAGCGCCGGCAGAAAAGAAAAGATCGAGTGGGCTATAACCGGAGTATTGATCCTGGTTTTTGTCGTCGCCTTTTCTACGCGCACGCACGGCCGCGTTTCCGGCAGGAAAGCCGCGGCCGGGGCGGCCGTTCCTTTACCGCAGGCTGCGGCTCCGGCGGGGACGGGAGATTCTCTTTTTGTCAGTTTGCGGGATAAATCAGCGCGGCTCTACCTGAAACGCGATCCTTTCTACGGTACGCAGATCGCAGCAACTGGCGCAGTAGATAACGGGCAGCCCGCAGTGTCGCTTGCCGGCATTTTCTGGGATTTGGACAAACCGCGCGCGATAATCAACGGCAGGATAGTAGGCACAGGTGATGAAGTGGACGGCTCCAGAGTCAGGGAGATCCGCAGGGACAGGGTCATTCTGGAGAGCGGAGGCAGGGAAACGGAGTTAAGGTTAGAAAGGTAGATTGTTATTTGGTTTCAAGAAAACGGGTTCTGGGTTTTGGGTTCTAGGTTCTAAAAACAGTTCATAGACGAGATGGATTCATATCTGAGGCGGCGAAAGATGCATAAAAAAATAAGTTCTATTTTTGCGGTCTGCGCTATATCGACCCTGTTTTTCTTCGGGGTGTCTAACGCTCAAGAGCAGCCCGCCGAAGGCGGAGGGAAGAAACAGCTTTATTTTTTCTATTCTCCTACCTGTAAAGAATGCGCGGATGCCAGGATAAAGACCATTCCTGTTTTGCAGTCCAGGTTCGGCGGCGAACTGGAGATAATACAACGCGATATAAGTCTGCTGGAGAATTATAAGTTTTATCTTTCTCTGCGCCAGGCGCATCCTGAAGCGGCTTTGAAGGAGCGCTGGCCGGTTTTTTATCTGGAAGGCAGCTTCCTGTCCGCGGAGAGCAGTGAGACTGCGGAGGCCTTTGTGCGGCGGGTTGCGGGAAGCGGCGGCCACGGCCGGGAGCCGGGAGCAGATGCGACGGCGGTGGATATTAAGAAACGTTTTTCCGGGCTTGGGTTGTTGGCTGTCCTTTTTGCCGGGCTGGTGGACGGTATCAATCCCTGCGCTTTTACCGTAATAGTTTTTTTTATTTCTTTTCTTGCCCTGCAGGGATATTCGCGCAAAGAGCTTGTTTCGGTGGGGGCGGTCTTTATACTGGCCGTTTTCTGCGCCTATATAATGATCGGCCTGGGGATCTTCGGGTTCCTTTATAAACTGAACCATTTTTGGCAGTTGGCGAACACCATTAATTTTGCCGCCGGGGTCTTCAGCCTGGTAGTGGGGGGGCTCGCCGTATACGATATAATCGTGTTTTATTTCAAAGGGGGAAACGAGAAGATGGCGCTCCGGCTTCCCTCGGCGGTGAAAGCGAAGATACAGGAACTCATCGGTTCCTCCTACCGCAGGAAAAAAGACCCCGGTCCGGCCGAGAGGGAACGCCGCAGCCTGCGCGCGCATACCGTTACGGCTTTCTCCACCGGTTTTCTCGTTTCGCTGCTGGAGTCGGTATGCACCGGACAGATGTATCTGCCGACGATAGTGTTTGTTCTGAAAACAACGGAATTCAAGGCGAAAGCCTGTTTTTATCTTTTTCTTTATAATCTTATGTTCATTCTTCCTTTGGGGGTGATCTTGATGGTCACTCTTTTGGGCGTGACGTCGAATAAGATGGCGGCATTTGTCGGCAGGAAAATCCCTCTTTTGAAAGCGGCTATGGCGGCCGTCTTTTTTATAATGGGATTTCTTTTAATCAGGAGGTCTTAATGCGCGGTATTATGATTTCCGGTCTGGTGTTTTCGTCTTTCTTATTGTACGGATGCGCGGTCTCGAACGCGGGCGCCGGCAAGATCACGGCCCAACCGGCGGTTTCTTTTGTCCCGACGGACGCCGGACGGCAGGATAACGCTAAAGATGATTCAAGTTATGACTTCGGCCGGATCCAGGCCGGGGAAATAGCGGAGCATTCTTTTGTGCTGCGTAATAAGGGTCAAAAGGCGCTGACGATAACAGGGACCGTCGCCTCCTGCGGCTGTACCTCTTCCTCTGTCCGGAAGAAATCGCTCGCTCCCGGGGAAGAGACGTTTCTGGATGTGAAATTTAATTCCAAAGGGTATTCCGGGGCGATCACACAGTTCATTTACGTGAATACCGACGATGTTGACAATTCTGCGGAGAAGTTTATAATAAAAGCGGAGGTCGTGCCCCAGACCGGAAAGTGATAAAAGCGGGTTCTGGGTTCCGGGGAAAGTACCAAGGATTAAGTTACCGGCATTCGTGCTTTATCTTTCGTGCTTCGTGTTTAGCATTCCCCTCCCACTTGTGGGGAGGGAGCGGGAGGGGGTAGCCCGGATAATTAATCGGAGCGCAGAATTCCCGAATGCCTTAAAAGTAGGTATCGGAGTTTCGGGATGAATGCGCAAAGCACTAAGTCTCGCCAAAGTTTCAGTGGCGGGTAATAATTCAGGAAAGAAACCCCGGACTTTAGTCCGGGGAGTATTCATTTAGCACCCCTCTTTAATCCTCCCCTATTCAGGGGAGGAAAGATAGGATGGGCCCGTTGGGAGGGAATAAAATGTTTATGCTTAGGTTGAAGATGTGGCTTTTGGTGACAGCTCTTTTCGGCATCGTTTACGCCCTGATAGTAATGTTGGGGTATTATGCCGGTATAAATAACTTTTATTTTTATCTGCTTGCGTCCGTAGGCGTGATGTTGCTGCAGTATCTACTGGGGCCGTTGATCGTGGAATGGACTATGCAGGTGCGTTATATCAAACGGGAGGAGAATCCCGCTCTTTACAATATGGTGGAAGGGCTTGCCGCCCAGGCGGGGATCCCCGCGCCGCGCGTGGCGATATCGAATATAGCGCTTCCTAACGCTTTCGCTTTCGGCAGGTCGGTCAGGGACGGCAGGGTCTGCGTTACCGCCGGGATACTCAAGCTTTTGAACGCCGACGAGCTTAGGGCCGTTCTGGGCCACGAGATCAGCCATATCAAGAACCGCGATGTGCTTACGATCACGCTTCTGTCGGTTATCCCGCTGATAATGTACCGTATCGCCTGGCAATTCCTTTTCTTCGGACGCAGGGATAGCAACCGTTCCGGCGGGGGGGCGGCGTTGATCGGCCTGGTGGCTTTCGTGTTTTATTTTATTACCAACCTGCTGGTGCTTTACGCCTCCAGAATACGCGAATACTTCGCCGACAGGGGCTCTATTGCGCTCGGTAACCCTCCTTCGGCGCTGGCCTCCAGTCTCTATAAACTGGTTTACGGATCGGCGCGGGCGGATAAGGATGAAATACGGGAACACGAGGGGCTGAAAGCCTTTTTTGTCAACGATCCTTCACAGGCGGTGAATGAGATACGCGAGTTAAGACAATTGGACACCAATAAAGACGGGACAATAGATTTCGCCGAACTCGCCGTGCTGGCCGACAAAAAAGTACGTTTGAGTTTCACGGACAAACTGATGGAGGTCTTAAGCACACACCCGAATATGCTCCGGCGCATCAAGAAACTTTCCGAGTATAGCAGTTGATGTTTTGCGGCGCGCTTCCCGGCCGCAAAACATCGGTTCTGGGTGCTGGGTTCTGGGAAAGGACGTTTTAGTATTTACGAAGAATAGATTACCGGAAACCCGCACTCGGTTTCTTACTTTGAAACCGCGATTGGCGGTTCCTGTCGTTCTAAAGAATTCCCCAACTACCTGTGGTAGAAGCCTGAACCAAAGCCAAGTTTATTCTCCTACGCAGAAACCCCCAGGCTTTTAAGCCTGGGGATGAATGCGCTGGATGGACGGGAACGCGTCGCTACGCAAAGAGAGGGACTGCTTCGGAAGAATTCCGCTCAAGCAGCAGAGAAACCCCGGGCTTTAGCCCGGGGAGCTTCATTTCTTTATCCCTTCATTCATAGAACCAAGAACCCAAAACCCAAAACCCAGAACCCGTTTTTAGTTCTGTATTATTGACACCCCGCCGAAACTACTATATAATTATCTATCTTATATATATAACTAACCGCCAACCGTTAGGAATGAATAATGGATATAAATGAATTGATCGGGCAGAGAGAAGAAAAACTCGCGTTGTTGCGTAAAGAGGGATTTTCCGGTTACGATAAGGCACCGGAGGGAGAAGGACGCATCAGTATTTCCTCCTCTTTGTCCTCTCCCGAAGGCGGCAGGGTGAGCCTTTGCGGCAGGATCACCGCCAAACGTTCTCACGGTAAGGTTTCTTTTATGGACTTGAAGGATGTGACCGGGAGGATACAGCTTTATCTGCGGGCGGACGCGTTCGCCGGTAAAGACCTGGTATTGCTGGGGCAGATCGATATCGGCGATATTCTCGGAGTTTCCGGAGATATCTTCAAGACGCATACCGGAGAGATTACCGTTAAAGTGGAAAAGCTGACGCTGCTTTCCAAGGCCTTAAGGCCGCTGCCGGAGAAGTGGCACGGCTTGAAGGATGTCGAGATCCGTTACAGACAGCGTTATCTGGATCTGCTTTCCAATGAAGAGGTGCGTGATATTTTTGTGACCAGGGCCAGGGTGATCGGGTCAGTGCGTAGTTTCCTGAACAGCCGCGGTTTCCTGGAAGTGGAAACTCCTATGATGCATTCCATTCCCGGAGGGGCGGCGGGCAGGCCGTTCAAGACGCATCATAATGAATACGATATGCCGCTTTATCTGCGCATAGCCCCGGAGCTTTATTTGAAGAGGCTGTTGGTGGGAGGGTTTGAGAAGGTTTACGAGATAAACCGCAGTTTCCGTAATGAAGGGGTTTCCACCAGGCACAATCCGGAATTCACGATGCTGGAGGTTTACGCCGCTTACGAAGATTATTCCTCGATGATGCGGCTTTGCGAGGAGATGATCTGCGGGCTGGTGAAAGAACTGCACGGCGGCAGTAAATTCACTTTTCAGGGGAAAGAGATAGATGTCGCCGCTCCCTGGAAGAGAATCTCGTTCGCCGAAACGGTGAAGGACAAATTCGGCATATTGCCTTCGGACAGCGCCGAAGAGATGCTTTCTAAACTGCACGCCGGGGGAGTAGCCAAAGGCGCGACGCGCCTTAGCCGGTCGCAGATCACCAAGATCATAGAAGATCTGCTGGAAGAAGGGATGACCCAGAATCCGACATTCGTCACGGATTATTTCACCAGTATGTGCCCTTTGGCCAGGACAAAGGCGGATAATCCCTTGTTGTCGGAACGGTTCGAACTGTTCATTTCCGGGATGGAAACCGGCAACGCCTATTCCGAGTTGAACGACCCGCAGGAACAGGAGGCGCGTTTCCGCGAGGAGACGGCGGAATCGGTATCCGAGGACGAGAAATCCGTGGACGAGGATTATGTTACCGCGCTGGGGCACGGTATGCCTCCGGCGGGCGGGTTGGGCATCGGCATAGACCGTCTGGTGATGCTTCTTACCGATAAACCTTCGATAAGGGACGTGATCCTTTTTCCGCTGCTGCGGCCGGAGAAGGCTGCGGGGGAAACGCCGGAATGAACACGGCTTTTTTTATCAGTCTGCGTTACCTGTTCACCGCCAGAAAAGAGAAGTTTATCTCTTTGATCAGCCTGATCTCCGTGCTGGGCATTTCTATCGGGGTGATGGCGCTGATCATCGTTATCGCGGTAATGACCGGTTTCGACCAGGACCTGAAGGAAAAGATAATCGGAAATTATTCTGATATCATCGTTTCTTCTTACAGCGGCATCGACGAGAATAATTATGCCGCGCTGGAAAAAACGGTGAGATCTGACCGGCGCGTGCGCGCGGTGAGCCCGTACCTGCAGGGACAGGCTTTATTGAAAGACGCGGAAAAGTTGTTCGCCGTGGCCGTGCGCGGGGTTGACCCGGGAACTCTCGGCAAGGTCAGCGGATTCGCTAAATACCTTCAGCAGGGGAGATTCCCGGAAACTTCGGAAAAGGCCATAGTCATCGGCAGCGAACTTGCCAAGTTCCTGAATATCGGGGTGGATTCGCAGCTGGCCGTCTATTCCCCTCTGGGTAAACAATACCAGTTCAGGGTTTGCGGTATCTTTAATTCCGGTATGTACGATTACGATATGAACCTGACTTTTACCGGGATCAAGGCCGCCCAGGAATTGCTGGGCGCCGGAAGCAGGCTTACGGCGCTGGCGGTAAAACTGGACCGGGTGGAATCGGCCGCGAAAGTCAAGACAGCCCTGGAACATAATCTGGGGATGGAATATAACGTCAACACCTGGATGGACGTGAACCGTAACTTTCTCGCCGCTTTGCAATTGGAGAAGATCACGATGTTCATCATTCTTACTTTGATCATCCTGGTGGCGTCGTTCAATATCATCAGCACGCTTATCGTGATGGTCGTGGATAAGACCCGCGATGTGGGCATACTTAAAGCGCTGGGAATGACTTCCCGCCAAATAAAGAAAATATTCACTTACGCCGGGGCGCTGATCGGCGGCTTGGGCATATTGCTGGGCGCCGGAGGCGGCCTGCTGGTCTGCGCGCTTTTGAAGAAATACCATTTTATCAAACTGCCGCAGGATATTTATTATCTTGACCATCTGCCGGTGGCGGTGGAGATCTGGCCGGACGTTGTGCTGATCGTCGGCTGCGCGATGGCCATCGTGATGGCTGCAACGCTTTACCCGGCGGCCAAAGCAGCGCGTCTTGAGCCGGTAGAGGCTATACGTTACGAATAATATATAACTGCACTGATATATGGAATAGGCTGTTTAACTAAAAGGCAGTATGAAATACGTGGTAGAAGCAAGGAATATTCATAAACTTTACTCGCATTCCGGCAGTAAATTGCATATCCTTAAGGGAATAGATATTTCTTTGCCGGAAGGAAGCTTTACCGCTTTGATCGGACCGTCCGGGGCCGGAAAATCTACCCTGCTGCATATACTCGGCGGGCTGGACAGGCCGACGCAGGGTGAAGTGCTGATCGGCGGCCGCGATATCTACGGCCTTGACGACGCCGGTTTATGCGCGGTGCGCAGCGGCGGTATCGGTTTTGTGTTCCAGTTCTATCATTTACTTCCGGAGTTCACGGTGCTGGAGAATGTGATGCTCGCGGCTTTCATCAGGAGCGGGAAATTTTCATCCGCGGCCGGGAAAGAGGCCATGGAATTACTCTGCGGGATGGGGCTTAAAGAACGGGTAACGCATTTCCCTTCCCAGCTTTCCGGGGGGGAACAACAGCGGGTGGCGATAGCCAGGGCGTTGATAAACAGGCCGGCGCTTTTGTTGTGCGATGAACCTACGGGCAACTTGGATTCCGCCACCGGGGCGGAAGTGGTCTCGATCCTCAAGAAGATAAACGGGGAGAGAGGTACGACCCTGGTCCTGGTAACCCACAATCCCGAGTTGGCGCGTACGGCCGGGACCGTTTATTCTCTGAAGGACGGCCTGCTGCATAACGGGGGGAATTAAAGACAGGTTCTGGGTTCTCGGTGTTGGGTTCTGGAACAACAAAAACAAACGCTAGATTATGGTCATACAGAACCGGTTTCTTTTAATTTAAAATAGGGAGGAACGATGAAGATCTACATAAACGGTAAATTTTACAGTAAAGAAGACGCCAAGGTGTCCGTGTTCGACCACGGATTCCTTTACGGAGACGGAGTGTTCGAAGGCATACGTTCTTATAACTGCCTGGTCTTTAAGCTTAAAGAGCATATAGACCGTTTATACGAGTCCGCCCACAGCATTATGCTGGATATCGGCATCACTAAACAGGAAATGATCAAAGCGGTGCTGGAAACGCTTAAAGCCAACAAGCTCAAGGACGCTTATATCAGGCTGGTGGTCAGCCGCGGTGTGGGCGACCTTGGGATGGATCCGAGAAAATGCCTGGGGAAGCCGGCTATCATCATCATCGCAGACAAGATCGTGCTTTATCCGGAGAAGATGTACCGGGAAGGTCTGGCGATCGTCACCGTGCCCACAGTCAGGAATATGCCGGAAGCGTTGAATCCGCAGATAAAATCGCTTAATTACCTGAATAATATACTGGCGAAGATAGAGGCCGTGAACGCCGGCTGTGATGAGGCGATCATGCTCGATTCTCTCGGTTTTGTGGCGGAATGCACGGGAGACAATATTTTCATCGTCAAGAACGGTAATCTTTATACCCCGCCGCAGTGTATGGGGACTTTGCGCGGCATAACCAGGGACGCCGTGATAGATCTGGCCAGGAAAGCC
>Ga0310040_1000524_pt1 | contig 35047 bp, 38 predicted proteins | sample EPASupsiteHSE623_FD_200237 | JGI IMG/M metagenome (GOLD analysis project Ga0310040, IMG submission 200237) | Bioremediated contaminated groundwater from EPA Superfund site, New Mexico - Sample HSE6-23 (v2) (version 2) | ecosystem: Environmental > Aquatic > Deep subsurface > Groundwater >... | reverse complement strand
CCCGTACCCGGACCCGTCCCCGTACCCGGACCCGTACCCGTACCCGGACCCGGACCCGTACCCGTACCCGGACCCGGCCCCGTACCCGTCCCCGTACCCGGACCCGTACCCGGACCCGGACCCTACTGCGCCCATATGGGCACTCCCTGAATGGACTTTGCTGCCGCCGGCATCACGTCCAAGATCTCGATCGCCTCAGTCAGCACAACCTTTGTCACTGCGGCCGGAAACTTGCAGTTCAGCGGCTTCGATGTGCCGCTCTGAGCTAGTTGTGACAGGCTCGCTGCGCCATCCCAATACCAGAGGCGACGAGCGTTCTTCATCGTTACTTCTTTGCCCTTCCGTGAGACGATCTCACCGAAGAACACGCCCGCGCTGTACGTGCGGACTATCTTGTACTTCGACTCTTTCGCTACCATTAGATCTCCCTTCAAATTGCTGTCATCTAATCTCAAAAAAGGGGCGGCGCTCGGAGGAGGAGGCACGCCGCCCCAAGGGGTCTACCAGCGCCGTGCCAGGTAGACGAGTCCGGTCCAAAATCCTATGCCGATGAGAGCGCCGCCGATCCAGGTCACGGCGATGTCCCACTGAATCCGCTTCTCGCGGACGACCGACTGCCAAGCGCGTACCTGCCCGACGGTCGGGGCCGGGTTGACGATGCGGAGGCGGGCGGTCATCGCAGTGCGTCCCTGAGCCAGCACATCGCCCACGCGCCACAGAGAGCCACGCCGCCGAGGATCAGCACGGTCCAGCCGATGCCTTCCCAGTTGATTCGGCCCATCAGCGTGCGCATAGACCCTCCCAGTTCGTGATGACGAGGACGGCGAGACAAAGGGCGCCGGCCGCAAAGCTAATGGCGATGATGGCGCGTCTCATCGGGAGGCCCCCGGCAACTGCCGCACGCGCAGGTCTTCAGGCCACTCGGCAGGATTGCCGCCCTTATGGTCCCACTTCTCGCCGTTGGTGTGGCACATATCATAGCCCTCTCGCGCCCAGACCGCGCCGAGTTGCTTGACGTAGCAGTTGACCCGCGCCTCCGCGCACTCGCGGACTACGGACCGGATGTCCTCCAAGCTACAGGGCCGCGCTCCGGGTCCGGATTCGCCACCGACTATAATCCCGTCCAACATGCGCAGCCCGTCAAGGTGATTCGTCGGAATACCTGGAGGGTTAAATCCCTTCCACTTCGCCCACCGGAATGTCACCCGCTCTAGCATCGGCTCCAGGCTCACGAATCGCACGGCGGCCGGCGTGGCCAGCAGGTGCGGGATCTCCCGGTCGGCGTCGGCCTGGATGGAGATCGAGACGCCAAAATGGATATGGGCTGGTGGTGCCCAGTGCGGACCACAGATGCGGTGCATGATCTGAGGGACGACGATAGGCAGGCGCTCTCCGCGTTTCGTTAGGACGATGTACGTGTGGTGCGGCGTTGACAGCATCACACGCCAGATCCGCTCAAGCCAATCCAGTGACACGTCTTTGTGCATCGTGTCGCTGATGGAGTCCACGAAGATCCGCCGCGGCTTCCGCCAGTGCAGCGGCACGTCCAACTGCGACTCGATCAGTTCGACCTCGCCCGTCCAGCGCGGGCCGTGCGGCGTCATGATGGCAAAGTCTTTTCCGGTGGTGGGACTCTTCAGGCCAGGCAGCCCGCGCGCCATCATGCGCTTTGCGTAGCAGTTGACGCAGCCGGGTCCGTGGTCCATGCATCCACGGATCGGCGACCACGTTGCGTCGGTCCATGAGATCTTCGTGGTGGCGCTCATCGCGCACCCCCGGCCCGGTGGGAAATCGGCGAGGCTGCGGCCATCCGCAATTCATCCGCTGTTAAGTGACCATTTGCCAGTGGAAGGCAAACGCTCTGGTGGGTGGGGGGTGGCTGTAAGCCGTTGAAAAGTGGTACGCCCGGTCCGACTTGAACGGACGACCTTTTGCTCCGGAGGCAAAGTGTCATATGTGTGGAATCAATCACTTCCGAACTTCCTTCCATAGTTCATCCATCCTTCCGCTGTTCATCCGCAGTTAAGGCCACCCAATCTCCACACCAATCAGCCAGATTTACAGTAGGCCAGCAGTCGCCAATCAACGTACTCCCCTCAGTAAGGACCGGAGCGTGCCGTCTGCAGTGGCTGTAGTTACTTAGAGTTCCCTTTAAGACCCCAAGGAACTTGCACGTCGCGCAAGCCTGAACGTTCTCGGATTGTGGGGTATTCGGATTCTGGTGTTGACATTCATTTTTCATACTTTCTTGTCTCGTCCGTCTTCTTCGACGCCGAAGCATCCGTTATCAATGGCGTTCCGGCAAACCTTGTCAAATAAATCGGTCAGCGGCGTACTGCCGTCCTCTTCTTCTCGACAGAGTTTGGTACGCACTTTTTTGGCGAACTCAACGGCATCTACTACCCGATACAACCGCTTGAACCCGTTCGCCTTTTCGTCGTATGGAGTGTTATCCTCTTGGCGGTTAAAGCGGAACGCTAGCGTGTTGATGCCAATGCGGATTGTAAGTTCGCCCCCGCCTGTGACGTTGACGGCTAGCGGCCTATCGTGACCGGACTGGACCTCGCCATGTTCCGCAAACAGGTTTATCCGACCAAGGTTGGACATGATGATTGACGCCAGTTCATGCTTGGGCTTCCGCTCAAGCCACTTGCGGTTAATTCTAGTCGTGATTTCCATCGTGCTCATTTCAATACCTCTAGTTTAGTGACCAGCCGAAGTTCGTGAGAGAGGTCGATCAACTCCTCTGCAAGTTCGGGATACCGCAGGAGGTAGTTCTCAAGTGTTTGCCGGTCGTGTTTGGGTTCGACCGAAAACGCATATAGTACGTCTTCTGCGAGTCTTCGGTCGATCATCTGCTTTTCCCCCACGTATCCTCTCCATCGCAGTAACACGCCTGATAGCATTCCGGGCACTCGTGTCCCATCTACCTAGTTCCCCCCGCCAACCCTTGCAGGAGGACAATCTCTGTGACAGATAGATCCGGACTGGAAGCGAGTCAGGCTGTCGTCCCGGCTTAGCAACTCCCGCAGAGAGAACCTGCTATTACACACAGTGCATACGCTGCACACGTAGTTGCAAAGCAGACTAGCCCATGCGAACCGGAGCCGCCAAGGGAACAGGCGCCGATGCCAACTTCGACGGGAATCCCGAGTGTAGGCGGTGACCCACGCCGTGAACGGATAGTGGCCAATCGTAAATCGAAGGTATTCATCGTCACCCCACTCAAATGTTTCCCATAGTTTTTGCAGCATCCTCTTCCAAAGCGGCCATGGACGAATAAACAGTGGGTTAGGGCTCATCGTGCTGCATCTCCTTCACTTTCCATACGTTCCTTGACTAAGGTCGCCAAGCATTCGTCACAAAACGGAATGCCTTCACTGTCTTCGCACGTTGCGGCAAATCCGCAGCCCTCGCAGCGTTCGGCCTCTTGCTGGTCAAATGCCGCCAGTACCTTGCCGCCGTAGCTTCCGTCGTTTGCTTCGACTGGTTTATGTTTACGGACTGGCATTATGCAGCCACCCCCATCGCCCCAACGTGCGCCCTCCGGCCCGACTCTGAAACTATCAGTCCTGGGTACGGGTACTCGACATACTTCTCTACTCGCATCTAGTTAACTCTCCCTACGTGTTCCATCGCCTGCCGCACCCGCTCCGCTTCGGGGTGCGTGTAGTGTGTGGACATCTCCGCCGTGGAGTGCCCAAGAATCTTCTGCTTCTCCGCAATCGTGAGCCCCGACAGATCCGCCAGCGTTGACGACGTGTGCCTGAGGACATGCCACGTCACCCACGGCGCGCCGATCCGCTTGGCGGCCGTCTTCAGCGACCGCGCCAAGATGTTGTGCGCATCCATCGGCGCTCCCGTGTGGCCGGCGAATACGGGCTGCTCGGTCCCGTTCCATTTCGTCCGCTCCAGGTGTAGCATCAACGCCACCCAGGTTTCGGCCACCAGCGGGACGTACCGTGTCTTCCCGTTCTTCGGCGACTTCCGTTCAGCCGCCGTCCAATTCGACCGGACCAGAATTCCGTTGGGCCTGATGAGTTCGCCGTCTGAGATGATGGCCTGATCCGTCAGGTTGACATCCTTCCAGCGCAGGCCAGCCGCTTCGCCCACTCTCAAGCCGTGCCGCCCCATCATGAGGACCAGCGCCCTCCACCGTAGCGGCATCTCCTCAGACAGCATCCGCAGTTGCTCGATGGTCAGGGCCCGCTTCTCCCGGTGGTGGACTTCGGGCGTCAACACGTCCTCAGTCGCCAGTTGCCCGGTGATGTAGCCCTGGCGCCGCGCGTGGCGCAGAATGGCGCTCAGGCAGTTACGGACGTGCGTGATGGTCTGGCTACTGTAGCCCGCTTCCTGCTTGGCCGCGATGACCATCTGAATGTGGCGCACTCCGATGTCCTTCAGCGCCATGCCGCCGAATGTCGGCAGGATGTGGCACGCGATGATGGACCGCTTCGCCTGGCGCGTGTTCTTCGCCAAGAGCGGCAGGCAGTCCACCGCGTACCTGCTGTCATAGAACTGCTGAAGGGTCAGCATGGAGCCGGGGTTGACGCTCTGGGTGTTGGCCTTGCTGACGTGCTCGTCATAGGCCACCCGTTGCGCCGACCGCAAGGACAACTTCTCCTTGCCTGTTGCCGGCCCCACTCGCCTCTCAACTCGCTTCCAAGATACGTTGCCGTCCGCGTCCCGTTCCCACTGCCGGAACGAAACATGCCATGAGTCGCCGCGAAGCCTGACGGTCCCGCGCTGTTCGCCTTTTTTCCTCATGAGCGCATCGTCCCACAAGTGGACGGCGGACGGCAGGTGGTTCATGCGGCTCTCCGCATTGCCATCACGGGCGGCAAGGTGCTGCGCCGGCCGTTGTCCCAGGCCACGCGAATGGCCCGCTGCTTATCCAAATTCTTGGCTTCGATGAACAAGTCCGTGACTGTCCGCTCAGACACGCCCAGTGCCCGAGCGACTTCACAAACGGTCCGTTCATGGACTTCAATCATGTCGACCACCGACCGGCGAAGGTCGGCGGCGTTTACTTTGGTTGCATCCTCTTTGCTCTCAGCCATTTCGAACGCGGGTAGCGAACGAAGGTTTGACCTGAGTTGGAATAGTTTCATGACGTTATCTCCTCTGGTTGCCCTGGTCGAACCAGCAGTCCAGACTCGCCCGCGCAAACGAGAGTGCAGCCTGGGCCTGATGCCGGTTCAACCCCTCCTTGACCAGCCGGACGGCAATACTCCGCCCGACACGTTCAGCGTTGGCCGTTGCCGACGCCATATCGACATAACTCTCCGGCGTACCGGGGACTTTGTGGGACTGTGGAGGAATGCTAGAGGCGGTCACGAGACGCCTCCAGCGCAAGTATTTCGTGAGCCAGTGCCGTCGCCGCCGCCATCACGCGGGACGACGTGCCCAAGCCCTTCAGCACGCCGCTCACCGTCTGGCGGGTGATGCCCAGATCGGTGGCGATTTTGCTGATGGCGCCGGGGCGTTTTTTCAGGATGCGCCTGATCGCGCTCCGTGTTAAGCTCTTGTCAGACTGACTCACGAAAACGAGTATGAGGAATTTTCCCCAAGAGGTCAAGGGGAAAATGACACGTTTCCACAGAAGGAGGGGTAAGTGGCTGATATCAGGGCCAATAGAGTTCCAAAAGAATTAGTGAAGGCCATCAAGCAGGCCATTCTCGACCGGGAGATCCCGAGCATCCGCGAGGCTGCCATCGAAGCGTTTGAGATCTGGTTGTCCGACAACCGCGGCGCACAGGCTACGCCAGAATTGGGACTATCTTTAGGACAGGACCAATTAAGCTTAGCTAATACTGTACTTGGCGACCTTGAGTCCGCGCACCGGGCGTTAGATAATGCTATCCACCATGTACGCACAGCAGCAACTCAGGCAAGCACCAGCGGACAGCCTGTTGAGGATGGAGTTGTCCCTCACAAAGCAACTCGACGACGTAAAACGGGAAATGGCGCGGCGTAAGGTGGCGCGGGTGCCGTGCCCGTGTAAGGTGTTCACGATTCGGGGCCATATGCCGTGCGAGGACAAACAGGAGTGCCCCACTGTGGTTGCGGTGGGACGGTAGCCTACCGCGCCGCCAACGCCCGCCATGCGGCGAAGTACTCTTCCCGGTACTTGTAGTCGCCGTGCTTCAGAATCTGCTTTGTCAGGTTGACGGCCTGCACGTTGGGCGGGCACATCAGAACGTCTTGCGGCCCGGTGTAGCCGAGCGCACAGCAATCGTCCCCCCAGTTCGCCGGGCTCACGACGCGCTTCAGCAAGCTCGAGATCCGGAACGCCCGCTTGAGCACGCCATCGTTGCGGGAGTGGGCTACAAGGCAGCGGTCCACGTTGGCCGCGAGCGCCTTGCCATACTTCCGGTCGATGTGGACGGTTTCGTTGTCCGTGGCGGCCGCGGCGAGGATGAGGTTGCGGACCTTGAGCCCGTTTTGGACGGCTTCCAGCGCCACGCGGCAGCCGCAGGAGTGACCCTGGACGTCGAGGGTGGCGTGGGGCAGGCCGGCGAACAGAGACGCGATGATCTTGCCCGCCGTGTCCGCCCGTTTCTCTGCCATCCAATAGCCGAGTTCCACACTGGAGCCAGGCCAGGTCAAGCCGATCACCACGTCGTAAAGGCCTTCGATGCTGTCGTTGACCAGCGCGAACGCCGGCATGGCCTCATCGACGTTGTAGCCATGAATCAACAGGCAAGCCCGCTCGCAGTCAAGCATCCGCAGGACGAGATCCGTGGGCAGTGGTTTCTTGTTGTGGTCAAGCCACGTCGGAGAACCGAAGCGGATGGTAGACTCGCCCTTGCGAATGTTGAGTTGGATCACGAGTTACTCCTTGGGCTTTTCCGCCGCCGCCTGTTTCCGGTACTCCGACACGCCCGCCGTGATGAGCGCGGTCACGCCAGCCGCGCCGCCCGCGACGCCCGCGGTAGTCGGGTCAGCCGTCGTGCTCAGGACAGCGTTGACGGCGCCCACGACCAGCGGAGCGCCGGGTATGAATGCGGCCGCCACCGCCGCGACAGGCCAGACCTTCTTGAAGACGCTCTTGAATTTGCCCCACTTCGAAGCCTTCTCGGGTTCCGGTGCCGGTTCCGGAACGATGGGGTCAGGCTTGGGCCACTGGTCGGACGGGACGGTCACGGTATCGGTTACGGTCGGCATGGTGTCGCCTCCGGTGATGGCGCCGAGCGCCTTGTTTAGTTCCGAAACAGCCTTTACCGCGAAGTCACGCGCGGCGATGATGTGGTTGTGGACGACGGCCGTGTTGGCTGTCTCGCCGGCCGCCTTGGGAACAGTTGCCGCAACCATCTGCGCCAGAACCTCAAGGGCTTTCTGCTGTTCGGCTGTCATGGCTTCACCCCCACGGCCGCGGCGATTCCCCGCAGGAGTTTGTCCTGCTCGGCGGTCAGAGCACCAGTCCCCGGCGCCGGTTCGTCGACGGTCAGGTCCGTCCGCACAATGGAGATCAGCCCGCCAAACCCGGACTCGATCCGCTCGTTCGGCAGCAGCGCGCGGCAGGGCATGGGGATCTCGGGGCGGAGATCCTGCTCGCCGTCGTTCGGAACTTCGGGAACAAACACCGGGCCCAATGCGCCCTGGTCCTGCCACCGGCCGGGAGCACCGACGCCCGCGGCGAACCGGTTCTTCAGAATGGCGGCCATGTCCCACTCGGCCATCTTCATCTGCCGGCGTGGTTCGGCGCCGTACGCGATGTTCCACGGCCACACGGCCGCGACCTCTTTCAATTCGTAGGCGGTGCCGAGCGCGGCGTTGATCTCATCGACAACACTCTTTGCCACCACGGGGTCAACGAGGGTTGCGCCGTTGATCTCGAGCTTGTCGCCCGCGTCCGGTCCCACGATGACGGCCGACGTCGACGCCGGGTTGACGTACTTGCGGTACGACGCGGCGCCGGGAAGGTTCGGGGTGGCGACCTCGGACTCCTTCATCCCCATCTCGCGGATGGTGCGCGTGGTGGCGTCCCACACCGGCACACTCAGGAGGTTGGTGTCCGGGCTGTCGGACACGCGATCGGTGAAGAACCACCGCTTGATACGCCGCTTGGGGTCGTAGGCGGGCGCTTCCTCGCCATAGATTTCCTTGTACATCGCGCGGGTCAGCCGCAGCGACGTGTAGAGTTTTTCGATTCCGTACCGAGCCTCTTTCGGCTGTGCCGGGATAATCGGATTGCATGTGGGCATGATGCCCTCCTTACCTGTAGACCCACTCGACCAGCGAGCCTTCCCGCACGTCGATGTGGAATTTCGTTGCGCCAACGCCGATGCCTCGCACGTCCGGGCAGCAGTCCTTGACGAGCCGGGCAAGTTGCGCCGGCGTGAATTTTTCAACAGCAAGATCGGCCGCTTCGCCATCCATGTGCTTCGAAGCAGGGGCGCCGCCGATGGCCCGGTTGTGCGACGGGCAGCGGTATCCGCTAAAGATCCGCACCGGGCGGCCCGTCTGCGAGCGGATGATTTCGAGAGCGTTGAGCAGCCGCTTCAGGCGAGCGCCCGCCTGGATATATCCGCAGCAGGGACATGCTAGTTCGGCCGCCGTGAAGTGCGCGGAGAGCCGCGGTACTGGGGTTGTTGGGATCATGGTCCTACCTTCGGCCACCACTTCGGCGGCCACGTCTGCCAAGCTGTGAGAAACAGAGCCCAGACCACGCCCAAGCCGATCAGACACTTAGCGATGATGCGCTCGGTCTGCTCGCGCCGGCCGGTGCCGCGGGCGCGTTCCAGTTGTTCAGCTGAGTCGTTTTTTTCCATGAGCGTCAGTACGTTGTTCAGACGCAGGTGGCGTTCGTGGCAGGCTTTTTCAATGCGGGCGAGCTCATCAAACGCCTTGGGCGTCATCGTCTCCTGTGCGATTGTGTCGTCCAAAAGACTTCGAAAGCCGCGCTCCAGCGCATCAACGCGGCGGTCTGTGTCGTCCATTCGGGTGAGGATGACGCCCTTGAGTCCCGCGACCTCTTTGGTCAAATCTGTGAATCCGCTGAGGAGTTGCGCTGAGATGGTGTCAAATTCGGACATGAGATGCGTCTCCGATCATTTCTCTACCGTGTAGTTCCGCCCCGCGACCCCAACGATGCCACCCGCCACCCCGACGTTCAGCCACATTAGCCTGCGCCGCGCCTTGGGGTTGCGCCGAGTGAGGGCCCATGCCGCGATCTGCCCCCCCGCCGTGATGGCGGACTTGATAGCGAAATGCTGCACCCCAAAGCGCCCGCTCCCAAGCATGGGGTTGGCCTCGCGCTTGCCCCAAGAGCTGTGCGCGTCAAGGGCGTTGGCCGCCACGACGCCCGCCACGCTCAACTGGTAGGCACGGTCCTGGGACTGCCCGGTTTGGCAGAGGCAGAGCAGGACGGCGGCGATGAACGCGAGTTTCATCAGTAGAGCGCCCGCCACGCCATCGCGTTATCGGCGCCCTTGCCGCAAAAGCGCAGGGTGTCGGCAACGTCAGTTCCGCCCGCGACGTGGACGATCTTGCCGCGCCCTGTGATGTACGTCCCGCCCGTCGTGCTGACGGCGGCGGGAGAACTCGACAGCGTGGCGGCGTTCGACGCCACCGACACGATGACGTAGCGGCCCGTCGTCCAACCCGAGCCAGCCGTCACGTCGATCCAACTGCCCACATCGGCGGCGACGAAGTTATAGGAGGCGCTGGTGACCTTCGTGTTGAGCGCGCCGTCCACCGCCAGATCAGTGTAGGTGTTGCAGCCGCCCTCGGCTTCGGCCCGCCAGCCGCCAGAGATGGTGCGGAGGTTGAGGTCGCGGAGGGCGAGGGCAGTGCCGCTGTTGACTTCGAGGACGCCTGCGGAGGCGCGGGAGAGGGCGAGGTCGGAAGTTCCATTCGCGGCTGCAGTTGACGACCAAGTGACTGGCCATGCGGACCCAAGCGTAAGGGTATTGTTGTAATAACCTAGTTGAGCGCCACCATTACCACCGCCGACAAAGAACCCACCATTCAACTGCATCGCGCCGCTGCTTAAAATTCTTCCGATCAGCGAGCCGCTGCTGTTTTTCAAAGCCAACAAATCCGTTGTCGATTGCCCCGCCCCGGCCTTGATCGTGACCGTCGTGGCCCCCGTCGTCGCCGTGGAATCGTAGATCAGGGCGTTGCCGTTCACATCGAGCTTCGCGGTGGGGGCTGCGGTCCTGATGCCGACGTTGCCGCTGCCATCCTCATACAGCCCCGTCGTCAGGCCAACGGCATTGGCCGCGCCGAAGCGCAGCAATCGGCCTTCGGTCCCCGTAAGCCCAGCGCGCGTGTAGTATCCATTAACGCATCTATAGTCGCCCTGCTTATTGGTCCCGTCGTCTGCGAGCAGCGTAAACATGAGCCCAGGCGTGGTGCATGAGGCTGGCAGCGTGGAGCCGCGTGGCCCCACAATCGCGGCTGCTTTGCCGCCGCCGAAGATGTAGGTCTGCGCCGATGCCGTCAAGCAAAGCACGAAAACCAGAAAAGCGATTCGCATAGTAAGTCTCCTTGTGATGTTCTGCGCCAGGGCTGGCAGGGCGATGAGGATGAGGACTAGAGTTCGCATGTCAGTTGACCTCCACGGTCCCGCTGGCACGAGCGGTCCCGCACGAAATTCTGTAGTACTTGGTCCCGGCGCTGAGTCCGGTCGCGCTGTGCGTCTGCCGCCGCCCCAACGTGGCCGTTGCCGCCGTGTCCGCCGCATCGCTGGACGTGGCGGGGGCAGCGGTTCCCAGTGCCACCTTACAGGCCGCGCCGCTTGGGGCCAGCCACGACATCGACACAGTCCCGGTCCCTCCGGTCACGGAGACGCTTTGGACGCGCTCACGCGGCACCACGGCCCATTGCGGGTTGGTCTGGTAGGTTTGGTGGCTGAGCGCCCCACTGTAGCGGCGGTACGCTTGCACGGGCGAGTAGTCCCCGATCTGATCGGCATCGGCCAGCATAGCCAACGCCGCGCGGGCGAGGATAGGGTAGCCTCCGGTGTACTCCTGTGTGTAGGTGTCCCAGAACCCCGGCAGCCACGTCACCGTCGCGCCTGCGGCATGCGTCGCGGCGGTTGACCCCCACACTCCGCGCCGCAGGATTGAAATCGTGGTCTTGCCCGATGAGGGATTGTTGACAGACGGGTTCCCCCATAAGTAGATATATTCGTCGTCGATCTTCACCCAGGATGACGAGAGCCACTGATAGAGTGTGGAGTGAAATTCGAGGCTATTGACCACCAGCGTCGTCTGCGTACTCGTCATGTCCGCGTCAAGGGTGTAACTCGTCACCCAGGCGTCTTTGAGAACGCTCCATTCTGTCGGCCACGCGGCGCTCGTATTCGTGGACCAGTACAGTCCCCGCATCATATACATGCTGGTCGGGCTGGATAGGGTTCTTCCCGCCAGATGCGCCGCTCTTGCGTTCCTGACGTGCATGAAGATGGGCTGGTTGTCGTCGTCGAGAATCGCACCAAGCGATGCGAGCCAACCAGCGACCGCCGAGGGGTAGGACTGGTAGAGCGCGTTGACCGCTCCGCTGGTTCCCGCCAGGCCATCGGTGGTGTAGCCCCAAACCCCGCCATGCTGCGCCAGGTAGAGTGGGTTGGACGATGGGATAGCGCGAGTGAAGGACCAGAAGTTCCTCCCGGCGCACCACATATCAGCGGTCGGCGCGGTGCCGGTGCTGAGAACGTAGGACGGGCAGGCCGGGGCTGTTGGGGTATGCGCCCCAGACATCAGGTAGATGCCCTCCTCGTAGGCCGCATTGGCCTTCAACTTGTCGATGAAGTAGGCCCGCTCGATATCGGCGTCGGGCGTCAGGATGGCGGCCCAGTATATGTTCCGCAATGCCCACGCACGGCCTCGTAATGCGGAGTCATACCAGAAGATCCCGCGTGATCCCTGGCGGCAACCGTAAGAGGCCGTCGTGCAGTAGTGCGCCGTGCCCAGGACGTAGCTCGCCTCGAACTGCGCCCCTGTCAGATAGTAGTGATACCCCGTCAGGAAGGCTGGAATCGCGTAGATCGGTGGCGCGTGGGAGATGTAGTTCGTCCACCCCTGCGCCGACCAGGAGCCGTGGTAGGGCGTCACTGCCGCATTCATCCGAGCGTCGCAAGGCTCAGATGAACAGGCGGGCGTCAGCGTGGACGCCTCATCCGTGTTGTAGGCGTACCAGGTAGGGCGAGCATTGATGCTGCCGATCCGTCCGAAGGCGTCGGTTAAGTTGAGCGGGCTGAAGAACGTCAACCCGGTCCCCGTCTCCATGTAGTGAAACGGGGCGTGTCCGCCAGCGTCCGCATTGCCGATGACGAGCTTGTCCCACACGTTCTTCTTGTTCGCCGTCGTCACCCCGCTATGGCCCATGAGGTACAAGTATTCGAGATACCAGCGCGGGATCAGCGCAATGTCACCACGCGCCCCAGTTCCGCCAATTCCCTTTTGCCAACTGGCGCAATACCCAGTCATCGAACACCACTGGGGCTCATCGCTCCCCAAGTGCGATGCGTAGGCCGACAGCGACGTGTTCGCAAGAGAGGTTGCCACCCCAAGCGAGTAATCGTAAGGCGGAATCAACTTCGTGTGGATGAGGTACTGGAAATTGAAGTCCACCACGACCGCGCCGGGAGTCGTGCCGCTCCAGGCAAGTTTGTGCCGGCGGCTCCGGGCGTGGAAGGACTTACCTGTGACCGTGTACGCTGGCGTCGCCTCGAGGTTGCCTGTCTTGAGCGTCAAGTCGATTGAGTCGAACCGCTGGAGCCGTGTCGTGGAGGCGTTCCACAATTGCGCGTCTACCTCCACCCCGCCCCAGGCCGTCAACGCCCCGGCCCCATCCGGGTCGGGATAGAACCGGATCTCAAAGACCGGATGCAGCGACTTGTAGGTGTTCGACGATGGAGCCGCCCACGCCCCACCTGTATACTGCCACCCGAAGTCATGAGACAAAGCCGTGCTGCGGTCTTCGACGATAACGCCCGTCACAACAGGGCCTTGAAGCCAGTATCGCCATGCACCCGCGTTCAGCATCGTTCGAGAGGACGCCGTGTATTCGATGCTGTTGACCGTTGCTGACCACGCCGCGCCCCACGTCCCCACGCCGCCCTCAGCGTCGTAGTTGAGCATCTGAACCTGCGACAACGCCGCCGCTTGGCACGTCGCCAGATTCCCCAGATGACAGGGATTCGCATCGCTGACAAAATCCACCACCGCCGATCCGCTCGCTGTGAGGTCCAGGCGGAACGAGACGTATGCCGCCATCACGGAGCCATCCGGCCAAGTCGTCTTGACATCCACCTGCCAGGCGGATGGGGCGGTTCCGGCGATACGAGGCTTCGGATATGTGCCTGTAGCGAACTCGCCCTGTGCGAACGTGCGGTAGAGCGTCGTGGGCCGGGCCGTCTGGATTGCGGCAGAGGCGTTATGGATCGTGACGCTGTTGTCTAGAGCCAGCAGTGGCAGGCAGAGAAGGGCGAGGATCGGTCTCATTTCACCCCCCCTCTTCCGTTGAACGAAGAATGTCAACGATCTTCGCGACTACCGGGGTATCTGTGGAGCGCACACGGCAGGCCAAACAGTGTTTTCTGATGACCACCTCGTCACCACGCTGCGTAACCTCCAATGCCCATTCATGTGGAACAGGTTCCTTGTGCTCATTGGGCGACGAAGCAAGAGTGAAGCCGCACTTTTCGCAGACCTCACAGTTTGCTGGCGGAAAGCCCGAATGCCACGACTGTCTGTTGCCGCACTTGCACCGAGAGTAAATCATGGACGCCTCCTGGTGCTCGTCCACTGTCCGCACGAGCACTCGATTCGCCGAAGGTGCGCAGGGTAGACACAAACCGACGTGTCGCCGCACCACCCGCACCGTATTTTCTTGACGGCCCACTTCACGCGAGCGCACCGCTTTCGGCTGGTCATGGACGCCTCCAGGCCACCACCGCATTGCGCCGCCGCGTTGCCGATGGGTACTCGTCAAACCCCACGTCCCAGGACCCGGAGCGCGTCTGCCCGTCCACGTCGGTCGAATAGAGTCCTGAGCCGGGATCGCTCACGCCAAGATCCTTTGCACCTGAATCCGCTACCGCGAGATGCCAGTTCAATGCCCCGGCGTCTACGAAGGTGAACGTCTGGCTCACCGCGTCGTGCGTGTTGCCTGCGCCTGTCACAGCATACACCAGCGCCGCATTACTGGTCCGGTTGTAATCCGTCCCCGCCGCAAGCACCGTGTCGGCGTGTGAGTTGGCCCCGTTCCCAGTGAATAAGTTGTTCACGAACACCCAAGTCCCACCGCCGACTCTCAGCCCAGTGTGATTCGCCGCGAACGTGTTGTTATAGAAGTAGTAACTGCCAGTCGTCCCCGCATAAGCCCCGTAAGCCCCATTCCACTTGTCTGCCCCAAAGAATAAATTATTGTAAAGATAGGCAGTTGTCGTGGTCTGGTACGTCGTGAAACATGAGCCAAGGTAGGAGTCGGAGTTGCCCCGGATGATGCTGTTGCGGACGTGGATTACACCGCCTGTTCCGTTGTATCCACCCAGGTAGAGCGAAGCGGCATTGTTGCCCGTAGCGGTTGAGCGGATCTGCAGCCCCTCGACGTGGACGTATTCATTTCCTATTTTGAGAGCAGGGCTAGTGCTCACGACCAGCCGGTACTTCGAGGTGCTCCAGATCCCCTCATGCCGCTCTACCGTGGGGACCGTGATGAGGATAAAGCGGGTCGCGTCCGTCGTCCAGTCGGCATTGGCAATTGCTGCCGCCGTCGTGTCCTCCATCGCGTAGCACTCGATGGTGAGTTGGCGGTCTGCAGATACAAGGTTACCCTTCTCCCCGGCGATGGCAGCGGCGAGGGTCGTATAGTCGCCGCCGCTGGTCTTCACTGTGACGGTGCGGTTGGTTGCGGCCCAGGCTGGGAACGTCAGAATCAAAAGCAGAATGAGTTGTTTCATGGTTAGTTCACGACATAGGACACATGGACTCTGAGGGTATCGGGCGTGCCCGTCACCGCTGAGATCGTCAACGCCACAGGGACCCGCGCCGCGATACCCGCGTTGGCAAAGGATGTCGTCACTTCCTCGTTGGTGTCACACGCCAGCGACGACGTGAGGACATCGGTTCCAGCGGTATCCGGCGTAGCGGCGGCGCGTTCGTCCAATTGGATCGTTACGCTGGTCGCAGCCTTGACGCTACAGGCTACCCGCGTGATCGTGACGGCCTCATCGAACATCAACTGGACGCGCCCGGAGTCGCCCGCTACGGGGTCGAACAGTGTAACGGACTTGATCTGCTGCCGGACGCCCGACATCTGGGTCATCGTATTGGTGGACGTGCAGCCGTAGAGGTTCTTCCCCGCCGTCGCATCGCTCTTGAAGTACTGGTCACCGACCGCGCAGGTTCCTGGAACCGATGTCCCGACCGGGACAGGCTTCGATGAGGTCGCGCCGCTCGCGTTCCACGCACCCGTGATGGTGCGGGAACCGTTGATGACGGTCTGGCCAGAGGCCAACGCCGCCAGAACTAGAATCAGGAGAAAGTGTTTCATATCGTTGACCTCAGAACTTGAACCCTATACGTCCCGCCATCAGCCGGGGTGATGCTGGCCCCCGTGTTATTGCAGAGTTGGACGATTGCGATGTCCGTGCCAGCTAAACCGCCCCACTGCAACCCTGTCTCAAGAGTCGCAGGCGGTCCCACCGTCACCACGTCCCCGCCCACCACGCCTGAGAGCGAGATGTTCTTTCGGACACAAGACCCACTTGTCCCCGCTGCTGTGATGGCCCCCCAACTCGACAGGGTGGCCGTGGTCTGGAGGATCGTCGCATCGCCAGAGCCTCCGCCGCCCGTCCCAGTCGTGTCCACCCATTCAGAACCGTCCCAATACTTCAACTTGTTCCCGTCCGCATTGTCACAAGCGATATCGCCGGTCGTCGGGCTAGACGGCAGAGCCACGCACGCGACCTTGAGGCCCGCCGTGGTAGCGGACGCCTCCATCGTCTGTTTCGCGCCGGCCGTGAAGGCGTTGGCCGTGTCGTTGTAGGCCACGACAGATGGCAGATCCGCCACCACCAGAACGCGGAACGTAGGCGATCCAGAAGTGGCTGCTGGAGAGATGAGCACCTTGTTTTGGGCCTGTGAATCAAGCGTTACGGCAAGCGTTCCACTCGTAGTAACGGGAGAGCCGCTGACGGAAAACCCGGACGGGACAGTGGCCCCCACGCTCGTCACCGTGCCGGAACCACCGCCCCCTCCAACCGCCAACGTCGCGGCCACCGAGCACCGCCCGGTCTGGGCAACCGCAAACGTCACCAGCGCGTTGTTCGCATCCGTCGCCACGACCCCATCTGGCTCGACTTCGTTCTCGTCGCCGTCGTAGCACTTCACCATGATGTTCTGGGTATTGTAGTCATGGTCGAGGTTCACGCTGGTCTGCGATGTGAAGGACTCCTCGTACAGCCCCGTTCCCCCGATGACCGTACAGGAACCCGACTGAGCGGCGGAGAACGTGACGGTGGAACTCGGCCCGCCAATCGTGATGGCTAGCGGTTCGATCCACTGATTCGAGCCGTCGTAACACGCGATCACCTGCTTCGTGCTGCCGAAGTTGTGGGTTAATGTGACGGTGGTTTGAGACGTGAATGGAGCCGTGAACGAAGCGACCGAATAGGTGGTCAGGCTTCCGCCACCTCCACCGACAACCGCCGTCCATGTGTTCGATGATGTGCAGAGCAACCAGTTTTCACCCGCCGTCGCGTCCGTATCGAAGAACACTTCGCCGACGCTGCACGTCGCGGGAGCCAGCGTTCCGCTCTTGGCTGGCTTCGTCGAGGTCTTCCCGCTCACGTCGAATGCTGCCGGGAGATCCGCATTCGCCAGATCCGAAGCTGTGGCCGTTCCGCCCGACATCCGCACGATCCCGCTGAACGCCGATGCGTCCGCGCCCAAGCCGCCACGCTCTGCCGCCAACGTGCCCGCACTGATGGCCGATGCGTTATGCTGGTGCGTCGAGTCCGCCTTGTTCCCCATGTCGGTCACGAGGTCGGTCACCTGAGACTGCGCGATCGTCACGGGGTCGGAGCCGGAAACGCCGTGGGATGGGGCGTGGATGAAACTATCCGTCAATGCCGCCGCGCACGAAAACGTATTCGTGGCCGCCGTGTACTTCAGGAACTGCCCCGACGTCGAGCAGTCGGGAATCACCTTCAGGTCAATCCCCGTCCCGTTGCCCACGCCGATGGAGTCGTCGGTTGGCGTGAGCGGACCCCACTCGGCGCCCAGCCAGGCCAGCGACTGATAGGTGTTCGCCCCGCCGCGGGCCAACTGCCCCGCCAGAATCGTCCCGGCCGGCGTACTGATACTCGCCCCCGCCCGAACCGCACGAACCGTCGTTGTCGCTGGAGACGCTGGAACGTACCAGAGTTCCGTCCAGGCGGAAGGCCTGTTGCTACTCGGCGCGAACGTGACCCGATATACATTCTGCTGACCGGCCGGAACCGTGCAGCCCGAGTTCGCCGGCAACGTGACGACCACGGCGCCGTTCGGGATCGTGTAGACCCTCTCGCCGCGAACATAGGTCGCCGTCCCGCACGTCATGTCAGGCGAGGCCACAGTCGCGCGGCCGACAAACCGCTGACTCTCCGGGCCAATGTAAAGCGTGTCGCTGATCGTTACCGTCTGTGAAAACAGAGAGATACAGGAAAGCAAGAGAACGCTTGACAACCGAAGGGAAGCGAGTACACTGGGACCATGACCGTTGAAGGCTGTTGGCTGGCATATAAAGCGGAGCATCTTCCGCAGATTATTGATAAGCGGAGGCAGGAAGCCGCGTGGAAGAATCTCTGCGTCCTGGGTCCGACCGACCTGAACGATCTCTCGCCCGACGTGATCCAGCGTTACGTCAAGCGCCGTGGCAACGGGGCCACGGCCAAGCGGGAACTCGCTGTGCTCCGGGCGTGCATTCGCTACGCCGTCAGGTCCGGCCGCATTTCCGGCGCGCCGATCATCTGGGCAGACATCAAGGAGACACCCCGGTCTTCGTGGCTCACCGTCGACGAATTGAAGACCCTCATATTGGCTGGAGACATCCACGGCATCGGCGACTTCGTGCGCCTCATGGCGCTGACCGGCCAGCGGCCCGGAGCGGTGCTGGGTCTGAAGTGGACTCAGGTCGATGACCGCTCCCAGATCATCAACTTCAATCGCGGGGAGGTTCGAGCTAAGCACGCGGGTATCGTACCTGTGGCGGGGCCTTTGGCCCAACTGATTTCTGCGCTGCGGGCTACGACGGGCGGGTCTGGATACGTCCTGTGGGGTGCGCATCAGCGCGACATCCGGCGCCGCTGGGCCGCGACCATCAAGACTGCCGGCCTGGAGTGGGTCACGCCCCACACGATCCGCCACAGCGTTGCCACGAACCTCGTCAAGCAGGGCGTCCCGATGGCTGAAGTCTCGAAGCTGCTGGGGCACACCAACACCACGACAACCGAAAAGATCTACGTGAAGTACAGCCCCGACTATCTGACCAACGCGACGAACCACCTGAGCGACTGCTTCGGAGATTAACATGGATTTACGCCCCTCTCTTCTGACACTCAAGGAAGCCGCTGCCCGTCTGGGCTGTAGCGTTCGCCACGTTCGGAACCTCATAAAAGCGGGCACCCTGCCCTCGGTGAATATCGGGACTGGATCCGTCCGGAAGACGCCCCGCGTGCGCGTGGAGGACTTGGATCTCATTTCGAGGCCTCCCGGCGAACGGAGTTGATGTCGGACGTGACCTCAGCCATCTGCTGACGCACTTCCCGAATCTGCTGGCGCTTCTTGTATGCCGTCAGTTTCTTGTCGTTCTGGATGTTGCGGATCTCCCCCCGCAACTGCGAGAGATCGTCCTTGACCTGCGCGACGTAATCGGAAAACGCCAGCCGCTCAGGCCGATCCTTCAGGAGTTCGTCCGCTTCAGCCGTGCGCCCCTGCTTGTCGAGCGTGTCCACGGTATGCGCGTAGCGGGCGACATCGTTCGCAAATTCGTAGAACCGCCCTGTCCTGCCACCGCCTTCGGGCGTCTGGACGAACGACCCTAGAAGTTTGTCGATAACGGAATCCATCGGGATATTCCCGGTGGGCGATAACTTTGGAGCGGTCTTCGCGCCCGCGTCTTCAGCCAACGGCGACATTAGGTAGCCCGCGACACTGGCAGCCGTGAGTCCCATCCATCCGGTGTAGCCTCTGACGAGGTGGTCAACTTTCATTGGCGACAGTTTCACCATCGGGCCGACGATCTTAGCGAGTTCGCTGGTGCGCTCGACAGACTGGTACTTCGTCTCCAACCCGGCCACGGACGGATCCACGATGGGCCGACCGCGGTAGAAGTCTTTATCGAGGTAGGCTTCGACGGCCGGCTTCGCGATCTGCGGAATCGGGTTGAACTCCAGCGTCGATCCCGCGCCACGTAACAGGGCCGAACCGAAGTCCTCCGGCAGATCCTCGCCCGTCACGAACGCCTGGATCGCCCGCTCCGGAATCATCTTGAAGATCATGCCGACTTCAAAGGGGATCGGCACGCGGCCCATCGGCGCGTTCTGTTCTTCTTCGGTCAACTTCTCGCCCTGAATAGCTTTGCCGAGTCCGGAGAATCCAGCCGCGTCAAGCGGGAACATCCAGTAGTTGTCCTTCTCCTCTTCGCCGGCGTTCTGGTACGCCTTGAACGCTGGCATGACCAGCCCGTAGAGGGAAGACGCTGCCGCCATCGCCATGCCCGTCTGGATCAGTTGCTTGCGGACTCGCGCCCGGTCAGGATTCGCCACGCCATGCCCGGATCTCGATACGGCCCGGTGGAGGACGTCCAGGCCCTGCCACCTGGCGTTGAGAAACGGAACCATCATGGACATGAACCGGACGGTCTGGTTCCGGCCCTTCCGCATGAAGTTCAGCGTTTCCAGGGCTTCGTAGACGGCCTGCGCTTCGTCGCCTGTCTTCTCTAGAACGTCGGCATACACCCGCTCGCGCACGACCGCATCGGAGCGTTCACTGGCCTTCGCCAGTCGGTCGATGAAGTGCCCGATGATGTTGGCAGGCTTCAGCCCGGCGACCTCATCCTGGTACATCTTCATGATCTGGTGATTGATGTTGCCGCTCGGGTCAAGCGCCACCATCCCGCCTGTCACGCCGGCAGATCGCAACGCTTCGAACTCCGGGGTGGATCCCTTGCCGACCGTCGCCAACATGGAGTTGGTCACGCCCTTGACGATGGTGCGCAGCGGCTGGATAGACCGGCCCGAGGCGACGACCTGCATCCCCGCGTCACGAACGGTATTGCGTACCCAGAATGGCGGAGCCAGCGTGACGCCCTGCCTCAACAGGTAGGACGCACCCAGGAAGAGTTTACCCGCCGTCGAGTTGCCGATCGGGTTGATGCCCTGCATCGTCTCGAACAGCAGCGGGTCGCCGATGTCGTAGTGGGACCAGTTGCCCCCCACCTTCACGCTGACGACGTGATCGCCATCTTCCTTGTTCTTGGCAACGCGCGCCCACCCAACCAGGACAGAATCACGCATGACGCGCTGCGCTGCGATGTTGCGCATCGACTTGGAAATCAGCGCCGAAGCGTTCTTCGCACTGGTTTCGATGAAGTCCGCAACCGGGGCTTCGCTGCCCTTCAGGTTCTTGGACGGGCTTAGATTCATGAGCGAACCGGATCCGGTCGCCGGGCCGCGCACATAGGATTCGTCGAAGTCTGATTCGAGTTGCCGGTAGAACGGGATGTAGGGGTCGCTCATCCACTTCTGAGCGACATCCTTGGCGACCAGTCCGGCGTCCCGCGCCATCACGACGAATGCCCGGTTGTAGCGCGTGTAGACGTCAAGGATGTCTTGCATCCACGGGTTCTGCTTCAGAAGCGCCTTGCCCTCGTCGATCTTGGCTTGGGTCATCCCGCCGCGCTGTTCCTGTGGCAGTTTGTCGGATCGCAGCGCCTGGAACACGAACTCGGTTGCGCGGCGGTCATCGTCGCTCAGTTCGTAGAACGGCGCCATGTCCTTCTGGAACCCGTTGGCCGTCCACTTCTGCCCCGTGATGGGGTCGACGTGATCGGCCACGACCTTCACATACCCGGCGGCCCGGTCGTAAACCGGAGCCCCGCGCTGCATCGTTTCGTGGAACACGCCGCCCTGCCAGTCGCTGAGGCGCGTGGCGATGATGGAGGAGAGCCGCCCGTGAGCCGAGTTTGGGTTGAGTTTGTTGACCTCTTCAGCCAGATCCTGAACCCTTGCCCACCTGTCTACGAACTGCATTTTGATGTTGGTCAGGATGTACCGCTGGTCCGCCGTCTTGTTCTTGGCGAAGTAGGCGCGCGCTGCATCATGAATCTTGGCGACGGGGGAGGCTTCCGGCTTGCGGCGAGCAACCTGTTCTTCGATGTACTGCTGCTGCTGTGGTGTGGTCTTGACGGTGTTGGGAGCCAGCGCGGCCTTGCCGGGTACGGCTGCGACCAGAGACGCCTTGCCAGCGTCCTCCTTCGGCACATACACCGGAGGCGCGTCGGGGTTCTCTGTATCCTGGACAACGCTGCCGCCCTCGTCCTGTGCTATCACCTTCTCTGGCGGTTCCTGCGACACCACCCGCGTCGGCCGCGCTGCAGCCTTGGGTGCGTCGATGCGCGAACCGATCTGGCCTTCACGGATGGATTCGACCAAATCCTCTAGGCTTGTCTTGCCGTTGCCTTCCAACCAGTTCCGCCAGCGGGTAGCTTCCCGAACCGTCGAGTCGATGATGTTGCGCGGTTTGCCGGCCAACTTCACTTCGCCCGTCATGGATCCGGCGATCAGCGCGGCGGCATGTTCTTCCTCGACCGCGGCTTCGGCACCGTAGAGATCCCGGTACCGCTGCTCCATCTCGGGCGTCAGGACGCTTCGCTTTTTGGCCGCGCTGACGAGTGTCTGCTGTTCGCCCGGACTCAGTAGGCTCCAGACCGCGTGAGTGACTTCGTGCCAGGCGTTCTTGTCCATCGCATCGGTCTGCATCCCGTCGATGCCTTCGGCCAGCGTGATGAGCCGCTTCGACGCGAGGTAGTTGGCCTGCTGCCCAGTTTCCGGGTTCCCCTTCTCGAAGAACCGCAGGGAGACATGCGGAGCAGCCTTCTTGACGTACTGCCACGTCGCATCAAACAGGGGTTTGCGGCCTTCGTAGTAGGGCTTCAGGACGGGATCGTTCTGGAGTTTCTGGCGACCCGCCTCGGTGTCGAGGTCGAGGGTCACGCGGGCGCGTGGAGGGGGAGCGGTCTGCGGAGCCGCCGTGTCTGTCAGTGACGCCTTGCTGTCGGGAGTCCAGAATTTCTGGAAGATCTCCAGGTCGCGGACTAGCGATTTTCCGTCACCCAGTTTCCCTGCGACGTTGTAGCCAGTCTTGGTCGGCTTGAGCGCTTCGACCGTGAAGACGGTCCCTTTGTTGTTCCTCCACTTGGAGCCAACGGCGGGGAGATTGGCGGGGGTGTCTGGCGGGGCTACTTGGACTTCGGGAGTTGGCAGGGATTCGATGGTCGGGGCTGGTGTTACAGCCGGAGCCACAGACGCAACTGGCGCAGCCTGCGCCACGACGGGAGCCACCTTCGGAACCGCGACCGGCTTAGTCTTCGCAGCGGTCTGCTTCGGCGGCACAACAGCGGGCACAACCTGGGCGGGCGCAACAGAAGTTGGGGCAACGACGGGCTTCGCGTTTGCTTCAAACTGACTGCGTACGGTCGCTGCCACTTCGGCCTGGGTCTTCACCTTCGGGGCTTGTGCGGTCGGAGCCGCCGCATTAGATCCGTACCCTTCAATAACAAGATCGTCAATCGCTATGCGCTCCGCGTTGGTGATGTCCTGCCAGTTCTTGCCGAGGACGTTCTGCGCCAAAGTTTCGCGAGCGGCCTGCGCCCGCTGGACGCCAAGATCAGGGCCTTCTACGGGTACTACGGGTCTGGTCGGTGCTGGTACGACTACCGGCTCTGGAGGTGCTACCGGCGCGGCCACATCCGCCATCGGGTCGAACTTCACCGCCGCCGCAATCCGCTCCGCTTCCTGTTTTTTCGCCAGCTTTGCGGCTGCCAGCGCCTCTGCCTTCCGCTTGTTCTCCTCTAGACTGCGCTTCCGAATCTCTACTGCCGACGGCGGGACGGTTCCCATGTCGACCGGCTGGCCGGGCAGGTAGGGCAACGCCTCCAGCGGATCCGGTCCGACCTTCGGCTTCTTCGGAAGCGGCGGCATCCCGAACTCCGCCGGATCCACCACCCCCGGCGCGAACTCCCGGCTGATCTCCGACGCCTCGCCCAGACCGGAGTACCCGACCGACACCCCAGCGCCGCCCAGTCCTTCGTTATAGGGGACCGCGCCGCGCTGTTCCCGCAGCGCCTGGACCCGCGCCATCTGTTCCTGCCGGGCCTGCTCCTGGACCCGCTCGTTGTGGGCTTGGATGGGGCCGCCGATCGTGCCCATGGCCCCGCCAACTAATGCTCCTGTCAGTCCGGCTGTCAGCGCCTCTTGCCGCGCTTCTTCGCTCGTAAACGGATTCCATTCCAACCCGGCCTGAGCACGCTCCAGAAGTTGTTGAGGGGCTTCGGTCATGCCCTCGCCTAATGCCGCAAGCGGGGCGCGCTTTGCCGCCTCAACCCCAGCCCGCGCCAACTTCTGTGTGGCTGTTTGCTTGGCTGAGGCTAGTGCGCCTTTGCCTGTGGTTTTGAGTAATTCGTCAAGCGGTACGGTCTTCAGCAGTTTCGTGAGCGGCCCCACCATGAGGGCATCAGACAGTCCCTCCAGCGCGGTTTGAGGAACGGCCGCCAACGCCGCCGATCCAAGACTGCGCTCCTGAAGAGATCGACCTTCCTGCGCCTGCCGATTGAGGTTTTCTCCTGTGAGGTTCGCGTACAGCGAGCCGATACCAACTCCCCATCCAATCGGTCCTCCCGCAATGGCCCCAGCCGTATACGGAACCATTTGCGGGAGTTGCCCTGCAACAAGCGCAGGCACCTGTTTTGCGGCGGCAAGCAATCCCGCCTGATCGTAGGCGTTTCCTATGGATTCGAGTGTTACCGGGAGCGGGTCGGCCTTATTGGCTTCGTCGATGTTTTTAGTACGCAACCCCTCGTAGAACTGAGCGGACTCTTTTGCTTGACTTGGCGTTGCTCCGTAGAGATAAGCAAGAAGTGGATTTTCAGACTGTTTTTGCGCTATCGCCGAAAGCAGGGCAGAGCCAGCCGATTGCATTCGATCCACCCCGGCCCCCAATGCGGAGCCGATACCGCCTCTTGGCAACGTGGGGATGAGTTCAGTTTCGATGGCATGAGCAATCTGCTCCTGCGTCATCCCGTCCGGGAAGTTGACCACTCCGTAGCCTTGAATGTTTACACGTATTGGCATCGTTTGGAGCCTTGGCTTATTGCTTCACGAACCCTCTCCCTGGTATGTAGTTGGCCTCGCCAGTCGCCGCTGGGGCTTGCGCCGCCGGCGGGGCGTTGCCCGATATCGCTTGAACGACTTCAGGCGGGAACCGCGTTGCCGTCTGCTTGAGCGCCATTGCCCGCGCTTCCTGGATCATCACGTCTCTCGGCTTGGTTCTGTTCGCCGGGTTTCTGGACGCCTCGGTGAACAACATGGCCGCCAGTTTCTCGGTTTCGTCGCGAGCTGCCGCCACGCGGGGATCTTCCGGCTTCACGCGGTACATCTCCGCCATCCCGCGCTGGGTCTGCGCGTTCAGCCGGGGGACCATCATTTCGAAGTCCGCGATTTCCTTCGCGGTGGCCTTGCGCCCGGTTTCCTTTTCGACCGCTCGCAGGAACTGGGACAGCGGTGTCCCGCCATACTCCGCGTTCTTCTGTTGAGCCGCGTTCTCGTCGATCTGGCTCTGCTGATACTTCCGGGTCATCTCCCGATCCGGAGCGCCCATGTTGTACTGTCCCGCTTCCAGCGCCGCCCGGTTCGCCGCCATGTACTGAGAAACTTCGCCCTGGTGCCCCGCGACCTGCGGGTAGATTCCGGCCTCCCAGTTCCTCTGGCTGCGATTCGCCGCCGCATCCGCGCTCGACTGCTGGCTCGTTCGCACGCGCGCCTCGTCCTGGAGTAGCGACATCAGGCCCGCTTGCGTCCGGTCCTTGTCCGCCGCGTACGCCGACATCCCGGCCTTCCCGCCTTCGCCGATCCCGCCCATCAGCGTGGGGGACTTCGACGCCATCATGGCGAACCCTGCCTCCATGAGCGCCCGCGTCAACTGCGTCTTCTCGGACTTAGTGAGTTTTTCCTTCGCCTTGGCGAGTTCAGGCAGCAGGCTGGAGAGGTAGTCTTCGGCGGCCGCATCCGGCGGAGGGGCAATCGCCAGCGGCGGCGGCTTGAGCATCCGCTCCATGTAATAGGTGGGGTCTTCCGACTGTGGGACCAACTGCGTCGGACCCTGCCCAGACATCCTGATCGGACCACCCGCCCTCATCCCCTGTGGCGGCATCTGCTGAGGCATCTGCTGAGGCATCTGAGGAGGAGCCTGCGGCATCTGCTGAGGCTGAATGGCGTTCGCTCCGGTCATCAACTCCTGGACGACGGTAGGCTGTGGGCCGCCGCCCGAATCCCGCGTTCGGCGCCGCCGCGTCATTTCCGCCGCCACGATGAACTGCGGGAGAGTTCCGGCACGAAGCGCCTGGGACAGTTGCCCGTCCGAGAGGTTCATCGCCATCTTTGAGGACTCTACGAGATTCATGGATACCCCTCTTCCCTATCCGCCGCTCTTGTTGTTGTAGTAGCTTCCGACCGCGCCCAGCCCCGCCGTTGCGAGTCCGAGGATTCCGGAGTACGGGCTCGCCTGCTGACCGTAGGTGTACTGTTCCGTCGACACCGGCGCCGGGACGCCGTTCAACAGACCGGAGTAGTAGTTCATCATTTGCAGCGGGTAGTCCCGCTGGTTGAGGAAGTTCTGGTAATCGTAGTCGAGGAACTGCTGGTTGTAGGCGTCGGCCTGTGCTCCGGCCGACCGCAGGGCGTTGAGGCTATTCAGCGTCTGGTTCGTGTACTGGTCGCCCGCGTTCATGAGCGTCTGGGCCGCGCCCGTCCTGGCGTTCATCGCGTTCAGGTTCGAGTTCACGATCGAACTCTGGATCCCCTCCGCCGTCTTGGCGGCTTCCATGTCGAGGCCCGACTGCGCTTGGCGGCCTTGGTCGGTCAGGTTCGCTCCGAACTGCCGGGACTGTTCGTTGAGGTTTGCGGCCTGAAGTGCCGCCTGAAGCCCCTGCCCGCTCAAGGTAGTGAGCCCGGCGAGGTTCCGGTCCTGAGTCTGCCCGTACTGCGCCTGATTCGCCAGAGCCGCTTGGAGACCCGCGCCGCGGTCACGCTCGTACTGTTCCTGCGCGTTCCGGTAAGCGTCCTGCGTCCCGGTCTTCTGGATCTCGTCCAGACTCCGGGTGAACTCGCGGTTCGCCATCCCCTCCACGATTCCGTGGCGGCCGCCGCCGAACGCTCCGGACTGGACCGCGTTCGCGCCGATCGCAGGCAGCATCTCGCGGTAGGCTTCGGTCGCCTTCTGCTTCTGAACGTCGATGACGTTCTGGGCGTAGGGGTCCATGTAGGCCGACGCCACGCCGGGGTCCGTGAATTTCCCTGTCCCGACAGCCTGGTAGTTCCCGCCGGTGTAGCCCTGGAGTGCGCCGGCGGTCCCGCCCATCATGTTCTCGCCCGTGTAGGCGGACGGGTCATACGATCCGGCCTGATACGAATTGAACGGCGTCTCCTGCGCCCAGTTCCGAATCTGCTGGTTGTAGGCCATGTCGGGGTTCGTGAACCCTTCGGCCATCCTGTCCAGCGCGAAGTTGCTGATCTCGACAGGACTGCGAACGTCGACGTAAGGATCGACCAGTCCCTGATTCATCCGCTCGGTTCCGGCGAGGTACATCTGGGTCAAATCGCCCATCTCGCCGTACCGCTGTCCGGGGTAGGGTGTGTAGGATCCGACCGCCTGCCCGGTGATGGCGCCGGCCGGAACGCCCGCTGTGACATCGGTTCCGGTGGTGGTAGATCCGGTGCCCGCCCCAGGACCGGCGTAGGGGTCTGTTTCGTCCAGGTATCCGCCTTCGGCCATTCCCACGACGCCGCCCTGCGCCAGCGCCTGGATAAGCCCGCCGCGCTTCCAGCCGAGCAGTTTCATCTCGTCGCGCATCATCTGATCCGCAACGTCCTTCGGCATGGTCTTGTAGAGGTTCGCCACCAGCCCGGCGTTCGGCCCGGAGCCGGGATCGGTTCCCTGCCGCACGACCGTGGCCTGTTGGCCCGGTCCAGATGAAAACGGGCTATCGTTCGAAATGCTGCCCGCCGTCAACTGCTGGTTCAAAAACAGCCGCTGAAGTTGTTCCTGTGCGAATTGAGCCCCTTCGTTTGAGGCGTAGTGCATGGGGTTCACTGGCACGTTGGTCCGCGAACCATCGAGCCCGGACACCGACGCGCTGCCAGCGGGCATGAACGGGCTGGCCGGCATGACCGCCTTATTGACCGGAGGCTGCACGGTCGGCTGCTGGATCCCCGGCTGGCTGGGCTGCTGGCTGGTCTGCTGACCGGGCTGCTGCTGGCTGCCGCTCGACAGCCCCGGCGCAAGTCCGCCAACAAACGACGGCTGCTGCTGTGCCGGCTGCTGGTAGGGCGGTGGTGTCACGGGAGCCTGCCACGGCGACTGATAGCCCGGCGTCTGCTGCTTCTGGCTATTCCAGGGGGCAACGTAGGGCGAAGGCGTGGCCGGCGCTCCGCTGCCCTGCGATACCTGGAAAATCGGAGCGCGAACCGTTTCGGACGCGGGCCTGTTGTTCGTCTCGTTCAGATTCAGCCCCAGACGCGCGCCCCACCACTTGACACCATCGGAATCCACGGGCGCGTTGTTCTTGCCGGGATCCTTCAGGTTCGGATCGCCAGCCACAGGGAGGTCCGTCCTGCTGGCTGTCCCGAAGACGTAGGGCTGTGCAGACGCGAGCATCTGCAAGTACATATTCCGTAGCCACTCAGGGATCTGGCTCGTCTGCTGGACTTGTCCGGTTTCAGTGAGTGCCATTTGATAACTCTTTCTCGATTACAATACGGTCTGTTTTCCATCCCGCTTCAGCTAGAACCTTTGCCCACGCCCGCCGGCCGCCGCCCTCGAGGATGGAGCACCCGTTTTCCTTGGCGTAGGCTTCCATCGCTGTGAGGCCGGGGACCAGCCACTCTGCCATCCCGTCGCCGCCGATGATCGGAATCGACAAGACGGACTTCCGCGGGAACCGCTGGATCACCGTGATGAACGCGGCGAGCAGCTTGTCATCCGCCACCGTCCAGAGTTCCGTCATCCCCGCATTCAGCGGATCCAGGAGGTCGTCGACGTCGTACCGGCCACCACTCAAATCGGTCGCTTTTTTCAGCAGGGGTCGAACGTCTTCCCAGACGTGGGGGATCATTTCGATGTTGATCCTGCGAATATCCAGCACTACGGAAGTACCTCTCCGCCGACCTTCTTAGGCTGTGCCCTCTTGCCGGTACGCTTCTGCCGAACCTCGTCCATCATCTGTTCGATCCGTTTCGCCCCGGCCGCCGTTGACCCGTCGCCGAGGCCGCTGACCACATCGGCAGGAACCACAAACTCGCCATCGCTGAGGAGGATGTCCCGACTCGGTGACCGAGCCGGGACTTGATCGTCCAGTCCGCCGCCTGGTCCAGAAACAAGTCCTGGCTGTCGGGCTTCGTTGGACATTCCTCCTTGACCGATAACCTTCTGTCGGAAGTCGAGGTATTCCTCCATCCCGAAGTAGTTCACGAAATCGTTGATCGCGCCCTGCGGATCGCGCCCCTTGCCTCGGAGAGCGTCGGCCGCATCGGCGACAATCTGTTGGCCGATCTCCTCGTCCGTTACGACGGGCCCCCCGGCCGCCATGCCCTGAATCATGGGTTTGTAGCCCGTCACGACGTCCGTAAAGAACTTGTGCTCCGGGTCGATTCCGGGCCTGTAGCCCTGCGGCGCCGGGTTGTATCGCCGGTCTATGATGGGCGTGTAGGCCTGCGCGTTGTTGAAGTTCTGAAGGGACTGCTGCGCCGACGCGGAGGTGGCGGTGTTATTCTTCTCCGAGCCGCCGGCAAGTTTTGCCGCCGCCGCGCTTGAAGCCGCCGCGACTCCGCCACCGATAGCCGCCTTCGCCAGAATCGGTCCAAGAACTGCCCATTCGAGTCCCATATCATCTCCTCTACGTCGTGACTACCGTTCCCAACGCCGACTGAATCTCAAACGATGGCGCGTGCGCGATCTGCGGCACGACCATCCTCAACATCCCGTTCTCGTCAACCCACACTTCGCCGTCCCCCAGGCCTGCGCCGCTTCGGTCGTAGCGGACAAATCGCAGTCCCGTCAGTTTCGCCCGTTGCGCCGTGTACAGATCGCCGATGACCGACGCAAGGATTCGCAGGATGTCGGTCAGGGCGTGCGGGCCGCTGGTGGTTCCAAGCGTCGGGGGTGCGCACTTTTTCTCGATCATCGCCGGCCATCCTCTTGAAGCCGCACTCGAATCGCGCCAACCCGCCAAGCTGTGCCGGGCGTGATGTTTTCCACCTTGATCGCCATCTGCCTGTTCCGAAGCCGCACGTTTTTCTTGGCTTCGCTGCCGTTCGCGTAGACTGTGAACTGCGCTGGCTTCTTCGCCCCGCCCGGTGCGTTACGATGGCTCACCACCACGTCCACCATCTGAGTGTCGATGTCGGCCGTGCCGCGAAACTCCACGTCCGGAATCACGGCATCGACGAAACAGAATCGCTCCCCGTCCTCGAGATCGAAATCGGAGGACTCCACGTAGGACGACAGCACGGCGCCGTCCGCATCGCACCCGACTTCATGGAGGTACATCGTCCCGGCCGCCGCGCCGAAGATTTTCCCGCTGTCGACCGAATCGGCCCAGGCCGTCCTGGACACGCGACCGTAAGACCACACGTTGTCGACCGTGTTGAACAGGACGTAACGGTCGTTTTCGGCGGCTGCTTCGCTCGGGTAGAACCAGATGATCTCGTTGAACTTGAGGATCTTCCCGGCCACGATCTTTGCCTTCTGGTCGGCGTTCATGCCGCTGAAAATGTAGTCGCGAATTGGACAAGGCAGCGGGTCGACGCGCCCGGTGTAAACGTAAAAACCGCCGTCGCCCATCCAGAAGATCATGTTGTTCGCGGCCACAACGGAGTTCGTTGAGATAATCGTGGTCGCGGCCGAAATCAGTTCGAACGAAAACGTGTAGGGCGGCCCGACGAACCGCATGGAGTAGAGGCCCGAATCCGTCCAGATGATCGTCTCGTTCTTCGAGAACTTCGATGCCACGATTCTCGACCCGACCGATAGGCGGTAGTAGCCGGCCGTGTTGTCGGCCTTGGGCGTCCAGTCGACCAGGCTCTCTTGCGAGGACCACCGCACCATGAGCGGGTCCGCAACGGCTGAACCGATCGGGTTGCAACCGAAGGCGACGACGTGCCGGTCCAGGTAGGACACGCCGACCAGAGCCGTGATCGTGGGGACGTCCGACGCGCCCGCCAAACTGGTGAGGTTGACCATGCGGGCCGCCAAGCCGCCGCTCTTGTCCCAGTAGTAGATCGCACCGTCGTTCGGAGCCGCCAGAAGATCCTCGCCGAAGTCGCCTTGGCTCCATGTCCGCAGTTGGTTGCTGGTCGCTCCGATGCTGGACGCCGTGCCATAGGGTGCCAATCCGTAAGGCCCCGCACCCCACCCTTCCCCACTCACAAAGTCAGCCAGCCCCACGCCGAGATCGTAACTCACGACCGTCGCCGCGTCTCCGCCGGCCACGCTGCCCGCCGTCGCCACGCCATTGGTCAGGATCTGGTAGCCGTCGACGCTGCCGACCATGTAGATGATGTGTTCTTTGTTGATGTCCGCAGCCGCGATTCCATCAAATCCGGTGGCGCCGGAGATCGTGACGTAATCGCCCGCCTTCGCCCCGTGCCCGGCATCGGTGATGGTGATGAGCCCGCTCCCGGCGGCCACGCTCATCAGGGAGTCATCCGGCAGCGTCACGCTACGTCGAAACGGTGTGACATCGTAGAACTTCGACCCGTAGTAGATGTAGAACTTGAGATTCGTCCCGCAGCCAGCGTAGGCGCCGCGGTCCAGCGCCATCCAAGTGTGAATTGACCGGCACGTCCCGATGTATTCAGAGATCGAATCCTTGACCCACCCGCCGATGCTCTCAGGAAATCCAGACCTGAACCGGACGTTGTTGCAGTCGTACCACCCGCCCGCATTGGCGTAGTCGGTCGCGTCCCGCACGATCCCAGGCCGGAAGATGAATTTCTTGAGAGGCATGGTCTAGGCCTTACCCCATGTACCCAGTCCGCAAATCCACTGACGTTACAACCGTCAGAGTCTGATTGTTTCCAGACCAGTCTTTGTACTGGAGATTCGTTGTTCCAAACCCTATGCTGTGGTTGTGTGCAGCCAATCCGTTCAGGTAGGTCGTCAACACCGCCCCGGCGTAAAACACTTGATCTGTCGTGTGCGTGTGGGCTGCTGCCGCTTTGTCGGCTAAGGCGTTAAAAAGGTCTGTCTGCCCGCTGATGCTGCCCGTAATCGCGCCCCACGCGACCGTCGCCGTGTTGGTGGCCGGAGCCCACGCCGACCCGCTCCATCTCAGGTACTGGCCCGTCGTAGCCCCGCCCTGCGCCAACTTGGAGAGCGAGAGCGACCCACTCAGATCAGACTCGGTATGGGTATGCGATGAAGCCGCTTTCCCGTCTAGCGCCGTTTGTAGCCCGGTGATTGTGCTGATGGCTTGGGTGTGGGATGTCGCGGCCTTGCCGTCGAGCGCCGTCTGCAACCCGGTCACATCGGAAATCGCGATGGTGGGCAGCGCGTGAGTGTGCGTTGAGCTTGCCTTTCCACTGAGGGCTGAGGCCAAATCGCTTTGGTCTCCCAGCGTCCCGGTGATGTTCCCCCACGCCACAGTCTCGGTTCCCGACTCGCCCGTCAGGTCGGCCGACGGCGCCCACGCGGAACCGTCCCACTTCAAAACCTGCCCCATCGTCGCGCCGCTTTGTGCGATTCGAGCGAGTGCCAGCGACCCGGAGTTGATATTCGATGCGTTCCTCGTATCCACCGTGGCCGAAGCCGCCAGCGTGAGAGGAGCCCAAACCGTTTCGTTCCAGGCCAGAGCCTGCCCTGCCGTGGCCGCGCCCTGCGCGATGCGAGCCAGCCCAAGGCTGCCGGTCGTGATATTGGTCGCGTTGGTCGTGTCGGTCGTAGCCGAAGCCGCCAAGCCGGCGATTTTGGAGTTAGCGAGCGACATGATCCACGCCGGGTTGGCATACGATCCTGTCAAACTTGCTAACCCGCCTGCCACTGTGTCGACGTAGCCCTTGGTCGCCAAGTTGCCCGCGACCGTGGGAGTCGCCGCGCTGGCTACCCCGGTGACAGAGAGCGCCCCGCCAATAACTACGGCGCCGGATGCTGTGAGCGTGGCGAGCGAAAGGTTGTCGAGAGCGTTGTAGACCGCCGCGCCCGCGCCGGCTCCGTCGCAGTAGATCAGTGCCGATTTTCCAACGGGCACCGTTGCGGTCGCGCCCGTGCCTTGCCCTAGGATGACGGTCTCATCGCACGCATTCACGACGAGGAAGAACCGCGCCCCGTTGTTCGGTGCGACCGTCACAGTGCAGGCCCCGCCCGGCGAACCATAGAACCGGATTACCCTGTTGCGCGCGACACTTGTAACGCCGTCCGACACTGTGAGCGCGTAGGTGGTGCCCGACAGTTCGATACTGGTATAGCCGCCGATGGCCGCCTCAAGGAACCCAATCGTGGCGTTCAGTGTCGCGCCCCACGACCCGGCCTGTTCGCCGGTCGGGATCAGTTCAAGACCCAGCCCGTCAGTGTATGTGCTCGGCATTAGTGAAACCTCACAACGGCCAGCGATGGATCAGCGGCTGGAAACTGAACTTGGAACGTCGACGCCACTGAGGCCTTATCAAGTCCGAAGTCCAGCACCGCCACCGCCGGATTGCCCGCGGCCGTCGAATTGTAAATCAGTGCCCCGCGAACCCCAGTGAAATCGCCAGACCATGAGACGTCATCGAAATCCACATAGGCCGTTTTCCCGATCTGCCCCGATACGGACCCGAGGGCAACCCCGTTCGACGAGAGATCCGCGCCGCCCGCCGTGTACCCGGCGAACACGATCTCCCCTGTTGCCGTGTAGGCGGTCGTGGTTTCGTCCAACGTCGCCGTGTTGGCATAGAGCGCGATTTTGAACGTGTGGCCGGTTGTGACGGTGAAGTCGTGGACGGCCGCAAGGATTTCAGCCAGGAACGAGTCGCAGATGTAGCTGCCAGTGAATGCCATCGTCAAACCTCCATCCGGGTATCAGGCTTGCCCACGTCAAACCTCCATCCGCGTATCGGGCTTGCGGTAGGTGTCCTTCAGGACGCGCCCCTCGCGGATCACGCGGAGGTCCATCAGTTTTTCCTTGAGCAGGCCTTCCATCGCGATAATCTCTTCGGGTGGCTGCTTCATGAACACGGCCGCCTCAATCAGGCAGGCGTCGAGCAGCACGCTGGAGGCGTTGTCGCCCAGCCAGGTCGTCTCCAGATCGACAATCGACTGGGGCATCGCCATGTACTCGATCGTGTAGGGGTACGTCCCAGCCGGCGGCGGGCAGATCGTCAGGGTGTCGTCGTCCGCAAAAGCGTAGTATTCCGGCGACCCGTTTACAAGCAGAGGGAATGCCTCTCGCAGATAGCTCAGGTCGCGCCGCTTCAGGAACCGCGCGCCCGTCGAGAGCGTCACCATGAACTCGTTGACGTAGAGCATCCCGGTCGGAGCGGGGACCGTGGCCGTGCCCACTACGAGGTTGTCCGAAAACGACTTTTTCGAATCCGGTACGCGAACCGCCGTGCTGATCCGGTTCTCCGCCTTTCGCACGATTGTCGGAATGTTTGCTACGAAGTTGGCTTCGTCGTTTTCGGCCCAGTCCTGAATTGCCGCAGCCAGTTCGGAGTAGGTCACGTCAGCAGCCCTTCTTTTTCCTGATCGGTCCGCCCTTCGCCTTCTTCACGGGACCGCCCTTTTTTGCTTTCACGACGGTTGATTTCTTGGCGCTCTTGGCTTTGAGAATTTCCTTGATGGCCGTCACGAGCCCTGCGGCCACGCCACCGCCAAGCGCAGATCCACCAGCCCCACCTATCAACGCCCCGATCCCGCCACCGCTCAGTACGTCGCCGGCATAGTCCTGCCACGATCGGCGCTTCTGCGGCATGAATCCTTGCGTCATCCTCGGGTCGAACTGGCGCTGAGCCTGCATCAAATCAGAGGGGGACTGGCCCGGCATCGGTGCCGATGAAGGCGCCATGCCTTGCGGGGCGGAAGGAGTAGCCGCCGGCGCATAAGCAAAATCAGCCGGATTGACCATCCCCCCTTGATTCGATGGCTGGTTAGGCTGCTGCCAAGACGGTGTGAATTGGGGGGCACCAGTCACGCCGCCACCGCCAGCCATCCTCGTTGGGAGTCGAAACTTTTTCATGGCCGCTCCTTACCTGCACGCGAAACTAATGGTCACGGCGGTCGCCTGAGTGACGGGAGAGCCGGACGTTCCGCTCCGCACCTTCAGCCACTGCATCGCGTACCACTGATCCGGTGGAAGGTCTACGCTGAGGTTGCCTGTCGAAGCGGGGAAAGTGACGACGCCACGATAAAAATCTTCCCGCTCCCTGAATACCGTGCCGCCCATGCTGGCCTGGAATGTCAGGACGGCACTGCTGTCCATCGCCGAAATGCTCATTCGCGCGACGGTACACCCTTGAAAGTTCACGGCATCCGACAGGCTCCCGCCCGCCGCAATCGTCGCCGTGATGACGCGGGGCGTCTGCGCTGCGCACGGCAGGACCAGCAGCAGAATCGCCAGCACCAGTAGTTTGGTTCTCATGTTCAAATCCCTCCAGAAACTTTTCCGACTTCAACCGCCACTTCGAACCCGCTGACCGGGCTCCATCCGAAGAACGACCGAACCGCCCGGAGATCCGGCTCGGGCCGGGGATGTCTCAGCGCCTGCGGGTCGGGGAACGAGATCCGGCCGATGTCGTCCTGCTCGT
>Ga0310040_1000522_pt1 | contig 35099 bp, 27 predicted proteins | sample EPASupsiteHSE623_FD_200237 | JGI IMG/M metagenome (GOLD analysis project Ga0310040, IMG submission 200237) | Bioremediated contaminated groundwater from EPA Superfund site, New Mexico - Sample HSE6-23 (v2) (version 2) | ecosystem: Environmental > Aquatic > Deep subsurface > Groundwater >... | reverse complement strand
TTGGTGTTTTTGCTTCGGGAGCGAGCGCGGCGCGGGCGGAATTGCAGGTTTATATCAACGGCCAGCCGGTTACCAATACCAGCCAGCCGGCGCTGTTCAATATTCAGGATCTCTTGCCGGGAGACAGCGTTCCCGGAACGGTGCGGATTGTTAACACCGACACGACTTGGGCGGACGCGGGCGTGCAGGCGGTGACCACCGGGAGCAACGGCCTCGCGGACCATATTTACATAACAATCAGCGGGACGGGAATGGCCGCCTACAACGAAAAACTTTCCAAATTCTTTGGCGATTCGGCGAGCGGAATGCTTTTATCCAAAATCAACGGCGGCGGCGAGGCGAATTATGATTTTTCGATAAACTATCCTTCAAATGAAACCGAAGAGCAGAATGCCGGGGTGAATTTTGATTTGAATTTCGGCGTTTTGGATCAGGGTGCGCACACTTTCGCGGTGATTGGCGGGCAATTCGGCGGGAATGGCGGCAGTGCCGGGCAGTTCGTTTTTGAAATTCGCAACGTGATCGGACGTCGCGCGGACGATAACAGCGGCAGCGTTAAATGGGAAACCACCAAGCCGGCCAACGGAAGAATAATTTATTCGTCGCAGAACGAGCCGCATTCCTTCAAATATAGCGCCACGCCGCTTTATGGTTATAGTCATATTTATCCGGTAATTGCTGATTCGAATTATCAGGTGGATCATAATTTCACGTTGCCGAATCTGGATCCGTGCCTGGATTACTATTTTCGGGTTGTGTCCAGCGAGAACGGCGGCCAGCCCACGGTGAGCAAAGACGAATATAAAATCGAGCGCGCAAAAAATTGCGAGGGCCGCGGCAACAATTTCAATCCGCGCGTGGCCGGCGCCAACACCGCCGACACCGAAAACGGATCGCCACAATTGGCAGGCCAGGTTTTGGGCGCGGAAACAGAATCGCGGCCGGATATTGTCAGCAGCGATAGCAATCCAACCGTGCAAACGGCAAGCGCGGGGGCAACGGGAACGTGCTGGCCAAATTTTCCCTGGTGGATGTTTGCGATATTTCCGGTTTTTTGCGCCTGGAGAGCGAATGTAAGCGAGAAATTGCGCAAATATTGGATTGCGGGGGGCGTTATTTCGCTAGTGTTCACGACATGGGCGTTTATCAGCCAAAACTATTGCTTGTCGTGGAAAGTGTTTGTTTTGATAGCAATTGCTTTGACCATTGCTTGGATCGCGGACAGAAAAACGAAAACAAATTAATGGGAAATTAATAACATAAATGGTACGTGAACGTTCAAGGGGGGTACGATAATAAAAGGTAAAATATGAACACAAAAAAAGAAAACACGATTTTGGAAGCAGGGAGAATGAATTTGCAGGGAAAGAAATCGAGAATGGCTCAAGCGATAATCGCGGCAATGGTTTTGCAATTGATCGTTCCTGCCGTTGGCAGCGCTAAAATCGCGCAGACAACATCAGTGGACAATCCGCCGCTGGTTACCGAGTCTTGCGGGTTGGATATTGCTTTGGTGATGGATAATTCCGGCAGCATCGGCAACAACCTTGGCGGTAATCCTCCGGCCGCGGGAACAATGAAGAGCGCTTTTGACAGCTTTGTGAATACTTTGGTGCCGGCGACCCCGACCAATTTTTCGGTAACTTATTTCAACACGCGGGCACATTACGCCTTACAAAATTTCAATAACAGCGCCAGCATCGTGACTGGAGCAATCAACACGGTTCCGGTTGCGGGCGGCAGCACAAACTGGGAAGACGGTTTGATTAAAGCGCAGGCGACTTTGGCGGCGAGCGGTTCCAAGCCGAATCTGGTGATTTTTGCTTCTGACGGCGAGCCCAATAAATATGGGGCCGGCGGTTATTTGGAAGGTCCGGGATATGGATTCGACCAGACCTCGCTGAACCGCGCGATTACCGAGGCAAATATTATCAAGGGCACCGGAACAAGAATTATCACATTGGGTATTGGATCGAGTGTGAATCAAACAAGTCTTGAGGCAATATCCAGTAGCGACGCTTATTACAGCGTGGCCAATTTCAATGATTTGGCAACCGCATTGCAAAATATCGCGATCCAATTGTGCGGCGGGACGATTACCGTGACGAAATTGATCGATGACGGGCAAGGACACTCAACGCCCGCGGCAAATTGGCAGTTTACGGTTGGAAACCAAACCAAAACGACGAACAGCGACGGGCAGGCGAATTTTATTATCGATGATGCCGGAACATACAGCATCAGCGAAACCGCGCAATCCGGTTTTGGATTCGTGTCCGCAAGCTGCACGCCCGGGGGACAGCAGGGCAGCAATGGAACGGTTTCGGGGGTTCAGGTTGACAGCCAGAAAATCGTCAACTGCACATTTCACAACACGCCGTATAGCCATGTAATCGTGAAAAAGAACGTGGTTCCGGCTACGGATGATACAATATTCAATTTTAATACGGTTGGATCTGGTTATAATTCTTTTTCCCTGCAGAATGCCGGCACCAACGACAGCGGCCCGCTTCAACCCGGAACTTACGCGGTGGCCGAAGCGGCGAATCCCAATTATATTTCCACGGCAGTTTGCGACAATGGCCAATCTGCGGATAATTTAACGCTGGGCTACGGTCAGACCGTTACCTGTTTGTTTACCAACACCAGAAAAGGCGGCATAACGATTACCAAGGTAACCAATCCCGACCAGGATCCGACGCAATTCACTTTCCATCCGAGCTGGGATAATGTGTTTACTCTCACTGGCGTTGCCGGAAGCAATAGCGTTAATTTTGCTTCCGTGGCGCCGAACGCGACGTCGACGCCGTATTCAATCACCGAAGATGTTCCCGCTGGCTGGGTTCAGTCCAATGTTGAGTGCAAGGATGAGCAAAACAATATTTTATCGCCTTCCACCTTGGTTTTGAATCCCAGCGGCAGTATTGCCTGCACTTTTGGGAACACTAAGTACGGCAGCATTGTGGTGACCAAGAATACGGTGGGCGGAGATGGGGAGTTTGGTTTTAACGGCGACAATGGAATCGGCACCTTCAATATTTCCACCAGCGGCCAAACCGGAACAAAAACCATTTCAAATTTATTACCCAATACTTACTCGATTACCGAAACTTCAATGCCGAATGCCAATTGGGCAAAAACCGGCAGCGATTGCGATCGGATTGTCGTTGCGCCGGGCGAAACAAAAACCTGCACCGTCACCAATACGTTTACCGCGCCGACACAAACCGGAAATCTGAAAGTTACAAAGATTGTGAGCGGCGGCACGGCTAGCGCCTCGGAATTCAGTATTCATGTTAAAATTGACGGAGGCGAAGTTGCCAACAGCCCGCAGCCGGGAAATAGTGAAGGAACGACTTATTCCGGCTTGCAGATTGGAACTTACAATGTTGGCGAAACGGGCGGACCAGCCAATTATGTTTCATCGTTTGGCGGTAATTGCGATGCGAGCGGAAACGTGTTGGTGAGCAATGGCCAAACCGCGAATTGCACAATTACCAATACTTTTGCGCCGCCATCGGGAAGCCCGCAAGCGGATGTGGCTCTGACAAAGACGGTTGATCATGCGTCGCTGATTTCTGGCCAGCAAGCAATATTTACGATTGGCGTTTCCAACAGCGGTCCGGATACGGCCACCAATGTGGTTGTTACCGATGCGCTTCCTGCCGGATTGTTATTTGTATCCGCAACTTCAACCGCAGGCACGTATTCGACAATTACGAACAATTGGACTGTGGGCAGCCTTGCGAGCGGCCAAAGCGCCAGCCTTTCGATCGCGGCCATTGTGAGCGGTACCCAAGGCACGCAAATCGTGAACCAGGTCAGCGTGACCATTGATCCGAACATTGATATTAATAGCAGCAATAATCATGCCAGCAGCGTTGTCCTGATTGTGGCTGAAGGCGGATCAAACGGAGGCGGAGGCAGCGGTAGCGGCAGCAATACTTCGATCGGCGGCGGTTGGGCGCCCGGATACGGATCAAGCGGCGGCGGTGTTGCCCCGCAAGTTGCCGGTGCCAGCACTGAAAGAATGACCTTGGATGAAATCCTAGCGATGATTGAAAATATTAAAAAGCAAATCGCGGCTTTGGCGGCGCAAATCGCAGCAATGCATCCGACCGTGCTGGGCGCGGCCACGATGATCAAGACCGGAGTGCTGGGATTCTAATTCGGGTAAAGATGAATTCGAAAGCGCCGGGATAACCCGGCGCTTTTATAACAAATCCATGGAACAAGGAAACACAACAAACACCTTGAAAGCGATGATTGCCGGACACAAGAATGCGGCAATGCTGGTTTCAATATTGTTCGCCGCGCTTTTGATTCTTGTTTCCATCGCGCCAAACTGCGGCGAGGTTGATTTCAAAAACCTTGAATCGATTCTTCCTTCTCCGGTGGACATGACCACCTCGCCGCTGGCTCTCCGGGTCGCAAACAATGATTTGGAAGCCAAGCCGGCGGCGCAGGCCGCGGAGAAACAGCTGGACGTGTCGCAATCCGCGCTCAATGCCGCGATGTCAGTGCCGATCGAACCCGCGCCAAAGGCGGTGAAGGCCGACGCAATCGTGATTTCCAAAATCGCGGTTGAGGCGCCGATCGTGACCGCGAAGACAATTGACAGCGAAAAATTGCACGGCCTTCTGGATTCGGGCGCGGTTTTGTATCCGGATTCGGCAATGTTCGGAAATTCCGGGCAAACAATTTTGCTGGGTCATAGCGCGCCCGCGAATTGGCCGAAAATCAAACACGACACGATTTTTTCCCGCATTGTCGAACTTGTTCCGGGAGATAAAATAGTCACGGTTTACCAGAACCGGACCTATAATTACACGGTCGTCGACAACCAGATCATCGACAAGGGCGCGAATGTGCCCAGTATCGCCAACGCGGATAATTCGCTGGTTTTGCTGACTTGCTGGCCGCCCGGCCGCGACCAGAAGCGCGTGGTTGTGCAAGCGGCGCTGGATTACAGTAAGCAGAATTAACCGGCTTGAATCTTAATATTAAAACAAAAAAAGTTGCCCGTTCGGCAACTTTTTTACTTCTCAAGACTACCGGTTGCGGCCTTGCGCATTGATTGGAATATTCATATAATAATAAAAATGCGCGAAAACCAGCGCACAAAAATAGGGGGTGAAACAATAATTGTGGAAACGCTCGGCAACCCAAAACAACAATTGGGGCCGAGGGTCGAATTGGAAACTTTAGATGGCGGATTTGCTCTAAAGTTTCAAGAAACGCACAGCCTACTAAAATCTGACGTCGACGAGGTTGTGTTCGATCCGGGAACAATACAGTTGGCGGACCCGAAAGATCCGCTGTTGATGAAGTTTGTGAATGATTTTCAGGCAGTCATGGCGGCGCGATCGTTGATTATGAAAGTCAGTGACGTGCTATTTGTGAAAATTACTCGCAAATCGATTGTCGTGGCAACGGAAGCCACCGATTGCGAGCTAGTTTCGCAAATAATTAGCGAACATTTTTATTACCCCGTAATGCTTTCGAACGCGGAGGCCGGCAGATCTTTAACTACAACCGTACAGTGCGGAACAAGGACAAGAATAAGGCCCAAGCCTAAATCCAGGATGAAATCAAAACAGATAACCTTGTTCCCTACGGTTTAACCGTTTTGCCGGTCCTTAAATTTTATATTTTCGGACTTTTTCATTTTTTAACACGCTTTTGGGGCGGTTTTTTTGTGGCTTTGCGGCTGAAATTCGGAGCGCTTATCGAGGTGTTTTATACAGTCTTGACATTGTTTTTGGGATTTGCTAATCTCTCTATGTTGGACTAAATAATGTTAACGAACGACATACATCAAAACGTGGAACGGAGCGAATAGTTTTCTGCAAGCTAATGCTTCAGAAAACTGCTTCGAAAGCAGTTTTTTTGTTGGCCAATTTTCAGGTGGATTGAAGGGAAAGAACTTCTACAATTAAATAGTTAGTTATTTACTAAATGATTCATAACATCGAAATCATTAGTAATTCCAATTAAAGTCTTTTTGAAACAATTAGTCTTCAAGGATTTTAGCGAAATAATATTATCCATTAGTGGTAATGGATATTTTATCCACCGCGAGAGTCCAAAAAAATTGAAGTTATTAATTGCTAGCCAAGGTAAATAAATTATAGGCGGATGGTGGATGCCTTGGGACTGGGAGGCGATGAAGGACGTAGCCTGTCTGCGATAAGCCAGGGGGAGGTGACAAGCAACCTTTGAACCCTGGATCTCCGAATGGGGAAACCCTTTCCGGCGTTGAACCGGAAAACTTCACGACGCAAGTCGGGAGAGCAAACCTGCGGAAGGGAAACATCTCAGTACGCAGAGGAAAATAAAAAAAGCGTGCCTTCTGGCACGAACATTCTCTTAGTAGCGGCGAGCGAAAAGAGAGGAGCTCAAAACCGTTTGTACTTCAATTATGTTTGATAGCCTGACAACCAAAAACCATTATCCAATATCTGAATTTGAAATTCGGTTAATCGGATATTGGATGCAGGTTATAGGTTATTCGATATAGTTGAGGTACAAGCGGCGGTTATAAGGTAGGAATATCTCAAGTTCGTCTTGAGCGGAGCGCATCAATATGTAATCTGGTTAGCCCAACTACCCTGGAAAGGGAGGCCATAGCGGGTAATAGCCCCGTAAGCAAAAATCATTACAAGCTTCGAATTCTTATCCTTGAGTACCTCGGGAAACGAAAGTCCTGAGGGAATTCGGCTGGACTATACAGCCAAAGCTAAATACTACCCAGTCACCGATAGTGAACAAGTACCGCGAGGGAAAGGTTAAAAGTAGGGGGGTGACCCCGGTGAAATAGATCCTGAAACCATCACGCTTACAAAGACTCGGAGCTCCGCCGCAAGGCGGGGTGACGGGGTGCTTTTTGTAGAACGAGCCAACGAGTTTAATTTATCAGTTAGTCTAAGCGTCTCTGACGCGAAGGCATAGGGAAACCAAGTCTTAATAGGGCGCATCCCGCAAGGGGTACTGATGGGTTAAGACCCGAAGCCAAGGCGAGCTTACCATGGCCAGGTTGAACCCCGCCGAAAGGCGGGGGGAGGACCGAACCGGTTGACTGTGCAAAATCTTCGGATGAGCTGTGGTAAGAAGTGAAAAGCTAATCGAGCTTGGTAATAGCTGGTTCTCTCCGATATAACTTTAGGGTTAGCGTCCTGCGTTAGTGGTTTTGGAGGTAGAGCACTGAAAGAAATTCCGTGGCGAAAGTCAGGTATTTCTATCAAACTCCGAATGCCGAAACCATTGCAGGGCAGTAAGACTACGGGCGCTAAGGTCCGTGGTCGTAAGGGGGAAAGCCCATGACCTCAGTCTAAGGTCCCCAAATCAGGCTAAGTGCAAAACAAGGAAGTGAGATTCCTCAGATAGCTAGGAGGTTAGCTCAGAAGCAGCTATCCTTTAAAAAGTGCGTAACAGCTTACTAGCTAAGGAGTTTTGCGCCGTAGATTCACGGGGCTCAAGCCTGATACCGAAGACGAGGGTGTCCCGCCTCTGGCGGGACGCGGTAGGAGAGCGTTCCCATCGCAGCGAAGCGGAACCGTGAGGTTTCGTGGAGCGTTGGGAAGTGAGAATGTTGGCATGAGTAACCACAATGCAAGTGAGATCCTTGCACACCGAAAATCCAAGGGTTCCTCAACAATGGTGATCAGTTGAGGGTTAGGCGGGCCTAAGGCATAGCCGAGAGGTGTAGCTGATGGACATCTGGTTAATATTCCAGACCTTCCGTTCCTTGCCGAGAAAGTGACGAAGCTTAGTAATCTGGGCGGGTTATTGGATTCCCGTTGCCAGTTCGAATCCCGAGCCGCAAGGCGAGGGGCCAGGACTGTCGAAATGTTCCCCGCGAGGGGGATTGATTCAGACCAGCAAGCTTCCCAGAAAAGCCTTTCAAGGGTTATCAAGGAGTGGAAACCGTACCGTAAACCGACACAGGTGGATTGGCGTCAAATTGCCAAGGTGAACGAGTGAAAGTTCGTGAAGGAACTAGGCAAACAAATATGCGTAACTTAGGAATATGCATTTCCCCTGAACGAAAGTGAGGGGGACGCAGCGAAGGATTCTCAGGCGACTGTTTACCAAAAACACAGGTCCCTGCTAAACTCGTAAGAGGAAATATAGGGGCTGAGACCTGACCAGTGCCCGTGTGTTAAAGCTGGTGGTTCAATTTGCCGCAAGGCGGGTTGAGCTAACCGGTCTAAGCTACGGGTGAACGTCCGCGGTAACTCTGACCGTGTTAAAGTAGCGTAGTCCCTTGTCGCGTAAGTTGCGACCCGCATGAAAGGTATAACGATCTGAGAACTGTCTCCACGAATTACTCGGTGAAAATGTAATGGAAGTGAAGATACTTCCTACCTGCGGCTAGACGGAAAGACCCCGGAAGCTTTACTGTAGGGTGATATTGGGTTTTGAATTTTGATGCGTAGCGTAGTGGTGAGGATTTGAGGTCCCGTTTTCGGACGGGGCTGATCCGACAATGAAACAGCCATCTTTAATGTTCATCATCCTAATCTGAGAGGTGACAGTGTCACTCGGGCAGTTTAAGTGGGGCGCTTGCCTCCTAAAATGTAACGGAGGCGTTTAAAGGTCAGCTAAGCACGGATGGAAATCGTGCATGTTGTGTAAAGGCAAAAGCTGGCTTAACTGCAAGACGGATAAGTCGCGCAGGTGCGAAAGCAGAACTTAGTGAACCGATGCTGGTTATTAGAATCGGCAGAGATCATCAAACAAAAGTTACTCCGGGGATAACAGGCTAGTACGACCCACGAGTCCATATCAACGGTCGTGTTCGGCACCTCGATGTCGGCTCATCATAGCGCGGGGGTGGAGAAGCTCCCAAGCGTCCGGCTGTTCGCCGGTTAAAATGGTACGTGAGCTGGGTTCAGACCGTCGCGAGACAGGTCGGTCCCTATCTACCGCAGGCGTTAGAGTCTTGAGGAGAGTCGACCCTAGTACGAGAGGACCGGGTTGAACTGACCTCTGGTGTGCCAGTTGTTCCGCCAGGAGCATTGCTGGGTAGCTAAGTCGGGAACGGATAAGAGCTGAAAGCATCTAAGCTCGAAGCCAACTCCAAGATTATGACTCTTAGCTTCCTCCAAGAACAGGAGGTCGATAGGCTGCAGGTGTAAGCCCAGTAATGGGTTCAGCCGAGCAGTACTAATAAGCGATCAGCTTTGGCTAGCAATTAATAGCTTGAATGGGTTTGAAAAGGATTTATTTGGAAAAACTAACTATGAAATCGATGCGCGCGAGGTGCGCGCCTCAACAAGAAAACAACATTGTTTGAGGTTTTAGTAAGGAGGTTATACTGGGAGTGCTCCACCTGTTCCCATCCCGACCACAGAAGTGAAAGCTCTCAAGGCCGATGATAGTCCGTAAGGGCGAAAGTAGGTAACCTTCTTACTAAAATCTTAAGCCCAAGATGTTGTTTTTTTGTTAAATCGTCCAAAAATATTACTCGCTTTGTTTTGTCAAAGAAATTGGGTTCGGTGCGGCAACGCCTCAAATTTCCTTGACAAAATTAACAAAACATGTATAATATATTCATGTCGCAAAGACTTCTTGCATTACTGAAGGAGGCTCAAAATGCTGACTTTCAGAGAAGAGCCCAGATACAGAACGAAATCATGAACATGATTTTAACGAACAAAGAGATAGGGAATCCAAATGTTCGCAAAAGCTTAGCTGAAGAAGTGGCGAAAATCTATTCAACCATTTTAATGGCTAAGCCAGGGCGTCTGGTCGATAACTATCTGGCCATTGCGATACTGGGTTCATTGCCAGTGGATTGGTCACTGGTGAAGTAAAAAAGGTCCCCTGCAAATTTTTTGACAGGGGATTAGTATTATTTTTAAAAATTACTAGGCAGTCGCGCCAAACAAAAAACCGCCTTTGAAAATAACAACGCGGTTTTTTGATATATTATTTAAAAATCGCCGTCGGATTCGTCCTCGCGATCGTCATTTGCGACGCCGTCCTCGTCGATTTGGATGGGTTCGCCGTCCTCGTCGGTCGCGGTATCGTCATCGGTGGTATCGTCGTCATAGTAGTCCTGCGCATCTTGCGAGGCAATGGCGGTTTGAATTGTATCGTCTATCATTGATGGTTGCACTTCGCGGTAATCAACCGATTCCGCGATATTTAAAAATTTGAAAAGATGTTCCGCAGCCGGATTTTTTCCGGCGTTTGAAACATCCCCGACCTTTATTTTCTAAAATTAATTATTGGCTTGCGAAGAATCAAGGAAATGATTTTTCTTCAACACATTTCCTTATTTCGAGTTTCACGAAGAATCAAGGAAATGATTTTTCTTCAACACATTTCCTTATTTCGAGTTTCACGAAGAATCAAGGAAATGATTTTTCTTCAACACATTTCCTTATATTAATTATCCAGGCAAGTTTGTCAAGGGGAAAAAGATGCGAGTTATCCACAATTTTCAGCTTAAAAAAATGGCTGTTTAATTTTTCCAAAGAGTTTTAATCAATTATTTTTCATATCCAGAAATTTGACGCCGAGGGGTGGTAAAAAATATAGCCATCTGTTATATATGAATTAATGACGAAATTTTTTTTAAACGGCCTGAAATCCGCCGCGGCGTTGGTTATAGTCGCGGGATCGATAATGGTTCTCAATTTTCCCGCGATAAATTCCTCGGCAAAAAATGCCGTTTATTCGGTGTTGGGCCCCGTGGAGCGCGGAATCTGGAATGCCGGCGCGGGCATATACGGATTTGTCGAACCATTGTCGAAAATGAATTCCGCGGCCGCGGAGAACGAGAGGCTTCATGAACAGGTCAATGATTTGCTGGTTAAGGCGGCGCAGATTAGTGATTTAAAAAAGGAAAATGATTTTTTGCGCGAAGGTCTGAATCTTGAACTTGATAAGGACTTTGACTTGAAACTTGCCGATATTATCGCCAAGGATGTTGCCAATGACACTCTGATAATCAATAAGGGCAGCCGGGATATGATTGATTCGGGCATGCCGGTAATTACTTCCCAAAAAGCGCTGGTCGGGAAAATATCGAAAGTTTACGACAGTTTTTCCGAAGTCACCCTGGTGACCAGCAAAAATTTTTCTTTTGACGTTCGGATCGGGGATGGCGTTGACGGCTTGGTGAAAGGTCAGGGAAAATATTGCGCCGGAATTGATCTTGTTCCCCGGGATAAAGGCCTGAAAGCCGATGACCCGGTTTATACGAGCGCGCTTGGCGGAATCTTTCCGGCGGGATTGCTGGTGGGGACCGTGAAAGAGGTTTATAGAAACGACGTGGAAACATTCCAGTCGGCGGCATTGTCTCTGGCGTTTGACGCCGGCGGATCGAGACAGGTTTTTGTGGCCAATGGAAAATTGCCGCTGGGAATGGGAACGAACCCGCAAAAAAAACAATGAACAGGCGGCAATTGATAATATTCGCAATTTTGACCGTTTTGGGATTGGTTCAGGTGAGCCTGATCCCGCATTTTTTTTCATTCAGCTGGCTTTGGCTCGAATGGATAAACTTGCTTGATGTCGCGGTGGCGGCGATCGCGCTTTTGGAAAAGCGAAGCCATAAATTTTCCTGGTTGGCGGCCGCGGTTGGCGGCGGGTTTCTGGATTTTTATTCCCGCAGATTTTTCGGCTTTTGGATCATTGTTTTGCTTGCCGTTGTCGCGCTTATCAAGTTTGTCGTTAAAAAATATGTTCGGCTTCCTTCGTATTGGTAAAAATAAAAACAAGCTCGCTTTCGACAGCAGGGAAATCGAGCCGCACGAGATTTTCTATGACCATCTGGCCAAAACGCATGAAGAAAATCTTGATCTGGGCGAAAAAAAATTTGAAATTTCTTTGCCAAAAAAATCCCTGCGACTGCCGCTTGTCATGGCAGCGGTGTTTTTTTTGATCACGTTGTTTCGCGTGGTTGAATTGCAGCTTGTTGAGGGCGCCGGTTTCGCCCGCCAATCCGAACAAAACAGATATCTTTTTCACAAAGTTCAATCGGACCGGGGGATAATTTATGACAAAGATTTCAAGCCATTGGTTGAAAACCTGTCAACCTTCGACCTTGAATGTTCAAACGCCAGATTTCCCTCGGCGCCCGCGGAGCGGCAAAAAATTATCGCAAGCTTGGCGGCCGCAACCAACGGTAATGCCGGCGATCTGGATAATGCCATCGCGACCGGACGGTCTCCGGTTATCGAAAATCTCGCCCATCAGGCGCTGATCGTCCTCGAGGCGCGCATTGCCGATTTTCCCGGCTGCGAGATCGTGCCGCGTCCGATCCGGAACTACGCTCAAAACTCAGGATTGTCCCATCTGATTGGATACATGGGTAAAATTTCTCCGGAAGAATGGAAATCCGCGTCCGAAAATTACTCGGTAAATGACTATATCGGTCGTTCGGGACTGGAAAAATCATATGAATCCGTGTTACGGAAAAATTCAGGAAAGCTAAGGATCGAACGCGACGCCAAAGGCAACATTATATCGCAGGACGTGGCGCTGACTCCGGAATCCGGCGACAGCGTTGAGTTGTGGCTTGATCTTGGTCTGCAGAAGAAACTTTGGGATTCGATGTCGCGGCAACTGGCATTTTTGGGTCTCCAAAAAGGATCGGCAGTGGCGATCAATCCGAAAACCGGCGGCATTATGGCGATGGTTTCCTTTCCGGATTATGACAATAATATTTTCGCCGCCAACGACACGCAAGAGATACAAAAGTTGTTTAACGATAAAACGAATCCGCTTTTCAACCGCGTGATTTCCGGCAGATATTTGACCGGTTCCACGATAAAACCTTTTGAAGCGGCCGCGGCATTGCAGGAAAAGCTGATCGCGCCCGATAAGAATATAGATTGCCAAGGGAAATTGGTTGTCCAGAACCGCTATAATCCCGATATCGTGTATACATTTAACGACAATCATGTGCATGGCCCGACCAATATGTATAAGGCGATCGCCGAATCGTGCAACGCCTATTTTCAGACCATTGGCGGAGGATACGGCGGCCAGCCGGGATTGGGCCCGACAAGAATAAAAAAATATCTTGATTTGTTCGGATGGGAAAGCCCGACAAATATCGATTTGCCCGGAGAAATCGCCGGATTCGTTCCCGATCAATCGTGGAAAAAAGAAAAGTTCGCCGGCACCCAGGATTCGGTATGGGGCGACGGGGATACTTACAATCTCGCGATTGGCCAGGGCTTCATCGGAATCACGCCCATCGAGGTTGCCAATGGTTACGCGGCAATCGCCAACGGCGGAACGCTCTACCAGCCGCAGATGGTTAAGGCGATTGTTGATAGCGCGAAAAATATTATCGAAGAAAAAAAACCGGTAATTTTGAGCCAAAATTTTATTGATCCACGAAATTTGGCGGTGGTGCGCGAGGGCATGCGGCACGGCGTTAACGGGATTAACGCGCCGCTCGCGTCATCGCTGACATTAAACCAGCTGGGAATCCCGATGGGATCAAAAACCGGCACCGCGCAACTGCGGAAAGATAGCTACGGCAAAGATCTGATGAATAGCTGGGTTTCGGTTTTCGCCCCTTATGACGATCCGCAAATTGTGCTGGTGGTGATGATGGAAGAAGTCCACGAGGGCCAATTGGCGGTTCTTCCCGTGGCCAAAGAAGTTCTGGGCTGGTATTTTGAGGCTAAAGATGCCAGCGGCGTCCGGCTTTCCGAAGTGAAACCCGAAGACGATGGAAACGCAAGCACGACCAATTCGGAAACGGCCGTTCCGGCAGTTATACCGGCAGCGGTAAAAATACCGCTTAACAATTAGTGCATTTTAATATAAAAAGAGAGCAGTGCGAAATCATGACACTGCTTCATCTGGCGGCTTTAATAACCTACGAATTTCAAACGGCACATATATCAGCGGACTATCAATCAGATCGCCGAGTATGAAACCGTTATTTTTCATTATGGTTTCCAGGGCCTTAATGTTCGCATCTCTGTTCGCATTCCCGGGATTGTTCAATATCACCCCGAGAATTTCTTTTGCCTGGGAAAGATCAAAATCCCTTGCAACCGACCGAAGAATCAAATCCATCAATACGCCTCCGAATTTTAAAAAGGATGCACAAGCACCCCGGGCCAAAAGTATGTTTATTAAAGCAGATAATCCGCAAATGTAAAGCCTTTTTAGCTTTATTGTTAGATTTTGGGTAAGTAAAAAAATAAGAGCTATAGATTCAGACTCCGGCAAATACTCTCATTTGCCAATCATCCTGTTTCTGCCTCAGGAGGCTGCTCAGGTAATTGAATCTGTCTCTATAAACCCCATCTTGCTTGATTAATAACTCTATTTCGCTAAAAAGATCTTTACAATGCCTGATGTTATTTTCACCCGATATAATTGAAATAAAATCGGGATCCAACAACATATCTTCAATTTTATCCAGTTTCGCACCCACATTATCGTTATTATCCTTATTCGTCCTATCACCATCCAATTTGTATTCGACATAACTAATTTATTTGTCAAGATTTTCGAAGCGCGTAGGCACAAAAAAACGCCAATTTCTTGGGTTAAAAAAGAGAGGGTGTCGCATTGTTAGCGGTTTGAATCCACCCTCGAGATGAAAAGTGCGTATCCAGGCTTTCCCGGGATATGTACTTTCGTAATTGATATGTATATGTTAAAAAACTTTAGCTCAAAACAGATATGTTGAGCCAGATATCCAGGTAACCGAAGTTTTGGCATAAAGAATCTATATACTTATTTTATATAAATGTCAAGGTTGGCGGGGGAGCGGATTTGTAGTATGATTATAAATCCGGAATCAGGCCAAGATGCAGTTTGCAAAGGTCGCACCTCGGCGAATACGCTAAGGAACGACCTTTAAATACGGACGTAAAATACAAGTGGGTTAAAATACAGAATACTAAATTCACATGGCAAATATTGAGGAATTGAGGCAGGCGCGGCTGAAGAAGCTGGAAAATATCAAGAAAGCCGGGATTTGGGCTTATCCGATCGGTACCAAACGAACCCATACGGTTGGCAACGCTTTTTTGGATTGGGATAATCTTGCTAATGCTGAAAAGGAAATTGTGATCTCCGGAAGAATGAAATCAATGCGCGGCCACGGCGGTTTGACTTTTGTCGATGTTGAGGACGGAACCGGGAAAATACAAGCGTTTTTCAAGAAAGACGGCTTGGGCGAAAAGTCTTATCAATTCTTTTGCGATAATTTCGATATCGGAGATTTCGTGGAGGCGAAAGGTGTTCTTTTTGTCACCAAGCGTGGAGAAAAAACCATTGAAGTGCGCGATTACAAAATGCTGTCAAAAAGCCTTTTGCCGCTGCCGGAAAAATGGCACGGCTTGCAGGATGTCGAAGAACGCTATCGCAAGCGCTATTTGGATTTGATTTTCAATGACGAAGTGAAACAGAAATTGGTTCTCCGCACGAAAATAATCACCGCGATCCGCGAATTTTTGGACGGCCGCGGTTTTTTGGAAGTGGAAACGCCAACCTTGCAAACGATTTATGGCGGCGCCACCGCCAAACCGTTCAAAACCTATTTCAATGCCTATGAAATGGATGTTTTTTTGCGCATTGCCCCGGAACTGTTTTTGAAGCGTTTGCTTGTGGGCGGATTTGAAAAGGTTTACGAAATCGGCAAGTGTTTTCGCAATGAAGGCGTGGACAAACAGCACAATCCGGATTTCACGATGCTGGAATTTTATTGGGCATACGCCTGCTATAAGGACTTGATGAAGCTGACTGAAGAAATGTTCACTGAAATTCTGAAAAAAGTTTTCGGAAAAGAGAAGGTAATTTACCAGGGAACGGAAATTGACTTTACCACTCCGTGGCCTCGGGTTGAATATGCCGAACTGCTCAAAAAATATGCCAAAATAGATTATTGGGAGTTAAACCGCGACGGTTTGGCGGCAAAAGCCAAAGAGCTTGGAGTCGTTGTCGATAAGGCCGCGGGCAAGGCCGAGATCGCCGATGAAATCTACAAGAAATATTGCCGGCCGAACATCGTCCAGCCAACGTTCCTGATCCATTATCCCACGGAGTGCAAGCCGCTCGCGAAACAATTGGAGCAAGGTTCGCCGATTCTTGCCAATTTCCAGTTGCTGGTTAATGGTTTTGAAGTGATCAACGCGTTTTCCGAGCAAAACGATCCGATCGAGCAGAATAACCGTTTCAAGGAACAGGAAGAAATGTTCAAGCAAGGATTCGAGGAGGCGCAGCGCACCGATACGGATTTTATCGAGGCTCTGGAACACGGCATGCCGCCCGCGGCGGGCTTTGGCATGGGTATCGATCGCCTGGTCGCTTTGTTGACCGATTCGAACGCCCTGCGCGAAATTATCCTGTTTCCGATCATGAAACCGAGGGTGGAGCCGAAGTCGGTTGACTTGAATTCGCGGCAGGAATCAGAATAATTTCTAATTTATAATTTTAAATTTCTATTAAATTTTTAATTTTAGAATTTTCAATGAAAATTGAATCATTGAAAATTTTTTGAAAATTGAAAATTGAAAATTGAAAATTTGTGGAGTTATGCTTGACATTAAATTTATCCGCCAAAATCCCGACATTATCAAGGACGCGTGCACCAAAAAAAATATCAAATGCGACATCGACAAACTTCTTGATATTGATGAAAAAAGACTAAAACTTAAGCAGGAACTTGAAGCGATATCCGCCGAAAAGAACAAGGCATCCAAAGCCATTCCGCAAGCCAAGGACCAGGTTGACCGCGACGCGATCATTAACGCCATGAAGGCTCTGGACCAGAACACGGGCAATCTAGAGAAAAAACTTAGAGAGCTCGAATCGGCCCATGAGGAATTAATGCTTAGCGTGCCCAATATTCCTTCCGACGATTCTCCGGTGGGTCCCGACGAAAGCGGCAATGTCGTTGCCGAGACATGGGGCGAGCCAAAAAAATTTGATTTTCAAATAAAAGACCATATCCAGATTGGCAAAGATTTGGATCTGATTGATACCGAGGCTGGCGTTAAAACCAGCGGTTTCCGCGGTTATTATCTCAAGAATGAGGCGGTTTTTCTGCATTTTGCGATATTCTGGCACGCGCTGAACAAAATGCGCGAGAAAGGATTCACGATTTTTGTGCCGCCCACGGTTTTGCGCGAATTTGCGCTTGTCGGCTCCGGCCATTTTCCCGCGGGAAAAGACGAAATATTCCGGATCGGCAATCCGGGGAAACTGGAAAGCGGCGATGAGGTTAAAGAACCATTATATCTTAGCGGAACAGCCGAATCAGCGCTTCTGGCCTACCATGCAGGCCAGATATTGAACGAAAAAGACCTGCCAATCAAAATGTGCGGGATTTCCCAGTGCTACCGTTCCGAGGTGGGCAGCTACGGTAAAGATGCCAAAGGCTTGTATCGCGTGCATGAATTCATGAAAGTTGAACAGGTTGTGATTTGCAAAAACAATATCGAAGAATCAAGCGAGTGGCTGGAAACGATGCGCGGCATTTCCCAGGAAATTTTAAAAGATTTGGAATTGCCGCATCGCATCTTGAGCATCTGCACCGGCGACATGGGCGCGGGAAAATATAAAATGTACGACATCGAAACCTGGATGCCCAGCCGCAGCGCGTACGGCGAAACTCATTCGGATTCCAATTTGACCGACTGGCAGGCAAGGAGGCTGAACACCCGCTTCCGCGATAAAGAAGGCAATATCAAATTCCCGTATATGCTGAACAACACCGTGGTGGCCAGTCCGCGTATACTGATTGCGATTCTGGAAAATTACCAGCAAGCCGATGGATCAGTCGCGATACCAAAATGCCTTCAGTCATACATGGGCGGAATGACCAAAATAGAAAAGAAAAATACTTAGTCTTTCAGACCCGCAACTTGCGCGCGCGCAAGACGCGGGTCTGAGGTTTTTATGAAAAAAGTTCTGGCATTCGGTACTTTTGACGGCCTCCATCCCGGCCACATTGATTTCTTCGAGCAGGCCAAAAAATTGGGAGGCCGCCTGATTGTGGTTGTTGGCAGGGACGTGACAGTGAATAAAGTTAAGGGCGCTTTTCCAAAGCGAAGCGAGCTGTTGCGCCTGAAAGCAGTTGAGCAATGTAATCTTGTCGATCAAGCGATGCTTGGCAATATCGGCGATCCCTACGCGATAATTGAAAAAATTAATCCGGATATTGTTGCCCTGGGATATGACCAGCGCGCGTTTACTGAAAATTTGGCGGACTTCATAAAAAAAAGCGGTTTGAAGACAGAGGTTATCCGCTTCAAACCATACGCGCCCGAAATTTATCATTCCTCTATCATAGGGGCCGCTAAATGATAGCCGGTTCATTCTTCTTTTTCGGGATAAATATCCCCGGCTAAAACCCACATTAGCCCCGAAACAAACAGCAGAGCAATGCTGGCAACCAGAATGCCTGGACCCAAAACGGCAAGTTTAACCGGCCAATGACCGCCGGATAAAACTTCCCAAGTCGGATCAGGATTGTTTCGCAGATAGACGCATGCTCCCGGAATGACCCATGTCAGCATGATCAAAATATGTGTCGCGTTTATCATGAGTTGTCACCGCTAGTAATATAAAATTATAATTTTATTTTGTAAAGATGGAAGAAAAAAAAATCGTTATCGATGGTTTATCGATAAACTGCAAAACATTTGGACGAGACGCGTTCTCAAACGCATTCATGGCTGAAACCGTATCGGACGGTAAGGTTCAGAGCGGTAAACTGATCCTGATTTTGCATGGATGGGGAGTCGGATCGCGGTCATGGGTTGAAGCCGGGGAATCGCTGGCAAAAAGTGGATTTGGCGTGATTATTCCCGATTTGCCGGGATTCGGACAAAGCCAGGAACCTAAAACTACTTGGGATTTTGAAGATTATATTAATTTCATTGAACATTTTGTTGCCCAGCTGAAACTGGATAAGTTTAACCTTGTTGGGCATTCGTTTGGCGGATCTTTAGCGGCCAAATTCACCTCATTGCATCCGGAAATGGTGGAAAAGCTGGTTTTGTGCGACGCGGCAATCATCCGCAGAGAACGGCTCGATTGGAGGCAAACATATGCCAAAAAAATGGCCTCGTGGAAAAACCGTTTGCTTGAATTGCCGTTTGCAGGCGGGATTTATCCTTTTGCAAAAAAAATCCTTTACAAGTTCGCCGGCAATCGCGATTATGAACTGGCCAGTCCGATAATGAAAGAAATTTTTAAAAACATAATCAAAGCCGACGTCTTGGAAGCAACGCGCAAAATTTTAGCACCGACATTGATCGTTTGGGGCGATAAAGACAAAGAAACGCCAGCCAGCGACGCTTACGAGATTTCTCATCGACTCATTAATTCAAAACTCATCATTATTTCCGGAGCTGGCCATAAATTACACCGAACGCACAACAAGGAGTTGGCGGAAATCATTTGCAAATTCATAAAATAACCAATATCCAATTTCCAATGTCCAATAAATGACCAAATTAAATAATTTTAAAATTATGACATTTTTTGAAATTTATTGGAAATTGGTAATTGGAAATTTTGACATTTAATTCAATGGAATTCTGGGCTTATCCTTATCTGTTTAGGTACTTGGCAATGTTTCTTTTTTGGATGCTGGGAGCGCACCGGCAGATTTTGTTCTGGCTTTACTTGTGGCAATTAAAGGAATATCACTTGGGCCGTTTTTTGGCTCATTTTGAAACCGCGAAGGGAAAAGGCCTTTTTTTGAATCCGCTGGCCATAACCAAGATCGCGGTAGCTGCCGCAAGCGTGGCGTATTTCAGCCTGACGGAAGGCGTTTTTTTGCCGTTGGTCGCTATCGCGGCAATTTTTATCGCGCAAGCGGCACGGACTGTTTTTGGTTTTTTCCAATTGAATCCGGCGCGCCCGAAATTAACCAAAAAGTCCGGTTTGTTGATTGGCGCGACTCACGTTTTAATTTTTGGCGCCGGATTTATCGTGTTCAACTCTTATCTGGGTGAAATGAGCTTGCCCGACGTGGCATTGGCCGCGATTATCCTGCTTTTGCTGGACATATTATTGCCGCTAGCTGTCGCTTTGACGGTGCTGCTTTTGCAACCGCTTACGATTTTGGAAAAAAATCGAATTTTGCGCCGGGCGGAAAGCATCATCAAAGACCGGAACAATCTTGTTGCTATCGGCATCGCCGGCAGCTACGGAAAAAGCGTGACCAAGGAACTAGTCGCGGGCATACTGGAAAAAAGGTTCAAGGTGCTAAAAACCGCAGCCAATCAGAACACCGAAATAGGGGTCGCTCAAGCCATAATTTCAAAATTAAAGCTTGATGACCGTTTTTTTGTTTGTGAAATTGGCGCGGTCCACAAAGGAAGAATCCGGCAGGTTGCCGGGATTATTAATCCCCGAATCGGCGTGTTGACCGGAATCAACCAGCAGCACATGGGGGTTTTTGGAAACCAAAAAAATATTATTGACGGGAAATTTGAATTGTTGGAAGCGCTGCCGCAAAACGGAATTGCGGTGCTAAACTGGAACAACCGGCTGATTCAAGAAAATTTTGAATTGAAAAAGGGGAGCATCAAAACCGGAAATATCATCCGTGCCGGCAAAGATCTTTGGGCCAGCGATGTAAAAACCGCGGTCAGCAATCTGTCATTTACCGTCAATTATAAAAACAAAACAAGCGTGCTGAATACGAATGCCCGGGGAGCATACATGGCAGAGCCGATTTTGCTGGCGATGGCGAGTGCAATGGCCGCGGGAATGGATTTTGACGAAGTCATTGGAATATTAAATAAAACCGATTTTACTCCATACAACATTAAAACCCGCAGAAATACCGCGGGAATTAACGTGCTCGACTCGACATATTCGTCCAATCCAAACGGAGTTATCGCGCACCTGGATTATTTGAAGCTTTGGCCGGGGAAAAAAGCGATCGTTATGCCGTGCTTGATTGAACTCGGCAAAAGTTCAAAAGAAGTCCATTTTCAAATCGGCCAAAGGATCGCCGGCGTTTGCGAACTGGCGGTTGTCACGACCAAAGACCGCTTCAATGAAATTAAAAAAGGCGCGTTAAGCGCCGGAATGAATTCGGACGACATCATCTGTTCGGAAAATCCCGACGGACAAATCAAGAAGCGATTGGGCGCGGGCGATACGATTCTTCTTGAGGGACGGATTACTCCGGCAATTGCGGATATTTTTAATTGATATTAATTGATATTGCTTGCCAGACGGTATTTATTTTGGCAGGAGCCTAGATTCGGCAAAAAATCCACTAAGCATATTTAAAAAACGGGCGATTCCCGTTTTTTTAAATGCCAACATCGCGCAGAAATCTATTTTCTGCCTTTTTCGGCCAGTTTTTTGCTCAGGTGGAGGATCGCTTTTTGCGCCGCGGCCTTGGTCGCGTCTTGAACTTCAGGATTATTGGCTATGCTGCGGGCGGTTTTGCGGAGCAATGATTTTTTTTGCGGATTTTTGATTTCCGCTTGATCCGGATTGCTTCGATTTTTTCTGGCCTCGTTTATATCGCTGCCCACCCGATAACTCAATTTGGCGATCTTAAATCCATAGTTTTTTAACAAGTATGCCACCCCAGACGGAATTCCGGTTTTAAAAGCCAATATTATTCCCAAAGCGTCTTTTTTTGATATTTCTATACCAACAGCCTTAAATTCATTACTTAGATAGTCTACCGATCGGCCCATATTGTTTGCGGCATCTCCCTTGGTTTCTTGCAAAACTTTGCCAATAATTGCTGTTGCGATACCGATGTCTTCTTTGGTTGGCGCATCCGGAAGCTTTTCTTTCATTTTTCCAAGAACGTCGCTTCCGCCTCTGATCAGGTCACCCAGTTTTTGCGCCGCTGACCGTCTTTCCGCGGTCCGGTCCGGAACAGTAATTTCTTCTTCGTCTGCGCTTTTTAAGCCAAAATCATGATACAGCGGTATTTTTATTCTTTTTTTCTCAGTTGACTCTTTATCGGCATCGCCTGTTCCCTCAAAAAATTTGCCTAATCTTGCCATATGTATGATTTATTAATTTAATTTCGTTTTTATAATTATATACGGTAATGGATAAAATGACAAAACCAGCCTTTTGAAGCCAAATCAGTTCGTGTTTGTGTCCGGCGCGATTGCCTGATAAAATTAAATAATGGATAACATAAACCAAATGGATAATTTAATCGAAATCCTGAGGTCATCGGCAAAAACCGCCGCCGGCCGGCTTGCGGCAAATTTTAACGCGGAAAAACGCGCCGAAGATAGAACATACAGCAAAGAAGCGTCGCTAAAGATCGAAAAAATTGTTGAAAATGAGTTTCGTGAATCAATTTTAAAGGCGTTTCCCGATATTAAAATCGTCGGGGAAGAACAAGGTTATCAAAACGGGAATTCGGAATTTACCGTGGTAATCGATCCTTTGGACGGAACCGGCAATTTCGCGAACGGCAATCATTTTTTCGCTTTTTGCGCCGCGCTGATGAAGGAAGGCGAGCCTGTTTGGGGAATTGTTATTGCGCCCAATCTGGGTCTGGAATGGGAAGCAAAGAACGGTTGCGGCGCAACGTGCAATGGGAAACCGATAACCGTGTCGCGAACCAATGATCTTTCCGGCAGCTATATTCTATGGTGCGAAGGCGGATGCAAAATCAAAAAAAGAACGCTTGATATTTATGACGCGATATATCCGCGCACGACCGATTTGAGAAAGCTGGGCGCAGCCTCCATCGAGGCTTGCTTCGTGGCCATGGGTAAGGCGGAGGGCTATGTCTCGACCGATCTTGAAATTTGGGACGTGGCCGCGGCGGTATTGATAACCAGGGAAGCCGGAGGCAAAATCAGCGACCATTCCGGCAACGATTGGAAAGCAAGCCAATCGGATATAATTTTTTCCAACGGCCTGCTTCACGAGAATCTCGTTTCACTGGTAAGGGGGAAATAGAAGCTCATATGCAAAAAATCCGGGACCAGCCCGGATTTTTTTAATCGAAACCAATAATGGCGCAATATTTTACTTCCTTCCCGATAATGCCGAAGAAAGCGTTTCGTCATCGGCATATTCAAGTTCGCCGCCGATGGGCAAACCAAGGCCCAAACGGGTAACTTTCTTGTTAAGAGGTTTCAGCAGTTTTTCCAGATAGAGAATCGTGTCCTGGCCTTCGCTGGTGGGATTAATGGCCAGGATTATTTCGGTTATTGATTTACTGCTCAATACCCGGTTTTGCAGTTCAGACACGCGCAATCCGGCAAGGCTATCTTTGCGCAGCGCGGAAACCGTGCCGCCCAGAATGAAATATAAGCCATTATAATTTTTTGTTTTCTCAATCGTTGCCAGGTCAGTTTCGTTGGCCACGACGCAAAGCAATGATTTGTCGCGTTTCGCGTCCGCGCAAATGGCGCAAAACTGTTTTTCCGCCTCGTAGGCGTTAAAACATATCGGACACGTTTTGATCTTGTTTTTGAGATCCGCGATTGCTTGAATCAATTCTTTCACTCTTGCGTTGTCCAGCCTCATCAAATAAAAAACCATCCGTGCCGCTGTCCGCGGTCCAACGGTGGGAAATTTGGCGAATTTATCAATCAAATTTTGAACGCTTGGCGAATACATTTTATCTTGACTTTTAACTTAATTTATGCTATAATATTTACGTGTTCGAATTCATTGGCGCCTTGGATCCAACGGCAATGCTCTTGCTTATTCAGGGCATTGATCCGGTATGTGTGCTTATCACTGCAAACGTGATCTGCACGGATTTGGGATTTATGCAAGGCAGCGTTATCTCAAACGCCGCCTGCCTGATCTACTTTAAATTTGTAGTTTGGAGAGGTAACAAAAAATGTGCCTCTCCGTTATTTTTTTACCATGATATCAATTACAAATACATCTTGACTCTCTGAGTCTTTGTGATATGAAAATCCCATGGCGCCCAAATTGAGTATGGCTATCGCTGAAAGCGCGATTGGCATAGTATTCGGGATCGTCGCGATTTTACTGGGCACGGAAATTATCAGTCCGGGAGACATCGACGAATACAGAGGAATAGCTCTTATAATTGTTGGCATGTTCTACATTTTCCTGGAGTTTTTAATCAGAAAGAACAGCTTCGGGAGAATTGAAGGGACGAAAAAAATTATAGTTTTTATGCTAATTGTCTTTGTGAATTTGATTTTAGTTTACTCCATTTGGCCAATCTTTGGAGATCCAGACATTACAGCGTTAAACCTAGCAGTTACCGCAGTTATAGTGTTGCGGGCAAGTCTGGGTACGACGCATGGAATTACTGGTTCTTCCTAGATTTTTTTTTACAAAACCGCGATTTGAATTGATTTTTTTGAAAATTAAAAATTGTCAATTAAAAATTATTCGAGTGCTTTTACTGGTCCTGGTATTCGTATCCCTCGGTGTGGTTCTTGAAGCAAACAGTCCGGTCGTCGAAGTGCAACAACTGCTTTCCGACCGGGCCATTGCGGTGTTTGGCGATGATGATTTCGGCGATGCCTTTTTGCTCGCTGTTTTCGCGATAGCGATCCTCGCGGTAAATGAACATAACCACGTCGGCATCCTGTTCGATGGCGCCGGATTCGCGCAGATCGGAAAGCTTGGGAATCGGCGGGATGCGCTGCTCCACGGCGCGGGAAAGCTGGGACAATACGAGGACGGGAATATTAAGCTCGCGCGCCAACCCTTTCAAGGCGCGGGAATTTTCCGATACTTGCTGGACCGGGCTTGCCAGCCGGTTGAGCGGTTCCATCAACTGCAGGTAATCGATAACCAGCAACCCGAGACCGTGCTCCGCCTGCAGCCTCCGGCAAAGCGCTTTCATTTGCAGAACGGAAGGGGAGCCGACGTCATCGATAAAGAGCGGCATTTCCGCCAGAATTCCCATTGCCCGCTGGATATTTTCAAAATCCGCGGTTTCGAGTCGACCGGTGCGGATCTTCCAAAGATCAACGCCCGAGTATGCCGAAATCAAACGGTCAACCATCTGGTCTTTTGACATTTCCAAAGAAAACACGCCCACGGGAATTTTTTCGCTGGCCGCGATGTTGGCCGCGATGTTTAACGCCAGGGTTGATTTTCCCAACGACGGCCGCGCGGCCAAAATTATCAAATCTGATTTTTGCAGACCGGAGAGCATTTTGTCCAAATCGGAAAAACCGGTCGGAACGCCGCGCGTTCCGGTTCCCTGTGACAGCCGCTCGATGCGCTCGAAAGCGTCGCCAAGAGTTTCTTTGATGACCGTGAAGTTTTGGGTGATACCCTTCTGCGCAATACTGAAAATTTTCTTTTCCGCTTCGTCAAGAACCGCTTCGAGGTCTTCGCTTTCGTCATAACCCAGAATTTCGATCTCTTGAGACACCGAGATCAAATCGCGCAAAATGCGCTTGTGGCGCACGATCCGGGCATAGGACGCGACGTGACCGGAGCTCGGGACCAAATTAACCAGCTCGGTCAGGTAGGTATTGCCGCCCACCGCTTCAAGCTCATTTTTATCTTTCAGGCGATTGGAAACCGACAAAAAGTCGATCGGATCGCCTTTTTCAAAAAGTTCGCGGCATACCGCGTAGATTTCCTTGTGATTGTGCTTATAAAAATCGTCGGGGGACAGCGAATCGGCCACTTTCATCATTGCTGAGCGGTCCAGCATTAAACATCCCAAAACCGATTGCTCGATTTCAAGACTTTGCGGCGGTATTTTTCCGGGAAGGGTTGTGGCCATAGCGAGCGGCTCGATCGCCGCAATATTTATCAGTTATCACTGGTTCGTATCAGATATCGTAACAAAGCCAAAAGGCTTTGGCAACCAGTCGCCAAAGCCTTGAAAGAATCCGTTTGAAGCGATTCTATTCGACAATGATCGCCAGATTCTGGGTTGTTTGACCGAACCATTCTTCGGAATTTTGGCTCATTCCCCATTGAAAATTATAAGTACCGGGCACAGAAGGCGCTTTGACCGTAAACTCAAAAAGCTTGCTTTCGCCGTTTAATACCGTATCGTTTGCGAGAAGTTCAACCTTGTTGATTCCCCAAACATTATTGTTTTGCGGGTTTTGCGACGCAAGCCGGTACCCGCCGCCCAAAGTCCATGAAGAGTTGCCGCTATTTTTCATTATTATCGTGACTTCATAACTTTCTCCGGCAGCCATGGTAGGCGGCACGTCTTGATAAATAAACTGGGCGTTGTTATTGCCGGAAATCGTGTTGCATTCGCCGCTTTGGCAGAATTGGCCGGTGCCGCAGGCCACCGCCGGGGTCCATTCAAGGCATCCGTCGTTATTGGCATCAAAACATGTTTGATAGCTATTGCCCAAACACTGTCTCAGTCCGCTGGAAATGCATTGATTTGCGCATTTAACCGCTTTTGGCGCGACCGTGAAATTGTATCCTGAATTCGTATCCCTGTCCCAAGACCGTTCGTCGCCATAGGCGCAGCCGGAGTACCGGTTCTCGCCGGCAATCTGGTGTTCATAGGTGGCATCGGCAAGATGGCAGGAATTGTTGTTGGACGCTTTCGCGTGTGTTTCCGGCGGCAAACCGGACGCAATGCGGACACAAAATTCAGCCCCGGAAACGACCGTTTTTGACCATTCACCCATAAAATTCGTGATCACTCCCGAACCGCCGTCACACAAGTCTATTTTAACGTTGCTCAATACTTCTCCGGTCGAACGGCTTACCGTTCCGGAAATCGATGTTCCGTACGAGAGATTGAAGCCGGCCGTGGCCATTTTTTTTAACTGCGAACCGCTAAAAAGCTTTGCTTCATAGTCTCCGGCCGCCATCGACGTAATTTTAATTTTGTGGCTGCATACCCGGCCCTGAACCGGCGCGCAAACCGCGGTGTAAAATTTTGTCAGCCAATTGCTGTCGGCGGAATTTTTCGGCGAAATCGTTATGTAATCCGATGCGGTAATTTCGGGAATTCCATCCCAGGAAATCGTTATCGTATCTCCCAAGGCGATTTTTTCCGGTTTTGCGCTCAAACTTAACAAGTTCAAATTGCTCAATTTGAACGATGTGGAATCCAGTTTCGCGTAAGTGTCGTTACTGAATAATCTTAGCTCGTAGGTATTCGGCTTTGCCGAAGAGTTTAACAGATAGCTGCAGGAACCGCTGGTTTTGGGGGTCGCGGCAGCAATAGTGGTGCAGCTTGATGCGTAAAGGCGGGATAAATAGGCGGTATCCGCGCTTCCGCGGCTGTAAACTCCAATCCAGTCTTTTGCGGTTGCGGGATTAACATTTTTCCAGCTGATCGTAATCATCCCGCCGGGTTTAGTCGTGAGCGGCGAAACCGTCAGCACCGGATCGCCGGAAGACGGATTGACAATCGAAAACGAATTGCTGGCTGTTTTAATTCCGTTGCTGAAATACCGGATATCGTATTCTCCAACGGTTTTGCCTCCGGTCCAAAAATCACAATCGCCGGTTGCGGTTCCGATTCTGCCGTTGTTTATTGTTTCGCAATTTGAAGCGAATATCTTCGCGACATACTCGGAATCGGACGCGTTTTTTTTGAAAACTCCGATCCAGTCGCCCGCGGACGGAGAAACATTTGTCCACGCGATCGCAATCGTGTCGTTGGTTGAGGCTACCGCCGGAACCGCTTTCATTATTGGTTTGGACATCACCGATCCTGTTCCGGTAATTTTCAGGTTTACCGACTCGGAATTATGGCCGATCTGAGTGATGGTTATGTCATTGACCGGATCGTGAAAACTTTTTCCATCCTCCAAAGCCTCGTTGTTATTATCGGCCGGGGTCGTATCGATAAGTTTCGTGGGTGTGCTTGGATTATCATTCCAAATATGAATGGTAGCCCCGCGCGTCATTCCCAGCCAAAGATTGCCATAACCGGTACCCGATTTGTTGTCGAATCCGATCGGTTGGCGGTATTCGATGTAATAATATTCCCGCGTATCGGTCTTGAATATTTTTAGAGCCTGAATTTTTGCGGTCGACATTTCCTGCGGAGCAATCGAATATGTCCCATCCTGGGTGATTAGCTGCACGTTATCTTCAGGTATGATGCCGATCGCGATTTTATGGGGAACATTAAAATGCCCCCGGGCCGCGCTGTTCGTGCCCATGATATCGTAAATATCGCCATACATCCACACGGTACAATTTCCGTAGTATCCAATCTGGTTTTGGCCACATTTAATGCTGCTGGCATGGGACAGCCCAAAATTATGGCCTAACTCATGCGCATAAACAATCGCGTCTGTTGTTGACGGCGAATCGATCCACACAAAATTACCGTTCACGGCCCCAAATCCCGCCCAGCCAACAAACGCATTAGTTAATTTGGGGTGGATATAAACATAATGATCGTACTTGTTAACATCAAGGCCTGCCTTAAATGCTTCTTCTCTGACGATATCGGATAATTTGAGTACATTTTCACTAGTTACCAGTTCATCGGTGGTTTTTACCGGTATCGTGACCCATCCGAATACGTCTCCGGTTATTGAGGCGGTCCCATAGGACATTTCGTTATACAAGGCTTTAACGGAATTGTCGGCAGTAAAAAATAATGATCTCATCTGATCCTTGGTGATATTGGCGCTGACCCCGTCTTCGAACTGAAATAAGATTACCGCAATATTGGCTGACAGGCGCGAAGCTGATGCCGCATCCGCAGGCATGATTGTTTTAATATTTGCTCCGTCGCTGATTACAATATTGTCAGCCAACTCACTGCCTTGCAATTCCACCCTTGACCCGGTTGGAATGTTTATGGATTCGTTTTTGGCAAAGTATAGCTTGTAGGAAGACGAATCGTTTGCGTCGTCGCTGATGAAATAATAGCTGTCGCTGCTTTTTCCCGCGCTAAAGTTGTCGCTGTTAACCGCCACGATTTTCCCTTTTTTTGTTATTTTTTCTTCAATGTATTGCTGGATATCTGCTCCGAATTTTGATCTTTGGCCGGCAAGATTGGCATGATCCAGATAGGATTGGGGATTGGCCCTCATTTCTCTCAAGAGCAAGTCCTGCCGCTGTTTTGCAAAAAAACGGCTTTTTTCGCTAAGCGATTGGCTTGAAGTAAATCCCAAAGCCGAACTTTGGGCGTGAACGGCGCCGGCCGAAAACAGAATCAATAAAACCAGGAAAGCCGATAAAGAAAATAATCCGGAAATCGGGCAATATTTTGTGTTCATAAAAAACTGAGGCGGTTAATTAATTTAATAAATTATTAAATTATATCGCAAACAGGCCATAAAATCGAATTATCGTTTTATTATGCCGCACTCCGCAAATCTTGCCAGGTTCCCGGGAGACTTGACAAAATTGCAAATTGGGAATATAATATTTTTATTGTTTAGTGACCCGCCAATAGTCCATCTCAAGATGGCTTATTGATGGGATCATTAACAACACGTAAAAATTGATTCCGGAAGAGCTTTTTTTGAGCCTGTCGGGTGCATTCGAGACTGTCCAACCGGACCGATAACGAATTTAGCTTTAAAGCACTTAGGCGACTCAACAAAAAGTTCATTCCGAATCGATTAGGACTGGTTTTTTTACGTCCAGTCCACCAAATCGGCTGGGTCCAAGCATTACTCCCGGATCCAGCCACCCCCTAATTTTCAGGCCCTTTCAATGAGGTTTGTTTTTTTATAATAAGTAAGATTCCGGACGCTTGACAGCCGGGTTTATTAAATAATATGATAAGGCAAACAGTTGAAGATCAATCAATGGGCCGATGAGTTCGGGCTATCGATTGATCCTTAAAATGGTCGGAGAGAGCGAAGCTACCTCCATTCGCTACATCCATAATTACCGCTCTCTCCGTTCTTGTTATCGGGGTTACCTCCTTTCCTCGGTGACCAGCATGCAGGATCCCTTCGACAAGGATTCTGCCACTCTCATTTCGAACCCGCTGATTTATCCAGTTGGGTTCGTCTTATTTCGAGGAGAACGGTTGTTGATAACTGTGGTTGACAGGCAAACCATTTGGGAGTATATAATTGCTTGTCGTCGAGATTTGTTTCAGCGATACAAATCTCGAAATTGATAAAAAAAGAGGAGGAATGAAGCAATCCATTATCCAGAAGTAACGGTAGAAACCATAATTACTGTAACTGGTTTTTTGGGAGCAATTGCGCTCCTGATGGACGTAATAGTATTACGTTAGGGGGCTGTGTAGCGAACCAACTTTTACTCTTTTTTAAAGATCGCAACAGCTTCTTTATCTAAATTTCTTCAAGCGATTGGAAAAACTTAGATAGAGAATAATATGTTTTCCGCGATGCTTGACATCGGTTTTAAAAAAAGCTAGACTACCTATGTTAAAGCAAAAAGATGGCAGAAAAAAAAGCCAAGAAAGTTAACAAGAAAAAAGCGGCGCCGAAAACTTGCACCTGCTCCTGCAGCTGTTGCCCGGGCAAATAAATTAGGTTTCTGCGTCGGGGGTATTAACCCCGTCGCAACCTTAGCGAAGCGTATCCCGCTACCGCGGGATATAGGATGTTTCCTCCAAGATTACTTGAGCTCTGCTAAGGACTCCTCATTCTTATTGTTCCCGCAAGCTTGCTGACGGGGTATAAAAAGAATAAATTTTGGCGCGCCGTTGAAGACAAGAAAAAAATCATAAGACATTATGACTGTATGATTTTTTGTTTGTTTTTAACAAGCATGTAGTTACCGAGGGGAAAGAACATCGACAATTGAATAGCGAAATATTTCTTTTTTCCACGGAAATATTTCGCGAGCCAAAGTAGAAACAAGAATTTTTTGAAGTTGTCTTGGACTCATTTTTCTGAGGATTTGATCCTGGTCCAGGATGAACGCTGGCAATGTGGATAAGGCATGCAAGTCGAGCGGGTTATGTGTCTTACACAAGGGAATTCTAATTAGATAAAGTATTTTTGAGGATCTCAACAAAGGATGCAGCATTAGTATATTGTAAGAGCCTGAAATGTTGAGGAAGTAGATTTGCGAATTTATTGAACGCCTGAAGCGTAGCGGAAGGCGGTTCAACGAAGATACCCCGTGGCGTAAGCCTGGGGGAGATTCATTAGGATTTTCTTGTGTAAGATGCGTGACTAGCGGCGAACGGGTTAGTAACACGTAGGTATCTACCATTGACACGGGAATAGCCCGTCGAAAGACGGAATAATACCCGATGGTCTCTGAAGCGCAAGCTGAAGAGTAAAGGCGCAAGCCGGTTAATGATGAACCTGCGGACTATCAGCTAGTTGGTGAGGTAACGGCCCACCAAGGCGACGACGGTTAGGGGGAGTGAGAGCTTGTTCCCCAACACTGGGACTGTGACACGGCCCAGACACCTACGGGTGGCAGCAGCCGAAAATATTGGACAATGGGCGAAAGCCTGATCCAGCGACATTGCGTGAGGGATGAAGACGTTCGCGCCGTAAACCTCTTTTCTGGGGGAAGAAGTAATTGACGGTACTCCAGGAATAAGCGGGGGCTAATTCTGTGCCAGCAGCAGCGGTAATACAGAACCCGCAAGCGTTATCCGGATTTATTGGGCGTAAAGTGTTCGTAGGCGGTATGGAAAGTCTGATATTAAATACCCGGGCTCAACCTGGGACATGTATTGGAAACTTCCAAACTCGAAGATGCTAGGGGCTATCGGAACGCACGGTGTAGGGGTGAAATCCGTTGATATCGTGCGGAACACCAAAAGCGAAGGCAGATAGCTGGGGCAATCTTGACGCTGAGGAACGAAAGCGTGGGGAGCAAAAAGGATTAGATACCCTTGTAGTCCACGCCCTAAACATTGGACACTGGTCGCTTGAAGTGTCGACCCTTCAAGTGGCGAAGCTAACGCGTTAAGTGTCCCGCCTGGGAAGTACGGCCGCAAGGCTAAAACTCAAAGGAATAGACGGGGGCTCACACAAGCGGTGGATCATGTGGCTTAATTCGACAACAAACGAGAAACCTTACCTAGCTTAGACATTCTAGTGATCGTCCCGTGAAAGCGGGATTTCCCACAAGGACACTAGTTCAGGTGCTGCATGGTTGTCGTCAGCAGGTGTCGTAAGATGCACGCTTAGATGCCGTAACCTGCGCAACCCTTATCGCATGTTTTATTTGTCATGCGAAACTGCCGGGGACAACCCGGAGGAAGGTGAGGATGACGCCAAATCAGCACGGCCTTTGACAGCTAGGGCCGCACACGTGATACAATGGCAGTTACAAAGGGCAGCGATGCCGCAAGGCGGAGCAAATCCCATCAAAAACTGCCGTAGTTCGGATTGAGGTCTGCAACTCGACCTCATGAAGCTGGAATCGCTAGTAAACGTAAATCATCACGTTACGTTGAATATGTTCCTGAGCCTTGTACTCACCGCCCGTCACGCCAAGCGAGTTGGGGATAGCCGAAGCGCCCCGCAAGGGGAACTAAGCTAGATTCAATAAGAGGGGCGAAGTCGTAACAAGGCACGGGTAGGGGAACCTGCTCGTGGATCAATTAATTTACATTTTTGAGTGTCGGCTTTTGTTGAGGGATGAGAATTCTTCTCTTAACACCAAGACGCTGATCGGTTCGTCTCTAAGAAACCGATTACGAGAGTCCAAGATGACTTCAAGAAATTGTTTACTCCTGCGAAGCTTTAGCGAAGCAGGACTGACTTAAAGTGGAGATCAAAGCACCCGCAAGGGTGTTTTCCGTTTATAAAAGAGTATTTTATGCCTTATTTGCTTCAAAATTTGACAAAAAAAGTTAACTGAATTAATTAAAAGTAGGTGTTTGGCAATGAGAAGGAAGATAATTAGCGAGATGAACGGCCTCGGATTGGGAGATGAAGTAACGATGGAGGAAAAAACTGGGGTTTTTAGGATCGCAGTATTTCTGAACGTCGGTAGAAGGAAGCACCAGGATGTTCCTCCGGGACGATATGTCCGGCTTTGGTTTCCGTCGGGGGAGTTAAGTGGATTAATCACTTTGGGAAAAATTAAAAAGCACCCAAAAAAGAATTAATCCATCTTTTGTTTTAAGCAAATATTTAAAAAAATTGACTGGGGGCGAATGTTTGGTAGGGTGGAAATATATAGATTCAAAAAAAAATGCCAAAACAAACAGAGAAAAATCAAATCAAAATTCCAAAAAAGGTGGATAATTTTCTTTCGAAGTCGGGTGCCAAATACGAGTTAGTCACGCATCGGACGGTTTATACTGCTTTTGATAAGGCCGCGACTTTGAAGGTGAAGTTGGGAGCGATCGCCAAAGTTTTGGTCGTTAAAATCGACGGCGATCTGGCTCTGGCAGCGGTCGCCGGAGATGCAAATCTGGACATGGATAAATTGACGAAACTTGCCAAAGCAAAAAAAATCGATTTTGCCAAGGAAAAAACCATAGGTGAAACTTTCAAGGGAATTGATCCGGGCGCGATCCCGCCGTTTGCGGGATTGTGGCAAATCAAAGTTTTTTGCGACAAAAAACTGCTTGAATCGCCGAAAATCATTCTGTCGGCAGGAAGCTACCAGACCTCGATCAAGCTGGCGCCCGGCGCGTTCAAAAAAACTTCGCCGGATATGGTTATCGGCAATTTTTCAAAACTCCGACCGCGGCAGAGTTCGCACAAACAATGTAAAATCACGAATACCAAAACCAAGCCCAAAAAGAAACCGGCAAAACCCGGCTTGAAAAAAAGAAGGAAATAGGGTATAAACAATTTGTTGGCGGCAGTATTTTTGAGTTTGATTTTTTCTTTGATTTTCTCATCAACTCACTTCTCATTGCTAATCAACTATGCCGGGGCGATTAGTTCAGTAGTAGAACGCTGTCCTGATAAGACAGAGGTCAAAGGTGCGATCCCTTTATCGCCCACTTAGTGCGTAAGGTGTTTTTAAAAATATTCCGGCGCTTAGAGCAAAAAATCCCCATAACGGGGAATTTTTGTTTTGTTGACTGTTCAACCTTATTTAACGGGTATCAATCTCGATATCAAAACCGCGGCAATGAAGCAAAACAATCCGGCCATGGTAAATGAATTGGCGTAGCTGCCGACTTCAATCAATTTGACAATTACTTTCCCGGCGGCATCAACCGACTCGTACGGAACGTCATGGACAAAAACCAACAGGCGGGGCGCCAGCCACGGCCCCAGTAATCCGCCGGCGCCATAGGCCGAAAACATCAAACCGTAGTTGGCGCCGACATTCTTAACGCCAAAGTAATCCGCGGTAATCGCCGGATAAAGCGCTAAAAATCCGCCAAAGCAGAAACCAACGAGTGCCGCTCCCACCGCGAAACTCCAAAAATTTCCAAAGCTTCCCAGAATCAGAAAAACCGCGCCGCAAAGCGTAAATATCGCCGCCAAAGTTTTTTCGCGGCCGTTATTGTCGGAAATTCTTCCCAGAATGAGCCGTCCCAAACTGTTCAAAATCGAAACAATCATTACCAGCAGCGCGCCTTGAGCCAAAATTCGCGCAAAAGACAAAACCGGCACGATATCCGCGGTCTTGATAAAATTTGTCATCGCCTGAGCCTGCCAGATGCTTACCAGATTCATAATCATCAACAACCCCGCGGCGCATCCGATGAAATAGGTGAACCATAAAATCCAAAATTGCCGGGTTCTGATCATTTCCGCGGCCGAAAATTCAACTTTTTGTCCGAATATGACCGCGGACTCTTTCCATTTTTCCGGACAATACCCGGCCGGCGGGACGCGCATTAATCGCGCGCCCGCGATGATCGCGAAAAAATAAATCAAACCCAAATAAAACAGCGTGGCCATTATGCCGATTTTCACGATCAAATAACTGGCCAGAGGAGCAAAAACAAGTCCGCCCGCGCCGAATCCCGCCACCGCAAGACCGGTGACAAAGCCTCGCTTGTCCGGAAACCATTTGATGCAAACCGCGATCGGACAAACATACGCGGCGCCGATTCCGCAACCAGCCAGTCCGAAGCCGAAAACGAACTGAAATAATGTTTGCGCCTTGGCAGCTACGTACATTCCCACCAGCAAAAGAAACGCGCCGGCAACGGATATTTTCTTGGGACCGATCCTGTCCTGAAGCCTGCCCGCGACGATCATCGCCAGAGCGTCAAAAGCAAGGAGTATTTGGGCGGGTAATGCCAGATCGGTCGCCGACCAATCCGGAAAATGGCTTTTCAAAGCCGGTTTAAAAACGCTATAGATATAAATCGCGCCCAAGCTCAC